>Ga0137416_10000246_pt1 | contig 23934 bp, 22 predicted proteins | sample CZODoug3_1_1_16f_FD_108282 | JGI IMG/M metagenome (GOLD analysis project Ga0137416, IMG submission 108282) | Vadose zone soil fungal communities from Angelo Coast Range Reserve, California, USA - CZODoug3_1_1_16fungal (Illumina Assembly) | ecosystem: Environmental > Terrestrial > Soil > Vadose...
AGCGTGCGCGGCTGGGGCAAGGAGGAGCGGCGCGGTATTTTCCAGACCTTTAACTGGACGGTGCTCGCGGCAGCGCTTTGCATCCAGATCGCAACCGGCCTCGTCAAGCCGGAAATCATCTGGCTGGTGCTATGCGCTTTCCCGGGGACGCTCGTCGGCGCCTGGCTCGGCGCGCGGACCTATCACGCACTCAGCGATCGAAATTTTGGTGACGTCGTGCTCGGGCTGTTGTTTCTGTCCGGCATTGGGCTGGTGTGGAGCAGCCTCGGTCATTAGCAAGCGTTGCATGGCCGCCATGCGGCGCGCGCAAAAATCTGTACGTGTGTGAGCAAACAAGCTAACCACGCGCGCCATGTCTTCTCCGTCAATCATGTCTTCACTCTCACTGTCACGCGAACGTCTTGGTTTGTTGCTGGGCTTTGTCGGCATGGCGATTTTCGCCGGCACATTGCCGGCGACGCGCATCGCGGTATCGGAAATTGATCCGATTGCACTGACCTCGTTGCGCACTGCGATAGCCGGATTGTGCTCGCTGGCGCTGCTGATCGTGTTGCGCCGGCCCCGATTACGTCGGGGGCGTTCGACTTAGGCAAAGGGGGCTTTGCTAATCCTCGTCATCCCGTATCGGCGAATCGAGCGCTTCCGGCTTCAATTGCTTTGGCGCCTTGTCGACGTCCCTACTGTAACGGCGGTCGTTTGGCTCAAATGCCGCGCTGGGCTTTCCTGGTCCGGAGCCGTGTCAGGTCGCGATCGCATCATTCCGCGGTGCGTCAGCTCGTCAATGGATTGGAAAATCCGGCCGCGATCTTGACGAGATCCGCCTGGCGGCTGGAGCCTGTCTTGCAGAACACTCGGCGCAAATGGGATTTGACGGTTGTTTCGGCGATACCCAGCGCTGCCGCCGTCTCTGGCACGCCCCCGACCCCGACGATGGCAAGCAGCACGCGCAGTTCAGCCGGCGTCAATGAAAAAGTACGCGCGACGAGTTCGCCACCGGGACTATCCAACGCCACCTTTCGAACAAATAGGGCGGCAACCGCTTTGTAAGCCATGCCGATGACGGCCCGCGCCGCCGACTTCAGCGGTAACACGTGCACGACGTAACGCTCGCCATCATGCGCGGTCAAAGGCAAGGCGATGCCCTTGGCGCCTGGCGCGTCGCCGTTGTCGGCGAAGACTTCGCGCAAGGCCTGATTGGATTGGCCATCGCGAGCGATGAGCTGCCTGTTGATCGAGCGCAAAAAATCGTCCGTGCGCAGGATGTCGTGGCCGGCCGTATTGGCATGGACGATCCGGCAGTTCGCGTCGACGAGGAAAACTCCGGCGCTGAGACCATCCAGTGTATCGGCAAATGTCGCGGCTTCGGATTGTTTCAGATCGATCGTCTTGTTGATGAGCAACGCCCGGTGGACATGCGGTGCGATGAGCGAGATACGTCGTCGCATTTCGTCGTCAAGCATGCGCGCGCCCGGCAGAACCGTAAGGAGAACCGCACTATTCGAGCTTGATTTTTCGAGTACGACGTTTGCAACGTCGACACAGCCTTGCGGTCGCAGCCACTCCTGATAGAAGGGTCCCTTGCGGTATTCGTCATAGCATAAGAGATCCGGAATACTTGCGACTTTCCCCAGGGGTGGCAAGATCGTAAGAGGATCGAATCTGGAATGGGTCTCCGCATAAAGCTCGATATAGTGCGGATCAACACCGCAATAATGATGCGTAAGTCCAACTTGGCTCATCGTATCTTTCGAGATGAGTCCGCAAGCCTTGCTCCCGAAAAAATCGTTGATGCTTAAGACAACATCACTCCACGATGCGGGTTCGAGCGCCGCATCATAGATCTCCTCGATGAGATCGGGAAGTTTCCTGGTTCCGTGCACAGGGCTGATCTGTCGCATCGCCGGTAAAGTAGCACCCCAATGAGCGGTCTTCGTCCTCCGATCGGAGGATACACTGACGGAGCCGCCCCGGTACATTGGTCAGCGGACGGCCGTTGAGGTTCGCGTTATGCGTCAAATACACGACTCGGCGCGACCATGCCGCCCTCACCCCGCCGCCGAGACCTGGCCGAACTCGGTCACCTGCCGCTCGAACAGCCCGCGATAGATGCCGCCGGTCCGCGCGGCGAGCGCGGCATGGGTGCCCTGCTCGACGATCCTGCCGTGGTCGAACACCAGGATGCGGTCGAGGCTGCGCACCGTCGACAGCCGGTGCGCGATCACGATCGAGGTCCGTCCTTTCATCAGCCGCTCCATCGCCTGCTGGATCAGGCCTTCCGATTCCGAATCGAGACTCGAGGTCGCCTCGTCCAAAATCAGCACCGGCGCATCGGCCAGGAACGCGCGCGCCAGCGCCACGCGCTGCCGCTCGCCGCCCGACAGCTTGACGCCGCGCTCGCCGACCAGCGTGCCGTAGCCTTTCGGCAGTCGCAGGATGAAGTCGTGCGCGTTGGCGAGCCGCGCCGCCTGCTCGATCGCAGCCCCGCTGGCGCCCGGCCTTCCATAGGCGATGTTCTCCGCCAGCGAGCGGTGAAACAGGATCGGGTCCTGCTGCACGATCGCGATCTGGCTGCGCAGCGAATGCTGCGTCGCTTTGGCGATATCCTGACCGTCGATCAGGATTTTTCCGCCGCTGACGTCGTACAGCCGCTGCACCAGTTTGACGAACGTGGTCTTGCCGGAGCCGGAGCGCCCGACCAGACCAACGCGCTCGCCGGCGCGGATCTCGACCGACAGGCCGTCATACAACGGCGTGCGATGCCCGCCATAGTGGAACGTCACCTCATCGAACACGATGCGTCCACCCTGGATGTCGATCGGCCTGGCGTCCGCCGCATCGGCAATGCCGATCGGCTCGCCATGGATCGCAACCAGTTCCTCCATGTCGTTCACCGAACGCTGCAGATTGTTGATGTGCATGCCGACATCGCGCAAATAAGCGTGGATGATGTAGTAGCTGGTCAGCACATAGGTGACGTCGCCCGGCGAGGCGCGGCCGGCGATCCAGAGCAGGATCGCGCCGCCGATCACCGAGGTGCGGAAGCACAGCAGCACCGTGAGCTGCGCGATGTTGGTGTAATTGTAGCGCAGCCAGGTCCGCCGCACCCGCGCACGCCAGCGGCCGATGACACTGGCCAGCCGCCCGTCCTCGCGCGTTTCTGCGCCGAACGATTTCACCACCGCGTTGCAGGTCAAGGCATCCGCCAGCGTGCCGCCGACCCTGGTGTCCCAGGCGTTGGAGACCCGCGCCGCCGGCGCGATGTAGCCGACCGAGAATGCCATCGTCATCGACACATAGATCACCGAGCCGACCGCGATCACCGCGCCGAGCGAGGGCCAGTGCAGGCCGAGCAGGATCATCGAGCCCAGCAGCACCGTCAGCGACGGCAACAGCGCCATCAGGATGGTGTCGTTGAGCAAATCGAGCGCCCACATCCCGCGCGTGACCTTGCGCACGGTCGAGCCGGCAAACGAGTTGGCGTGCCAGTCGGTCGAGAAGCGCTGCACCCGCATGAAGGCATCGCGCGCGATGTCGGACATCAGTTTCAGCGTGAACGGCACAATCGCCTGCAAGCCGATCAAGCGAAGGATCATCGACAGCCCACCGAGCGCGACGATGCCGCCAAAGGCGGTCAAAGCCGCCCGGCGCGCGGCAGCATCCGAAGCGCCTGATGTCAGCGCATCGACCAGATGCCCGAGAACACCGGCATGAACAGGTCGGCCGCGGTCGCCCCCAGAAATCCGAGGACAACAAACCAGGCACGCAGCGGCTGTTCGAGCCAGTGGCGGAATACAAACGGGATCACCACGCGGATCGCGGCGGGACGTTGGCTTTTTTGAACGATCATGGCGTCATCCGGCTACGCGTTTGACGCGCGATCCGGCTCCATCTGAAGTGACGCGCGGACGGCAGAAAGGCCGAACGCAAGCGTCGTTGAAAAATATCGGTAATTTGTTGGGAAGCTTGAGAGACCGGGATGTCAGGCCCGATCGGAGCTGGCGGTCAGCAGCGCGACCAGACGTCCAGCATAAGCATCGGACGCGGGTGCGCGATCTGCGAATACATCGAAATCATGCAAATCCTCCCGGGTTCGAGCGACAATGCGCCGCTTATAAATGCATCAGCGCTGATTTGCAAGATGACAAGCGCGTGAGCGCGCACCAACATAACGTTTTCAAGCGAAAGCCTGCCCGGACTTGATCCGGGGTGGATACCGGTTCGCGTGAGGAAAACGTGTCAAAAAACAAAGCTCAATGCGCCGCTTCCGTCGGCAGCACGGCGGGCTTTTTCAGCAGCATCACGAGAAGGCTGAGGCCGAAATAGAACATCGTCAGCATGAAGAAGGCATCGCCATAGCCCATCACTACCGCCTGGCGGTGCACGATCTGCGACAATTGCTTCATCGCCATCAGCGCGGCGTCGCCCATGCCCTGCAGGCGCTGGGTGAACATCGTGAGCGTTTCGGTCGCGGTGGCATTGCCCCAGTGCACCCGCTCCTGCAGCCGCACGATGTGCAGATCGGTGCGTTCGTTCAGCACCTGGTTGATGACGGCCAGTCCCACCGCGCCGCCGAGATTGCGCGTCAGGTTGAACAGCCCCGAGCCGTTCTTAACCCGCTCCGGCGACAGCGTACCGAGCGCGATGTTGTTGGTCGGCACCATCGCGAACATCATGCCGATGCCGCGCAGGATTTGCGGCACCAGCAATTCGTAGAAATCATAGTCGCGGGTGATCCAGATCATCTGGTAGGAGCCGCATGCGAAGATGATCAGGCCGGCCGCGATGATGTAGCGCATGTCGACTTTGGTCATCAGGCGGCCGACGATCGGGGCGGTCAGGAACATGGTGATGCCGGAGACGAACATGGTCTCGCCGATCATCAGCGCGCTGTAGCCGCGCACTTCCGCGAGATAACGCGGATACATGTAGGTCAGCCCGTAAAGCCCGACGCCGACGCAGAACGAGATCAAGCAGCCGATGCCGAAATTGCGGTCGGTGAAGGTCCTGATATCGACGATCGGTTCCCTCGCCGTCAGCACGCGCCAGAAAAACGCGATTCCGGAGACGAAACAGATCGTCGCACACACCGCCACCGACGTGTCCTGCAGCCATTCATATTGCGGGCCTTCCTCCAGCACATATTCGAGCGAGCCGAGAAAACCCGCCATGAAGATCAGACCCCACCAATCGAAATGATCGAGCAGTTCGAAATCCGGCTGGTCAAAATCGACCAGTATCAGCACACCGATGGTGATGCCGATGCCGGGCACGACGTTGATGAAGAACAGCCAGTGCCACGACATCATGTCGGTGATGATACCGCCGATGGTCGGGCCGATGGTCGGCGCCAGCGTCGCGACCAGGCCGATGACCGGGCCGACGATGTAGAGTTTGGAGCGCGGAAACACCAGATAGGCGGAGGCGAACACGGTCGGAATCATGCCGGCGCCCAAAAATCCCTGGATCGCGCGCCACAGGATCATCTGCTCGATCGAGGAGGCGAACCCGCAGAGGAAGCTCGCGATCGTGAAGCCGGAAGCCGAGATCGCAAACAGCAGGCGGGTGCCGAAGGCGCGCGAGAGAAATCCGGACAACGGAATCGCGATCACTTCGGCGATCAGATACGAGGTCTGCACCCACGACACTTCGCTGGAGCTCGCCGAGAGTCCCGCCTGGATGTCGGACAAAGATGCCGAGACGATCTGGATGTCCAGGATCGATATGAACATCCCGAACACCATGATCAGGAACGCGAACACCCGCTTCGGCGAGACGCGCTCGGACGGCGGCGCCGCGGCGTTCATCATCGAGGGCGGAGCGGTGGTGGCATCAGCCATGAGCTGCTCGGAGCTAGCGCTTCGGGCCGCGCCCGAAGCTTACAAAAAAAGTCACTGCGGATGGATCATCATCGGCGAATCCAGATCGGTCTCGCTGTCGGCGTCCGCCGCACCCTCACGGGTATCGACGCTGGCGTAGACCGACATCCCGGCGCGCAGCAGGTTCTGCCTGGCGACGCCTCTGGGCACGCGGATCCGGACCGGCAGCCGCTGCACGATCTTGGTGAAGTTGCCGGTGGCGTTATCCGGCGGCAGCAGCGTGAACACCGAGCCCGCCGCGGGCGAAATGCTGTCGACGATGCCGGCGAATTTGCGGTGGCCATAGGCGTCGACCGAGATCGTCACCGGCTGGCCCGGGCGGATCCGCCTGAGCTGGGTTTCCTTGTAATTGGCGTCGATGAAGACGTCGTCGAGCGGCACCACATTGCCGAGCCGCTGGCCGGGCTGGATGAAGTCGCCGGTGTTGACGAGACGGTTGGAGAAGGTGCCGTCGACCGGCGCGCGCACCGAGGTGAAATCGAAATCGCGCTCGGCCTTGGCAAGCGAGGTCTGCAATTCCGCAAGCTGGGCGCGGGCCTCGGCCTGCTGGGCCTTGGTGACTTCGACATTGTCGCGCGCGGCGTCATAGGCCGCCTGCGCCGACTTCACCGCGGCGACGCCCTGGTCGCGGCTGGCTTCGGAAACCTCAAACGTGGCGCGCGAGGCAAATCCCTTGGTGCTCAGCGCCTGCTGGCGGTCGAAATCGAGACCGGCGCGTTTCAATCCGGCTTCCGCCGAAACGAACTGCGCATTGGCCTGCTCGACCGCGCTCTCCAGCGCGGTGACCTGACGGCCGATGCGATCGATGGTCGCCTGCTGGGTGGCGATCCTGGTGCGCGCGGCGTCCACCGCGATCCGGTAATCACCGTCGTCGATCTTGAAGACCACGTCGCCGGCGCGGACGATCGAATTGTCGACGGGCAGGATGGCGGCGACATGGCCCGACACCCGCGCGCCCAGCGTGGTGTTGTTGGCGCGGACATAGGCGTCGTCGGTCGAAATATAGAAGCGCCCGACCAGCAAATAGTGGACGCCGTAGCTGATGCCGGCGAGCGCCAGCAGGCCGACGACGCCGATCATCACGAATTTCCGCTTGCCCGATTTCGGCGCGGCCGCGTTTTGCGCATCAGCCGATGGCGCGGCCGGCGCCTCCGTTGCTGGATCGGCGGGCGTTTCCGCCGGGCGGCGTTTGGTTTCTTCCGCAACTTGAGTGCGAACTTGATCCGCCGGAGTGGCCGCCATGTCGCGCGCGGCCTCCTCATCATTCGTCCCCGGCTCGGGACGAATGATGCGGGCGGCCTGATCTCTCGCTGCGGCCATTAACGGCCTCCTCATTACAGTGTCCCAACGCAGGCTCAGCCAGAACCGGCCTCGCAGGCAACGTCATTCGCAAAAATTAACATTGACCGAACGGTTCGGTCAAGTTATATTCCTCGCAGATGGATCATAGTCGAGAACTTCTCACCCTGCGTATTCCGGGTTGAAATCTTTGCCGGGATTATAAACCAATGGTTGCAGCCAGTTCGAAGCCGCTTCATCTCGTCGGCGACGAGGATTCCTCGAAACGCCGCCAGATTCTCGACGGCGCCCGCAAGGTGTTCCTGGATCTCGGGTTTGACGGTGCCAGCATGGGTGAGATCGCCCGCTCGGCCGGCGTTTCCAAGGGCACGCTCTATGTTTATTTCGCCGACAAGAGCCGGCTGTTCGAAGCCATTGTCGAGGAAGAACAGATCGAGCAGGGCAAGATCGCGTTCAATTTCGATCGCGGACGCGATCTGCCGACCACGCTGGGCGAATTCGGCCGCGCCTACATTCAGTTGCTCTGTCGCCCAGGCGGCGGGTCCGCGATCCGCACCGTGATGTCGATCGCCGAGCGTATGCCGGAGGTCGGCCGGAGATTTTATGACAACGTGCTCGCCCGCACCGTCAATCGCTTTGCGGCCTATCTCGAAGCCCGCGCGCAACTCGGCGACCTCGTGATCGGCGATTACGAACTGGCCGCATGGCAATTCATGCAGATGTGTCAGGCGACGCTGTTTCAGGCGTTCATCTTCCAGGCCAAGCCGGCACCTTCGGCGGAGCAGATTGCAACGGTGGTTGACAGCGCCACGCGGGTGTTTCTGGCGGCGTATCGGGCAAAGGCTGCCTGAGTGCTGCAGGGTGGTCGGCTGCGCTTGCACTGGACCCCACCAAGAGTCGTCATACCCCGCGCATGCGGAGTATCCCGTACGCCGCAGCTTTTCGGCCCTATCACTGATGTCTCGGAGTACTGGATCGCCCGGTCAAGCCGGGCGACGACGACTGCAGGATGTCGCTTCCGCTAAACCCGCCTCTCTTTGGTTCGCGGACGGCCGATTGTGCTACGCTGGCTGGAGACCGGGGCACTGAGCGGCACTCCAGTCGCGATTTGTTCAAGCGGAAACCGGGTAACGGGGATGGCTAGCGTGACGATCTTCTGGCGCGGCCTCGATCGCCTGATCGGCACCACTGTCGCGGCCGCCAAATGGCTTGCGTTGCCGTTGATTGCCCTCCTGTTCCTGCAATGGCCGCTGCGCGATCTGTTTCGCGGTTACTCCCGGGAGGCCAACGATCTCGGACAGCTGGTCTTTGCGCTCTTCATCGCTGTCAGCGTGACCGCCGCTACCCGTGCAAGAACGCACCTCGCTGCCGATCTGCTGGCGCGGCGGTACTCCGCACGAACGCGGCGGCGCCTCGATCGAGTGGGTAGCGCTGTCGGACTATTGCCGTGGGCCCTGTTTGTCCTGATCGCGGGCAAGAGCGCGGTGATCTCGAGCATTCGCGATCTGGAGTCGTTTCAGGACAGCGGCAACCCCGGTTACTTCCTGGTCAAAATTGCCCTTTGGGTGATGGCCGCCGCGATCCTTGGCCAGGCGCTGGTCGAACTTTTCCGTCCTGTCGAGGCGGACTACACCTGATGGCGTGGGCCGGGCTTGCGCTTCTGGTCCTGGTCGGCGTCGGCATCATTTCCACCGGCCTGCCCGCTGCAGTCGTCCTGATCGCCGTGGCCACATGCGGCGCGGTACTCGGCGTTGTGACCGGCGCCATCGAGATTTCCACGCTGTGGGCACTGCCGAGCCGACTCATCAATCTGTTTGAAAACGATCTGCTGCAAGCCCTGCCGCTCTACGTGACAATGGGCCTGCTGCTAGACCGGCTTCCGGTCGCGGACGCGCTTTACCGCGCCGGTAACGCCGCGCTTCCGCGCAGCCCATCAGCCCCGCTGGTGTCGGGCATGATGCTCGGCGCGTTGCTCGGGCCGATGAACGGTTCGGTCGGAGCCAGCGTGCTCGGTCTTTCGCGGGTTGTCTCGCCGCGCCTTGCGGCGGAAGGCATACCGGCGCCAAACCGCCACGCGATCATTGCGGTCGCCAGCACGCTTGGTGTGCTGGTGCCGCCGTCACTGGTTCTGATTCTTCTCAGCGACGCGATGTTGTCGGCGCATACCATGGCGGTGACGGCCACGGGAAGGAGCGATCGCGTCGTCAATACCCAGGACGTTTTTCATGCAGCGCTGGTGCCGGGCGGGATCTTCCTGGCGCTGTGCCTGGCGCTATCCTGGATCGCGGGACGGAGCGCGACAAAACTACCTGACCGCGAGCGCCTCACTTTCGGGCAAGGATGGCTCGCCGCCGTCGCGCTGTTATCCCTGATCGTTCTTCTTGGCGGCGTTGCCCTCGGCTATTTCTATGCGGTCGAAGCCGCCGCGATGGGTGCGTTTGTGCTGCTGGCCGCAGGTCTCGTCACCGGACGTCTGCGCGGTGCCGCGCTCAATCAAGTGCTGAACGACGCCATCGCCCTCACCGGTGCGTTGTTTTCGCTGCTGCTGGCGGCGACGACGTTCACGATGGTTCTAAGGCTACTCGGGACCGCCGACATCGTCGGCAAGATGGTTTCGTCAATTCCAGGCGGCGACATCATTGCGGTCACCGTGGTGCTCTGCGTGATCGCGACAAGCGCCTTCGTACTCGACGCCTTCGAAATCATTTTCGTGATCGTACCGATCGTGATTCCGCCGTTGCTGATCCGCATCGCTGATGCGCGTTGGGTGTCGGTGCTGGTGCTGCTGACATTGCAGTCGAGCTTCCTGCTCCCGCCCTTTGGTTACGCGCTGATGATGGTGCGCAGTGTCCTGAAAGAACCAGTCGCATTCCGCGCGTTCATGCGCGCGCTGGCGCCGTTTCTTTGCGCCCAATGGCTGCTGCTTTTGCTGGTATTGCTGTTTCCGCAATTGACCCATGTTGGGCAGTCATCGGCCGACAGTTCGCGACTTCCACCGGCGCCCCTGTCAGATGAGGAATTCAACAAACGTCTTAAAGAGATGATCCAGTTACCCGAGCCCGATCTTAGCGAGCAGCTCAATCGGCGCTGATGTGAGGGCGCATCACGCCGGCGGCGCCAAGGCCACCGCCGCCCGCCGCTTCACAGCCACGTCATTTGACACTTCGTCTCTTTTTGTCAAATTCGTCAAAATGACGCCGCAGGATCGCATTCTCGACGCCGCGATGGCCGTGTTCCGCCGGCATGGTTTCCGGCGCTCGTCGATCGAACAGGCCGCGGAGGCGGCTGGCCTGACGCGGCAGGCGCTCTACCATCATTTCAAATCCAAGGAAGCGCTGTTCCGCGCCGTCATCGAGCGGGTGTATGAGGCCGCGCTCGCCGCGGAAACCGCGGCGGTGGAAGCCGCGGAAAGGGCCGGCGGCAGCCTCGCCGATATCATCGTGGCCGGGGTGAGCGGTCGGCTCAGATATCTGCTCACCTCATTCGACGGCTCGCCGCATATCGAGGAATTGTTTTCCGAACATCTGCTGCAGGCGCGCGATCTCTATCAGAAATATTCCGGTCGCTATTCCGCGCAGGCCGTGGCGACGATCGAACGGGTCTGCCGCAAACAACGGCTCGCCCTTGCCGGAGGTCTTTCTTCCCGTGACGTCGCGCGATGCATCGACATGGCCATCCACGGAACTAAATCCGCCTACCCCGGGATGCAGCCCGCCGATGCCTATCTAGGGGATCTCGCAGTCATGCTGCGAACGCTGGTCGCCGGCGCCGTTGCGCCATCAACAACGCCGCGCCAGGCAAAGCCGGCCGCCGCGAAAAAATCAGCCCGCAAACCTGGAGATCGCAAATGAGTTCGATGACGATCAACGGCCGCGTGGAGTCCCTTCCCGACGATCCCGATGCCCTTCTCATCGAAATCGTGCGCGACAGCCTCGACCTGACGGGGACCAAGCTCGTATGCGGCGCGGGCGTCTGCGGCGCCTGCACGGTGCTGGTCGACGGCGCACCGGTGGCGAGCTGTCTGATGCCGGCGCAGGCCGCGGCCGGCAAATCGGTGACGACGGTCGAAGGCATTGGTGCTGCAAAACTGCATCCGGTGCAGAAGGCCTTCATGGCGCATGATGCCCTGCAATGCGGCTTCTGCACGCCGGGCTTTATCGTGGAAGCGGTGGCGTTTCATGACCGCTGGCGCGCGACCAAGGGAGCGGCGACGCCGTCCCGCGAGGACATCGGCGCGGCGCTTTCCGGGCATCTGTGCCGCTGCGGCGCCTATGACGGCATTTTTCGCGCGGTCGCCGCCGCATGTGCAGGCCAGTTCGACGGCGACAATTTCGCCTCGCCGCGCGTCGAGGCACGCGCGAAGGTCACGGGGGCCGCGAAATACACCGTCGACATCCGACATGATGGACAGCTCGAAGGCGTCATCCTGCGCTCGCCGCTGGCGCATGCGCGGATCGCCGAGTTGGACCTCGCTCCGGTACGCGCGATGCCGGATGTCGGCGCGGTCATCTCGCTGCTCGGCGACGACCGCATGGTGCGCTATGTCGGCCAGCCGATCGCGGCCGTGGCTGCGAGAGACCGCAAGACCGCGCTTGCCGCCATCGCCGCCATCAGGATCGCAAGCGAAAGCCTGCCGTCGGTGATCGGGCTCGACGCGGCGCGCCAGCCCGATGCGCCGATCGTGTTCGAGAAAGCCAGCCGCAAGAAGGCCGGCAACGTCTCCGAGGGCGCGCCGGCACCGGCCGCCTGGAACGGCAATTTGCGCGGGCCCTCCTCGGCCTTCTCGAACAGGGCAGGCAAGGCGCGCGGTTGGGTCGCGAAAGCGAAGGCGGCGGGAAATCCGCTGCTGGTCGAAGCGACCTTCCGCACCGGCACTCAATCGCATGCGTGCCTCGAACCGCATGCGACGATTGCCCGATTCGATGGCGACCGGCTGACGGTGCATGTCTCCACACAAGCAGTCTTCCATGTCATGGAGCTGCTCGCCAAACGCTACAAGTTGAAACACGAGAATATCCGCGTGATCGCCGACCACGTCGGCGGCGGCTTTGGCTCCAAGAGCGCGCTTGGCATCGAGACGATTGCGGCGATCGACCTCGCCCGCGAGGCCAAGGCGCCGGTCAGGATCGCCTATGACCGCCACGAAGAGCTTTCCGTCACCGGCTATCGGCCAGCGGCGGAGCTCAAGATCGCCCTGCTGCCGTCCGCGATAGGAGGTCTCAAGGCGCTGTCGCTGGTGACCCATGCCGACACCGGCACGTCGGTGAGTTCGACGATCGCAGCGTTGGCGCGCCTGATCTATCCGGCGGAAGCCAAGGAGCTGACCGATTACGACGTCGTCAGCAATTTGCCGCCCGGCGCGCCGTTCCGCGGCCCCGGCGGACCGCCGATGGCCTTTGCGCTGGAACAGGCGATCGATGAAGCCGCGCTTCGGATGAAGGTCGATCCGATTGCTTTACGCAAGCGCTGGGATCCCAACCCCAATCGCCAGCGGCTTTACGACTGGGCGTCCGCGCTCGATGTCTGGCGAACCGCGAAAGCCGCAGCCCCCCAGACCGGGCGCTATCGCCGCGGCGTCGGCGTCGCCACCGGTTACTGGCTTTATCTCTGGCAGCCCGGATCGAAGATCGAGCTTGCGGTCAAAGGCGGCCACCTCGTCGCAAGCACCGCGACCCAGGACATCGGCCAGGGCAGCCGCACGGTGATCGCCAACGCGGTGGCGCGGGAATTCGGACTTGAACCGCATGACATCGAGGTGCGGATCGGCGATTCCGATCTGCCGGAAGGCCCGGGCGCCGGCGGCAGCCGCTCCACCGCGTCGATGATCCCGCCGGCGCTGCTCGCCGTGCAAAAGCTCAAGTCCGCGATCGAACGCAACGCAAAACGCCCGCCGGTCCCGGGCTCCAACGCACCATGGCGGGAGCTGATCGCGGCGTCGCCCGATCTCAGCGTCTTCGCCGAACGTCCCGAGGACGACAAGCGGGTGGCGCCGGGAATCCGCTCGCCGCTGAAGGAGGCCGGTTTCATGGGCATCATCTTCGGCTGGATGATGCGCCGCTTTTCCAATATCGCGGTCGGCGCGGGCGTGCCGAGCTCGGTGCAGGTCATCGAGGTAGAGGTCGACACCTGGCTCGGGCATGTGCGCGTGCTCAGGGTCCATACCGGAATTGCGGTCGGCAAAATCGCAGCGCCCGCGCTGGCGCGCAGCCAAGCGACCGGATCGGTGATCCAGGGCCTCGGCTACGCGCTCTATGAGGCGCGCGAAACCGATCCGCGAACCGGCGATATCCTCTCAGGCGGCATGGAGGACTACCGCATCCCGGGCATCGCCGACACGCCTGAATTCGAGGTGCATTTCGACGAAGGCGGTTTTGATCATGTGCTCGGCGGCAGCGTCGGCATTGGCGAGGTTGCAACGGTGCCGACCTCGCCGGCACTCGCCAACGCCATCCGCAACGCGACCGGAATCAGGCTGACGGAGATTCCGATCCGGCCCGACCGCATGATCGCCGCGCTGAAAGGGAGGGCCGCCGCATGACGCTCGCATCCATGACCCCTATATCCATGACCGTTGCATCCACGACCCATGCATCCATGACCATCGCGGCCGGCGCGAGCGAATTTCGCGCCGCCGGCACCGATCTTTCCGAGCGGCGGCGCAGCGGAATCTCGCGTGGACCGCTGATCGATATTGCGGCGGCATCGGACGCCATCGGGATCGATTGGCGCGCGGACGAGAGTTTGCGCATCGGCGCGCTGACGACGATCGAAGCGATCGCCGCCGACGCACGGATCGCAGCCGCCTATCCCGGATTTGCCGCTTCCGCGCAAGGTCTCGCCACGCCGCAGATCCGCCATCTCGCGACGCTTGGCGGTAACCTCGCCCAGCGCTCGCGCTGCTGGTATTTTCGCAATCCGCAGATCGCGTGCCTGAAGAAAGGCGGAACGGATTGTCCCGCCCGCAGCGGCAATCATCTCTACGGCGTGGCCTTTGACCTCGGCCCTTGCGTGGCCCCGCATCCCTCGACCATGGCCGCCGCGCTGCTGGCCTATGACGCCACCATCAGCACCGACCGCCGGAGCGGACTGACGATCGGCGAACTGCTGGGCGACGGTGCCAATGGCGCCGCCGACCACGCCCTCGCACCAGGCGAGATGATCAAAAGCATCGAGCTTCCCCCGCCGGTGCAAAACGAGCGCGCGCTCTACAAGCGCGCCATCAGCCGCAGCTACGCGGAATGGCCGCTGGTCGAAGTCTGCGCCCGCGCGGTGATCTCCGGCGGCGCGTTCCAATTGATCCGCATCACCGCGGGCGGCATCGCGCCGGTGCCGCTGCGGCTCGCGGCATCCGAAGCCGCCTTGCACGGTAAGTTTGCGAGCGCCGCTGATATCGCCGAGGCCGCGAAACAGGCAATTGTGGGGGCGACGCCGCTGCCGATGACGGGTTACAAACTCGATCTGCTGCGCGGCCTGGTGCAGGATCTGCTGGAGCAGCTCGCCGCGTAAAAGTTTTGGGGTGGCGAAGGCGCGCCTGGCGATTCCGCCCTGCGTTAGTCCGCTTCACGCCGGCGGCGTCCCGGCAGTGAGAAGTTCGGAAACGGCCGTGACGAGCTGCGCCGGCCCGAAGGGCTTCTGCAGAAGGATGCTGTTCGGCACGCCCTTCGACGGCCAATCGTCTCCGCCGGCGCCGGTGATATAAATGATCGGGAATGATGGATCGATCTCGCGGGCGCTCCGCGCTACGCGCCAGCCGTCGAGCCTGCCGAGCAGGCTGATGTCGGTCACCAACGCCCGATATTTGGTCCTGAAGGCCTTGAGGAGCGTGATGGCTTCTTCGCCTGATCCGGCGATGGCGGGTTCAAAGCCGCCGTCCCTGAGAGCGTCTTCTATGATGGACTGAAGCTCTCGGTCATCTTCGATGACCAGAATAATCGGCAACTCTTCCAAGGAAGCCCTCCCACTGCAGCCGCGCCGGTGCGGCCGGAGACATCACGCCAGAGCGACAGTCTGGTTTCGCTATCTGTACAAAAGTATACGCCGGGCCGCGTCAGTTAGCGGCGTTTTCTGTTACCGCACGGATAGAAATACGATCGCCAGCACGACGGCCCGGCCCACGATGACCAGCGAAGCCACCGCTCCGGCGGTGATCTTGAGTTTCTCCCTGGTCGTGTACTCGCGCATTCAAAGCCTCAGGTGCCGGCTTTTTCAGCTCACGACCCTTCTTTATTGCCGGAACGGCGAGTTGCGCCAGACCGATGCACCGCCAAGGATATCATTTTTCAAGGCTGGCAAAGTGCTGGCGAACAAGCGGGGATCAGCCCAAATTCCTACTCGTCCTCGAACTCGTCTTCCTCGTTGACCCCGGCCTTGTGCGGATGCGGCGGCGCCTTCCGGCCGCCGAGCGAACCCGTCACGTAAGGCTCGCGTTGCGCATAGGGGTTGCGTGCCCCTGCCCGCGCCGCGACTTCCTCGCCCGACATCGCGGCGGGCTCGCAGATGACGCGCCGGCTGGAGCGGCGCATCAGGTCGACGTGGATATGATCGTAGTGATAGACGTTCGAGCCCGGCGCCAGCACGGTGTTGAACTGCTGACAGGCCGCCGCCTGCACGTCGCGCAGAAAACCCTGCTCTTCCGGCATGCCCTTCCAGCCGTCCTTCACCGAGATGCGCCGACCATCGGCGAGCGTGAAGGCCGCGATATCGAGCGCATTGCCGAAGGCGTGCTCGGAAATATGCGCATGCGAATTGCCGTTCATGCCGCGGCAGGAATAGGCGGAGATCTGCTTGATCTCGACCACGCGGGCGCCGAACCAACGCTGGGCGGCCGGCTGCACGGAATCGGCGAGCCAGCGATCCAGCGCGGACACGATCGGACAGGCCAGCGTCGCCGCCGGCTTCACCGCCACCGGACCGACGGTAGCGACGGGATCGCCACGCGACGGTCCGAGCCGCGGCAACGGCGGGGCGACACTTTGCTGCTGGGAATAGGGCGCGGGGCCGCCGTCGCGCTGCGGGTAGGCCGGCGCGTTCATGTAACGGCCAACCTGCTCGGGCGTGCCCTCGGCAGGCAGGTCAATCTCATCTTGCTGGGGGGCCACGCCGGGAGCGGACAACGAAATCGGGCCGCCGGATGAAGTGCCGTAGCCCGGCTGGCGCGCCGCTGGATCGGAATAGGGTGCCTGCGATAGCGCAGGATTCGGCGGTTGGGCCGTCGGCCAGCGCGGCTGGTTGCCGACCGTTCCGGGCGGCCGCAATTCATCGGCAAAACCATAGGTGCCGGTGCCCTCGCCGAGCGCGGCCACCTTGAGCGGGAATTCGGCGCCGCAGACGCCAGGGCCGGAAATCGGATCGATCCGGACCAGTTCCGGGCTTTCCTTGACCGCGCCGGATTTCAGGCATGCCACCTCGGCCTCGGCCCGCCACGGCTCGCGCTCGGCGGACTGAAAAAATCCGCGACCGCACCCCGCTAGCGAAACAAGGACGACGGAGCCGACGAGATACAAACGAACTCCACGTACCATCCGCGCAACTTCGGCGAATTTATTTAAGGACTCTTCAACGCGTTGATTTCACGACTCATTAACCATGTCGCGCGGGGCCGGCCGCGGTGGAGTGCCCGGGAGGGACAGTGATGCTGACTTTCTTCGCCGGGAACGCATTGCTAGCGTGAAGCGTTATCGCAGGCACGACGTGAACCAAGGGAGCATTCCCAATGGCCATGAGTCCTTTCGTCAGCAGACTGAGCGTTGTAGCCGCCTATGTCGCATTCGCCTTCGTCGGCGCCATCGTGCTTGGCGTGTTCTAGGCTTTCCGACCAGACTTCGATGACGAGATTTGGATCTCGCGCCCGGCGGCCCAACCGCCGGGCGTTTTCATGCGCGTCGACGGCCCCCTGCCGTCATGCCCCGGTCTCAGAAATTCGAGCAGCTCGATTCGGTGATGCCGCCGACTGTGAAATCCCCCATGCCTTTACCGGCTCGCGCTGGGCCGCTAGGCTTCCCCTCTCCTACTCGTAGCCGTGGCAATGTCGAAGCACTCGCCGTTTTCCCCAAAACCCGGATCTCCCAGCGCAAGCGACCAGGCGCTCCAGCGCGCGGCTCTGGCGCTGCAGATGCAGAGACCGGGCGAAGCCGAGCGGCTTGCGGCGGGGGTCTTGAAGGCAAGCCGCGGCAACGTCGCCGCAGCGGTGCTGCTCGCGCGCGCGCTGATGCTGCAGAACCGCGCGGACGAAGCGATCCCGCCTCTGGAACGGGCGGCGCGCCGCGGCAACAATCCGTCCGTTGAAACCTTGCTGGCCACGGCGCTCGCAGCCGTTGGGCGCCGGGACGAGGCGCAGGACCTTCTCCGCCAGGCCACCGCAAGGCGGCCGCCGTTTCCGCCGGCCTTTGTCGAATACGCCAATCAACTTGCGGCAGTTGCAAAGTTCGATGAGGCCATTGCCGTCCTCGAAGACGGGCTTGCGATGTCGCCCGACATCGTCGATCTGCAGTTCCGTCTCGCTTCGCTTTATATCGGCCGCAACAACCGGACCGAGGCGCGCACGATATTGCTGCGCGCGGCCGCCGCGGCGCCGGCAAGGCACGATATCCTAGCTGAACTCGCCCGCGTCATGGCGCTGGACGGAGAATACGCTGCTGCCGCCGAGACCTATCGGCGGGTGCTTGCGCTGCGACCTGACCATGCCCTTTCCCGGGCCAATCTTGGCGTGTGCCTGATGGAAATGGGCGACCGCGATGCTGGACAAGCGAGCCTGCGCGAGGCCATGCGCGGCCGGCCGGAGATGTTCGGTCGTGCGATCCTGTCGCTTGCCGCCACCGCGCACGGTCGTTTCTTCTTCCGCCCGAGCGCGGCCGCAAAATTCCTGCAGGCTTAGAGGTTGGACGGGTTCAGGTCCGGAACTGGCGTCGATAGAGGCCGGCCTCGTGATCGATCCGGATGGTGAGGTCGTGCGCTTTCTGGGTCTCTTCGGCGGTGAACGGCGCAGTGCACGCCGTCCAGTCTTCCCGCTTGACCGGAATGCATTGCGCGATCGGCGTGCCCTTCGGCAAAATCCCGCTGAAGTTCGTGTCATGCCAACGCGCCGGGAAATGCACCCAGTTGTCATGGTAGCGATCGCAATCGACGATTCCGGTCAGCGTGGTGAACGGCAGGTCGAAACGATTGAACGGATGCGTGAACAGAACCGCGTAGCCCTCGGGCGCCTGAATGGTCCAGAGATTGTGGAATTTGATCAGGAACCGGTCGGCCTCGAACAGTGGCGTGCCGGTGAGCTGGCTGGAATCGTGAAATCCGATCGGCGAGCGCGCGAAACTGACCGATCCGCCCGGCGGAAGATCATTGTCCCAGGTGATCTCGCCGTTCTCGAACCTGAGATCGCACATCAAAGGAATAAGGAAGCCGGACGTCATGGCATCGACGAACGGCGGACATCGCTTGACGGTGTTCTCTTCCCGCGAGTTGACGGCGTTGTAGGCCTGCGGCGGCATCGTCTTCAACCAGCCCGGCAGTCCGAGCGCCGCCGGCGTCGGCGGTGGCAGCAAACCTTCCAGTTCCGCGGGGCAGCGGAACGTCAGCGCCTGGGATGGTCGGGGATCAGACATGATGGTTGTTATCGCCGTCTTCCTGAGAACCGAGCCATGATGCCACACGCGCTACCTCGTGCAAACTGCGCCGAGCATGAACGTCTTGTAATAAACGCGCGCGCGGCGCTGGGATGATTTTCGCAGTGCAGGAGAAGCAGCGGCTACGACCGCGGCTCCGCCGATGTCTGCCGTGACGTGATCAGCCGCTCGGCCCTGCCGCCGATCCGGGTCCAGTTATTGCCCGAGCAGTAGATCCGGCCGAACGCGCAGGCTTCGACGCGAAGCGTGCTGGCACCCTTCATCGCCATCGTGCCGTAATAGGTGTCGCCGCTGTCGCGGCTATAGACATTGCCGGTCCATTGCGAGTCCGTCTTCGGCTTCATGTTGACCAGCACCGCCTCGCCTCTGTCGCTCGATGGCGAATTCAGCACGTAGCCGCACAGCGCGTGGCCGCATTTGACGATGCGAACCGAACCCCGTCCTTCGGTCTGCCAGTCACCGACCGGCGTGTCGGCCACCTCGTCCCCGGCTTCTTGGGCTTCTTGCGAAACCCGCGAGACTTGCGGGACGACGGCTGGCGCGGGGCGGATCGGTTCGGCAGGTGCAGCAGCCGGCCTGGACGGCGGCGGCGGCGCTATCACTGCCGGCTGGATCGGCCGAGGCGGTGGCGGCGCGGCAACCGGCTGCGGCGCGGCCGCCGCCGGCTTGTACACCAGCGGCGGCGGCGCGGGAGGATTGGTGGCGGCCGGCGCGGGTGGAATTGCTGGCGCCGCTGCCGGCACGGGCGCTTGCGGCACGCGGTCGTTGTCGCTGCTGTCGTCGTCGCGGTTGCGGAATGAGTTCGAGACGCCGGAGATCGATACCGAGGCGCAGGAGGGCGAACGGCAATATTTGGACGCTTCGATGTGGATTCGATGTCCGCCGATCGAGAACGAGATTCCATTGCCGGCATGAGCGGACGGACTGAGCAGCATCAGCACAGCGAGAAAACAAAATCGTTTCATCGAAGCCTCCGCGGTGTGGCTGGAACCTTGTCGCCAAAACGCTCAACTGGATGTGATTCGAATCACCGTGCCCTGGGGTCGGGGCGGCCGCGGCCGCATCGTGATGCCGGTCACAGAACGCGCCGCCGGACACGACTAGGGTTCGGGTAAGTTCAGCAACCGCCCACAAGCCGCGCTTTACAAACAACCTCGGAGGGTCCGATGAAAAAGCTCTATATCCTCGCCGCGCTGTTGATGGCCACCACCTCAGCCCATGCCGGCAACGGAATTTCGTTCCAGATCGATGGCCAGCGCGTCCACATCGAAGCGCCGCGCCATTGCGATTCGCTGTCCTGCATCCGGATCTCGGCGCCGGGTTACAACGGCTCGCTCGGCGGCCTCAAGAACAGCTTCAAGTCCAACCAGGACGACGCTGACGTTGCCGACAATTCCACGCCGGCGACGCCCGCTGCCGCGCCCGACCCTGTCCAGGCCGCCGCGCCGCAAGCCACCGCTCGCGTCGCAACGACCGTTGCCCCGGCGCCCGCTCCGGCAACCACGGTTGCCGCCGCAACTCCCGCGCCGGTCGATGTGGCGCCGTCTGCGCCCACGCCTGCGGCGGAGATTCCCGCCGCGCCGCAGCCGGCCCCGGTGGCCACGGCGCCTGCGCCGGCTGCCGCGCCGACCACCCCCCTCGGCGTGTGGGCGACCGAAGAGAACAAGGGCACCGTTCGTGTCGAAGAGTGCGGCACCAATCTCTGCGGCTATGCCGCGAAGAGCGGTGAAAAAATCCTGATCAACATGAAGCCGTCGGGCGCGAAGTGGACCGGGCGAATCCACGATCCCGACTCTGGCCGCAACTACGACTCCACCATCGCGATGAAGGGGCCGAATTCCATGCGGGTGCAGGGTTGCGCCTTCGGCGGCCTGTTCTGCGGCGGCCAGACCTGGAAACGCGTCAGCTAATCGCCCCCCTTTTAGCCTCGACGCGCGAAGGCCCTGTGGCACGCCACAGGGCCTTCTTCATGCGGCAATTTGTTAGGCGTTCCTTATCACCCCGCACAAGCGCGGCTGAGCCAGCATTGCGTTTTTTTCCCGGCGCCGCGTTCCGTTGACCCGGAACGTGGCGCTTGATCGTTTTGCTGTGCCATGACAACAAGGCGGCCCCGTTCATCCGGCATTCAGCCCGGCGAGGTTGATATCGCCACGCTCGCCTGTCCTGTTCTCTCCGGATATCCATTGTGACGCCGCGCCGGCTCTCATTCGCGCTTCTGCTGACAGCTTGCTTCACGCTGGGCGTCGCCGCGGACGCCGTTGCGGCGCCTGATCTGACCCAACTGGCGCAAGCGCAACCGGCGCCAGCTCCGGCACCTGCACCGCAAACCCCGGCGACACCGGCGCCCGCCGCAAGCCCGGCCACGCCGGCGGCCGATTCGCAGCAGGGCGCGGCGGAACCGATCGGCAACGTCGCGACGCTGACCGGCAGCGCCACCGTCACCCGCAACAACGCCACCGCGCCGCTGCAATTGCGCGACGATATCTTCGCCGATGATCTGGTGGAGACGGCGGCCAAATCGGCGCTTGGCATCACCTTCAACGACGCCACCACCTTCAAGCTGTCGGCCAGCGCCAAGATCACGATCGACAGCTACGTCTACGAGGATGGCGGCAAGGCGAACGGCGCGCTGTTCGACGTCGCCAAGGGCACCGTCGCCTTTGTCGCCGCCGCCGTTGCCAAGACCGGCGACATGCGGATCTCGACGCCGACGGCGACGCTCGGCATTCGCGGCACCACCGGCCTGATCGAGGTGCCCGAAGGCGCCACCGCGACCAGCAACAACGTCGCAATCAAGCTCTATCCCGACGCCGACGGCAAGGTCGGACGGATCGAGATCAACGATCGCAGCGGCGCACGGCTCGGTGCGCTGACGCAGGGCGCCAGCGGCTTCGCGATCCGGCCGGGCGCGGCAGGGGCGCGCTTCGCCGCGGTGCCGCTGACGATTTCGCCGCAGCAGGTCGCACGCGACCAGGGTTTTGTGCGTCAGGTTCACACCGCGCAAAATCTCGGCCGGCAAGTCGTCGATGAGCAGCGCACCTTCCGCCGTGCCAATCCGGGCGTGCCCTATCCGAATCGCGGCCAGCCGGTGCAACCGCGTCCGCAGCAGCCGAATGGACTGCCGGGACCAAACCGCATTACGCCGCAGCAGCCGGGTCAGCCCAATCGTCCGGGACAACCTCAGCAACCCGGCACGCCGAATCGGCAGGGATCGACGCAACCGCGGCCCGGAACGCCGCCGGGATCGCAGCAGCCCGGACAACCGGCGGTGACGCCGGGCCAACCGCCGCAACACAATCTGCCCGGGCAACCCGGCGGCACGCAGCTACCGCGCTCGCAGCCGCCGAGTGGTGCGCAGCCAGGCGTGCAGCAACCGGGCGTTCGGCCGCCGGCGCCGCCGCCTGGCGTGCCGCAGCAAGGCCAGCCGCGTCCGCCCGGAATTCAGCAAGGTGCGCCCGGCGTGCAGCGGCCCGGCTTGCAAATCCGCCCCTCGCTGCCACCGCGACGGTTGCCGCCTCCGCCCAAGGCCGGCAAGCCGCCAAAGCAGAAACGCCGCTGACCATGCCGCGTCGTTACCCGTTCAGGATGCGCGCCGCAGCCAATCCCTGACCCTTTGCACGAGGCCTCTGCGCGGGCTCTCGGCGGCGTCGCCCACGACGACGATCTCGGGCGGTTCGAGCGCAGTGTGGATCGAACCGTCGGCGTCGACGGCCCCGCTCGCAGCCTGCAGCGCGATCGGTCCGACATTCTCAAGAAACGTCCGTTCGTGTCCGCGCGACAGCCGTCTGATGGCGCGATCGAGCGGCAGCCAGTCGACCGCCCTCACGTCATGCATCAGTGCGCGTACCGGTTCGCCGTCGGCTTCCATGCGCCAATAATGCACGATCTTGGAGCGGCCGTTGGACTCATAGACCAGCGTTCCCAGAAACTCGTGCACGGCGACCGCGTGCCCGGTTTCTTCCATCACCTCGCGCTCGGCGGCGGCGCGCGGCGTCTCGCCGTCGTCGAGCTTGCCCTTCGGCAAGACCCATTCATTGCGCTTGCGCAGGCGCACCACGGCGAAGCGCGGCGCCGGCTCCCGCCGCAGCACAATGCCTCCCGCCGCCAGAACAGGCGTCCGCGCCATCCAACTTCCCAGGTTTGAAAATTTCGAATCGTGCCCGCGCCTATATAAGGACGCGCGGCGGCAAAATCGAGATCAGGCGGACGGCTTCCGCAACAACGGCTCGCCGGCGCGAATGCGCGTCCCCTCCGCGATCGTGTCGCAAAACTCGAAATGTTCCGGCGCCAGCACGATGATGGTCGAGCCGTGCTCGAACCAGCCGAGTTCGTCGCCCTTGCGGACATCAGCATCGCAGGAAAATTCGACCGGGCCCCTGCTTTGGGCGTTGAGGACGACATCGAGGAAATGCAGCCGGATGCTGGCGACCAGGATCGCGGCCACCGGCACCAGCGTCAGCGCCTCGCCGCTCGCAAGCCGCATTTCGAGCACCGCGCGCTCGTTCTTGCAGAACAGCCGCTCGACCCGCTTCAGCGCGATCGGATTGACGTTCCAGACATCGCCATGGATGAACGTGACCTTCTCGATCCGGCCGTCATGTGGCGCGTGAAAACGGTGATACATGCTCGAGGTCAGCCGCAACGTGACGAAACGTCCGTTGCGGTGGCGCTCCACCAAAGCGGGGTCGCCGAGCAGATCGAGCAAGGCGTAAGGCGCGCCCTTGATCTGGAACAGTTCGGTATCCTGGATCCGTCCGAACGCGCCGACGATCGCATCGGAAGGACTGCTGACGACCGCGGGGTCGGGATCGACCGGGCGCAGGCCCGGACGCAGCTCGCGCGTGAAGCAGTCGTGCAGGCTCCTGAATTCGGTCTTCTTTGCCTCCGACAGGTCAAGGTCGGAGAACAGCCGCCAGCAGGCAATCGAGAGGTCGCGCACAAGAGGGTTCTCGATCTTGGCGAACCAGCCCATGAAGCGGGTCACCGCCGCCCGCGGAATCCGGTTGGTGAGCAGGAAATTGAGGTCCTCCTGCTGGGTCAGGCCGGCGATCAAGCCGCGGATCGTCATGAATCTGTTAACTGGATTGGTTAGCGCTGGCTGCATGGATTCGCCCCTTCCGATTCTGTCGCTGTCCGCC
>Ga0137416_10000247_pt1 | contig 23909 bp, 20 predicted proteins | sample CZODoug3_1_1_16f_FD_108282 | JGI IMG/M metagenome (GOLD analysis project Ga0137416, IMG submission 108282) | Vadose zone soil fungal communities from Angelo Coast Range Reserve, California, USA - CZODoug3_1_1_16fungal (Illumina Assembly) | ecosystem: Environmental > Terrestrial > Soil > Vadose...
CGCCCGGTGCCCCCATCCGCGTCGTCCTCGGTCTGCGCTGGGACCTCGAGCGGAATGGAAACGGAAGAGCCCCGCAATAGTCGCGGCCGCCGAAGGCGGCTTAGCGACTACGCTTGAGCGCAACCATGCCAGCACGGCTTACGAAATATGTTCTAGCCCATTCGGGAAGGCGCATGTCCGTCGCGACTCGATTGCTTTCGGCAACAGGTCTGGCAGCAGTGCTCTCCGTTGCGCCACGCGGCTCGCTTGCGGAGGAAGCGCCGCCGCCGGCGGCGATCGCCCCGGACGAGGCGGAGCAGACCGCTCACGGCGAGGAGATCGTCGTGACCGCAACCCGCAGCCCCCGTCCCATCCGCGACGTCGCGGCCGCAGTGATCGTGGTGCCGCGGGTCGAGCTCGAGCGAAGCCCGGCGAAGACCCTGGACGAGCTGCTCCCCATCGTTCCGTCCCTGGGGCTCTTTCGCCGCTCGAGCAGTCTCGCCGCCGATCCCAGCTCGCAGGGCGTGACCCTGCGCGGGGTGGGGCCTTCCGGCGTCTCTCGCAGCCTCGTTCTGGTGGACGGGATCCCGGCGAACGATCCCTTCGGCGGTTGGGTCTACTGGCGCGCGATCCCTCGTCTTGGCATCCAGCAGTTCGAGGTCGTTCCGGGAGGCGGCTCGGCCCTCTATGGAAACTACGCGCTCAGCGGCGTCAGCCAGGTGGTCTCCCGTCCGATCGCATCGCAGAGTGTCCTGGCCTCCGGAGAGTACGGTTCGTACAGCAGCGGCCTGTTCGGCCTTCGTGCGGCAGACCGGTGGGGGCCGATCGGCGGTGCCGTCGAGGGCGAGTTGCTCAAGTCCGACGGCTATCCGGTCGTGGCTGGCTACAACCGGGGAGCCGTCGATCGAAACGCGCCGAGCGAGCACGGCACGATCAACGCGCGGGTCGAGGGGGAAGTGAGCTCCGACCTCTCCATCGTCCTGCGCGGCGGGTACTTCCATGAGGACCAGAACGGAGGCACCCAGTTCACCACGGCGGCGGTGCGAAGATTCGAGTACGCAGCCAGCGCACGCGCGACCCCGGGCAACGTCGGGCTCCTCGACCTCGCCATCTTCGGGCACTCGGGCACCTTCCGGCAGAACCGCGCGCGGTTCTTCTCCAACCGCTCGAGGGAGGTCCTCGCCGGCGACCAGGACGTTCCCATGCACGATTTCGGCGCGGGCCTCGTCTGGACGAGCCCTCCCTTGCCGATGCTCGGCTCCCACACCCTCACCGTGGGGAGCGACGCGCGGCGCATCACGGCGGACACGCAAGAGCAGCTCTTTCCTGCTCCTTCTCCGACGCCGAGCGTGATTTCGCGGGACGCGCGCGGCGAGCAGCGCCTCTACGGTTTCTTCGCACAGGACGTCTACGAGGCGTCGGATGCGGTCCAGCTCAGCCTCACCTTGCGGTACGACCGCTGGGACAACGTGAATGCCAGCCGCGTCGAGCAGCTGTCCGACGGTTCGAGCGTGCCCACCCGGTTTGCCGGCCGGAGCGACCGCCAGGTTTCCCCGAAGGCGGGACTGCGCGTTCGTCCGATCGACTGGTTGACCCTGCGCGCCAGCGCGTACCGCGCCTTCCGCGCCCCGACCCTGAACGAGCTCTACCGCCCGTTCCAGGTCGGGACCGTCTTCACCCAGGCGAACGAGAAGCTCGGTCCGGAGACCCTCGTCGGAGGGGAGGCAGGCGTCGACGTGAGAAGCCCCTTCGGCCTCGGTGCGCGCCTGACCGCCTTCCGCAACGAGCTGAAGAACCCGATCACCAACGTGACCGTGGGGACGAACCTCCGGCAACGGCAGAACCTCGGCCAGGCGCGCATCCAGGGGATCGAGGCCGACGCGGGCTGGCGGTTCGCGCGCAACTGGCTCGTCACCGCCGCGTACACCTTGGCGAAGAGCCGCGTCACCGACGCGCCCGGTCAGCCGCAGCTGGTGGGAAAGCAGCTGCCGCAGGATCCGAAGCACCGCACCAGCTTCTCGCTCTCCTTCGACGATCCGCGATCGCTCACCGCGGAGGCCGTCGTTCACCACGTCAGCGCCCAATTCGAGGACGACGTGAACACCCTGCCGATGTCGAACGTCATCCTCGTCGATCTCTTCGTCGCCTGGCACGCGACGCCGTACGTCGACCTGTTCGCGGCGGTCGACAACCTGTTCGACCGGGCGTACCTGGTCGGGCGCTCCGGGGTGGATACGATCGGCCAGCCTCGCTTCGTCCACGGTGGAATCCGCCTGCGCGTCGGCCGGTGACGTGACCGGACGCAGGGCACGCGCGCAAGGGGCGGTCGCGCCGAGGGGGGGTCGCGCGACCGCCCCGAGGATCACCTCCTTTCCGTCTGTTGGAAGGGGCGCGCGGCGAACAGCGCGCGTGCCGTGGCGATCATTTGCATCTGTGCGCTTGCGCGATCGCCGAGCAGCGTCCGAAGCTGTTCCCAGGCGTCGTGCGCGGACGTGAGATCGAACGCACCGATCTTCGCGGCGCACGAGCGCGCGAATGCCAGGAGCGCAGCCTCTGCGCTCGCAAGCTCCGTGCGGGCCGCGCGCCACTGCTCGAGCAGGCGCGGTCGCGGTGTCGTCATCTCTTGTAACAAATGAGCTGCTCGCTGCATCAGGGCCTCCATGAGCGGGGCCGCTTTGCAGTGCGCGTGCCTGGACGGCTTCTCCTCGGAAGGGTCGTGGGAAGCCGCCGCGGACGCCGGACAAACTGTCGTACTTGCCGAAATGGCGGACAGACAGTGCATCACGAATCAACACCCGTCGTTCATTGGCCGCTCAAGTCGCTTGACGCGTCGCGCCCCCCCCGAAGATCGGGGACGGGTTGCAAGTTGTTGCGGCCCTGCAATCGGGTTGCGAAATCCGCGCTCGCGCGCCATGCTCCTCGCCGCCGGCCAGCCCGGCCCGACCCGAGGTCATCATGCGCAAGCTCGCAACCGCTGTCGCCGTCGCATTTGCTGCTCTCTCCGCGCAGGCTGCATTGGCGTGCGACGAGAAGGTGGAGAGGGCGGAGCAGCCGCAGCACAAGCCCGCCGTCGCGGAGAAGACCCAGAAGCAGAGCAAGCAGCAGAAGGCACAGAAGAAGGCCGAGGCGTCCGAGAAGACCGCGGTCGCGCGCGCCGACAAGTAGCCGTCCGGTTCGCGGCCTCGATGGTCCGGCGCAGCAGCATCATGTGATAGTTTCGCCGGCATGAAGGACATGACACAGGAGGAGGCCCTGGCCGAGGCGGTTCGACGATGGGGAGCGAGCGGAACCATCAGGTTCCGGCCCTCGCCTCCGGGCAGGACCCACCGCGGCCGCCTGGCTCGCTACTGCTGCACGGTGGGAAACGGGATCGCGGGATCCTTCTACTCGGTGGAAGGGCAGGGCAATACCTGGCGCGAGGCTTTCGCGGACGCGCGCCCGCGCTGATGGTTCGAGTCGGACGACGAAGCCTGCACGCCACTCCGGCGGGCCGTTGTTCGTGATCGATGCCACTGCGTGACGTCCTGACCTCGCGCCCGAAGATCCTCTTCATCGGAATCAATCCGGGCCTCCGCTCCGAAGCGCTCGGTCATCATTTCGCCGGCCCCGGCAACCCGTTCTGGAGGCTCCTGCACGCAGCGCATCTGGTCCCTGAGCCGCTCACGTACGCCGAGGATGGGCGGTTGCGCGAGTTCGGGATGGCGATGACCAACCTCTGTCCGCGCGCGACGCGCTCGGCCTCCGAGCTGGGGAGGGACGAGCTCGAGGATGGACGGCGTGCCTTGGACCGGAAGATCGGCCGTCTACGTCCGGAGCTGGTCGTCTTCGTCGGTCTGACGCTCTACCGCGCCTTCTTCGGCAAGTCGCGGATCGGGACGCCGGGACCGGGGCTCAAGCCGGACCGGATTCACGGGGCCCGCGTCTTCGTCCTTCCCAACCCGAGCGGATTGAACGCGAGCTTCCCGGGCTTTGCGGACAAGCTGCGCTGGTTCAAGCGGCTGCGGACCTCGCTGTCGGACGTCGCCAAGGGGAGACGGCGCCGTTTCCGATCGTGAAGACCTCGTTGCGCGTGCTCGCGGCGGTATGATCTCCCGGTGACCTCCGAATCGGGCGTGCTGGTGCTGTACGTCGAGGACGACGAGCGGCTTGCCCGGCTGACCGCGAGCTATCTCCAATCCCACGGCGTGAGGGTGGCCGTCGTCGCCAATGGGCTCGAGGCGGTTCCCGAGGCGCTGCGGATCCGGCCCGACGTGGTGCTGCTCGACCTCATGCTCCCCGGGATCGACGGTCTCGAGGTCTGCCGCCGATTGCGTGCGCGGCTCGATACTCCGATCATCATGGTCACCGCGCACGGCGACGAGCCCGACCGCGTGGTCGGACTGGAAGGCGGCGCGGACGACTACATCGTCAAGCCGTTCTCCTCGCGCGAGCTTCTCGCCCGCATCCGCGCGCAGGCCAGAAGGGCGCGCGGCCGGGTGGGACCTTCGGTCCAGGCCATCGTCGTCGGCGAGCTGCGCATCGAACCGCAGGCCATGCAGGTCACGCTGCGCGGCCGCGTGCTAGGTCTGACCACGTACGAGTTCGCATTGCTGCGATCCCTCGCCGATCGCGCCGGCCAGGTGCTCACGCGAGAGCAGCTCATGGACCTCGTCAAGGGGAGCGCGGAGGAGGCTTTCGATCGCTCGATCGACGTGCACATCTCGCACTTGCGGCAGAAGCTGGGCGACGACCCGCGCAGCCCGCGGCTGCTGAAGACGGTCCGCGGGGTCGGATACATGCTGGCGAGCATCTGACCGGCGCGAACGCCGACCGGACAGTCACCGCGCCGACCGGCGCTCGTTCGTGTCGATCCGCCCGAGAAGCCGCAGCATTCCGTCGAGGAGCGAGAGGGGGTGCGGCGGGCAGCCGGCGATGTAGAGGTCGACCGGAATCTCCGGCGGGACACCGTCGGAGGAATGGGCGGCCCCACGGAACGGACCGCCACTGAGGGCACAGGCGCCGACGGCGATGACGATCTTCGGCGCCGGGGTCGCCTCGTACGCCTGCTGCAGGGCGAAGCGCATGTTGGCGGTGACCGGTCCGGAGATCACCAGCCCGTCCGCGTGTCGCGGCGAGGCCACGAACTGGATCCCGAATCGGCCCAGATCGAAGACCACGTTCCCGAGCGCGGCGAGCTCGGCGGCGCAGCCGCTGCAGTCGCCGGCGGCCACGTGCCTCAGCCGCAGCGAGCGCCCGAACAGCGAGCGCATCCTTGCATCGAGCGCGGTCGCGAGCTCCACCTCGCGGCCGTCCAGCACCATCGCACCGCGCGTCCGGAACGACAGCGGGTAGCGGTCCGTGAAGGTGATGGCCCCCTCGGGACACGCTTCCTGGCAGAGGCCGCAGAAGAGGCATCTTCCCAGGTCCAGCTTCAGCGGAGAGGTCTGGATGGCCTCCGTCGGACACGCCTCGGCGCACGCGCTGCAGCCGTTGCGGCAGAGCTCCGGACGGAGGACGGGCAAGCCGCGGAACCGTCCGGGCAGGGTCTGCTCGCCGGGGAAGTCGATGGTGCGCCTTCCCTGTCCGAAGCGGGTCTTGAAGAGTTGCAGCACGCGTTCACCTCAGAGGTCGTGGCCGGCGTACGAGAGGTTGAAGCTCTTGTTGCAGAGCGGGAAATCGGAGATCTGCGCGCCGCGGACGGCGAGCGCGAGCGCGAGCCAGTTGTGGAATGACGGGTCGATCACCTTGTGCCGGGCGACGCGCCCGGAATCATCGGTCAACACCACATGGGCGATCTGCCCCCGCCATCCCTCCACCAGCGAGGTGGTCATCGAACAAGGCGCGAGAGGGCTCATTGGAACGCGCACCGCGCCCTCGGGCAGGCGCGAGACCTGCTCGCGGACAAAGCGCAGCGAGCGGGTGATCTCCAGCCAGCGGACGTTGGCTCGCGCCATCACGTCTCCGTCTTCGGCGACGGCGACCGGCACGTGCGTGAACTGGAAGACGCCGCTGGGATGGTCGGTGCGCACGTCGCGGGAGATGCCGCAGGCGCGCGCCGTCGGACCGACGAAGCCGAGCTCGACCGCGGTCTGCCGGCTGATCGACCCGGTGCCCTCGAACCGGGAGAGCACCGATGGCGTGTTGATCGCCAGCTTGAACGTGTCGCGCAGGTCGCGCTCGTCGGCCTCGATCGTCTCGAGGATGCGCGCCTGCAACGCCGGCGTGACATCGAATCGCACTCCCCCCGGCACGACCAGACTCCGTCCGTAGCGGTTTCCGGAAATCTCCGTGAGCAGATTGAGGAAGTCGCCGCGCAGCCGCCCGAAATACGCGGCGCCGGGAAGGTATCCCACGTCGTTGCAGAGCGCCCCGAGATCGCCGACGTGGTTTGCCATGCGCTCGAGCTCCAGCGCGATGCCGCGGATGGCGTGCGCGCGCAGGGGCGCGCGGGTGCCCGAAAGCCCTTCGAGCGCCATGCAGTAGGCGAGCGCGTGCCCGACGGCCGTATCTCCGGCGATCGACTCGGCGACCACCAGGCGCCGGGCCGGCGCGGCCTGCTCGAGGATCTGCTCGGCGCCTCGTTGCTGGTACCCGAGCTGGATCTCGAGATGCAGGACCTCCTCGCCAAAGCACTGAAAGCGGAAGTGGCCGGGCTCGATGATTCCAGCGTGAATCGGACCGACGGCGACCTCGTGTATGCCCTCTCCTTCGGCGCGCAGAAAAGGGTGCGCCGGCGAGACCGGCGTCGCTTCCAGCTCGCGATGTCCGCGGACTGCCTTCAGCCAGGGATGACCTTCGGGTACCAGGCCCCACCGCTCGTGGATCTCGCGTTCGAACAGGTGCGCCTCTGGCCAGACCGGCGTGATCGAGGGCCAGCCGGGGGCGCCGGCGAGATCGAACGACGTGGCGGACAGTCGGGCGCTCGCGGCATCGGCCGCCACCATGAGGAGGCGATCGCCGGACCCGTCGCAGAAGGGAAACAGCGCGATCAGCCGCTTCTGCTGCTCGCGAGCCCGGATGGCGGCGTCGAGCAGCTCGTGAAGAGGGCGCGTCGCCAGCACGTCGAGGGAGAGTGCGGTCCCATTCGCAAGCCATGCGTGATCTGCTTGCCGGCCGCTGGAGAGCGCGGAACCGTTGCTCACGTTCAGCCGCCTCCGAGCTGCCGCGCCGCCGACTCGATCATCGCGGCGAGCGGCCGCGGCACGTAGATTCCGAGGACGAGCGCGGCGCTGGCGAAGGCCATGGGCGGAAGGATGGTCGAGGCCGGCTCATGCAGCGGCGCCTCGTCCCGGGAGCTCTCTCCCTGGGCCATGGGCAGGATCGCCACGCACATGCCGAGAAAGATGACCGCCAGGAAGCCGAGATAGAGGGCTGCCGGCCAGGCGGATGCGCCGCCCGCGATCGCCGCCCGCAGAATGACGAACTCGGAGACGAAGAGGCCAAACGGCGGCAAGCCGACGGCCGCGAACAATCCGGCGATGAGAATCGCTCCGGTCGCCGGCGCCCGGCGCAGCACGCCGGCCACGCCGGCGATCGCGCTCGTGCCGTAGAGCTGCAGCAGATTGCCGGCCGCGAGGAAGAGGATCCCCTTGTTGAGCGCGTTGTTGATCACGTGCAGGAGCGATCCCTGCGCGCCCATCACGCCGAAGCCGAGGCCGAACACCAGTACGCCCATCTGCTCGACGCTCGCGTACGCGAGAAGGCGCCGGTAGTCGGCCTGGCCGACGATGAAGATGGCCGCCACCGCCAGCGATACCAGGCCGAGGAGCACGAGCAGCGAGCTGGCGAACTTCACCTCGCCCGCGTGCGCGCAGATCTGCGTCGCGCGCAGCACGCCGAGGAAGGCGCAGTTCGTGGCGGTTCCCGCCAGCAGACCGGCCACGGGCGGCGGCGCCTCCCCGTAGGCGTCCGGCTTCCAGGCGTGCATGGGAGCGAGTCCCATCTTGGTGCCGTACCCCATCAGGAGGAGCACGAACGCGGCGTGCAGCCACGGTTTCGCCAGGTGGACCGTCCCGGCGGTCAGGTCGCGGATGAAGAGCGTGGTGTCGCCGGACGCGTCGGTCGCCGCGATGGCGAGAAAGACGGTGCCGAGCAGCGCGAGCGCGATGCCGACCGAACCGACGATGAGGTACTTCCATGTCGCTTCCAGGGCACGGCCGGTGTGGTGGAAGTAGAGCAGCGGCGCGCTGACCAGGGTGGACGTCTCGAGCGCGACCCAGAACAGCCCCATGTGCTGGCTGGCCGCGGCAAGCGTGAGCGACGCCTGCAGCAGCAGCAATGCGGCGATGAAGATCCGGTGCGAGCGCCGTTCGGCGCGCCGCAGATACCCGCCGAGGTAGATCGCGATGCCGGCGAACAGCGCGCTCATCGGCGTCAGCACCAGGAGGCCCACCGCATCCAGCGCGATGTATCCGCCGAACAGGTGCTCCGCGGGACGGCTCCAGAGCGCGATCGCCAGGGCAAGGTGGGCAAACGCGACCGCGCGGAAGAGCTGCAGGCGCGCGCGGTCCGGCACTCTCGCCAGCGCGATGGCGGCAGCGAATACGGGAAGCAGGAGCAACGTCGCCAGCATTCGTCAGTCCTTGAGCGTGTCGAGTTGGTGGGAGTCGATGTGGTCGAAGGCGCGGTTGATGTGGAAGATGACGATGCCCATCACGAACACGGCAACGAACAGGTCGAGCAGCACGCCGAGCTCGATCAAGTAGGGGAAGACGTCGATGAGCAGCAGGCCGAAGAGGAAGATCCCGTTCTCCATCACCAGGTATCCAACCACCTGCGTCACCGCCTTCGACCGGCTGACGATCAGGAGCAGGCCGATCATCAGCAGGCTGAAGGCCACCGGGATGAGCAGATCGGAGGCGGGCCTCTGCGGGAGAGGCAGCTGCCGCGCGAGCGCGAACGAGAGTCCCACCAGCCCGGCGCCGAGCATGAGCGAGACGCCGAACCCGATCAGCGGTTCCACCTCGGTGCGCACCGATGCTTCCCGCACCGACCGGTTCAGGAAGTACGGAACGCCCCAGACCTTCAGCACCATGGTGGCCGCGAAGAGAACCCAGGCGTGCACGCTCAGCCCGCCCGAGCGCGTCTCGATCAGCAGCGGGACCATCGCCACCGCTGCGGCCTGCATCCAGAAGTAGCGGATGGCGGCGCCGATGCGGCTGGTGCCGAGGGAGGTCACCCCGAGCAGGAGCGCGAGGATCAGGGCGATGTCGAGGGCGACGTTGGTCATCCATTGACCCGGATGAGGATCACCGCCATCGCCAACGCGGCGAAGACGCCGGCGGCGACGAGGATCTGCGGAATGCGGTTCATGCGCAGGCGCGCGAACGTGGACTCGACCACGCCGACGATCACCGCGAAGACGATCATCCCGGCGAGGAAGAGCGCGACATGCGCGGGGATGCTGGCGGCGAAGGGGAATGCAAGGCGCACGACGATGGCGCCGAGCAGGAACAGCTTGGTCGAGGCGCCGTAGAGGATGAACGCGAAGTCCGGGCCGGAATGATCGAGCACCATCACCTCGTGCACCATGGTCAGCTCCAGGTGCGTGTTCGGATCGTCGAACGGGATCCGGCTGTTCTCGGCCAGGGCCACCAGGAAGAGCGCGCCGATCAGCATCGCGAATGCGGGGCCGAACGAGTGCCAGGCGGGCATCTGCCCAGAGAGCATCGTGGTCCAGGAGAGAGTGCCGCGCGCGAGCGCGAGGCCGGCGATGGAGAGGAAGAGAGCGGGCTCCGCGAGCGCGGCGAAGGTGACTTCGCGGCTCGCGCCCATCCCCTCGAAAGAGGAGCCGGTGTCGAGCGCCGCCAGGACGGTGGCGAAGCGGCCGGCACCGAGCAGGTAGGCGAACAGCACGACGTCCCCGGCAAAAGCGGCCGGCGCGGGAAGCCCGCCCCCGAGGGGCAGAAGAAGACCGGCGACGAGCAGGGCCGCGACCGTCACCACCGGGCCGGCGCGGAAGATCCACGTCGTCGCCGTGCTGTAGACCGCGCCTTTGCGGACCAGCTTCCAGAGATCGAAGTACAACTGCAGGACCGGAGGGCCGCGGCGGCCGGCGAATGCAGCCTTGACGCGGTTGACGATGCCCGGCAGCAGCGGGGGCAGGAGGAGCAGGATGGCGAGGTGCAGGGCCGCTCTCATCCGAGCCTCCACCACAGGAGCGTGAGCAGTGCGGCGAAGATCGCCAGCACGTACGACTGGACTCGCGTCGGCTGGGCGCGGCGGACGAGCGCCAGCGCCATCCCGCCGTGGTGCAGCGCCGGCTCGAGGACAAAACGATCGACCGGATCGGGGCAATGCTCCTCGAGGGCGACCGCGTCGGGAAAAGCGCCGGCCGGCCGGGTGTCGTGCCGCTCGGGAAAGAGGACGCCGCGAAATACGGCGATGAGCGGGCGTGCGAAGGAAGCGGCCGTGTACTGCATGGCCGGGGTCGTTGCGGGGTAACCGCATGCCCAGGTCCCCGAAGCGGACACGGCTTGCCGCTTCAGCAGCAAGCGCCGCAGCGCTGCGAGCGCGAAAGCAACCGTGATCAGGACGCCTCCCAGGATCGCGGTGGCGGCGAGGCCTTCACGAGCGGAGGTGTCCGTAAGTGGGAGTCCCCCGAGTTGCCGGACAGGCCGCTCGAGCGCCTCGGCAATCGCCGGACCGGCGAGTCCCAGTGCGGCGCAGGCCAAAGCGAGGACCCACATGGGACCGAGCATCGAGCGGGGCGCTTCGCGCGCCGCGGCCGCCTGGGGCGAGCGCGGCGCTCCCAGGAACACGGCTCCAGACGCCTTGGCGAAACAGGCGACGGCGAGGCCGCCGACGCAGGCGAGCGCGGCGAACGCGAGCACGGCTTCAGCGCGCGCGGTCACCGGCATGGCGGCGCAAGCCGCGAGCAGCGCCATGTAGACGAGAAACTCGCTGACGAAGCCGTTGAGCGGAGGAAGGCCGCAAATGGCGGCGGCACCGATCACGAAGGAGAGGGCGGTGCGCGGCATCGCGCGGGCGACCCCCCCGAGCCGATCGATCTGCAGGGTATGGCAGGCCTTTCCCACGGCGCCGGCGGAGAGGAAGAGCAGCGACTTGAACAGGGCGTGGTTGACCACGTGGAGGAGCGCGCCGGCGAACGCGATCGCCGCGACGGCGGGGCGGCCGGCCGAGAGCGCCATCGAGCCCAGGCCCACGCCGATGAGGATGATCCCGATGTTCTCGATGCTATGCCAGGCAAGCAGCGTCTTCAGCTCGTGCTGGGCAAGTGCCGCCAATACGCCGAGCAGCGCGCTCAAGATCCCGATTCCGAGCAGGGCCGCGCCACACGCCATCGGCAGCGGGCCGATCAGGAGCGACGCCCGCAGCAGTCCGTAGATTCCGGTCTTGATCACCACGCCGGAGAGGAGCGCTGAGACGTGCGAAGGCGCGACCGGATGCGCCGCCGGAAGCCAGACGTGGAGCGGCCACGCTCCGGCCTTGCAGCCGAACCCAATTGCGCCGAGCGCGAAGAGTCCCGCCGCCGTCCCTGTGGCGAACGGCAAGTGCGGCGCGACGAACCGAAGGGTTGCCGCGCCCGCGGCGATCCCGGCGAACATGGCCAACAGGCACGAGGTGCCGGCGTGGGTGAGGACGATGTACAGGATTCCGGCCCGCCTGACTTCCATGCGCGCGTGCTCGTGCGTGAGCAGCAGGAATGCGGACAGGGTCATCACTTCCCAGGCGGCAAGGAAGAGGAGGGCGTCGCCGGCCAGGAAGACCGTCATCAAGGAGAGGACCAGTATGTCAAGCGCTGCCGCCTGCGTTCCGACGCGGCCGTCCGCGGACAGCAGGTAGCCTCTGCCATACACGCTGCACGCGGCGGAGATGAACAGGACAGGAATGAGGAACCACGCAGCCAGCGGGTCGAGAACGAGGGCCTGCGACCCCGTCACCGGGTTGGTCCAGCTCACCGTCTGCATGGTGCCGCCGAGCAGCACTCGAAGGGCAGCGGGCATCGCGACCGCCGCGGCCGCGATGCAGCCCGCGGCGGAGACCGTGAGCGACCAGCTCCGCCTGCGCGCGAGCAGCGCGGAGCACCCGGCAGCCGCCGCGAGAATTCCCATGGCAGCGAGCATCGCCGTCATTGCCGCGCCAACCGCGCCGCCCAGGAAAGAAGCAGCACGAGCGCGATGAACATGTAGAGCAGATACTGCTGCACCCGTGAGCGGTGCAGCCTGCGCAGGCTCGCGAGCCGTCGCGATACCCAGGCCGTTCCGCCACGGTAGAGGAACGCGTCCACCCGATCCGTGGCGGAAGATTCACGGTGGACGGCCGCGGGAAATACGGCTTGGGGAACGCCACCCGACATCCGCACCTCCAGGGCGCCGCGCAGCACTTTCAGGGCGGGGCTCGCGAACGAGGCCGCCGAGTACTGCATTCGCGCCGTCGGCGCCGCATAGCCGCATCCCCAGGTCACCGACTGCGAGACCGGACGAGGCCGCAGCAGCCGATCGCGCAGGGCCGCGAGCGCGAGACAGACGAGGAGGAAAATGGAGCCGAGCTGGCCGGCGTGCCCGGCCTGCGCGACAACCGGCGTGAGCAGGCTCCAGTGGATGCCGAATTGCGCCAGCGCCGGCGCCACCAGCGCGAGCGCAATCCGCGGCAACATGCCGAGGGCCAGGCAGGCGCCGACGAGCATCGCCATGGGCAGCAGCATCGCCGCACCCTGCTCGCGGGCGTTTGCGGCCTGCTCGCTGCGCGGACTTCCGCTGAACGCGATCCCGAACGCGCGGGCGAGCCCCGCCGCCGCCAGCCCGCCCGCGAGCGCAAGCGCGCCGAGAGCCGCTGCCGAAGCGGCCTGTCCCGCTGGGGGCAGTCGTCCCAGGGCGTCGAACAGGCCGCGATAGACGACGAATTCGCTGGCGAATCCCGCAAGGCCGGGCACCGCGGCGGCCGCCGCGGCTCCGCAGAGGAAGATCGCCGCCGTGGCCGGCATGCGCTTGAGCAGCCCACCCATCCGCTCGAGGCGCCGGGTGTGCGCGCCGTGCAACACTGCTCCGGCGGCGCTGAACAGAAGCGACTTGAACGCGGAATGGCTGAGGACGTGGAGCAGCGCCCCTGCGAGACCGAGAGCCGCGACGCCGGGCGAACCGGCCGCCAGACCGACCACCCCGGCCCCGAGCGACACGGCGATGATGCCGACGTTCTCGATGCTGGAATAGGCGAGCGAACGCTTCAGATCCGTCGCGGCCAGGACGTTGATCGCGCCGAGAACCGCGCTCGCCGCGCCGCAGGCGAAGAGCGTCCAGCCCCAGGCCGCCGGCACGCCGCGGACGACCAGCAGCGTACGCAGCAGGCCGTACGCGCCGCACTTCAGCATCACGCCCGAGAGCAGGGCCGAGACGTGGCTCGGCGCCACGGGGTGGGCCGCGGGGAGCCAGGCGTGGAACGGCGCGAGGCCCATCTTGGTCCCGAAGCCCGCGAACGCGAGCACGAGCAGTGCCGCTGCCACCGTCGGTGGGAAGGAGGTTGCGGCGCCCGGAATCTGGAACGTGCCGATCGCGCTCCCCATCAGTGAGAAATAGGCAAAAAGGCAGGCGACGCCGAAGTGACTGAACACCAGGTACCAAAGCGCTCCCTCGCGGACGTCGCGATGCTCATGCTCGAAAGCGATGAGGAGGAATGCCGAGACCGTCATCCCCTCCCACCCGAACAGGAAGAGCACGCCGTCGCGAGCGAGGAAGACGAGGGCGATGCTCGCGAGCAGGGCATTGAGCGCGGCGGCGGTCCACCCGACCCGCCGTTTCGCCGCGAACGCGAGCATGTATCCCGCTCCGTAGATCGAGGAAGCGAGACCGACCGCGAACAGGCAGCAGAGGAACACCGCCGAGAGGGGATCCAGGCCGAGGCGCAGCGCGCCGATGGGGAGGGACCAGGGCCCGAGCCACTCCGCTGCGGCTCCGCCCGATGCGGCCCGGATTGCAGAGGTCAATCCCGCCGCGCAGGAAATCGCTCCGACGGTCGCGCCGGCAACGACGGCGAGGCGATCCCACCGCCAGAGGATCAGCGGCAGCGCCGCGCCGGCGGCAAGCCCTGCGACCGCGACCAGTGCGACGTGCATCAACGCTTCCTCGAGGCGGACGCCATCGCCGGCAGCTCCGCCAGTCGCGCGAGGAGAGCATCGAGCGGAGCGTGGCGCTCGAGCAGGAAACGCACCGGCGTATCGTGCAGGGCGTACGAAAGCTGCGAGAGCATGCGCAAGTGGTCCGGCACGGTCGGGCTGAGCAGCAGGAAGAGCGCCCAGACCGGCCGCCCGTCGATTGCGCCGAAGTCCACCGGCTGCCGCAGGAAGCAAAGCAGCATCGTCGGCGGCGCGGCGACGTCGAGCACGATCGGGCTGCGCGGATGGGGCACTGCGATTCCACCTCCCAGGCCGGTCGAGGCGAGCATCTCGCGCGCGCGGAGCAGCTCGAGAAGAAGCCCGCGGTCGATCGCCGCCGGAACGCCCGGGAGCTTCACGACCGCCGCGAGGACTTCGTCCCTGTTCGTGCCGGCCACGTCGCGGTGCATTCCTCCGCGCTCGAGCGCCGCGACCAGGTCCGCCGCGGGGCCCGCGGCGGCGCGGTTCACCGCCATCAGCTCCGGCGGGAAGCGGACCCCGTGCGCCAGCGCCCATTCCTGCAGCTCGACGCTGTTGATGTGGAACTGATCGTGCAGCTCGTGCGCCGGGAGCCCCTTCTCCCGGATCCATCTCGCCACCTCGTCGCTGTCGACCTGCAGCAGCCGCGCGACTTCATGGATCTTGAGGTCCATCCCTGCCTTTCCGTTCCCTCGTCCTTCTTCATCTCCCGAAGCACGCGGCGCGCCAAAAGAAGCGCCTCGTTGCGCGGCAGGGCCGCAGGAGGTCTGGCTGCCGATTTTGCCGGATGTGACGAAAATGGCGGAATTTATCGCGCCGCCTGCTGATTCGGCAGTAAGAGGAACGCATGCCGAAGAACAGGTGGGGGAGCGGGCGGAGGTGTCTCGTCGCCGGTACGGGCGACTCGCTGGCGGTCGTGTCGGCGGCGCTCGCGTCGGCGGGCTTCACCTCGACCCACGCCCCGGGCGAGCCCGAAGCGCTGGCGCACCTCGAAACGGGACCGTTCGCGGCCGTCTTCGCTTCGCAGGAGCTCGGCGCCATGGCGCTGGCGAGCATCGTCGCGCGCGCCGCCAACCAGTATCCCGAGGTGCCGACCATCGTGGTGGGCGCGATGGGCACGGTGCAGGAGGCCGTGGACGCCATGCAGCTGGGCGCGGTGGACTACCTGGTTGGTCCGGGAGAGGAGATCGCGGTTCTGCAGCGTCTGCGTCGGGTGCTCGATCGGAACGCCGCCGCGCCCCCGCCGACCAGTTCAGTGGCCGTCGACTTCATGGGCCTCGTCGGCACTTCGGGGCTGATGCGGAAGCTGCTCGGCACCATCGAGAAGATCTCGCGGTACCGCGCCAACGTGCTGCTTCTGGGCGAAAGCGGGACGGGCAAGGAGCTGATCGCCCGCGCGCTGCATGCGCGGGGGCCGCGCCGCTCCAACCTCTTCGTTCCGGTGAACTGCGCGACCCTCGGCCACGACATCCTGGAAAACGAGCTGTTCGGCCACGAGAAAGGCGCGTTCACCGGCGCCAACGAACGCAAGAAAGGGCTGTTCGAGCTCGCCGACGGCGGCACGCTGTTCCTGGACGAGATCGCGGAGATGGACCCTTCAACGCAGGCGAAGCTGTTGCGGGTCCTCGAGCGCAACGAATTCCGCCGCGTCGGTGGGACCACCAAGGTGAAGGTCGACTGCAGCGTGATCGCGGCCACCCACCGCAACCTGGAAAAGGCGATCCGCACGGAGAAATTCCGCGAGGACCTGTACTACCGGCTCAAGGTGGTGACCATGGTGGTGCCGCCGCTGCGCGAGCGGAAGGAGGACATCCCCGCCCTGATCGACGCGTTCATCGCGGACTTCAACCGGCGCCACGGGGGCAAGATCCAGGGCATCGCACCGCAGGCGCTCAAGATCCTGATGGAATACGACTGGCCGGGCAACGTCCGGGAGTTGAAGAACGCCGTGGAGAGCGCCGCCGTCCTCGCTGGCGGCAAAACCATCGGCCCGGACGGCTTCGCGGACCTGCTTGCGGTCGAGCCCGTTCGGGGTCCGCCCGCCACGGTGCCTGCGGACGTTGCTTTGCCGGGCTCGCTCGCCTTCGCGCCGGGAACGCCGCTGGCGGAGGTCGAGCGCCAGGTCATCCTGGCGACGTTGCGGCAGTATGGAAGCCGCGTGGCAGCGGCGCGGACGCTGGGCATCGGCCTGCGGACGCTCTACACCAGGCTGCGCAGCTACTCGGCTGGATAACGACTGCCGAAACGGCACCACCGTCCGAGCGCCGCTCGCATGACGTTGGCTCGAAACCTGCTTTGAGTTCTGGCGATGAAAGCCCTTCCCGGTATCGCTCGCCTTGGCATGCGCGCAGACCCCTGCCGACGAGATCGAGCGGCTCGTCGCCGCCATGGAGCGGACGAGGCACGCCGTTCCCGTGCTCGCGATCCGGCACGCGCACTCCGGCGAAGCGGAGCGGTGGGCGCAGCTCGGAGTCGGGATCCTGAGATCGCCGCTGCTGCCGGATGCGCTCGTCCGATCGGTGGAGGTGGTGCTCGATCTGAAGAGAAAGGCCTGACGTCTATCTCTGGCCGAGCGTCGAGCCCTCCGGCTGCACGTCGTCCCGCCGGTTCTCGCGCCAGGCCTCCTCGTCGTGCCCCTGGGAGCGCGGCTTCTCCTTTCCGTTGCTCACCGTCCGGATGCGGGATCCGTCCATCCCGAGGTTCACCAGGTACTTCTTCGCGGCGTCGGCGCGCCTCTGGCCGAGCGCGAGGTTGTACTCGGCGGTGCCGCGCTCGTCGCAGTTCCCTTCGATGCGGACGCGCACAACGGGGCCCTTCTGGACCGACTCGTAGAAGGACTGCAGCGTGGAGCGCGCCGCGTCGGAGATCGTCGAGCTGTCGAAGTCGAAGTAGATGCTCACCGGCTCGGCTGTCGGCCGGGTTTCGGCCGGAGGCGTCTCACGGACGGGCGCCGGCGCGGCCGGAGCGGGCGTCGCCACCGGAGCGGGCTGAGGCGCTGGGGTGGGCGTCGGGGGCGGTGTGGAAGCGCAGGCAGCCAGCACCGCGGCGAAGCAACCGGCGAGCTTCTGGAAGGAGCGCATGGAACCTCCTCGGCGGCCTTGGACGCCGCCGATCGTGTTTCTCGGCCACCTGTTTCGCGCCCGGCGCGCCGGAGCGCAAGAGGTAGCCGCGAAGGCGGGCGGCAGGGGCCGCCTTTGCCGCGTGCGCGGCAGGCGGTGTAACTTTGCGAATTCGCCTCGCCCGGGTGCCCATGAAGAACGTACAGCGCGCCGCCGAGTTCTACTCGCGCACCGCAGGACGGTACGCGCGCAGCCGTCCGCACGGAATTCGCGAGCCGGTGCTCGCGCGCCAGCGCGACGCCATCGTGGAGCTCGCGCGTCCCCGCTCCACCGATTCCGTTCTCGACGTCGGATGTGGCGCCGGCCGGGTGGCGGCGGTCCTTCGCCCGCGCGTCGGCTGGATCTGCGGGGCGGACGCGTCCTCGGAGATGCTCGCGCTGGCGCGCCGGTGGCTCGACGAGGGGATCCAGGCATCCCTGGAAACCCTGGATCTCGGGCGCAAGTTCGACCTGATCGTGTGCTGCGGCGTGTTCGACTTCGTCGAGGACGCGGCGGCCGGCCTGGAGGCGATCCGCAGGCACCTCGCGCCGCAGGGCCGCGCCGTGGTCTCCGCCGCGGCGGTATCGGCGATCGGGGTCGGCTACGCGCTCGTCCGCCGCGCGCAAGGAGTGCGGGTGCGTCTCTACACCTCGCGCCGCCTGCGCGCGCTCGCGGCGAGCTGCGGGTTGCGGTGCACGGCGGCGCGCAGGTTGCCCGGAGGCAGCGTCGCGGTGATGCTCGAGCACGCCGGGGGCCGTGTGTGACGCCGCGCACCTTGCGCCACGCGGACGCCGTTGTGGCGACTTCGGCTCGTCCTGTAGCTCTGGAGAGATGGCGGTGGACCCGGCGCCCACGCGCACCATACTGGTGGTGGACGATGAGCTGCCCGTCCGTCTTGCGCTCACGCGCGTGTTGGGAGAAGCGGGCTACAGCGTCCTCGGCACCGACAGCGGCCGCGAGGCCCTCGAACTGTTCCCGCAGCACCCCATCGACCTGATCATCAGCGATCACTACATGCCCGAGATGTCCGGCATCGATCTGCTCAAGCTCGTCCGCGTCCGCCATCCGCACGTGGTCCGGATCATCCTGACCGGCGACCAGGATGCGGAGCTCGCCGTCCGATCGATCAACGAGAGCGAGGTGTACCGGTTCATCCGCAAGCCCTGGAACAACTCGGACCTGCGCACGATCATGCACTTCGCCTTCGAGACCATCCGCCTCGAGCGCGAGAAGCGGCAGCTGCTCGCGCAGGTGCGCGACGAGCGCCTCGCGGTGCTGCGCAGGGGATCCCCGGAAGACCCCGCCGGGCTGGAGCGGGAAGTGATGCTGCTCGCCGAGGACGAGCTGCGCAGCAGATGAGGCGACATGAGCTCGCGCCCCCACCGCCTCGCACCCGCGGCGCTTGCACACCTTCAGGATCCGCGGCGTAAGCTTCGAGGATGTGGCGCGCGATGAAGGATTGGCTCCCCCCGCTGGCCCTCTACGCTCTCGGCGCCATTCCGCTCGCAGTGGTCATCGCGCTGATGACGCGCTGATCGTCCCTACAGTGCCGCGCGGCGCAGCCGCAGCGCGTTCGCGATCACCGAGACCGAGCTGAAGCTCATCGCGGCGCTGGCGATCATCGGGCTGAGCAGGATTCCGAACGGCGGATACAGCGCGCCCGCGGCGATCGGCACGCCGAGCACGTTGTAGGCGAACGCCCAGAACAGGTTCTGCCGGATGTTGCGCAGGGTCGCGCGGCTGAGCCGCCGGGCGCGGACGATGCCGCGCAGATCTCCCTTCAGGAGCGTGATGTCCGCGCTTTCCATCGCCACGTCGGTGCCCGTCCCCATGGCGATCCCCACGTGCGCCGCCGCCAGGGCGGGAGCGTCGTTGATGCCGTCGCCCGCCATGGCGACGATCCGCCCTTCCGAACGCAGCCGCTGGACCACCTCCGCCTTGCGGGGCGGGAGCACCTCCGCTTCCAGCTCCTCGATCCCGAGCTGTCTCGCGACCGATTCCGCAGTTGCGCGGCCGTCTCCGGTGACCATGACGACGCGGATGCCCTCGGCGCGCAGCGCGCGCAGCGCATCGGCGGCTCCGGCTTTCACCGGATCGGCCACGCCCAACACGCCGGCGGGCCGCCCGTCGATGGCGACGAGCATCGCCGTCTGACCGGCTGCGCGCAGGCGATCGGTGTCCGCCGACTCGCCGTCGAGCCCTTCCTCGCGCAACAGCGCGGCGTTCCCCACCGCGACGCGCCTGCCGTCGACCTCGCCCCTGACCCCCTTGCCAGTCACCGACTGGAAACTGGACGCCGCGGGCGGCTCCACTCCGCGTTCCCGCGCTCCCGCGACGATCGCGTGCGCCAGCGGGTGCTCGCTCGCGCGCTCCAGTGCGGCGGCAGCGCGCAACATGTCCTCCACCGTGAACCCGGCGGTCGCCTCGACGGCGACGAGCTTCGGCTTCCCCTCGGTCAGGGTCCCGGTCTTGTCGACCACGAGCGTATCGACCTTTTCCATCAGCTCGAGGGCTTCCGCATTTCGCACCAGCACGCCCATGGAAGCGCCGCGGCCCGTTCCGACCATGATGCTCATCGGGGTCGCCAGCCCGAGCGCGCAGGGGCAGGCGATGATCAGCACGGAGACCGCATTGACGATCGCATGGGCGAGGGCCGGCTGCGGCCCCGCTACGACCCAGGCGACGAACGTGGTGGCCGCGCAGAGGGCGACCGCGGGAACGAACCATGCCGCAACGCGGTCCGCGATCCGCTGGATCGGTGCGCGGCTCCGCTGTGCCGCGCTCACCATGCGCACGATCTGCGCGAGCATGGTGGCGTCGCCTACCCGCTCGGCGCGCATGAGGAATGCGCCGGTGCCGTTCACGGTCGCGCCGATCACCTTGGCGCCCTTCTGCTTGGCGACCGGAATCGACTCGCCGGTCACCATGGATTCGTCGACGGTGCTGCTCCCTTCGACGACGACGCCGTCCACCGGCACGGCCTCTCCGGGGCGCACGCGCAGGACGTCGCCCACGCGCACCAGCGAAAGCGGAACGTCCTCTTCGCCTCCATCCTCTCGCACGCGGCGGGCCATCTTCGGCGCCAGGCCGAGCAGGGCGCGCAAGGCGCCGCGCGTCTTCGCCCGGGCGCGCAGCTCCAGCACCTGCCCGAGAAGGACCAGGGAGACGATGAATGCCGCCGGCTCGAAGTAGAGGGGCACGACGCCGTGCTTCCGGACCGACTCAGGCAGGACGCCGGGGGCGACGCTGGCGACAAAACTGAAGCTATAGGCCACGCCCGTTCCCAGCGCGATCAGCGTGAACATGTTCAGGTTCCAGGTGGCGACCGATCGCCATCCGCGGACGAGGAAGGGGAATCCCGCCCAGAGAACGACGGGCGTCGCGAGCGCGAGCTCGATGAAGGGAAGCCATCGCCCGAGAGCGTGCTGCACCGGCATGCCCGGCAGAAGGTCGCTCATGCCGAGAAGGAAGAGCGGGACCGTGAAGATCAGGCTGAACCGGAACCTGCGCTCCATGTCCGTCAGCTCCGGGTTTGCCTCCTCGTGGACGACCGTGCGCGGCTCGAGCGCCATGCCGCAGATGGGGCAGGACCCCGGCTGGTCGCGGACGATCTGCGGATGCATCGGGCACGTCCACTCGGTCTTCACCGGAGCGGGCGTTTCCGGCTCGAGCGCCATCCCGCACTTCGGGCACGACCCAGGCCGATCCGAGATGACCTCCGGGTCCATCGGGCACACCCATCTGGTTCCCGGTGCGACGGGCTGCGACGCCGCGGGTCCTCGCCGCTGCAGGTACTGTTCCGGATCGGCTTCGAACCGGGCTTTGCATCCCGGGCTGCAGAACCCGAGCTCGCGCCCCTGGTGGATGGTCTTGCCGCCCTTGGGACGGTCCAGATCGACCTTCATTCCGCAGACGGGATCGACGGCGGGGATCACATTGCGTTCCCGTGATGGTGCATCGCCTCCATGAGCGGAGGCTGCAGGCCGACGAAGACGAACGCACCGACCGGCGTGCGCGTGCCGTACACACCCTCGATCGATGCCGGGACGAAGCTGACGTCGATCACCGCTCCGGCGGTCGGGACGAGAGTGGCGAAGCCGGTGAAGCGATGCAGGTAACCGATCTGTGCCTGGAACAAGTCGTAGGTGGCGTCGGGTGGTCCCGGCAGCACGAGATCGTGACCGAGCTTGCGGACGTACTCGACTCGCGCGAACGGCACGTTGCGGCCGTCCAGGTCCGCCAGCGCCTCGAGAAGGAAGCCGTCGGTGGAATGCTCGTGCTCGATGTTGCGGCCCCACAGCGCGGTCGCGGCGATGTTCCCTCCCGAAAGCCAGGGAGCGCTCCACGTCAAAGAGGCCGTCGCGCGATGGAGGTTCTCGCTGGGCCGCAGCGCCTCGGGGCTGTTGAGGTAGGCGTACGATACCTGCAAGCTCGTCTCGCGCGTCGGATTGCAGGAGAGGCGGGCGGACCAGGAGTCGAGCGCGCCGAAATCGAAGTTCCAGCGGTCTTCGTCCGGCTCGCGCCCGTGGAATACCGAGCCTTCCAGCTTCAGGGCGCGGGTGAAAACGCCCGCCGTGAGCACGCCGAACGAGATGTGCGTGGAGTCCGCCCAGTGATGGCCGATGGGAGGAAGAGGATTGCCGAGCGCGGAGACGCGGTGCATGAACGCCGTCGGTCCCAGCGCCGGCTCTCCGGACGCCGCCGCATACAACTCGACCCCGACGTAGGAGCCCAGCGGCCGGCGCCAGATCGCCGCCGTCTCCATGAAGAGATCGTGCGGATGCTGCCGATCGTGCAGCGGGACGCCACCGTAGGTCTCGCCGCTCTGCAGCAGCAGCGGGATGGCCTTCTCACCGCCGGCGGTCGCCGGCTCCAGGGAGAACATGCCGCGCAGCATGAGTTGCCCGCCGAGAAGCGGATGCGACGCCATGCCCATCACCCAGTTGATGGACGTGAACCTGCGCGACCCGCGATCGCTCCACTGATCGTCGTATCCCACCGCTGCCGCATAGTGCAGCATCAGCATCCAGCCGCCGGCGACCAGATGATGGGCATGGACGGGCGACGAGTCCGGCATCCAGCTCGTGCCGGAGCCTTCCCGCTCGTGCGGCAGCGTGAGCGGCGCCGTTTCCGCGGCCGCCTCGTCAGCAGGCATCTCGTGGTGGTGATGCTCGTGCCCCTGCGCGGCGGCCGCGCCGCCCACTACGAGCACGAGGGCGATGCACCGGCGGTTCGGCTGCGAAGCGCGCATGCCCGACGAAAACTGCTCGATCGAGCCCCTCGGCGCAACGGGGAGTGACTCTTCCCATGCACCGCAGGGCCTTGCAGCTTGCAGGAGCGGGTGTCGGGTCGCCGCGCAATCTGCAATCGCCATCCCGCCCAGAGCGCGAATCCTCGGCCAATTTCAAGGCACGAGGAACGGCACGGCGCATGCTTGAGGGAGCGGCCGGAGACAACCATGGCCGACCTTCTGCTGATCCTGGCGACCGCCGCGTTCTTCGCCCTCTCCTGGGGCTACGCGCGGCTCTGCGAGAAGCTCTGATGAACCTCGAATACGGAATCGGGCTCGCCCTCTCCGTTCTCCTGCTCGTCTATCTGTCCTGGGCTCTGGTCAAACCGGAGCGCTTCTGATGACCGCCATCGGCTGGGTGCAGATCGTCTTGTTCTTCGCCGTCGTGCTGGCGCTGACGAAGCCGCTCGGCACGTACATGTTCCGCGTGTTCGAAGGCGAGCGGCAGCCGCTGCCGCGGGTGTTCGGACGGATCGAGCGATTCACCTACCGGCTCTGCGGCGTGGATCCGGCGCAGGGGCAGACCTGGCCCGTGTATGCCTTCTCGTTGCTCGCATTCAGCTTCCTCGGCGTGCTGGTGACGTACGGCATCGAGCGCCTGCAGCACGTCCTGCCCCTGAATCCGCAGCACCTTGCGGCCGTGGAGCCGGCGCTGGCGTTCAACACCGCCGCAAGCTTCACCACGAACACCAACTGGCAGGCGTACGTGCCGGAGACCACCGTCAGCTACCTCACGCAGATGGCGGGTCTGGCGTGGCACAACTTCACCTCCGCCGCGGCGGGAATCGCCGTGGCGCTCGTCATCGCGCGAGGGCTGACGCGCAAGGCGGGACCGCTGGCCGGCAAGACCATCGGCAACTTCTGGGTCGATCTGGTCCGCTCGACGATCTACGTCCTCTTGCCCATCTCCTTCTTCTACGCGCTGTTCCTCGTCTCGCAGGGAGTGCTGCAGAACCTGCTCCCGTACCGGGAGGTGACGACGCTGGAAGGCGTGAAGCAGGTCCTGGCCATGGGCCCGGTCGCCTCGCAGGAAGCGATCAAGATGCTGGGCACGAACGGCGGCGGCTTCTTCAACGCGAACAGCGCCCATCCGTTCGAGAACCCGACTCCGCTGAGCAACTTCGTCCAGATGGTGTCCATCTTTGCCATCCCCTCCGCGCTGACCTGGACGTACGGCCGCATGGCGCGCGACCAGCGGCAGGGCTGGGCGCTGTGGGCCGCGATGGCGGTGCTCTGCATCGCCGGCGTCGTCACCCTCTATTGGGCCGAGGCGCACGACAATCCCGCGCTGCACGGCCTCGCACAGCTCCAGCAGGGCTGCGGAAACTTCGAGGGCAAGGAGACGCGCTTCGGTCTTTCCGCCTCGGCGCTCTTCGCCACGGTCACTACCGATGCTTCCTGCGGCGCGGTGAACGCCATGCACGACAGCTTCACGCCCCTGGGCGGTCTGGTGCCCCTTCTGAACATCCAGCTC
>Ga0137416_10000250_pt1 | contig 23884 bp, 18 predicted proteins | sample CZODoug3_1_1_16f_FD_108282 | JGI IMG/M metagenome (GOLD analysis project Ga0137416, IMG submission 108282) | Vadose zone soil fungal communities from Angelo Coast Range Reserve, California, USA - CZODoug3_1_1_16fungal (Illumina Assembly) | ecosystem: Environmental > Terrestrial > Soil > Vadose...
GACCGGCAGGTGCTGGGCCGCATCGTGCAGATCGCGCGCGATCTGGGGAAGACGGTGATCGCCGAAGGAGTCGAGACCAAAGAGCAGGCGCGGCTGGTGCGCGAGGTGGGCTGCTCGCAGGCGCAGGGCTTCTTCTTCAGTCCGCCCCTCGATCCGGCGAAGACGCGCACGCTCCTTCAGGGAGGCGTGCTGGACGTGGTGTGAGCCATGCGTCTGGAGCTCGTCGCGTTCGACCTGTACGGAACGCTGCTGGACGTCAGCGGCCTCGCGAAGCGGTTGGAGCCGTACGCCGGGCCGCAAGCCGCGGATCTCCTCTCGAGCTGGCGCAAGGCGCAGCTCGAGCGCACCTGGCGGGAGAAGGCCTACGAGCCCTTCGATGTGGTCACCGCGCGGGCGCTGGAAGAGGTCGCGCCCCGCCTCGATGCGCAGACCCGGCAGCGCATGTGCGAGACGTGGCTCTCGCTGCCGGCCTTCCCGGACGCGCGCACGGCACTCGAGTCGCTAGGGAAGGCGCGCGTCCGCCGCGCCGTCCTCTCGAATGGGACCCCGACGATGATCCGGGCGGCGCTCGCCGCGGCCGATCTCGACGTCGACGACGTGTTCAGCGCGGACGGCGTGCGCGCCTACAAGCCAGATCCATCGGTATACGCCCTCCTCGACCGGGAGCAGACGCTGTTCGTCAGCGCGAACGGCTGGGACGCCGAGGGAGCCAAGCGCAGCGGGCTCACGGTCGCATGGATCGACCGGGGGACGCCGCCTCCCGGCCTCGCGGCCGATCTGCGCGTGCATTCGCTCGCGGAGCTCGCGGCCGCCGTCTGGCGGGACCAAGGCGTCCGGGTGGTGAAGGGCACCGAGCTGGACCCGAACACGGCGCAGACGCCGGGGATGACCCGGGCCGCGGCCATCACGCACGCGCGAGCGGGCGCGGAGAAGATCTGGGCCGGGACGGTCATCATCCATGCCAACGCCAAGACGGGCGCGCACCACCACGGGCCGATCGAATCTGTCCTCTACGTCGTCCGCGGGCGCGCCCGCATGCGCTGGGGCGAGAAGCTCGAGTACACCGCCGAGGCCGGGCCGGGCGATTTCATCTACGTTCCTCCGTACGTGCCGCACCAGGAGATCAACGCCAGCCGCGAGCAGCCGCTCGAATGCGTGGTGATCCGCTCCGGGCAGGAGCCGGTGGTGGTGAACCTGGACATCGCGCCGGTCGAGCCGCCGGAAGAGGTGAAGTGGATCGACCCGATCCACAGGAGCTGACCGCGGTAGAGTGCCGCCCATGCAGGGCATCCTCGCGCCGGTGCTCACTCCGTTCGATCGGGACCTGAACCCGGATCCCGCACGGTTCGTTCGCTTCTGCCGGGGGCTGCTCGATGAAGGCTGCGACGGCCTCGCCCCCTTCGGCACCACCAGCGAGGGGAATTCGCTCTCCCTCGACGAGCGCGAACGGTTGCTCGACGCGCTGCTCGACTCCGGCCTTCCGCCGCAGAAGCTGATCCCGGGCACGGGGTGCTGCGCGCTCCCCGATACCGTCCGCCTCTCGCGCAAAGCAGCGCGCGCGGGTTGCGCCGGCGTGCTGATGCTGCCGCCGTTCTATTACAAGAACGTGACCGAGGAGGGGCTCTTCCGCGGCTTCGCGCAAGCCATCGACCGCGCGGCAGAGCCGAAGCTTCGCGTGTACCTGTACCACATCCCGCAGGTGTCGCAGGTCGCGATCCCGCTCGGCGTGATCGGACGGCTGGTGAAGGCTTATCCGGGCGTCGTCATCGGGATGAAGGACAGCTCCGGCGACTTCGAGAATACGCGCGCGGTGCTTCGCGCCTTTCCCGGCTTCGAGGTGTTCGTCGGCAGCGAGAAGTTCCTCCTCTCCAACCTGGAGGACGGGGGCGCCGGTTGCATCACGGCCACCGCGAACGTGAACGCCGCCGCTATCGCGCTCGCCTTCCGGGAGCGGAGCGAGGAGCGGCAGCGGGAGATCGACGCCGTGCGCGCCGCTTTCGAGCAGCTCCCGCTCATCGCCGCGCTGAAGGAAGTGGTCGCCCGGCGCACCGGCGATGCTTCGTGGCGCGCGGTGCGTCCGCCGCTGATCGAGCTCACCGCGGAGCAGCGCGATCGGCTTCAGCAGGGCGCCTTTTCCGCTTGAGGCAAGCGGAAATCGCGTAGTTGCTCGCGCAGCGCCGCCTTGAGGAACTTTCCCGTCGCCGTGCGCGGGATCTGCTGCAGGAACACGAACGCGTCCGGCAGCCAGAACTTCGCGAAGCGCGGCTCGAGCCAGGCCCGGAGCTCTTCATCGCCCGCCTTCGCCCCTTCCTTGAGGACGACGCAGGCCACCGGACGCTCTGACCACTTCTCGTGCGGCACCGCCACCACCGCCGCTTCCTTGACCGCTGGATGGCCCATCAGCGCGTTCTCGACGTCCACCGAGCTGATCCACTCGCCGCCGCTCTTGATCAGGTCCTTCGAGCGGTCGGTGATGCGCAGGTATCCCTCGGGATCGATGGTCACCACGTCGCCGGTGCGGAACCAGCCGTCCATGGTGAACTTGTCGGCCTCGGCAGGGTTGCGGAAGTACGAGCGCGCCACGCAGGGGCCGCGCACGTGCAGCTCGCCCATCGACTTCCCGTCCCAGGGCACCTCGCCTTGATCTCCGACGGCGCGGACGTCCACGAAGGGCACCGCCGTCCCCTGCATGGCGCGGAGCCTGAACCTCTCCGGGTCGGGAAGCCTGGCCCCCCGGGGACCGGGCTTGCAGAGGGTCCCGATGGGCGACATCTCGGTCATTCCCCAGGCGTGGACGATGCGCAGGCCATACCTCTTCTCGAACCCCTCGATCATCGACTGCGGCGCCGCGGATCCGCCGACGATCATCGTGTGCAGCGCCTTCAGGTTCATTTGCCCGGGTTGCAGTCGAGCTGGTCCAGGATGGCGAGCCAGACCGTGGGGACGCCCGCGGTCAGGGTGACTTGTTCGTCCGCGAGAAGGTTCAGGACGCTGACCGGATCGAGATGCGGCCCGGGAAAGACCTGCTTCGCGCCCACCATCGTGGCGGTGAACGGAAGGCCCCAGGCGTTGACGTGGAACATCGGCACCACCGGCAGCACCACGTCGGACTTCGAGAGCCCGAATGAGTCCGGCACCGCCGAGATCAACGAGTGCACCACCAGCGCGCGGTGGCTGTAGAGCACGCCCTTGGGATGCCCGGTGGTGCCGGAGGTGTAGCAGAGCCCGGCGGCGTCGTTCTCGCCGATGGGCGGGGGAGAGAAGTCCGGCAGCTCGGGCTCGATCAGCTGCTCGTAATCGATGGCGCCCTCCGGGACGGGCTGCCCGTGCCCCCAGACGATGACGTGGCGCGGCTTCACCTCCGGGCGGAGGCGTTCCCAGAGCGGCCAGAGCACGTCGTCGAGGATCACCACCGAATCGTCGGCGTGATTGACGATGTACGCGATGTCTTGCACCGAGAGCCGCGGATTGAGCGTGTGCAGGACGGCGCCGCAGAGGGGGATGGCGAAGTACGCCTCCAGATGGCGGCCGTGGTTCCAGGCGAGCGTCGCGACACGGTCGCCCGGCTTCACGCCCAGCCGCGTGAGCGCGTTGGCGAGCTTCTGCGCCCGGCGATGGAATTCGCCATACGTGCTGCGCTGGATCGTCCTGTCCGGCCTGCGCGAGACGATCTCGTTGGCTGCGAAGAACTTGCGGGCGCGATCGAAGAGGTGCACGAGCGTGAGGGGGACCTGCATCATCAGTCCGTCCATGGCGCTCTCCGGTCCGGGGCCGCAGAGTCTACACCCTTGAAATGCAGCCCGTCGTGGGACGTAAGATGCGCGCCCTTTCCGGAGGCGAAATGCACCCTGCGCTCCTCGTCGCTGCCGCGCTGTCCGCTGCCGTGAGTCCCCTCACCGTGGATGAAATCGTCGCCCGACACACCGAGGCCCGGGGCGGAGCGCAAAGGCTCGCTGCCCTGCAGAACCTGAAAATCAGCGGCAAGGCGTTCTTCGGCGGCGGAGAGGACTTCGCCGTCACGGCGGAGTTCGCCCAGGTGCGGAAGCGTCCGAACCGGATCCGGACGGAGGTCACGCTGCAGGGCCTGACCGCGATCGACGCGTACGACGGCCAGCAGAGTTGGAGCGTCGATCCTTTCCAGGGCCGCAAGGACGCGTTCCGCACCACCGCGGACGAGGCCCGAGGACTGGCGCAGGACGCGGACCTCGAGGGAGCCCTGATCGGGTGGCGCGAGAAGGGCAACCAGGTCAGCTATCTCGGCACCGAGGACGTGGACGGAACGCCGGCGCACAAGCTGCGCGTCGCGCTCAAGGAAGGCGACGTCCAGTACGTCTATCTCGATCCCGACTACTTCCTGGAGATCCGGCGCGTCAGCGAGCGCAGGATCCGGGGCTCGGAGCGCGTCACCGAGACGGACTTCGGCGCGTACGCGCAGGTCAACGGCGTCTGGATCCCCACCTCGGTCGAGTCCGGCCGCAAGGGTGGACCGAAGACGCAGCGGTTCACGTTCGAGAGCGTCGAGGGCAACGTCCAGGCGGATGACGAACTGTTCCGGTTCCCTGCGGGACCGGGAACGCGCGCGATCCTGCCGCCGCAGAAGCCGGCGCCGCTCGTCGCGCGGCCGCCGCCGCTCAAAGGGATGGCGCAGAGCGCGGTGGTCGATGCCGGCGTCATCTCCGGGCTCAATGCGCGCAACATCGGTTCGGCGACCATGAGCGGCCGCATCTCGGCGATCGCGGGTCGCAAGGTGGACGGCAAGGCCCTGCTCTACGTTGCCTCGGCGAGCGGCGGGGTGTGGAAGAGCCAGGACGGCGGCACGACGTTCAAGCCGGTCTTCGACAAGCAGCCGGTCCAGTCGATCGGAGCGGTAGAGATCGATCCCAGGAACCCGCAGGTCATCTGGGTCGGGACCGGCGAGTCCTGGACGCGCAATTCCGTTTCCATCGGAGACGGCATCTACAAGTCGATCGATGGCGGCGAGAGCTGGACCCGCATGGGGCTGCAGAAGACCGAGCGGATCACGAAGATCGCCATCGATCCGCGCAACACCGACGTGGTCTATGCCTGCGCGCCGGGCCAGCTCTGGAGCGACAGTCCCGATCGCGGGCTCTACAAGACGACCGACGGCGGCAAGAGCTGGGACCTGATCCTCACGGGTCCGAACCTCTCCACGGGCTGCAGCACCGTCGCGATCGTCCCGAAGAACCCCAGCGTGCTCTTCGCCGGACTGTGGGACTTCCGCCGCAAGGGCTGGACCTTCCGCTCCGGCGGCGACCATCCGGATAGCCCGAGCGCGAGCGGCCTCTACCGCAGCAGCGACGGTGGGCGAAGTTGGACGGAAGTGAAGGGTCTCGGTCCGAAACCCTGGGGCCGCCTAGAGGTGGCGATCGCCCCTTCCAACCCGGGCGTCGTGTACGCGTTCGTCGAGTCGCCTGCTTCCGCGCTCTGGCGATCGGGCGACGGAGGGAACACCTGGGAGAAGCGCGACGACAGCCAGTGGATGATCTGGCGCGCGTTCTACTTCGCGCGGCTGATCGTCGACCCCGCGAACCCCGACCGGGTGTTCAAGATGGGTGGGGCGCTCATCGCCAGCGACGACGGAGGCAAGAGCTTCACGCAAGTGGGTGGTTTCGGTGCCACGCACGGCGACTGGCACGACCTGTGGATGGACCCGGAGAACACCAAGCACATCGTGGGCGGCAACGATGGCGGGGTATTCATCTCCTTCGACGGTGGCAACCGCTGGCTGAAGAACAACAACCTGCCGGTCGCGCAATTCTACCATGTGGCGATCGACGACCGCGACCCGTACCGCGTCTACGGGGGCCTTCAGGACAACTCGAGCTTCGTGGCGCCGAGCGCTTACGGCGGGGGAATCTCCAACAACGTCTGGGAGAACCTCTACAACGGCGACGGTTTCTGGACCGTTCCCGATCCCACCGATCCGGAAGCGGTGTACGCCGAGTCGCAGGGCGGGTTCATCGGGCGTGTGGACCGGGGGCTGCAGATCGCGCGCGACATCCAGCCGAAGGCCAATTACAAGGAGCGGCTCCGCTACAATTGGAACACGCCCATCTACGCGAGCCCGACGCAAAAGGCGACGCTCTACATCGGCGCGCAGTTCCTCTTCCGATCGCGCGACCGTGGCGATTCCTGGGAGCGGATCTCGCCGGATCTGACCACCAACGATCCGCAGAAGCAAAAGCAGGAGGAGTCCGGCGGCGTGACCGTCGACAACTCGTCGGCCGAAGAGCACACCACCATCTATTCGATCAGCGAATCGCGCTTCGACCCGAACACCATCTGGGTGGGGACCGACGACGGCAACCTCCAGCTCACGCGTGACGGAGGGAAGAGCTGGACCAACGTGGCGCGGAACATGAAAGGGCTGCCGCCCTTTTCGTGGGTGAGCTGGGTGGAGGCGAGCCATCATGACGCGGGCACGGCGTACGCGACGTTCGACCGGCATACGTTCGGTGACATGAGCCCGTGGGTCTACCGGACGGCGGACTTCGGAAAGACGTGGACGCGGATCGTGGCGCCGGAGCAGGGCGTCCGCGGGTACGCGCACGTCGTCAGGGAGGACCTGGTCCGCAAGGATCTCCTCTTCGTCGGGACGGAGCTCGGTCTCTGGATCTCCGTGGACGGTGGGAGGAGCTGGGCGGAGTTCAAGGGGAGCGATTTCCCCGCGGTGGCGGTGCGCGACCTCCAGATCCAGCCGCGCGACGGCGACCTGGTGATCGCGACGCATGGACGCGGAATCTGGATCATCGATGACCTGACGCCGCTGCGCGCGCTCTCCCAGCAGACGCTGGCGCAGGATGCCGCGTTCCTGCCTTGGCGGGCGACGCAGCAGCGCATCGCCGGGCAGGGCGGCTGGTCGGAGGGCGACGCGACGTTCACGGGTCAGAATCCCCCGAGCGGGGCCGTGATCACCTACTACCAGCGGAGCCGGCATCTCTTCGGGCCCATCAACCTGGAGGTCCTCGACGCGCAAGGGAACCTGGTCGATACGATTCCGCCGTCGAAGCGCCGGGGCATCAACCGTGTGTCGTGGACGATGCAGGTCAAGCCGCCCCGCGTACCTCGCGCGGCAACGGTGGCATTCGCCGGGTCGCAAGGGCCGCGGGTGGTGCCGGGCACGTACACGGTCCGGCTGACCAAAGGCTCGCAGGTATACCAGGCGAAGCTCGACATCGGGCTCGACAGGCGCGCGCCCTGGAACGTCGCGGACCGCCGGCAGCACTTCGACGCGACGATGAGGGTACACGCGCTGTTCGGGGAGATGAGCGACGTCGTAGAGCGGATCGACTCGGCGGCCGCGGCGCTCGCGCAAAGGGTGAAGGCGCAGCCGCAGGAACGACGCCTTGCCGGGCTGGCGACGAAACTGGAGGCGATGAAGAAGAAGATCGTTGCCACCAAGGAGGGCGGAGCGATCACCGGGGAAGAGCGGATTCGCGAGCACACCGATCACCTGTATTCGGCGCTGCTCTCCTGGGAAGGCCGGCCGGCGCGGTACCTGCTCGAGCGTGGAGATGCGCTGCGACGCGAACTCGCGGACGTGCGCGCGGAGCTGGAGGCGGTGCAGCCGGAGATCCACGCGCTCAATTTGGAGCTCCAGCCCGTGCCATCGTCTGTGCCGAGGATGGCTGCCGCGTGCTTGCTTGGGCGCGACGATTGCGACGTGCAGCGCGAGACTGCGGCACGCTAACCGGAAGACTGCCTGGGTTGGCGCGGGTTCCGAATCTCGATCTGGGGGGTGGACCTGCCCGGAACCCTGCGCCTCGAATCTGAGCAACGACTGTAACGTGCTTCCCGCCTCGCGGCGGGCAAGCTGCTGGGTAACGTGCTCCCCGCCTCTCGGCGGGCGAGCTGTTTGAGTGTGCCCAGCGACCCAGAAGCCGTCCGACCGCTTTTCCCCTTCGGAGGTTTCAGCCTCGCCTGCCGCTGCGCAACGCGGGTTGACCCCGCCTTGCGCTCCCTCTCCTGAAGTCCGGTGCTCCCCGGAGTCTTGTATGCCGACGAATTGCGGGGGCATTGGGTTCCCCGCTCCCGCCACGGCCTCGGATTTTCACCCGGACCCAGGCGGTTTCTCTTCGTCCGCCGTCCACCCCATCTTCCGACGAGGTTTCATCCTCCCTCGAGCTTTCCGCCTCCTTCAGAGTCCTGCGGCCTGCGCGCCGCCCCTCGTGCCTGGTTGAACCTCGCGACCCAACCGAACGGCCGAAGAGCGCCTCCCATGGGGTCCTCTTCCCTCATCGCGACATCAGCAGGCGGCGTCCACCACTCCGCGTGGAATCCCGACCCAGCGGTCACGTTCCGCCCTCGACGTTTCTCACGTCCTCGACGGTTTGCTCCGCCACCTGCCTTTGCGGGCTTGTTTCATCCCGCTGCCACGTCCAGGGTTTGCCCTTCAGGGGTTTGTCCCTCGCCGCGGAGCCGTACCGGGTTTCCCCGGCCTCGTCATGCCCTCCTGCCGTTGGACGCAGCCGCCTGTGACCAGCGACTACGCCCTCGACTCCAGGGCTTTGCTCCCCGCCGCGAGTGCGGTGTCGGTCGAAGCGGGTTAGGCCTCGACCGATCCGCTCCCCTCGTGGGCTTCAGCTCCTCCGGGTGCTCTCCCCGTGCAACGTGGGAATGCCTTCACATCCCCTCCGCCCTCGGCCTTTACCGCGAAGAACCCCTCGCGGCTGGTCCCCGGCGTCTCGCCGTTGCCCGGATGGGCTTGCCTGGATTCAGGCTGCCGACCCGCTCGAGCTTTCTGACCTGAACCCCCGTCCTCCTTTCGAAAGTCGGGTTCGAGGCCGCGTTCGGGCGGCCTACCGAGCCGCCGGACACGCAGCGACATAGAGCACGCGTTGTGCCATCTTCTCCGCAGCGTAACCACTCGAAACCACTGCGTGTCTCGATCGATGCAGCGCGCACGAACTGGACACATTCCTGTGCGCGGTCTGGGGATTTGCCGGGGAAGGCTGTGGTCGGGTTGTGAACAAGGGGTGCGGGTGTGTCGGCAAGGCGATGTGGATTGTGCAGAAGCTGCACGATCGAGCAGGATCTGTTCGCGTCGTACAGTGTCGCATGAGACGTCAGGCGGATCGCTGCGTCCGCTAGGGCTCGAGCGGGAACGCGCTTCTCACGTCGTCCGGAATCCGTGCGGGCCTTCCGCGCGCGAGGTCCACGTAGACCCAGTCCGTCGATGCCCGGCAGACGAGCTCGCTTGCGCGGTAGATCTCCGTCTTGCGCAAGCTGTTCGCCGCCTTCATCGTGGTGACGCGTGTCTCGAGGCGCAGACGGTCCCCCGCGACCGCCGCCCGCAGGTACTCGATCTCGTGCTTGCGGACAACCCAGGCCTGGCCGCGCGCGAGGTATGCCTGTTCGGAAAATCCCAGCGCCGTCGAGTGCGCCAGCGCAGCGTCCTGCACCCAGCGAAGATAGACGAGGTTCGACGCGTGCCCGAGGTTGTCGATGTCAGCCCCGAGCACCTCGACTTCGTGAACGAACGGCATGCGGCGCGATCAAGCCGCCTTCGCGTGCGCGGCGTTCCACTTCTCGCGCGCCTCGCGCTGCTCCTTGGCGGAGAGTTCCTTGCGGTGCTTGTCGCAGATGTATCCGAACCGGGGACCCCGCGACATGTTCTTGCAGCCTTCCACCCGGCAGCGCATGTCCAGATGGCGGCCTCCGAGTTGTCTGGCGCGGGCCAGGCGCGCCGCGGCCTGGTTCTCCTTCGCCCGCTCGACGAGGATCCGTTTCTGCTCGCGCACCGGAACGCTGCGCGCATGGTCCCTGCAGAACCAGCGGTTGCGCGGACCGGCTCCCGGGTTCTTGCACCCCGGATACGGGCACATGCGAATGCCGGCGCGCCGACCGGCGCTTCCGAGGGCGGAGCGCGCGAACATCTGTTCGGCGCGGGCCGCGATCGCGGCGGCGAATTGTTCGATCAAGCTGTCGAGCAGGCCGTGGATGGGTTTGGGCATTCGCTGGTCCGAGCCGGCCAGAATCCTGGCCGGTGGGGCTCATTCTCTAGCCGATTCAACAATGAATTGCTAGAACCGATGTCTTAAAAGCATAATCGCCATGGATCTTCGTTATCTGCATCGAGAACACGTAGGGGAGCTGTCGCGGGACAGCGCGGCGGCGCTGGAGAAGACGGGATTCAGCGCGCTCGCCGTTCATTCCGGCGCGCCGCTGAAGCGGACGGACGCCGACGACCAGTACTGGCCGCTGCGCCCGACGCCGCACTTCCAGCACTGGCTTCCCCTCGCGGAACCGGGATGCCTGCTCCTCGTGGTGCCCGGGCGGAAGCCGGTGTTGTTCCGTCCGCCGGCGCAGAGCTACTGGGAAGCGCCCGCTCCACCGCAGGGCGATCATTTCTGGGCGTCGTTCGAGGTTGTGGAGGCGGTCCCTCCGTTTCCTCCCGGCCGTGTGGCCTTCGTCGGAGACGAGGCGGGCGCCGCGGCGGAGCTGAAGATCGCGGACGTGAACCCGCCCGCGCTGGTGCGGGCGCTCGATCGGCTGCGCGCGCACAAGACCGCTTACGAAGTGGAGTGCCTCGCGGAGGCGAACCGGAGGGCGGCGCTCGGGCACCAGGAGCTGCGGCGGCTGTTCCAGGGCGCCGACCGGAGCGAGCTCGAGCTGCATCTCGCCTTCCTCGGCTCCACTCGCCAGGACGACGCCGAAACGCCATACAAGAACATCGTCGCGTTGGGAAAGCACGCCGCGACGCTGCACCACGTGAGCTACGCGAAGCGCGCGCTGCCGGCGCAGTCGCTGCTCGTCGACGCCGGGGCCTGCTTCGCCGGGTACTGTTCGGACATCACGCGCACCTGGGTGAAGGGGGGCGGCGCGGCGGCGAGCGCGTTCGCCCAGCTGATCTCCGGCATGGAGGCGATGCAGCAGCGTCTCTGCGCGCAGGTGCGCGTCGGCATGCCGTACGAACAGCTGCACGACGAATCGCACCGGCAGGTCGCCGGCATCCTCCGGCAGGTGGGGATCTCGAGGCTGCCCGAGGACGAGCTGGTGTCGCGCGGGATCACGCGAGCGTTCTATCCTCATGGTCTCGGCCACTCCCTCGGCCTGCAATGCCACGATGTCGGGTGCGCGCTCCGTCCGCCCCGCGGCGACAATCCATTCCTGCGCAATACCTCGGACATTGCTCCGCGGCAGGTCTTTACCATCGAGCCGGGGCTGTACTTCATCGAGGCGCTGCTGGCGCCATTGCGCAACGCGCCGGACATCGATTGGAAGCTGGTAGACGCTCTCTCCCCCTTCGGAGGCATCCGCATCGAGGACGACGTGGTCGTGCAGGACCAGGGCATCCGCAACCTGACCCGCGAAGTCCTGCCGGTGGGCGGCGGGACCGCTTGAGAATCAAGCGGTAGCGGCTTCCTGGTTTGCGGCGACGAAGGCGACGGGCTTGTAGAGCGCCGCGACTACCGTGAAGGCGATGGCCCCGACCAGCATGAAGCCCGCCCAGAAGAGGAAATAGTTCGTCTCCGAGGCGAACGCGACTTTGCTGCGGACGAGCGAAGTGACGAAGTTCCCGGTCCCCAGCGTCAGGAACCACAGGCTCATGATCACGCCCTTCAGCGACCTGGGCGCCTGCGTGTAGGCGAACTCGAGCGCGGTGACGCTCACCATCGTCTCGGCGATGGAGATGAGGACGTACTGGATCACCTGCCAGGCGATGTGCGGGTGCGCTCCCGCCTCGATCCAGCGCTGGACCATCGCTGCGGAGAGGAACGCGGGAACGGCGAAGAACATCCCGATGGCCATCCGCCGGAGCATGGTCATGCGGATGCCCGCGCGCTCGAGCGCCGGGTAGACCGCATAGGCGAAGGTCGGCACCATGACGAGGATGAGAATGGCATTGAGCGATTCCATCTGCGCCGATTCCATGTGCCAGCCGAAGATGTCCCGGTCCATCTTCTCGGCCTGGTTGAACCAGGAGGATCCGTACTGGAAGTAGAGCGCCCAGAAAGCGACGATGGGAAGGAAGACCAGCGCGATGCGGAACACCGACCGCATCCCCTCCACGGCGCCTTCCCCGTGGCGCCTGCGGGCCGCGTCCTCTCCTCCGAAAAGCCGCGTGCGCAGCACGGCGAGAAAGCCGTTGGGGTCGCGGCCGGCCGGCGGCACCTTCACGTAGGAGCGACGGCCAGCCAGGTAGATGGCCAGCGCCGCCGCCATCAAGATTCCCGGAACGCCGAATCCCCAGGCGGTGGCGCTGTTTGCGCAGAGCTTGAGCGCGCCGAAAGCGCAGCCCGCGAGCAGCCAGGGAGTGGCCAGCTGCGAGGTGGCGGAGCCGACGTTGATGGCGAAATAGAACCACGAGTACACGCGGTCGAGCAGGTGACGCTGCTCCTGGCGGAACTGATCGCCGACGAAGGCGGAGAGATTCGGTTTGATCCCGGATTGCCCGATCACGATCAGGATCATTCCGATGAAGAGCGCCGGAACGCGAAATCCGAGGTCTCCCGCCGCCAGCACCGCGTGTCCGAGCACGTACCCGTACGAGAGCCAGAGGATGGTGCGGTAGCGCCCGAGGAAGCGGTCGGAGATCCATCCGCCCACGACCGTCATCGCGTACGCCGCGCCGACGAAGTAGTGGTAGATGCTCTCCGCAGTATTGTGATCCCAGCGGAGAAATTGCTGCATGTACGGCACGAGGATGGTGCTCATGCCGTAGAAGCTGAAGCGCTCGCAGGCCTCGTTCCCGATGATGTACTTCACTGCCCTCGGCAGCCTGGAGCCCTCACCAGCCACGCTGCTTCCCCTGGTTCGGCCATCGGTGCGGAGGCTGCGGCGTCGCGGCGGGCGCGCCCGCCGCCAGGGCGGCGGCGGCGAGTGCGTGCGAGCCCTTCATGGCGGCGCAGGCTACTTGAACAACGTGCCGAAGCGCCAGCGCTCGCGGGCGCTGCGCCACATCCGTTGAACGCTTCGCGCGAGCGTGACCACTTGCGCAGCGTCCGTCGTGCTGTCGGCCGGGCGGAAGAAGACGTTGGCTGAGCCGCCTTGCGGGATCGCGACGAAGAAGGGCATGAAAGCGCTGCCGGAATGCGCCAGCGCCTGGTAATCGCCGAGGAACCAGGCCGGCCCCTCGACGCGCGGGGCTCCACGTAGATTGAACGGCGCGCCGACCATCGTCTCCGAGAACGTCGCCCCACCGTCGGTGGACGTCGCCAGCCAGTGCGTGACCGTGAGGCGCCCGGTGTCGCCGGCGATGTCGCTGCGCAGGTCGTAGTAGCTCACGCCGAGCCTTCCGCCGTCGGCCACGGCCAGGGAGGGCGTGAATGCCGGAGCCGATGCGCCATTGACCTGGACCGGCGCCGACCAGGTCAGCCCGCCGTTCGTGCTCTTCGAGAGCGCGATTGCGTCGCGCGCCATCGAGGAGAAGCGCCCGTCCTCCCAGGCAACGTAGATCGTCCCGCTCGGACCGCTCTCGCGGTCGACGGCGATGCTGTGGACGACGCTGCCGGTGCGGATGCCGAGATTGCTCTTCGGGTCGTTGACGCCGACGAACTCCGCTTCCGCGACGGTAACGGGGGGCGCCGGCCAGCTCGCGCCGTGGTCGGCAGACCGCATCACCGCGATGCTGACGTGGGGGCTCGTCGAGCTGTTCTCGGTGATGACCATCGACGAATTGACCACGGTGTGGTCGGGCAGGACGACGATCTGGTTCGAGACGGTCTGCGTGTCCGGACCGGGATCGTAGATCTGCCGCGGGGCTTCCCAGCTTTCGCCCCGGTTGGTGGTCCGCGCGAACCACGCCGGCCCGGTGCCCAGCGGGTTGTTCGGGATGGTGAAGCCGGTCAGACGATCCCAGACGGCATAGGCGAAATTCGCGTCCAGCGGGTCCGCGGTCACCGTCTCCTTGTCCATCATGAAATCCGGATCCCTGTCGCGCTGAAGCGTGATCGGGCTTTCCCAGGTGAGGCCGCGGTCGGTGGAACGGCTGACCAGCATGGCGCGGTTCACTCTGTCCCAGTCGAACGCGTAGGTGATCTGGTACGCGGTGCCATCCGGCGCGATGCTCACCCACGGGTCCGTCGCGCGCTGATACGCGCCGCCGCTGCAGCGCGTGAACGGCGCAACCTTCACCGACCAGGTGTGCCCTCCGTCGAACGTGACGGCGCTGACGACGCCGTTGGCAGCGCCGTTGGACCAGCGGTCTTGTTGCCAGGCGCCGATCAGGTGCTTCGGGTCCGTCGGGTCGACCGCCACTGACGGCTCCACTTCCGAGTTGAGGAAGATCTCTCCGCTGCCCGCGGGGCCGGTGCAGGAGCTGTTCCAGGGCGCTTTTCCAGAGACCGCGATCAGTCCGGGAATGGATTGCGCCGGTTCCTCTCCGGCACAGGCGGTGAACGCCAGCAGCAACGCCGCCGCCCCGCGCATCCGGCCACCCCGCCCGGGTGATAGAAGGTCGCCCATGTCCCTCGAAGACGGGGTGGTCACCGATTTCCGCGATCGAATGACGTACGGCGGATACCTGCAGCTCGACAAGCTGCTGTCGGCGCAAGTGCCGCTGAGCAATCCTCCCCACCATGACGAGATGCTCTTCATCATCCAGCACCAGACGAGCGAGCTGTGGTTCAAGCTGATCCTGCACGAGCTGCGCGCGGCGCTCGCCTTCGTCCGGCGCGACGAGCTCGAGCCTACGTTCAAGATCCTCGCGCGGGTCAAGCACATCCAGTCCCAACTCGTCTCCCAGTGGGCGGTCCTGGAGACCCTGACGCCGACCGAGTACGGCGAGTTCCGTCACGTGCTCGGGCCCGCGAGCGGCTTCCAGTCGCTGCAGCACCGGCTGATCGAGTTCATCCTGGGAAACAAGGACCGCCGCATGCTCGCTGTGCACGAGCAGAATCCGGCGGGCCATGCGGAGCTGCTGCAGGCGCTGGAGTCACCGACGCTCTATGACGAGTTCCTCCGCCACCTCGCCCGGAGGGGGAAGCCGATCCCGAAGCCGGTGCTCCAGCGCGACGTGACCCAGCCGCACCAGAGCGACCCCGGCGTGCGGGCCGTGATCCGCGAGATCTACGAGAACCCGGCGGCGAACTGGGACGCCTACGAGATGTGCGAGAAGCTGATCGACGTCGATGAGCAGCTCGGCCTCTGGCGGTTCAGGCACGTCAAGGTGGTGCAGCGGATCATCGGCTGGAAGCGCGGCACCGGCGGCACCGCGGGAGTCGACTACTTGAAGACCCTCGTCGACGTGCTGCTGTTCCCCGACGTCTGGGACGTGCGCACGGAGCTGAAAGGCTGATCGTCGCTGGCCGGGCCGCCTCAGACGATCCCGTGCGAGCGCAGGACGGGCACGAGCTGCTCTTCCGCAAGGCGGACGCCGCGCTCGTAGTCGGGACTCGGCTGCCTGGCCAGCTCGGAGAGGATGCGAGACTGAATCTCGCCGGCCAGCAGCGCGATGCGGTACGGAACCCGCGTGAACGTCACCAGCTGATAGCGCGTCAGGTACCGGCCGGGCATCCGTTCTTGAAGGCCGTGCTCGATCTCCCGCATCCGGAGGAACTCCGGGTCGGCCACCTTGTCACGCATCTCCACGAAGTTCTCCACGGCGAGGTCCGCGATGGCGTCGGTGTCCGGCTTGCGCGCCTCGCCAAAGCGAGCGAAGTCGTTCGCCCAGTCCCCCGTCAGCATGCCCGCGAGCAGCGTGACGTCCTCGAATCCGGCGTTCATGCCCTGGCCGAAGAAGGGAACGATCGCGTGCGCCGCGTCCCCGATGAGCAGGGCGCTGCCGCGCGACCAGGGCCACGCCTTGACGGTCGTCATCCGCCCGAGAGGCGCCTGCATGAACTGCCGGGCGAGCCCGGGGATGAGCGGCACCGAGTCGGGGAACCAGGTTTCGAAGAACCGGGCTGCGTCCACTTCCGCCCCCAGCTCCGCGAACGAAGGCGAGCCTTGGAAGGGGAGGAACAGAGTGCAGGTGAAGCTTCCCTCGCGGTTCGGCAGCGCGATGAGCATGAAGTTGCCGCGCGGCCAGATGTGCAGGGCATTGGGATGCATGGCGAAGCCGCCGTCCTTCGGCGGCATGGTCAGCTCCTTGTAGCCGCTGGAGAGCACGTCCTGCGAGACGGCCCCGTCCAGGCTGGGACGCAGGGCCGAGGCGCTCCCGTCGCTTCCGATGATCACTTCCGCGCGCGCGTCTCCCGACGGCTCGAAACGCGCGACCCGGCGATCCGGGTCGTAATCCATCAGCCGCTGACCGAAATGGATGCGGACGCGCCCGGTCTCCTCGGCGCGCGTCATCAGCAGCTTGTTCAGCTCGCCGCGGGACATCGAATTGATGAACTCGCGCTCGCTGCGGCCGTAGGGGAGCAGCGCGAGCTTCCCGTCCAGCGCATGCGTCATCCGCCCGAGCATCGGCACCGCCTCGCGCAGGACGTCGTCGTCGAGCCCCACCTCGTGCAGCGCGTGCAACCCGCGCGTCGAGACCGCGAGATTGATCGACCGGCCGGCCTGGATGTCGACGCGGCGCATGTCAGGCCGCCGCTCGTACACCTCGACCTGGTACCCCCGCCGCGCAAGCGTGAGGGCGAGCAGGGACCCGACGGGGCCCGCCCCGACGATGACGAGGTCAGCCATCGTCCAGTTCGCCGATCAGCGCGCAGAGGCGCTGCACGTCCTCGAAAGAGTTGTAGAGCGGCGCGGCAGCGATCCGGACGATGTCCGGTGGACGCAGATCAACCACTGCTCCTCGCTTTTTCAGCTCGGCCAACATGCCCGGCTGGCGGAACCGCACCGTCAGCATCGAGCCGCGCTCCGGCGGCGTGAGGATCTCGGCGCCGCGCTGCCGCAGCAGCAGCTCGAGGTATGCAATCAGGCGATCGCCTTTGCGGCGCAGCGCGGGCATCCCGGCGCGGTCGAACAGCTCCATCGAGGCGCGCAGCGCGGCGAGCTGCAGGATGGGCGGATTGGAGAGCTGCCAGGCCTCCGCGCCGCGGATGGGCGAGAAGCGCGGCCCCATCTCGAACCTCCGCACCTTGTCGTGGCCCCACCAGCCCTCGAATCGCGGAAGCGCGGTATCCGCGTGCCGCTCGTGCAGGAAGACTCCCCCGAGGCCCCCCGGGCCGGCGTTCAGGTACTTGTAGTTGCACCAGGCGGCGAAATCGGCCCCGTCCTCGTGCAGGGTCAGCGACAGGTTGCCCGCGCCGTGCGAGAGATCGAACCCGATGAACGCGCCATTCTCGTGCGCCGCGCGCACCAATGCACTCATGTCGTAGGCGCGCCCGGTGAGGTAGTTCACGTTTCCGATCAGCGCGAGCGCGATGTCGTCGCGCTCGCGCAGGGTCCGCAGCGGATCTTCGCTCTCCAGCACCGCGTCGGGAAAGCCGTGGAAGCGGGCCTGTGAGGCGACCGCGTACCGGTCGGAAGGAAACGCGCCCTGCTCGATGAGCAGCCGGTGCTTCCCGCGCCGCGGCCGGTAGAACGAGACCATCAGCAGATGGAGGTTCACCGACAGGGTGTTCATCACCACCACTTCGTGGGGGAGAGCGCCGACCAACCGCGCGGTCGCCCCGGTCAAGAGCTCGTGGTAGCTGACCCAGGGATTGCGGGCCGAGAAGTGCCCCTCGACGCCGAGCCGCGCCCAGTCGTCCAACTCCTGCAGGACGTACTCGCGGGCGCGCCGGGGCTGCAGGCCCAGCGAGTGGCCGGCGAAGTAGAGCGGTCCGGAGTCGGGGAAAAGAAACTCCGCGCGCAGCGCCGCGAGCTCGTCGGCGGAGTCCTGCGCCCGCGCCCACTCGAGCGAGTCTTCAAAGGTCATACGAGCTCGCCTCGCGGCCGAGCCATTCCAGCGCGGTCCCGGCGCGCAGCCGATCGCGCACGTCGGGCGGCAGATGCAGCGATTCGATCAGGGCGCCGGGCCGCGCCTCGCCGAGCGGAAACGGGTAGTCGCTGCCGAGCGCGACCCGTTCGTGGCCGAAGCAGTCCAGGATGAACCGCAGGGCGCGCGGATCGTGCACCAAGGAGTCGACGTAGATCGACTTCACGTACGCCGAGGGCGGGCGTGCATTGTCGATCGCCACCAGGTCCGGCCGGGCACGGAACCCGTGCTCGATGCGCCCCAACGTTCCCGGGAACGCCCCTCCGCCGTGGGCAAATGCGATCCGCAGCCCCGGCAGACGCTCGAGGACGCCGCCGAAGATCAGGGAACAGATCGCCAGCGAGACTTCCGCCGGCATCCCGACCAGCCAGGGGAGCCAATACTTGCGCATCCGCTCCTCGCCCATCATGTCCCAGGGGTGGACGAAGATGGCCGCTCCCAGCCCGGAGGCGCGCGCGAACACCGGAAACAGCGCCGGGTCGGAGAGGTTCCAGGCGTTGACGTGGGAGCCGATCTCGACGCCCGCGAGCCCCAGCTCCCCGATGCAGCGGTCCAGCTCGCGCAGCGCGAGATCGGGAGACTGCAGCGGGAGCGTCCCGAGACCGATGAAGCGGCGAGGATGCTCGCGGCACAGCGAAGCGATGGAATCGTTCAGCAGGCGCGCCAGGTCCTGGCCGCGCTGCGGCGGGAGCTGGTACGCGAACAGGACCGGGACCGTCGACAGCACCTGGGCGCCCACGCCTGCGTCGTCGCACTCGCGCAGCCGCTGGGTGGCATCCCAGGCGTTGCTCTCGATCTCGCGGAAGACGGTTCCGTCCTCGCGGAGCATGCGCGCCCGGCACTCGCCCGCGCGCTCCAGCCGGATGGGACTCCAGCGCGGAAGCTCCGGCGGGAGCACGTGCGTGTGCACGTCAAGGCTTCGCATGTTTGCGGCCGCACTTCCGGCAGGTCGTGTTCGCGGGATTGCCCCAGTAGTGCTCGAACACCGGCGGGAGCTGCTTGACGATGTCGGTGAGATGGAATGATTCGCGATAGAGCTCGCTCCCGCAGCCGTCGCAGAGCCAGAGGAAGGTGTCCTTCTCCCCGGGCAGGCGCCGGCGCTCGATCACCAGGCCCACCGTGTTCGCAGGCCGCTGCGGGGAGTGCGGCGTGTCGGGCGGGAGCAGGAAGATCTCGCCCTGGCGGATGGGGACATCCACCCGCTTTCCGCCCTGCAGCGTGCGCAGCACGATGTCGCCTTCCACCTGGTAGAAGAATTCCTCGCCCTGGTTGATGTGATAGTCGGTGCGGGCGTTCGGGCCTCCGACCACGGTGACCATGAAGTCGCGGTCGCCCTCCCAGATCTGGGCATTGCCGACCGGCGGCTTGAGCAGGTCCCGGTGCTCGTCGATCCATTTACGGAAGTTGAGCGGCTTCATCGGGACACGACCTCCGCGATGCACTTCAGCTCGATGGCGATGGGTGTGGGCAACGCCGTCACTTCCACCGTGGTGCGGCAAGGCCGCGCTTCGGCGAAGTACTCGGCATAGAGCCGGTTGTACGTGGCAAAGTCCCGCTTCATGTCCGTGAGGAAGACGGTGACGTCGACCAGGTCCTCCCAACGGGCGCCCGCATCCTCCAGGACGGCGCGCACGTTGTCGAAGACGGCGCGGCATTGCGCCTCGATGTCGTAGCTCTCCACGGTGCCGTCGGTGCGGAGCTGGACGCCGGGGATCTCGCGCGAGCCACGCCGCCGCGGTCCGATTCCGGAGAGGAAGAGGAGGTTTCCCACGCGGCGGGCGTGCGGATAGGCCCCGATCGGCTCCGGCGCGCGCGAGGATTGGAGCTCCTTCGCGCTCATAGTTTCACGCAGACGTTCTTCGGCTCGGTGAAGAAGCGCAGGGCGTCCATGCCGCCTTCGCGGCCGACGCCGGACTCCTTGACGCCGCCGAAGGGCGTCCGCAAGTCGCGCAGCATCCAGCAGTTCACCCAGACGATGCCGCTGTGGAGCTGCGCGCCCACGCGATGCGCGCGCGACAGGTCGCGAGTCCAGAGCGACGCTGCAAGCCCGTAGCGGGTGGAATTGGCGAGGCGGACCGCTTCGTCCGCGCCGTCGAAGGGAAGCAGCGTAGCGACGGGGCCGAAGATCTCCTCCTGGTTGGTGCGACAGGAAGGCCCGAGGCCCTCGATGAGCGTCGGCTGCACGAAGAAGCCTCCGGCACAGCGGCCGGGGACGCTCGCGCGGCCTCCGCCGCAGAGCACGCGGCCGCCTTCCTGCCGCGCCACCGCCAGGCAGCCCATCACCTTGTCGAAATGCTGCCGGGACACGAGCGCGCCCTGCTCCGTGTCCGCCTGGAGAGGATCGCCGACGCGGAGGGCGCGGACGCGCTCGACCAGCTCGTCGCGAACCTGGTCGTACACGGATCTCTCCACGAGGATGCGGGAGCCGCAGAGACAGATCTGGCCGGTGTTGGAAAAGGCAGCGCGCACGGTCTGGGGGATCGCCTCGCGCAGGTCCGCGTCGGCGAAGACCAGCGTCGGGTTCTTGCCGCCCATCTCCAGCGACACCTTCTTGAACGAGGTGGCTGCCTCGCGGGCGATCTCGGCGCCGACCCTGGTGGATCCGGTGAAGGAGATCGCGCGGATCCCGGGATGCGCGCAGAGCGGCCCACCGGCTCGGGGGCCCAGCCCCTGGACGATGTTGAGCACGCCGGGAGGCAGCCCCGCCTCCGCGGCGAGCGAGCCGAGCAGATGCGCGCTCATCGGTGTCACTTCCGAGGGTTTTGCGACCACGCAGTTTCCCGCCGCGAGCGCGGGTGCGATCTTCCAGGTGAGCAGGTAGAGCGGGAGGTTCCAGGGCGAGATGCACGCCACCGGGCCGAGCGGCTGGCGTAGCGTGTAGTTGAGCGCGACCTCGTCGGTGGGGTGCGCTTCGCTGGAGAACTGCGTCACGGCGTCCGCGAAGAAGTCGAAGTTCTGCACCGCGCGCGGGATGTCCACGGTCCGTGCCGCGGAGAGTGGCTTTCCCGAATCGATCGATTCCGCGCGGGCGAGCTTCTCCAGGTCGCGCTCGATCAGGCGTGCGAGCCGGCGCAGCAGCTTCGATCTCTCCACGACCGGCGTCACCGACCAGGCAGGAAACGCGTGGAGCGCTGCCGCCACCGAACGGTCCACGTCCCGGGCGTCCGAGCTGGCCACGCGCGCGTACGTCTCGCCGGTCGCGGGATCGACGTCGTCCAACCACTCCCCGCAGGCGGCGGGCGCATGCCGTCCGTCGATGAAGTTCAGGACGTCCTGCATCCGGCCGAGCTTTACCGCCTTCTCCCGGCCGGCGCTACTCCAGGTCGGCGCACACCGGCGCGGCCCCGGTCTGCCGGATCGAAGCCTCGAACTGGTCGAGTGTCATGCGGGCAGCGGCGCCGGCTTCGAGCCGCAGCAGCGTCAGCGCCGCCTTGCCCCCGCAGTACGGCGCAACCTCGATCCGCAGTTGCATTCCGGCGTTCTCGACCGCCCACGAGCGCTGTTCCGCCGGCGCTCCCGCCAGCGAGCGCTTCGCTTTGCCGATGTACGTGAGATGGCCCCCCTGCGCGGCAGCGATCTGCGCGGAGGCGGTCTGAAAGAACGCGTCGAGCGCCGCTCCGGCGAGCGGCTCGGGGACGAACGAGACGGTCGCGCCTCCGGTGCCCAGCTTCTTGATCGCGACCTCGGCCACGAGATTGCTGGAGTCGGCCTCGAATCCCTCGGGCACCTCGCCCGCGAGCGCGAGCCGCGGGCTCACGAATCGGCCGCCGTCCACGCGCGTCGCCTCCGCGGAGGGCGGCGGGGGCACGTTCCCGAGCGGTGGCACCGCGGCCGCCATCACCGGACGAAGAGCGAGCTGCCGCGAGATGGCCGCGTCCAGATCGATGCTCCCGCGGGCGACGGCGACGAGCTCGGTCGAGCCGGCGATCTTCGACTCCGGCCCCATCGACCAGCCGAGCGGGTTCGGCCCGCTGGCCGCCTGGTCCTGCCAGCAGGGCTGGACGAGCTTCATCACGTTGGAGACGTTCGCGGCCACCTCGCCGCTCCAGGCGGTCGTCCAGAGGAGCGAGAGGACGCCCTTGGGCCCTTCGACGACCGTATGTGCATCGCCCGACCAGTGAGGCACGATCTCCTTCACCACCTCCTTCTCCACGCACGCTTCCAGCGCGAGCCGCGTCCCCAGCTCGCCCATGCGCCCGATCGCGATCGCGCGCGTCCCGGCGGGAGGGACGGGCGCCGGGACCGCGGCGGGCAGCTCTCCCGCGAAGTACGCCTCCGGGTGGAGGATGTGGTGGACGGATGAAGGCGGGTTCTTGAACATCCGGTCGACCAGCGGGAACCCGCCGCGCCGATACGCTTCGGCCACCAGCGCGAATCCACCCGCATAGGGAACGACCAGCTCCTCGCGCAGGACGGGAGGCGCGTGCAGGAGCTGGGGCGATCTGCCGCTCACCCGCAGCAGCGTCTGCGCGTCGAGCGCGCGCAAGGTCGCGGCGCCGCTCGCGATCGCTGCCTTCACCGGCTTGTGCGCACGAAGCGCGCCGAATGCGGTCATCACGGCCATCGCGTCGCCTTCGTACAGCGCGCTGCGCGCGAGACGGACGTCATCGTCGGGCAAGGTCGACATGTCTGGAATCCCGAAGTTCTGGTCCTGCAGCGCGTGCTCGATCTCGTGGGCGAGGATGACGCGCAGCCCGTCCGGTCCCATCGCGCCGGCCGAGGCGGGAGGATCCTTGCGCACGACGAGCTGCTTGGTGAACGGATCGTAGAAGCCCGCCACCTGCTCGTCGAGGACGTCGAGCAGCGCCTGGGCGGGATCGACGGCCGCCGGCGCAAGGTTGAACGCGAGCCAGCGCGCCCGCTCCGCGGCGACCACAGCCGGCGTCAGCTCCTTCTTCGCCTTCTCACGGACGGCGGCGGAGAACAGCTTGTCGTCGAGGATCTGCACCTTGAGATTTTGCTTGCGCCGCAACCCGCGCAGCTGTTCGACCGCGGTGGTGGTCTCGCGGATGATCGTGACTAGCGGGTCCTCGTCGGCCGGGGGCGTCTGGCTCACCAGCGGCGGGGGAGCAGGGGCAGGAGGTGGAGGAGGAGCGACAGCCTGCGGCTCCGGCGGCGGCTGCCTGGTGCCGCCGGGGATCCTCAGCGTTCCCGGCGGAAGCTTCGCCTCCACGGACGGTGGCGCCAACCCGAGCGCGCTCGCGAGCGGGCCGGGCAGCTTCGCCCGGACGTCGGTCTTGAGTTGCGCGATCCCGATTCCCATCACCCGGATGACCGACACCGGGGCGGCGGACCCGGGCTTGTAGAGGCCGATCCCGACGACCGTCGCCCCCTCCATCTGCGCCGCGCGGCCGAACACGACGAGCGAGGCGCCGGTGTTCTCGAGCGCGTCGGACGGGTCGGATCCTTCGCCGTTGAGAACCTCGTATCCACGGTCCGCCAGCGAGTCGCGGGCTGTGGCGCGTATCTGTTCGCTGACGGCAGCTGCGTCCGCAGGGGTGAGCACCCCGGACCGCGGCTGGACGGGGAGCACCGCCACCCGGTTCTGCGCCGCGGCGGCAGAGGCGAGGAAGATCGAGAGGATGAAGACGCGCAAGCTGACCTCCGCAGGCCATGTTCCTTGCGCAGCGACCCCGTGGCAAACTTATCGTCGCGGCCGCCGAGGGCAGCTCGACGACTGCGTTTTCAGGTGTACGGGTCATCAAATGTGCTCTACCCCGACGGCCTGACGAAGCGGAGCGCGAACCGGTCGCTGGTCCCGCGCTTTCCGGCCTTCTCCGCGGCGGGCGGCGAAGCGTTCCAATCGCGCGCATCGGCAGGATTGCGCAGGAACTCGCTCTCGGACTCGAGGCGGAATCCCGCACTCTGCACTTCGTCCCTCACCACGCTCTCGTCGATCCGGTGCAGTGTCTTCGTCTCCGCGAGCCCGGTGCCGTCCTTGGCGCTCGAGTCGATGACGACATAGGCGCCTCCCGGCCGGAGCGCGTCGAAGATCGCCTTGTTCATGCGCGCGCGGTCGACGGGCATGTTGACGACGTCGTGATAGATGAC
>Ga0137416_10000251_pt1 | contig 23878 bp, 13 predicted proteins | sample CZODoug3_1_1_16f_FD_108282 | JGI IMG/M metagenome (GOLD analysis project Ga0137416, IMG submission 108282) | Vadose zone soil fungal communities from Angelo Coast Range Reserve, California, USA - CZODoug3_1_1_16fungal (Illumina Assembly) | ecosystem: Environmental > Terrestrial > Soil > Vadose...
ACCCGTTGAGCGGCAAGGCAGCGATCATCTTCACGGATGATACGTTGACCACGTACACTCGGAGCGACGGGACGGTCGCTCCGTTGCCGCAGGTCGTCGTTGCCTGGGAGTCTTGAGCGCGGCACTCTGGGCCCGAGTCAAGGATCGCCGCTGACCGCCACCGATGTGGGCCTCGTCAGGGCAGACTCCACTCGGGAAAGCAAGATGTGGAGTCCGGCAGCGAGAGCGAACGAGGGCAGGGTCGCGCCGATCGGGAGCGCAAAGGCCACAATCACGAAATACAGGGCCACACCCGGGATCCAACTCGCAAAGGCGGACCATCGCCACCGTGGGGAATTTTGGAAGAACTCTCCGGGCGCGTAGGTCCCCCGACGCACCACGAACGAATCCGCGATAACGACTCCGAGGAGCGGCACGAACAAACCGCCGATCAGGAACAGGAACCCTTCGTATCCGCCTCCAATTCCCTCGCCCCGGGTCCAGAGGAACGCGGCCCCGGCCATGGCAACGACGGTCGCGGCGGCAATGAACATCAATTGACGTCGCCTCGGCGCCAGATTCTGGATCGACACCGCGGTCGAGTAGACGTTCGCGAACGCGTTGTCGGTTTCGTCCACGAGGATGATGAGGAGGGGGAACGCACCAAGGCCCAGTAAGCCGATGACTGCCAGAAAGTTCGGCTGCCCGAGCGCGATCCCAAGCGCCATCAACCCGGCACCGAGCATGTAGAACACCGTGTTCGCGATCGTGTAGCCCGCGGCGGTCCCGATCAGCGAGTCTTTCGAGGATCGCGCGAACCGGTTGTAGTCGGAGATCAGCGGCCACCAGGACACGGGCATCGCGATCACCAGGTCGAGAGCCAGGAGGATCGAGGCGGTCCCCGAGAAGTATTGCGGGGCGTATCGGATGCCGAGGTCGGGTCCTTTCAGGATGAGCGCAATCGCGATCGCCGCCGTCGAAGCGTAGACGAGCCAGATCGCGAACTTCTCGAGCCAAGCCCGGATGACCGCGAGCGGGCCTCCGAGGGCAAGTGCTGCGACGACCGCGCCGAAGATTGGGATGAAGAGAGCGGCGGTGGACGGCCCAAAAACGTTCCCGACGAGCGTCGCTGCCGCAATCCCCATCACGAGGAGTTCGAACGCTGCCCAGCCGAGGAGCTGGAACACGTTCAGTGCCGTCGGGATGTACGACCCCCGTCGGCCGAGGATCGGACGCAGGCTGACCATCGTCGGGACGCCCGCCCGGCTCCCGTGGTGCGCGGCGGCCGCGAGCATCACGCTCCCCAGGACGGAACCGACGAGGGCGACCACCGCGGACTCGGCCAGCGTCAGGCCGAATCCGAAGCCACCAACTCCGATGAGGAGCGTCCCCGCGGCCAGGACGAGGAGCCCGACGCCGAGGCTCGACCACAGCACGAACAGGTCGAAGGTCCGCAGGACTCGCAACGCCGGCGGCACGGGTTCGACGCCCCATTCCGGCGGTCTGCGCAGACGGACCATCGGGAGGCCAAAGCCTCCGCGTATATATCGGGTTCGCGGACCGACCGGCGACCGGCCGCCTATTTCTTGGTCTTCGCGAATTTCTTGTACGAATGCTTGAGCGCGGTGACGAGCGGGAGTTCTCTCCCCGCGAGGAAATTGATGAGCGCTCCTCCGCCCGTGCTCACGTGATCGATCCGATCCGCCAACCCGAATTGTTCGACCGCTGCGACGGTGTGTCCGCCGCCGACGATCGAGAAGCCGTCCGCCTCCGCGACCGCGGTGAGGAGCTCGCGGGTGCCGACCGAGAACGGCTCGAGTTCGAAGACGCCCGCCGGACCGTTGACGAAGATCGTCTTCGCGCGGTGGATCTCGTCGACGTAATGGGCGATCGTGTCCAGTCCGATGTCGTACACGGGCCATTTCGCCGGGAGATCGGACACCGGGACGGGCTTCCGCACGCCGTCGTCGTTCAGGACGACGTCCATGGGCCGCAGGATCCGACCGGGAAACCGTGCGAGGAGTTCTTTGCACATCGCCCGGTGCGCATCGTAGTCTTCGACTTCTCGGCGCATGAAGTCGCTCGTCGGCTTACCGGGGTCGATTCCCGCCGCATCGAGGAACAGGTTCGCGACACCTCCGGACGTGAGGACGCTGTCGACGAGGTCTTTCTCGAGCATGTGCCGCGCAACCGCGATGGAGTCGTCGGCCTTCACGCCTCCGAGCAGCGCGATCTTCGGTCGCTCGGGCTGCTGGACCGCCTGGGTGAGCATCATTAGCTCGCGCTCCATCACGCGACCCGCGAGGGAGGGCAGGACCTCGCAGAACCCGACGAGGCTCGGTTGCGCCCGGTGGGCCGCGGCGAACGCATCGAGGACGAAGAAGTCCGCGTGCGGTGCGAGCCGGCTCACGATGTGGGTCTTCGCCATCTTCTCGAGCTTCGTGTCCGCGAGCGCTTCTTCCTCCGAATAGAAGCGGGTGTTTTCGAGCACGATGACGTCCCCGACGTGCATCGACTCGATCGCTTCGATTGCGGGCCGACCGAAGAGACTCGGAACGTACCGCACGGTGCGTCCCAGGAGTGCGGCGATCCGCTCCGCGTGCACCTCAAGGGTCGTGAAGTCGTCCCTTCCCGGTCGCGACTGGTGCGCAAGCAACGCGACCTTCGCTCCTCGCAGCTCCCGGATCGTGAGCAGGTGCTCCCGGATCCTCGCATCGTTCAGGAGTTCGCCGGTCGCAGGGTCGATCGGAGAGTTGATGTCCACTCGCAGGAGGACCGTGCGGCCCGAGAGGTCAAAGTCATCCATCGTGAAGAAGTCCCGGGCCATCACATACGACGCAAAATCCCGGAGCATAATAGTCCTATCGGTGACGAAGTCGGAGCGTAAGAGATTCCCACGAAGACCGTTCATCTGTCCCCGTGTTCCCAGCATGTGGGCGGGCCGTTGGCCCTTGCCCCCTTTCCTTTTTTCTTTCCCACGGTTCAGCGTAGCGGCCGGCGGCTCACGGCAACGCGGCCCCGATGTCCCGAATCGAAAGGAATTTGCCGACATGGAGAGATAGAGGTTTCTGCATGGAAAACGATGCATCCGCGTCGCCGGTCATTCTTGCGCCGCGTGTCCCAAAGCGCGCCAGGAAGGTCCCAAAGAAGGCACCGGCCGAATACAGCGTTGAGAAACTCCTCACGATGCTTGCGTTCATCGGCGGCGTGCTTTTGGTCCGTTTCTTTGGAGCGGTCGAAGGCTTGCTTTTCGCAGTACTTGTGGGCGTCGTCTTGCTCGTTCGATTTGTCATACTCCGCGCTCGAAGACAAGAGGGTATTCTCCCGCCAAGTGCCAAAATCAGGTGATTCCCCGCCGGAAGAGCTTTGCCGTAACCAAGGGATAGATGTTTCGGCATGCCACCCTGGAATTTCGTCCGCGACTCTCTTATCGTTGCCGCAGTCGTCATTCTTCTTGCATTGGCTGTGGCCTTGACCTTGAACCTCATCCGCGCCTACACGCCGGACGGATTCGACAGGGCCATCCCGAATCCGGCGGTCATTACGGTTTTGTACCTGCTGGCCTTCGCACTCCTGTTCGTTCTGTGGAGGAGCCAGCGGCGACCATCGCGCGCTTGACTCGACCTTCCCAAAACCAGGTGATTGCGGCACGGCTCGTGGAAACCAGATGAGGCTTTCCGCCGCCCGAAGTAGTCCGACTGTGGGCCGACTTGGAAGCGCGGAAGATTAGCACGTCGGACTTCGCAATGAGAGTGTCCGATATCCGAGCCAGGTCTGTTATGCCCTGACTTTGCAACCGTCATAGTCCTTTCGCATCGCGAGTGCGCGTCGACCGCCGCGGCGGATGCCTCACGGTTCTCAAACGAGGAAACTAGGTTGGAACCTTTTTAGAGGGGCCTCGGGAATGGGCCGTCGCCACCGAGGGACCTCTACGCCCCAGGACCTCCTCCTTCCAGAGGGAAAACTCATCCGTACCACGCGGGGCGGTCCCAACGCGCTCAAGCAGCTCCTCATCGATTTGAAGAAGTACTCGTTCTCCGGCTACGTCCGCACGGTTCGGGGCGGGAGCGGGAAACGGTCCGAGGGAATCGTCCTCCTCCGCGGCGGGAACCCGGAGGCGAGCCTGTACCATCGGGACGGCACACAAGACCGCGGGCGGAGCGCGCTGAAGAAAGTCTGGCAGGACTCCTACGACGAGTCGTGCATCTTGGAGCTCCACGCCCGAGTCGACATGGACGGTTTGGTGAGAGAGTACGCGGACTCGATCCTCGAACGGCCCGCGAAGGTCGTCAAGAAGACCAAGATCCCGCAGACAATGGAACGGTCGGAGGTCGAGAAGCAGATCCGCGCGTGGAAGGACAAAGGGTACGACGTCTCCTCCGTCGAATCGAACCTCGATGCCGAACCATCAATCCTCGCAGCGTCCGTCGTCGCGATGCGCGACGGCGTGAAGAAGGCCGAAGCCGTCGGCGAGATGTTGGCCGGCCTCGACGTTTCCGGATTCGAATCCCGAGCCGCGATTCTCCGGGAGAAACTCAAGGACCCCGTGAGACACCCCGACATCGACACGGAGGTCGAAAGCCTCCGGGATGCGGTGGAGAGCCTGCGCCAGATCGAAGCGCGTCGCCAGGTCGAGCTGGAGCGAGGGCGAGACTCGCAAGAGCGCACGAGAAAGGTCCTGGATCTCGTCATGAAGCAACAGCAGGCCCTGCGGCCCGAAGGCGGTCCATACTCGACCGAAGACGTCGCGCGGAAGGGCCTCGAAGAATCGTTGCCCGCGCGGGATGCGGCGACGAATCTCGTCCAGGCGTACACGTTCGAGTCGTTCATCGTCGGAGAGAGCAACCGGTTCGCCCACGGCGCCGCGGTTGCGGTCGCGAAGCAGCCGGCCAAGGAGTACAATCCGCTCCTCATCACGTCCGGGCCGGGCCTCGGGAAGACGCATCTCCTCCATGCGATCGGGAATTACGTCGCGTCCCATGCGAAGGAATCGAAAGTGCTGTACATGACCTGCGAAACGTTCGCGTCGAGCCTCGCCAACGCGAAGGAGGTCGGTACCCTCTCCGCGTTCCGGGAGCGCATGCGCGGCATGGATTGCCTTCTGATCGATGACATTCAGTTCCTGAGCGGCATGCCGGAGGTTCACGAGGAACTGTTCCACACGTTCAATGATTTGCACGACACGCAGAAGCAAATCGTCCTGGCAAGCGATCGCGCCCCGAAGTCGATCCCGAACCTCGACGAGCGCCTGATCTCGCGTTTCGAATCCGGGCTCGTCGCCGGCATCGAGCCTCCCGACCTCCTGATGCGCGTGACCATCCTCGAGCGTCGCGCTCGCGACGAGAACATCGCCATCGAGGGGGAAGTGCTGACGTGCATCGCGAACCTCGTGGCCAACAACGTCCGAGAGCTCGGCGGGGCCTTCAATCGGGTCGTCGCGTTCTCGTCGTTGATGCATCGCCCACTCACCCAGGATCTCGCCCGCGAAGTCTTGTCCGGTGCGACCGCGGAACCGACGGCGGAACCGATCGCGCAACCGATGCATGAGCGGATTGCGGAGGAGCGGGCGGACCGTCCGCCGAGCGCCGCGACGGCAAACCACGAGCTTACACCAGGCCGCAGCTACCTGATAGAGGAGGAGCGACCCGCCCGGGCGTTCCGCCTCTTGACGGATTTCCTCGGTGGCGGGGGCGGCGGCCTGGTCATCACCCGCACGAACCCGAAACGCGTGCGGCAGGCCCATGACTTGCCGACGGAACGCGTCCTATGGCTCACGGACCGCGAGGGCTCTGCGGAGGAGACGATCGCCCCTGCGCTCGAGCGAATCGTCTACGAGATCGAGGACTTCATGGGGAAGCAGACTCGCGGGGCCATCCTCTTGGACGGAATCGAATACCTGGTTTCGAACAGTTCGTTCGACGCCGTGTTGATGTTCGTGCGACGGCTGCTGGATGCGATCTCCGAGAGTCGCTACGCGTTCATCATTTCCCTCGGGCCCGCGACGTTGAAGGACCAAGAGCTCAAGACACTCGAGCGAGAGATGGAAGTCATCCGGTATCCGTGATTGTCGAGGACCTACTCGAGACTTCGAACCGCCTTGTGAAACTCGCGGATCTGGCGGAGCGCATCTCCCCAGGACCCCTGCTTCACGAGGGTGCTCGCCTCCTTGAGGATGCCGATCGGTCGGGAGAGGTCGTTGCCTCGCACCTTCAAGTCCAGCAGTTCGTTGCGCGCTTTCCGCATCTCCTCTTGAACGAAAGCCGGGACGTCTCGCTTCATGCGCTCTTGCGCCTGCTTCCCGAACCGTAAGGCGCCTGAGGCGTCCCGCCGGTCGAGCGATTCGCGGCCTTGGCGGAGGAGTCGCTCGGCGTCGCGGAGGTCCATCCCCATGGCCCGCACCTCGCGCGCGAGGCGATCGCCGCCATCGATCATCTGGCGGGCTTCGTGGAAATCCTTCGCATCGATCTGGAACGTGCCGAGCGCCAACTGGAGCCGGTCCCAGGCCGCGTCGTAGTCGCCGGCTTCCAGCCGACCGACGGCCTCTTGGAGCTTCGGGGTCGCCGCCTGGACGCCTGCATCCCCCTTCGCGGCGCGGAGTTCTTGGAGGAATGTATCGATTTGTCCGCCGATGAAGTCGACGAACGCCACGTCGAGCGTGCGCCGGGCGTCCGCGATGAGCATGACCGAGCGCTCGATGTCGCGTCCCTTGCCCGCCTGGATCGCGTCGTTGATGATCCGTTTCCCCTCCTCGATTTCGAGCCCGATCCGTTTGGCCGAGACCAAGAGAGGCTTCACCTCGTTCACCAATTTCGGGAGTTCGCGGTAGAGGAGCTTTCGGTCTCCGGATGGAATGCGGCGCTCCGATTCCCGCCGGGTCCGCCGCAGTTGGTCGATCCGGTTCTGGAGGGGGCTCCGAGCCGGCTTCGCGGTGGCCGCGGGACCTGCGAACGACCGCGCCATGGGAGCCTCCGCCCGGACGGTCTCGACGACCGGAGGGGGCCGGATCTTCCCCATCGGGGCGGCTGCGGTCTGCGCGTCTTCCGCGAAACGGACCCTGCAACTCGGGCAGCGGTCCGCGTCCGCCGGGACCGAGGTCTTGCACACGGGGCATTCGTATTCCGTCGCCTCGCCTTCGGAGAATTCCGCCCCGCAACCCGGACACACGGTCGCGTCCGCCGAGACGAGCGTCTCGCAGACGGGGCAGAGGAACTGCTCGCCCAGATCGGCCGCGGCCTCCGTGGCGGGTCTCGGTTTCGCCTCGGCGCCGACCTCGGCCGATTCCGGGGTTTCGCGGGCGACGTTCTTGAGCGTCTCGAAGATTTCGCGGTGGTCTTCCTTGCCTTCCATGATCGAGGCGAGGATCTCGTCGATGCTCCGACCGTCCTTGACGGGCATCTCGAGCGGATCCGTGCCCCCGCTGATGTCGAACAAGGTCAGGTCCGTCTGGCACGAAGGGCACACGCGTGCGTCCGCGTCGATTGGAGTGTCACAGACGGGACAGACTTTCGTTTCCTTCGCTGGCGTAAGCCGACACCTCGAACTCGTCGACACGTTTCTATCTGGAAACTGCGTACTAAGACTTTCCGGACTCAGTCCAGAGAATGATAAGTCCTCAGCCCAGATAATCACCTCAAAACGATTAAGTGAGCCCTGCCCCCGTGTGATGCGTATCCGGCGCGGCCATGGCGTTTCGCAGTGCAATCGACGGTCTGGACAAAGTGATTCGGAGCGACATCGTCCCACCGAAGGTCATCCTCGTCACGGGCCCGCCCGGGTCGATGAAGACTTCGTTTTGCTACACGCTCATGTCGCGTTACTTGAAAGACACCGGAGAGTTCGGGCTGTACACCACCCTCGAAGAGACCGTCCAGTCGCACCTACGGAACATGGAGTCCCTCGGTGTCGAACTCTCGATGAACATGCAGATCAGCGACTTCACAGATCTCCGGGAGATCGATGCAGTCGTCGGCCCGGAAGACCAGACGGACTACCTCGCCTTCATCGAGCGGATGATCGGTCACTACCGCAAGGTGCACGGTCACAAGTTCAAGCTGTTCGCCCTCGACTCCCTCGGCGCCCTCTACTCGCTCATGGAGAACACGACCAACATGCGGAAGCGGATGTTCTACTTCTTCAAGATGCTCCGGGACAACGAACTCACGTGCCTCGTGGTCATGGAGCGGGCGCCGAACGGGGAGAGTCAGCTCCTTGGAAACGAGGGGTTTCTCGTCGATGGCATCGTTGTGCTGGGACTGGACCGGTCCCGCGGGAAGCTCGTGCGGTACCTCCAGGTCGAGAAGATGCGATCCGTCGATCACTCGATGGAGAAACACGCGATCGAGGTCCGGAAAGGCGGACTCACCGTCCTCGGGCCGATCTTCGAGGCGGGAGGGAATTCATGAGGGACGTTCACACGCCGACGCCAGGGAGGCTCGGCGCCATGCATGAACATCGGAGGGCACCCTAAATGGCCGAAGGATCGATCCTAGACGCGCTGGATGCACTGAAGAAAGTAGAAGAAAGCCTGAAGTCCCAGGATGCGGAACGAAGGGAGCGCGAGGCCGCCCTTCAGGATCAAGCGGCCAAAATCGAGGAAGACCGCCGGGTCCTCGAACAGGAACGGACCTCGCTCTCGGAAGAGAGGGACTCGCTCGTCGGCCGGGAGAAAGGGCTGCGGGCCCGAGAGAAGGAGCTCGAGCAGAGCGAGCGGGCGATTGCCGAGCAGGCGCAGCAATTCGATTCCACGAGGCAACAGGTGCTCGCGAAGGAGAACTCGCTGGTGTCGCGCGAGCAGGAACTCGCAAAACGCCTCGATTCGCTCGTGCGGAGGGAAGAGGACATCGCTCGACGTGACTCCGAGGCTGTCACCCATGTGAAGGACATCGCAGCGCGGAAGACCGAGATCGCCACGAGGCAAGAGCAGATTGTGAAGCTCCTCGAAGACCAGAAGGCCACGCTCGACGCCCAGATCGGTCGGAACCGCGAGCTCATGGAGCGCGAAAAGAAGCTCGCGGTCGAGGAGGAAAACTTTGCGGCGGCCCGCGCGAAGATCGCCGAAGAAGGGAAGCGGCTCCTCGAGCGGGAGAAACAGTTGATCGCCCAAGAACAGTCGATGAAGGCGATGCCTTCGACGCCTGCTGCAGGGCCTGCCGTCTCCGTGAGACCGGTGCCCACGGCGCCGGTGTCGTCCGCGGGATTGCGGCCTCAACCGGTCCCATCCAGTCCGGCGCCCGCGGTCGCGAAGGCGGCAGCGCAGGTGCCGGTCGCGGTCGCGCAGATGGCGAAACCCGTCGCGAAGGTCGCCATACAGGCGGAGTCCGCTTCAGGCGAATCAGAAATGGCCTGTCCGGCGTGTGGCACGATGATCTCGTCCGATGCGATCATGTGCTACGCATGTGGGCACCGTCTCCAGGACGAAGCGGCCGCGGAGGAAACATCTGAGACGGAGGGAGAGTCCGAGATCCCTTGTCCAGCCTGTGGCACGATGATCTCGTCCGATGCGATCATGTGCTACGCATGCGGGCACCGGATGGCCGATGACGACAAAGCGTCGAAGAAGGCCCCCGTCAGCGTGAAGAAGGTCATGAAGAAGAAAGTGATCTGAGCCGGGTGGTCGAGTCCACGCAAAGACGATGCACGGGCTCAAGGCCATTCGGTTTTCTCACATTTTTCGGTCGAATTTCCGCGATTTTTGGCCATTTCTATCCGTGTGAGATGATAAAATCATTCTCTCCATATTCCCGCGTTATTCTTCCGCGTGAGAACAGGTGCGTATCGGGATAGATAATCGCGCGGTAACCTATTTATAAAGAGGCCCCGGATGGCCCGCGCAACATGCCCACCGGTCGTAGTCCTCCGGATGCGTTCGGCCGACTCGACCTCAGGAGGTCTTGGGTTGTCTAGCCGATCCGAACGGAATGGGAAGGCCCTGACGTGTTTGATCATTTGGTCCGTCGCCCTGGGTGGCCTCTTCGCCGCCTTTGTGGCACTCAGCCCGGCCGCACGGGCCGGAACCTGCGACCAGGTCGGTGGCGTCATCACCGGGACCTGGACGGTCACCACGACTCAGGTGTGCACAGGAATCGTCTACTCGGTCGACGGTTCGATCAACATCAACTCCGGAGGCAGCCTCACGCTGGTCAACGGAGGTTTGAGTTTCTCCAAGGATACGGCTCATGAAGGCTACGCGCTCAACGTGAACGCGGGCGGCGAACTGGTCCTCGACCACTCGATCGTCACGACCCAGACGGATGCAATCAAGCCGTACCTGAAGCTCGCCTTCACAGTCTCGGGCGCGGGCAGCCACTTCGCGATGAAGAACGGCGCGACCGTGAAATTCCCCGGTTGGTTCAACGCGACCGGCGCGACGATCGACATCACCGGCTCGCGAATCACCGGTTTCACATCGACCGAGCTCTTCGGCGTCGGAGTGTATCAGGACGACAACGACGACAGTCCGTTGATCTCCTGGGCGTCCACGACCGCGAGCCTCTACGGATCCCGAATCGAACGGATCTATGAGAACGCGAGCGCGCCCAGCGGCAATGCCACGGGCCCCGTCGAAGGCAACCTTGGCTTGACCGCCACCAGCAACCTGTTTGCGTACGACACGTACATCGGAGTCGACTTCTCCAACGTCCTCGGGCTGCATAACACGCTGCAGGTCGACGGAACCTCGAACGCGTACCTGTACAACGTCACGGTCGACCGAACCGAGGACCCCGTCCTCAAGTCGTCGTGGCAGCCCGCGTACGTGCCGCAGGCCGCGGGCGGAAACGTGTTCCTCTTGCGGTGGCTCCGGGCCTCCGTCATCGATTCGACCGGGTTCCCGGTGAGCGGCGCGACGATTTGGTCGACCCTCAGTCCGAGCACGACGACCGCCCAGTATCCGGACAACGGTCTCTCCACGACGCCGAGCGCGCGGACCCTCTCGTACCTCGGGAAGGCCGCGAGCGGCGCGAACGCGTGGAACCGCACGGATGCGAACGGCCTCGCCACAATCCCGTTGTACACGGACCTGATCACGACCGCGAGCCTACCGAACGCGGAATCGTTCGGCAACTACCAGCTGACGATCGCCTTTGGCGCGACGACGGGCCCGGGCGGCGTGAATTTCGACCCGTACCCGGCGATCAACGCGGACAACAACACGAAGCAGGTCTCGGTGTCCCTCCCTGTACAGGTGCGCACGGGACCAGACCTGACCGTGCAGCCGGCGAGCGCCACGATGACGGTCCTGCAGAACCAGCCCTTCACGGCATACGCCCTGATTTCGAACCAGGGGCAGACCACCGCGACGGCGGTCTCGGTCGGGGCCTACCTTGACGGAAACCGCGCGAGCGAGGTCGCCCGGGTGAACGGCCTGACGGTCGTCACGTCCCTGAACCAGACGTTGAACGTGGCCGGCATCGGCGCCCTCGGGTCGCACACGCTCGAGCTCATCGTCGACCCGGACAACACGATCAACGAGGGCGGAGCCGCGCAGGAGAGCAACAACTTCGCCAACATCACCTTGACCGTCCAGCCACCGCCGGCCGGGTTCACCGCGATTCTGACCCCGTCGAGCGGCCAATCCGTCGTCTCCGGCAACTCGCTTGGCGTCACGGGATACGTTCGGGACTCGGGCTCGAACGGCATCGGCGGCGTCGTCCTGAACATCGAGCTGCGCAGCGGCGCCACGGTCCTCGCGACGAACTCCACGATGTCGGCGAGTGACGGCTTCTTCATCGGGACGATCACGGTGCCCCAGACCACCCAGGACGGGTCGTACACGATCGTCGTGACGCCGGCGACCACACTGATTCAGCCGGACACCCGCACGATCTCCGTGCAGAGATCGTCGTCCTTCCTGTTCCAGAAGGTCCCGGTCCTCGGCATCGAGTGGTGGCTCTTCCTGGTCATCCTTGCGGCCGCAGCGGCCGTCGCGATCGGCGTGTCGCTCTACTGGAAAGTCTACGGCCTCGGCAAGATGGTCGAGTGCGGCGAGTGCGGCGCCTTCATCCCGGAGGACGCGACGACCTGCCCGAAGTGCGGGGTCGAGTTCGAGCGGGACATGGCGAAGTGCTCGAACTGCCAGGCCTGGATCCCGGTCGACGTGAAGCAGTGCCCGGAGTGCGGCGTCGAGTTCGCGACGGGTCAGCTCGAGATGGCCGACTACAAGGAGAAGATGCGCCTCCAGTACGACGAGGTCATCGCTCGCTTCAAGCAAGAAGCCTCCCGACAGCTGGGCCGCAGCCTGAGCGAAACCGAGTTCCAGGAGTGGTGGCGCAAGCAGCCGACCTTCCTCACCTTCGAAGACTGGCTCCGCGAGGAAGAGGAGATGCGCAAGATGGGCTCGAAGCCGTGCCCGACGTGCGGCACCCTCAACTCCGTGACGGCCACGGTCTGCCACAAGTGCGGATCCTTGATGCGCGATCAGCGCCCACCGAGCGGTGGAGCGGTCGTCGCAGGCGCTCCGGCGCGCAGAATCCAGGCCCGCGGGCCGATGTCTCCGCCCGGGCCGACCAACGCGCCCGCACCGATCGTGCAGAAGCGCGTCATCAAGAAGCCGATCGAAGGCAAGGAAGGCGAGAGTTCGGAAGGCCAGAACGGCGAGAATGCGTCGTCCGACGATCTCTGAGCCGGCCTTCCCCAACCCCTTTTCTTTTCCTGTTTGGTAGGCCGAGCCTTCTTCGGCAGTGAGGGCTCCATTCCGGCTGACAAAAAGGGCATCGCGCCGTCGACCTCTCTGGAAGTCGACCCGGTGTAGAGAGGCGAGATTGATCCGGAAGTCGACCGGACTGACCGCCCGGGATTCCTGGTTCTCGCCCGCTGAGTGTGTTTACAAAGCCCCGCTTCTTTTGTCGAGCCTTTCGGGTTCCGCCGCGGTATGACCCCCCGGAAACTGTTTGTGTTTTGGCTCTCTCTCACACAGGATCGCCTAACGCGTCGAAGGCGGTGTCTCGGCCAACGGTATCGGTGACTGAATCGTATCTGCCTCCATGAAGGCAAACGCCGAACCGGCAATCAGGGCGAGGGATCCGACGATGCTCATGTAAGCCCCGTACTCGACATGGGTCGCAGGCCCGGGAATAATCGCAAGCGCTCCCGCTGACAGGAGAAACGCCGGTGCTCCCCAGATGACACCCAGAATCGCGGCGACTTTCCTTGGAACTGCGAAGACCGTGAGCCAAAAGAGGCCGAACAACGGAACGATGATGGCCCCTCCTTCATAGATCAAACCAGATGCGCCGTACCCGCCGCACCCTGGGCAGGCCGATGTCGGTCTAAATCCCACCCATGGCAGAATCTGGGCGATGAGGGTAATGACTCCTCCCAGAACGGCCAGGACTCCCCCCACATCGCTTCTTAATCCGTAACGTTCCCTATCGCGTTCTTGAGCAGGTGCAGGTGCGCCCAACGCTCCCAGTAAAACCAGAGGTTAATCAGAATCGACAGAGTCAATAGAAAGACCAGAGCCCGGAACACCCATCCGTAATACCTCAGCCAGTTCTCGAAATTCCCCCATTCTGAGTAAAGGGGTCCCAAACTGTCGTCGTCCCAGACGTACAACGGAATGGAATTGCGCGCGCTTAACGCTTTCAGGGCTCGATTGCTCCGCAAGACCCAAGACCGGCAGCGGGGAATTGACTCGTTAAGGATTTCCGGGATACTAACTAACCAGAGGTAGTTTGCCCGTCCCGGAGTGCGGGCGTGGCGGAGAACGAGGGCTTCTACGCCGATGTTACGACAAGGGTGGACCTACCACCAACGACCGTCGCCGAGCCGCTGGATGACCCATTCCTGGTCTCCGCGCTCCGCGATCTCGGCAAGAAACCGGCCGATCACGTGATGCAATGGCTCATGCGTAAACACATGGACGAAGACCTCGCGCCAAGAGACCGTCGAGGGCAGGGTGTCCATTTGCCAGAGATGGACAGCCGTCGTACTCCTGTACTCGCGCGTTTCCGGGTCCACCGATCCGAAGGTGACCGCGAGGCGCAGGAGCTGTCCGCGTTTGGCCCATGAAACGATCTCGAGTTCCCGCTGCGGGACCTCGGACTTTCGGAAATAGAAGACCCATACGATACCGCCGTCGCGAAGCGGATGGATCATATTGGGATCGAACATGCGGCTCATCTATGGGATTCGTCCCAGACGCCCGGCTCGCCCGGGCCCGGTTCGATCGCGGTACAACCGGTGCTCAACATCCTGCTGGGTACCCCCGATATGCGCATTCATGTCTTCGCGCTATCGCGACCAGAAGTGGCACCTTCACCTTGCAGCGCCGCTTCGGGCAGAGTGCCCTTGCCCCCCGGGCAGTCATTCCGAGCAGTTTGGAATGCGCAGGAGTTCGTAAACGTGTCGGACCTCGGATCCAGCCGCTAGCGGTCGGACGGAGCGGCTCAATCGAATGGGGCGTTGGCAATCGCCAAGCCTTGACTCGCAATCCCCTAGTACACGACCATCCCGATGAACGGAATCACTTGGGCGTACCATGAGGTCCGGCACGCCACGATCGGGTCGTTCAGGTGGTTGAAGGGGTTGTACGCCGGTCCGAGCCCGCCGCAGCTGTTCGGGTTGGGTCCGGTCCCGGCGAGTTGCGCGTACGTGTAGTTCGCGGGACCCGCCATGCCCGAGACGAGGATGCTCATGAAGAAGGTGGCGGAGCCCCAGACATTGGCAGAGCCCGTGGAGAATGGTGTCTTGGCGTACGCTAACATCACGTACGGGGTGCCACCGGTGTCCTGGTTGAAAGTGTTGATGTCGAAGACCGCGATAGGACTCGTCACGGAACACCCGACCGGCAAGCCGGTATGGGCGTACTGGAAATCGTTGATGTTCCCAGCCGTGCCGGGGTACGGTGCGACTCCGCCCGCGTTCGCCGCGATCGCCGTGCTGCACGGCGCGACAATGAAGGCGACGGCACCGCTCGCGGACTGGGTGTTCTGGAAGAACGCTTCACTCCATCCATCGATGAAGATCGTGGTGTTGCCGTGGTTCACCATCTTGTAATGGAATATGGCTCCGCCGTTCCCGTTAAGTTGGGCTCGCGTGACCCGGTACGGCTGGTACGTGCTCGGCGAGTTGTACGGGTTACTGAGGTTCGACACCCAGACCTCCCCGGTCCGAATCTGGACGTAGCCGATGTATTGCCACAGCTGGCTCGGGATCGTCCCGCCATTCCCACCTCCGCCGGTGAGGGGCGCAACCACGTCCAAGACGAGGCGGGTCGTCGTCTGGTGGCCTTTCAAGTCAGTCGCATTTAGCAGAATGATGGATCCGGCCCAGCTGAGGGCGGGATACGGAGGTTTCGTGCAGGCGTTCGCTCCGAAGGAGAAAATCTTGTCTCCGGCGATGCGGTCCGGGGAAACCCCGTTATCTTTCATCTGTTGGGGGGCGGCACACGAAGTGCCTGACCCATACCATGCGGTGATCGTCACGTAAACCGAATTCACATTCAGGTCGTTGTCCGGGTCCATGAGCTTCGCGAAGATGTAGAATCCCTGGGTCGCCTGGACTGGGTCGATCTCTTCCGTGGCCAAGATTCCGTCCGTCCATTTATCGACAAAGACCGGGGGACGCGTGCCGGCCGGCGCATTCATTGGGCCACTCCATAGGATGACGCTCTTCAGGTTATCGACGATAATGACCGTGATTTGGTCCGAGGACCGGAGGCTGAAGCTCTTGTACGCCCAGCGCTCGCCGATGTCCCAGACGCTGTCGGTCCCGTCCAGGAGGCCACTCGGGGTCGCCAGGAAGCCGTTGAACTTGTGCAGGATGACGATGTCCGTCTGCGGGGCGTTCGTACCGCGCTGCGACGTGACGTAAATGATCGTCGGCACGGGCTGCAGCGCCTCGCCGCCCTGGTGGGTGAGGGTGATATTCACGCCGATCTCCACACCGAGCCCGTTATAGATTGGGTTCATCACGGACTGCATGTCGGTCCGGGCCTGCGCCGCGGGCGTGGGGATGGCAGACACCCAGACGATGATCACGGAAAACAGCACGACGGTCATCGCGAGGATCAGGATCGTGCCGATGACTTCCGACACACCCGACTCGTCTTCGCGGAGGATGGTTCGCATGAGATGGCCTCCCGGTGGGCTAGGGAGAACACTCTCGCACCCGACCCGACGATATATAAATTGTTCGTGGTAGTTACCAACCCGTGATAGCGTGAGAATCACGAGGCACGCGTGGACGGCCCTTCTCCCGGTACACGGACATATGTCGAAGTCGAGCGTGAACGCGGGACTTCCTGTCTGACACCGCGCGAAGGAGTCGTGCGATCCTAGGCCATCGAGGATCGCCACGGCCGCGGGTCTCGTTGGTGCGGGGACGCGGCGCCGGCGGGGACGACAGCCGTCGATTGAACCTGTTCTTTTATTACCAAGGCCAGATAAAAGATGACTTCCTGGAAAATTCGGATGTTCTCCTGCCTGAGAACAGTTACGTATCGGGACGGATAATCATCCGAGAACCTTTTTAAGAATCTGTCCCGGATGGGCAGCGGTCCATGCCCACCGGTCGCATTTCTCAGGAGCTAGCCCGGTGCCTCAACCTCGAAAGGTGGTCCGATGTCTAGTCGGGCCGGACGGAGTGCGAGGGCCCCCACGCTCCTCATCGTTTGGTCGGTCGCTCTCGGCGCTCTGTTCGCTGCGATCCTTGCGCTCGCCCCGGCCGCGCGGGCCGGAACCTGCGACCAGGTGGGTGGCGTCATCACCGGGGACTGGACGATCACGAACGCGCAAGTGTGCAGCGGAATCCTCTATTCGGTCGACGGGACGATCAGCATCAACTCCGGCGGCAGCCTCACGCTGACCGACGGCGGCCTGAGTTTTTCCAAGGACACATCGCACGAAGGCTACGCGCTCAACGTGAACGCGGGCGGCGAACTCGTGCTCGACCACTCGATCGTCACGACCCAGACGGACTCGATTTCTCCCTTCCTGAAACTGGCCTTCACGGTCTCGGGCGCGAACAGCCGGTTCACGATGAAGAACGGCGCTTCGCTGAAATTCCCCGGTTGGTTCAACGCCACGAGCGCCACGATCAACGTCACGGACTCGAGGATCACCGGCTTCACCGATTCCGAGCTCTCCGGTCTCGGCATCAACACGGATGACAACAACGACGCGCCCCTGATGGCCTGGACGACCACGACCGGGAGCCTGTATCGCTCTCGAATCGAACGGCTCTACGAATACCCCGGCGGCACCCCCGGAAACCTCCTCCTGACCGCGACGAGCAACCTGTACTCCTACGACTCCTATCTCGGAGTGGACTACTCGAACGTAGCCGGCGCGCACAACGAGCTGCGCGTCGATGGAACCTCGAACGCGTACCTGTACAACATCACGATCGACCGCACCCAAGACCCGGCCGCGAAAGCGGACTGGCAGCCGGCGTTCCGGCCCACCGCCGCGGGCGGCAACGTGGACTTGATGCGATGGCTCTACGCGACCGTCGTCGACTCGAGCGGGATCCCGGTGAGCGGGGCGACCGTCTGGTCGACGCTCAGTCCGAGCAGCACGACTGCGCAGTATCCCGACAACGCCCTCGCGACGACGCCTACTTCACGCACCCTGTGGTATCTTGGTCGCACCTCGAGCGGCACGAACGCGTGGAACCGCACGAACTCCGACGGGCTCGCGCTCATCCCGCTCTTCACGGACCAGATCACGACGGCCAGCCTGCCGAACGCCGAGTCCTTCGGGAACTACCACCAGCAGGTGACGTACGCGGCCTCGAGCACGATCGGCGACGAGTTCTACGACCCGTACCCGGCGGTCAGCGCCGCGAACAATTCCAAATCGGTCACGATGTCCTTCAGCGGTCTGCAGGTGTGCCCGACCGGAGTCACCGCCTGGTCGTTCGACCGGCAGATTGTCGGCTCCGTGTCCGTGTCGAGCTGTCTCGAGATTTCCGGCTCCGTCTCGATCACCGACGGCGGCCTGTACGTCGACCAAGGCTCGGACGGCAGTTCGCGGGCGTACGTGAAGATCCTCTCGGGAGGCCGGTTGACCCTGGTCAACTCCACGGTCTGGAGCAACTACCCGCTCCCCTTTTACGTCGCGAACGGCGGGACGCTGGTCACGAGCCGAGGGAGCGCCCTCACGTTGGCGGCCCGCGGCTCCCCCGGCATGCTCCGCGAAGAGGGGCCCACCTCGAGCGTCACGATCTCCGACACGGCGATCGACGCGAACGTGACCCTGTTCGGCGGGAGCGCGACCCTGGTGCGCGATGGGTTCCTCGGTCCCGGCCTCTGGATTGACACGGTTCAGACGACGCATCTCTGGGACGCGACCCTCACGGGCGTCACGACCCTCGCCTTCACGACGGACGACGGGAACGCGAACACCGTCGACCTCGACATCCGGAACACCACGTTCAACCAGGTCCAGACGTCCCAACTCGTCTTCGGCGGCACTCAGAACGTCCAACTCACCTCGGTGCAGACGTTCGATCCGAGCGGCTCGTGGTGGGTCGGCATGATCACCGGAGGCGCCCAGGTGAGCCGCTACTGGTGGCTCCACGTCAACGCGGTCGACGGGACGGGGACGCTCCTCGCCGACGCGAATGTCCACATCATGCTCCAACGCCTCGACCCGAATACGCTGACGCCCTTCACGGTCCCGGACCCCGCGGTCGACGACATCTACTTCGCGAACTCGACGACGTGGCCCGTCTCGGCCCCGGGCGGATCGATCCTGTACCGAGCGTTCGCGGAGAGTCGGACGACCTCGGCCCGGATCCTGAACAACTCGTACGTCGCCACCGGATCCGCAGTCGTCGACCTGACCACGTACCAGCCCGACGCCCCGGCCTCCGCCCTCGTGACAGGCAACACGCTCTCACAACTCACGTTCTCCAGCCTGACCCCAGACCTCAGCATCACCGCGATGACGGTCTCGGGCGGGAACGGCGCGTCTGCACTGCAGCCGATTAACACGGATATTCAGGTAACGGCGACGATCCGCAACATCGGTCAGGTGAACGTCCGCAACGTCCGGGTGAGCTTCTTCGAGGACAACGTGGACCGGAATGGCGACGGCCTCATGGACTTCACCCCGCTCGACTATATCGCGGCCGGCGTCTGGATCAACGACACCGTCCTCCCGCTCGTCCCGAAGAACGCGACGACGACCGCCACGATCATCTGGCGGCCGAACGGCGCCCTCGAGTCGAGCCGGACCGTGTCCGCGGTCGTGGACCCGCCGCTGTCCGCCGTCACCGATGGCGGCGTAACCCGTGAGACGAATGAGCGGAACAACATCCTCTCCCGGTCCTTCACGCTCTTCACCTGGCCCGACCTGGCGATTTCGTCCGCGGACGTCCAGTTCGCCTCCGACCCGGTCCTGAACAACGACGCCCATGTGCGAGTCGTGGCCCACAACATCGGGACGAATCGCGCCGCGGGAGCGATCCTGGAGGTCTGGGAGGGAGCGCAGCGGGTCGGTGGACCGGTCACGTTCGACATCAGTCCCGGCGTCGACGCGACGCTCACGGTGCTCTGGCGCCCGACGTCCACGGGAGCCCATGTCCTGACCTTCAGCCTGAAGACCGCGACGGGGAGCGACATCCGCAACAAGGACTATGTTCTGGGCAACAACAATGCAACGTTCTCGGTGAATGCGCTCACCCCGCCGGACCTGGCGTTGCACCAGGGCGACTATCCCGGCGTGCGGACCGTGAGGCAGAATCAGCCCTTCACGATCTACGTCCTCGTGTACAATGCGGGCCAGACCGCCGCGTTGAACGTCTCGGTCGCGGCGTTCTTCGGCGCGGCCCAGATCGGTCGGGTGGACGGCCGGATCATCGGGACGTTCCTGAACGTCTCGCTGAACGTGAGCGGCATTCCCCTCACCGGCAACCAGCAGATCCTCCTCAAGGTCGATCCGGACAACCGAATCAACGAGGGCGGAGCCGCGCAGGAGGCGAACAACACGGCGACAATCACCCTGAACGTGCAGCCGCCGCTGGGCTACGTCGCGATGCTCTCGCCGACATCGGGCCAGACGCTCGAGCCGGGGTCTTCGCTGAGCGTCACCGGGTATGTCCGGGATCAGAGCACGAACAACGGGATCTCAGGCGTCGGACTCACAATCGAATTGCGGCAAGGGGCCGCCGTGATGGCGTCCAACACGACGGTCACCCAGAGCGACGGATTCTTCCTCGGCACCGTCAACGTGCCGTCGGGGCTCGCGGATGGTCCCTACGACGTCGTCGTCACGCCGTCGTCCGGCATCATCGGGCCGCAGACCCAGTCGATCACGGTGAAGAAGACCCTGCCGTTCCTGAGCAGCCCCGTCCCGATCCTCGGCGTCCCGTGGTGGCTCTTCCTGGTCATCCTCGGCGCCGCCGTCGCGGTGGTGGCCGGCATCACGGTGTACTGGAAAGTCTATGGCCTCGGCAAGATGGTCGAGTGCGGCGAGTGCGGCGCCTTCATCCCGGAGGACGCGACGACCTGCCCGAAGTGCGGGGTCGAGTTCGAGAAGGACATGGCGAAGTGCTCGAACTGCCAGGCTTGGATCCCGCTCGACGTGAAGTCGTGTCCGGAGTGCGGCGTCGAGTTCGCGACCGGCGAGGTCGAAATGGCGGATTACGAGGGGAAGATGCGTCTGCAGTACGACGAAGTCGTGTCGAAACTGCGTCAAGAGGCGTCGAAGGAACTCGGACGCGATCTCTCGGACCGCGATTTCCAGGAGTGGTGGAAGAAACAACCCACCTTCGTGACGTTCGAAGACTGGCTCCGCGAGGAAGAGGAGATGCGCAAGATGGGCTCGAAGCCGTGCCCGACGTGCGGCACCCTCAACTCCGTGACGGCCAACGTCTGCCACAAGTGCGGATCGCTCATGCGCGAAGTGCAGCGCCCACCGAGCGGCGGCGGGGGCGGTGCGGCCGTCGTCCAAGTCCCATCCGCGGCCCGCCAGCCGATCCGTGGGGCCGCGCCGTCCGAGACTCCCTCTGCGTCGCAAGCCGCGCCGACCGTCGTGTCGGGCGCCCCCGCCGGAGCTCCCGCAACGGACGCGATTCCGCGCCGCGTGATTCGCAAGGCGATCACGCCCCAACCGCTCATCCAGAAGAAGATCGTCAAGAAGGCGGTGGAAGACGAGGAAGCCGCATCCCAGTCCGAAACGAACGACGACGAGGATTCGAAGGAAGAAGACTTGTGAGCCCGCTCGCCGCGTGACGCGCTCCCACTCGGTGTGTCGTTCGGCCGTGCCGGTTCGGCGTGGGCCGAACGATTCCCAAAGGACCATGGGCCTGCCTCGCCCTCTTCGTTGTCATGCAATTCCCTCGCGGGGCGTGGCGACTCTGGTTGGTCGTCGTGAGCCTGGTCCTCGAGATTCCGGGAGCGGTCCGCGCGATCCTGCGGATGTGACCGCAGAAGTCCTTATCTCACCCGGGTGATGCGGCCCCGGATGCGACGGGAGGATCGGCGAATCGTGGCCGTCCTCGGCTTCCTCCACGGCGTGGTCCATGCGAACATCTTGTCGATCCCCGTCTTCTTGCTCGCCTGGAAGATGGAGTTCGGCGCGGACGACGTGACTCTGGGGCTCCTCGCGGCGGCCGGATACGGCTTCTACGGCCTCGGGGCCGTCCCGTTCGGCTTCCTTGCGGACCGGGGGACGCCCGCCCGCCTCCTGCTCCTTTGTGCCGCGGGGATCGCCGTGTCGATGCTGGGGGTCGCGGCGAGCCCGTCGATCCCTCTCCTGACCGTCTCCCTGGGCGCCTTAGGCCTTTTCTCGGGGATCTACCATCCCACGGGGCTGTCGATCATCTCCCGCGCCGTGGCCGAACAAGGCCGCGGCATGGGATGGCACGGGATGGGCGGAAGCCTCGGGATCGCGGCAGGCCCTGCGTACGTCGGCACGGCGCTGGCCGTCGGCTGGTCGTGGCGGCCTGTCGCCGGCCTTCTCGTCATCCCGGGCCTCGTCGCGCTGGCCCTGCTCGCCGTCGCGCGGTTGCCGGCCGAGACCACTCCCGTGCCCGGTTCGAGCCGCCCGCAGGTCGTCCTGTTGCGTCGCTCGTTCGTGTTCATCCTCCTCGTCTACATGTTCGCGGGGTTCGCGTATCAAGGCGGGCTCACCTTTCTCCCTCGGTTCGTCGGAGCTGGGTTCTTCGCGCTGGGTCTCGCACTCGGCGCGATCGGGCAAGTCTTGTCCGGTCGTCTCGCCGACCGCCGTCGACCCGAGCGGATCTTGTTCCCGTTGTCCGCGGCGGCCGCCTCGCTTCTCGCCCTCCTGGCGTTCCTCCCTCCGGGAGGCGCCTTCATCGCCGCCGCCCTGGTGTTCGGCTTTCTCCTCTTCTCCCTCGAGCCGCTTCAGAACACGCTCGTCACCGGAGAAGTGCCGCGGCCGCTTCGCGGGCTGGCCTTCGGCTTCACGTTCTTGAGTGTCTTCGGCATCGGATCGCTGGGCGCGGCGCTCGCCGGATGGCTCCTCGCACGGAATGCGAATGCCATCCTGTTCCTGGTCCTCGGGGGCTGCCTCGCGGCATCGGGAGCGTTCTCCCTCGGCGTCCGCCGAGCGGCTCCGTAAGGCCGCGTCAGGCCGCGGGCACCGCCACGCCTTGCGCTTGCAGCGTGTCGCGGATGATCTTGATCATGCCGTCCGGGTCCTTGTAGTACGACGACACGATCTTCGCGACATCCCGGTAGTTCTTGATCTCCATCCGCTTCATGTACTCGAAGATGTCCAGGCGGCGCTTGACCTCCTGTTCCATCCTCCGCTGGTTCCAGTTCCGGGCGAGGGAGATCTTCTCGTAGACGTACGAGTGACCGGAGTAGTTGAACGTGTCATCCGCCGGGTTCCAGGTGTACGCCGAGTTCGTGATCAGCTCGTTCGACTCCGGGTCCGTCCCGACGACCTCGACGATCGCCTTCACGCGCCGGGTCATGTCCGTGCCGACCTTCACCTGCGCCTGAAGCAGGACGATGTCGAGGGCCGCGACGAGGGCCCGCGGCAGGTTGATCGGGTCGTTCTCGAGCCGGTGGACCATGGCCTGGACGTCGTCTGCGTGGAACGTCGTGTACGCGGACTTGCCGGTCGCCATGGCCTGGAACACGACGAACGCCTCGGGTCCACGGACCTCTCCGATCATCATGTACTGCGGGCGCTGACGGAGCGCGGCAGTGAGCAGGTCGAACATGTCGATCTCGCCCGCGGGCTTTCCCGTGGCCACGACCCGACCTCCGAACCCGGCGCGGGTGAGCAGCGGGACCCAGTTCTCGTGGGGGAGGTTCAGTTCCCGCGTGTCCTCGATGGATACGATTTTCATCTGGGGCGGGATGAACAGCAGGATCGCGTTCAGGGTCGTCGTCTTCCCGGAAGCCGTGCCTCCGCAGATCAGCATCGATTGGCCGTTCTCGATCGCGAGCCACAGATACGCCATCATCTCGGGCGACATCGTCTTAAATCGGACGAGGTCGAGCGGGGTGAAGGGGTTCTCCCGGAACCGCCGGATCGTGAACGAGGATCCTCGCTTCGTGACGTGCATGCCGAGGGTGGCCTGCAGACGCGAACCGTCCGGGATCGTCGCGTCGAGCATGGGTTGCGCGACCGAAATGTGCTTCCCCGACCGCTGCGCGAGCCACACGACGAACGAGTCGAGCTCCTCCGCGTTTTCGAACTTGAGGTTCGACGGAATCGAGCCGTACTTGCGGTGGTAGATGTAGAGCGGCACACGAACTCCGTCGCACGAGACATCTTCGACCTGAACGTCCGTCATGACGACGTCGATCGGGCCGTATCGGATGAAGTCACGATACACGTAATAGAGGACGCGTTCTTTCGACACGGGATGGAGCTCGACGCCGAGCTCCCGGAGGAGGCCGTCCACGATCCGCCGTAGGTAGTTTTCTTTCCTCGGGCGGTCCGCGTCGTCCAGCATCTCGAGGTTCTCCACGAGGATC
>Ga0137416_10000252_pt1 | contig 23859 bp, 18 predicted proteins | sample CZODoug3_1_1_16f_FD_108282 | JGI IMG/M metagenome (GOLD analysis project Ga0137416, IMG submission 108282) | Vadose zone soil fungal communities from Angelo Coast Range Reserve, California, USA - CZODoug3_1_1_16fungal (Illumina Assembly) | ecosystem: Environmental > Terrestrial > Soil > Vadose...
AACGGAACTTTCGAGGACGTGACGGCAACCAGCGGCATTTTTGACAGCAGCTTAAAATCGCTCGGAGTGGCCATGTTCGATTATGACCAGGACGGCTGGCCGGATCTGCTGGTGGCTAACGACACACAGCCGAATAAGTTGTACCGGAATTTGAGGAACGGCAAATTCAAGGATGTCGCGGTGGAGGCCGGCCTGGCGTTCAGCACGGAAGGAAAAGCGCGCGCCGGCATGGGCGTCGACACCGGAGATTTCGATGGTTCGGGCAAGCCCGGCGTGGCCATCACCAACTTCGACAACGAAATGACCGGACTGTATCGCGCGACCGCCCCGGGAGTTTTCGACGACGTGTCCATTGCATCCGGGATTGGGGCGGCATCCCGGAATACTCTCGGATTCGGCTGCGTGTTCCTCGATGTGGATCTTGATGGCGCTCTGGACCTGGCGGTGGCCAATGGCCACATCGATGAAACGGTCCGGAATATCCGCGGAAACGTCGGATACGCGCAGCCGCCGCAACTTTTCTTGAACAGGAGCGGCGGAAAATTTCAGGATGTGGCGGACGCGGCGGGGGGAGGATTTGAGACTCCGAAAGTTGGACGGGGGCTGGCCTATGGCGATTTCGACCGCGACGGTGACTTGGACATTTTAATGACCACCAACAATGGGCCGGCGTACTTGTACCGGAACGAACAAACGGCGAAATACCGGAGCGTTCGATTTCATTTAAAGGGCACAAAGTCGAATCGGGATGCGATCGGCGCGTCGGTGCGAATTTTTCACGAGGGGCAAACACAATCGAGGATTGTTCGAGGGGGCTCCAGCTATCTCTCGCAATCGGAATTGCCGGTAACGTTTGGCGTTGCCTTGTGCGAAAAAATCGATCGCGTGGTGATCGACTGGCCGAGCGGGCGGACGGAAGAATACACGGGCCTCCGCGCCGGCAAGAGCTACAAATGCGTGGAAGCAAAAGGAATAGAGCAACAGGATGGCTTCTAATGGTTTTGTATTATTGCGGGGGACTAATGCTCTTGCAGTATCATCGCGCCGCTAATGGTTTTGCAGTATTGCCAGCCTGCGCGCCAAGAAATATAAGTATGCCCACAAGGTCCATCGCCTCCGGCTCCGCCAGATCCTGGCTCGCTTCGGGGCACCCCAAACTGAATCGCGGCCGGATGATACCCCAACATCCGGCCACTGTTTTGATAACCGCAAACCGCGCACGCAGGTGGAGTGATGCAATTTGATTTTGTAAAGCGGTGGTTATCGCGAATCGTGGCGGCGCTGGCGATCAGCGCGGTTTACCTCTACGGATATCCCACGGCGACGATTTCTTACTTTGTTTTGGATTTGCTCCATGTCGCGATCGGAATCGTCTTAACGATTCTGCTCGTTTTTTACGTTGCGCGGTTGCGGCCGCGCGAAACACTGCTGGCCCGCTTGGGCTGGATCTCGCTCGCTGCGGGAGCGCTTCTCGGAGTCGTGTTAATCAAGATCGGCACGCCTCTTCGGCTGAAGCCGTGGCTGTATGCGCATATCGTGCTGTGCGTTCTTGGCACGCTATTTCTGGCGACATCTTGGCTCTTTTCAAAAGGGTGGTTGGGCGATGGCGTTATCGCGCGCGGATTGGGATTTGCCGCACTGACGGTGCTGATCGCGGGCATCGCGGCGGGAACGTGGTGGACGCGAGAGGTCGCCTGGAAGAACGCGAATCGCATTTCCAACCCGCTGATGCCTGCGGAAACGATGGACGGCGAAGGCGACGGTCCTCAGGGGAAGTTTTTCCCCAGCTCCGCGCAGACCAAACATGGAGGCAACATTCCCTCGAAGTACTTCATGAAATCGGATGCCTGCCAGCGGTGCCATGCGGATATTTATAAGCAGTGGGACAGCTCGATGCATCATTTCTCCTCGTTCAACAACCAGTGGTACCGGAAGAGCATCGAGTACATGCAGGAGGTCGCCGGGGTGCGTTCCTCGAAGTGGTGCGCCGGCTGCCACGATCCCGCGCTGCTCTACAGCGGCTTATTCGATACGCCGATCAAGCAGATCGTTGACCGGCCGGAAGCGCGCGCGGGCCTGGGCTGCCTGATGTGCCACAGCATCGTGCAAGTGAAAAGCACCATGGGTCAGGGCGACTTTTTCCTGGAATACCCGAAGCTCCACGAACTGGCGGCGAGCGAGAATCCTTTGGTGCGCAGGTTGCACGATTTCATCGTTCGGTTAAACCCCGAGCCGCACCGCCGCACTTTTCTGAAGCCGTTCATGCGCGCGGACACCGCGGAGTTTTGTTCTTCGTGCCACAAGGTTCATCTGGACGTGCCGGTGAATCACTACCGGTGGATTCGGGGCTTCAATGAATATGATAACTGGCAGGCCAGCGGCGTTTCCGGGCAGGGCGCGCGGGCGTTTTACTATCCGAAGTCGCCGATGAATTGCGCGGATTGCCATATGCCGCAGGTGCCTTCGAGCGATGATGGCAACGTCGATGGCCTGGTACATTCGCATCGCTTCCCCGGTGCGAATACGGCGGTGCCGATGGCGAATCAGGACCAGGCGCAATATGAATTCGCCAAGAAGTTTTTGCAGGACAAGCAATTGAGCGTGGATATTTTCGCGATTTCGCCCGCGGGGAAAGAAACGAATGCTCCGGTTCGGAACGAAATTGGCAGGCCGGAAATCGCGACGACTTTCGCGGTTGGCGAAGAGTCCGATATTTCGCTGCCGAAGGGCCCTGCCGGCGAAGTTCGCGCCATCACCGCGCCCATCGATCGGACCGATGCGGCGGGGCGGCGGGGCGATGACGCTCGCGTGGATGTGGTCGTGCGTACGCGCAAGGTCGGACACTTCTTCCCCGGCGGCACGGTGGACGCCTTCGACGTGTGGCTGGAGCTGCAAGCCACCGATGAAAAGAGCCAAGTGATTTTCTGGAGCGGGAAAGTGGAGGACGATGGCAAAGGCCCGGTCGAGCCTGGGGCGCACTTCTATCGTTCGCTGCAGATCGATGGGCACGGCAATCCCATCAACAAGCGGAACGCGTGGGCGACGCGGTCTGTGGTTTACGTCCATCTGATCCCTCCGGGGGCGGCGGACACGGCACACTTTCGTTTACACATTCCGGAAAATGCGGGCGATAAGATCACATTGCATGCTCGGCTCAACTACCGGAAGTTCAGCTGGTTCAATACGCACTTTTCGTTCGCAGGCGTTGAAGCGGACAAAACGCGGGCGGGGGACATCGGCACAGCAACCACGCCTGATTACGACGACCGCAAGTGGGCGTTCAACGGCGACACATCGAAAGTGTCTGGCAACATCAAGGCGATTCCCGATCTTCCAATCACCATCATTGCCGAAGACACGAAGACGCTTCGGGTTCTGCCGCGAGGCGCTCCTGCTCCGCAACCCAAGACAGCCAGCACCAAAGAAGATTGGACACGGTGGAACGACTACGGGATCGGGCTTTTCTTGCAAGGTGATCTGAAAGCTGCCGCTGCCGCGTTTGAAAAAATTACGGAGGCGGACCCGCAGAATCCCGACGGATGGACCAACATTGGGCGCGTTTTGGTGCAGGAGGGGGATACGGCAGGCGCGCGAAAAGTTCTGGAAAAGGCGCTGGCGATCAACCCGCGGCTGGCGCGAACGAATTTCTTTTATGCGCGTGCGCTTAAGGAAGATGGCGAATACGACGGCGCGATGACTCACTTGCGGACCGTGCTTGAGCAATTTCCGCGCGACCGCGTGGTGCGTAACGAGCTTGGGCGCGTCCTGTTTCTGGAGAAGCGCTACGCCGACGCGGTTAAGGAATTCGAACAGACGCTCTCCGTCGATCCCGAGGATCTGCAAGCGCATTACAACCTGATGCTGTGCTACAACGGGCTTGGCGACGACGCCAAAGCCAACGAACACAAGGCGCGGTATCTGCGGTTCAAGGCCGATGAATCGGCCCAGGCCATCACCGGGCCATACCGCCAGGCTCATCCCGAGGATAACAACGAGCGGCAGGCGATTCATGAACACGTCAGCGTTGTACTTACATCGGCGCAAACCAAGAAGCCGGCCCCGTCGCGCGCTCCAGCGCAAGGAGTAGTCCCGGAGCGTGCGGGTCCCGGCGGTTCGAAATAGTTCTCCGGATGATGGCCGGCATAAGGAGCTGCAAAGCATGACGTGGATCAAGACGGTTCGAATGGATGATGACGATCGGGTCAAGAGCGCGATGGAAGCGCAGCGCAAGCTCTATCCCATCGAATACGCTACGCCCGTCCATCCCGTGAATGACGGCGAAACGTCCGGCATCGTGGCGAGCCATACGCTTCTTCCCGAGGTGCTCTTCCATGCCTTCAGCACATTTGGCGCGCTCATGTCGCCGGACTTGCCTCTGAAGCGGCATCAGCATGAAATGATCGCCACCATGGTTTCGGTGACGAATCGCTGCCACTATTGAATCGAGTCACACGCAGAGTTTCTGCGCCGGGTCACGCTGGATGAAACGATGGTCAATGCGCTACGGAACGACTATCGCGCTGCGCCCATCAGCGAGCAGGATCGCACGATGCTGGACTATGTGATTAAGCTGACGAAAGACGCGACGAAATGCGACCCCGAAGATCACGCCAAGCTGCGCGCCGCCGGCTTTGACGATCGCGGCATTTTACAGATTACGCTGATCGCGTCCTGGTTTAACTACATCAATCGCGCGGCCGATGCACTCGGCGTGGGCCGCGACTGAAACTTGGGGGAATGGTGAAGCGTTCGCTCGCAACAATTCTAGTTCTAGCGCTGGTAATACTTCTCGTGGGCCAAGCAGGAATCGGAGCAGCGCCGGAAACCTCATCGATTCAGTTCCGGGATGTAACGCAAACAGCCGGGATCCACTTCGTTCACAATAATGGAGCTTTCGGAAAGAAATTTCTTCCGGAGACCATGGGGCCGGGTGTGGCTTTCATTGACCATGACAACGACGGCTGGCCGGATGTGTTCCTCGTGAACGGCATGGACTGGCCCAGCCACATTCAGAAGCGATCGGCGCCCAAGCTCTATCACAACAATCATGACGGCACCTTCACGGATGTAACGCACAAGGCAGGATTGGACGTGGAGATGTTCGGAATGGGTGTAGCTGTTGGGGACTACGACAACGACGGCTACGACGATCTTTTCGTCACGGCCTACGGCCAGAACCGCCTCTTTCACAACAACGGCAACGGCACATTCACGGATGTCACGCAGAAAGCGGGGCTGCTCGGCCCAAAGGAATTCAGCACCAGCGCCGCGTGGGTGGACTACGACAAGGACGGTCATCTCGATCTCGTCGTCGGCAATTATGTCCAGTGGACGCCGGAAACCGACCTCTACTGCACGCTCGACGGCAAAAGCAAATCGTATTGCACGCCGGAGTCCTACAAAGGAACTTCCGTTCGCCTCTGGCACAATCGCGGCAACGGCACGTTTGAAGACGTGACTCAAAAAGCCGGTCTTGCCGACCAAACGTCCAAAACTCTCGGTATCGCCGTTCTCGATTACGACAATGACGGCTGGCCCGATCTCTTGTTTTCGAATGATACCCAGCCGAACAAGCTCTATCGCAACAACGGCAACGGCACATTTACCGAAAAAGCGGTCGTCGCGGGAATCGCGTTCAGCGAAGACGGCGTGGCCCGCGCAGGCATGGGAGTGGACGCCGCCGACTACGATCACTCCGGTTTCCCCAGTCTGCTCATTACGAATTTCTCGAACCAGATGCTCTCGCTCTATCACAACGAAGGAAAGGGGCTCTTCGTCGACGAAGCTGCGCGCTCGGAGATCGGCCGCGCTTCGCTCCTCACGCTGGGATTCGGCTGCTTTTTCTTCGATTACGATCTCGACGGCTGGCCCGATGTTCTGGTGGCAAATGGCCACATCGACGCCGATATCCAGCGCGTGCAGGCGAACGTGAAATACGCCATGCCCCCGCATCTATTCCGCAATCTCGGCAAAGGAAAATTTGGAGAGGTCACCAAGTCACTCGGGCAAGCTTTCGCCGCTCCCCGCGTGGGACGCGGTGCGGCCTATGCGGATTTCGATAACAACGGCCGCTTAGACCTGCTTCTTTCCACCAATGGCGGCCCAGCGTATTTATTTCGGAATGAAGCGCAAGGTTCCGCGGCATCCAACAAGAGCCTGCGCATCAAGTTGACCGGCACAAAATCCAACCGCGACGGCATCGGAGCGACCGTCCGATTGAGCGCAGGCGGCGAGACGCAGACGCAGATGCTCCGCAGCGGCTCCAGCTACCTTTCCGCCAGCGAACTTGAATTGACATTCGGCCTCGCGCACAACGACAAAGCCGACGCCGTCGAGATTCGCTGGCCCAGTGGCCAGATTGATCGTGTTTCGAATGCCAACGCAGGCCAAACCGTGACCGTGACCGAAGGAAAAGGCATCACCGCGTCCCGCGCCTACGGCAAGAAAAACTGAGCGCTCCCGCGAAACATCTCAGAGAAAAACAAAACGCCCCGGAATCGGCCGGGGCGTTTTGTATTGCTTTACAGAAATATTTCTAGAACAAGTTCCAGAGGAACTGGTTGTACACCTCGTGGTGATACTGCACTTCGGGTGTCTTCACAAAAGTGCCCAGCGCTCGTGGGCACCGGTCGGCGGCCGCGCGTTTCAGCTCAACGTAACGGCCTTTCACGTCGGCCCCCAGAAGCTGGGTGATCCATTCGGCCTTTTCAAAGTTCTCCAGCGCCGTGTAGACGTTGTCTGGCAGATAGCGCTCTGCCTGCCGGAGGTTCTTAATCTTGGCGGTGTCGCCTTCAAGGCCGGTCTTGAAGATGGAATACATGACCAGGTACGGATTGGCATCGGGAGCAACCGAGCGAACTTCCACCCGCATGCTCTTTTCGTTGCCGATGGGAACGCGAATCATCGACCCACGATCCACCGGTGAAGCCTTGATCTGATTCGGCGCTTCAAAGTGCGGGTCGAGCCGGCGGTAGGCGTTAACGCTGGCGTTCAGCAACAGGCAGATGTCGTTAGCGTGCGTCAGAATGCGATCGATGAACGCCCACCCGAACTTGCTGAGCTTCTCCTCGCCCTTGGGATCCCAACACAGGTTTTTCCCGTTCTCGCTGACCGAGACGTTGGTATGCATGCCGTTGCCGTTCACGCCCACAACCGGCTTTGGCAAAAAAGAGGCCGTCAAGCCCATCTTGGTGGCCACCTGGCGGCAAATCAGCTTGTAAAGCTGAATCTGGTCCGCGGCTTGAACCACTTCGCCGTAGCCGTAGTTAATTTCGAATTGCGACGGCGCGACCTCCGGGTGATCCTTCTCATTCTGGAACCCCATGGCGCGCTGCACTTCCGCCGTCGTATCGATGAACGTGCGCAGTGGGTCGCCCGGCAGCGAGTGATAGTAACCGCCGGTGTTCACGTACTCAAATCCGCCGTTTGAGTGATAGCGCCGCTCCGCATCCGCGCCCTTGAAGAGGAAGCCCTCGATCTCGTTCGCGGCGTTCAGCGTGTAACCTTCTTTTTTATAAAGCTCTTCAGCATACCCTTTCAGCACGCCGCGAATGTCCGCGCTGTACGGCGAGCCATCTTTATCGATCACCTGGCCGAACACCAGCACTTTGCCCGAACCAAAAAAATCCGCGGGCGCCCAGTAAAATGAGCCCCAGTCCATGGCCAGCCGCAGGTCGCTTTCCCGCTGCGCGGTGAAGCCGCGGATCGAAGAGCCATCGAAGGTCAAGTTGTCCCAGCTCTTGATCAAGAACTTCTTGTCGTAATCGAGCATGTGCAGGCGGCCTTCGAGGTCGCTGAACAGCACGGTCACGGCCTTGATGCGCTTTTCGTCCGTCAAATACTTGAGGCGTTCTTCCTGAATTTTGTGCGCCGCAACGCGATTCTTGCGCTGCTCCTTGGCTTTCAAATTCAGCTCCTCAAGCTCATCATAGGAAAGGGCTAGAAAATCACGCAGTTCGTTCGTCATGAATCTCCTCGAAATAAGATCAGCTGTGGCCTGGAAATGAAAAAATCGCAGCGAACAGGGTGCAGTCTTTGCAGTCAGTAGCGTAACCCGGCGTTCCAAAGAGCGCCAAATCGAACAATTGTACCATCAAATCGAAAAAACGAATCAATGGTGACGCTTGACGCTCAGACGCGTTTCCTGTAGTTTTGCGCGATAAATTCGGGGCCAAACTTCCTTCTCTTTCTAGGAGGGCGGATGAACTCAACGGGCGTTTTGGAGTTTGCGTCAAAGAACAAAGTACAGATTCTCGATCTTCGCTTCGTCGATCTCCCCGGCATCTGGCAGCATGTCAGCTTTCCCATTTCCGAGCTAGAAGAAGACAGCTTCAAAGATGGGTTCGGTTTCGACGCCAGCTCCATTCGCGGATGGGCCTCCATCCACGAATCGGATATGCTGCTGATCCCCGATCCGTCGACGGCGTTCCTCGACCCGTTCCGCAACGTCCCGACCCTGGTAATGATCGGGGATGCTGTCGATCCACTCAGCCGAAAGCCGTATGGGCGCGATCCGCGCGGCGTCGCAAAGCGAGCCGAGGCTTACCTGGAGAAATCCGGGATCGCCGATACGGCCTACTTTGGAGCCGAGGCGGAATTCTTTATCTTCGGTAACGTGCGTTTCGACAGCGCGCCACAGCACGGGTTTTATTATGTCGACGCGGAAGAAGGACGCTGGAATTCCGGCAGGGCGGAAAACAATCTCGGCTATCGCCCGCGTGTGAAGGAGGGGTACTTCCCCGTTCCGCCGACGGATCATTATCAGGATCTGCGCACGGAGATGGTGCAGTTGATGATCGCGGCGGGGCTCGACATCGAGTGCCACCACCACGAGGTCGGCGGCCCGGGGCAGGCTGAAATTGACATGCGCTTTAACACCTTGCTGAAAAGCGCGGATGGGATGATGGTGTACAAGTACATCGTGCGGAATACGGCGTACCGGGCCGGCAAGTCCGTGACGTTCATGCCCAAGCCGCTCTTTGGGGACAACGGCTCCGGCATGCACACGCATCAATCGCTATGGTCCAAGAAGAAGCCGCTTTTTGCCGGAGACAAGTATGCGGGCCTTTCTGAAATGGCGTTGCACTATGCCGGCGGGTTGCTGAAGCACGCCCCGGCGCTTGCGGCATTTGTCGCGCCGACAACGAATTCGTACAAGCGGCTGGTACCCGGTTACGAGGCGCCGGTAAATCTGGCGTACTCGCAACGCAATCGCTCCGCCGCGGTACGGATTCCGGTGTATTCGCCAAGCCCTAAAGCGAAACGCCTCGAGTTTCGGCCGCCCGATCCGTCGTGCAACCCCTATCTGGCGTTTGCGGCCATGCTGATGGCAGGCCTGGACGGGGTGAAGAAAAAGATCCATCCGGGAGAGCCACTAGATAAAGACATCTACGAACTCCACGGAGAGGAAGCGGCGAAGGTCCCTACGCTGCCTGGCTCGCTGGATGCTTCGCTGGCCGCCCTGGAGGCGGATCATAAGTTCCTGCTCGAAGGAGGTGTCTTCGAGAAAGATTTCATCGATACATGGATCGCCTACAAGCAGAAGAACGAGATCGATCCCGTGCGGATGCGCCCGCATCCGCATGAGTTCCATCTCTACTACGACATCTAAGTGAATTCACGCCGCTGCTACGCGGCAAATTGTCTCTTCGCCACACAAGCGTCTTCGAACGATACAACATCAGGACCACTGACGATGTGAGAGAGGCTCTAATCAAGGTGGGGCAGTTCAAGACGGCTACGGTGAGCCCGATTGCTGAAAAGTCCGCTTCACGATAGACTGTCCACTGTGGCCCGGTAGTGTAATCGGTTTAACACGCCGCCCTCTCAAGGCGGAGACTACGGGTTCGATTCCCGTCCGGGCTACCATTTTTCCTTTGGTCCAAACAAGCTTGAATATATGGAAGAAGATGGTTGAACGTGCAACCAATGTTCCCGGCGATCCTCACCCATTCCTCGCCATGACCGGGTTTGCTAACCAAAGCGTGAGCTATCTCGTGTGATATGATTTGGCGAAATTGTCTTTCCCTAATGGGATGCGGGAACGGCGCTAGCTGCTGACGTCTTTCCTGTCGTGGACCCGTGGCACATAGCAGAGACGTGCTACGAAAAATTCCGGGCTGACACAAACGCCCAAATGTTTGTGGATTTGAAAGAGGGCACACTGACGCTGTGGAAGGGTGAATAAGTAGACGCTGAAAGCCTAAATGGCTGGATGGTGGGGCCGACAAGAGTTAGACTCACAACTCGGAGGTTTGACTCAGTGGCAAGACCTCATAACAGTCAAACCCCACACCCACACAAATCGCACCTTGCAGAGAACTGTTTGGCTGGACATGGACTACATGACCCGTACAGCGCCATTCGGACGCAGGCTTATGCGTGACTTCTTCTGGCATCTCGAAAGCGAGATGCACTGGCGTGCCCTTGCAAAGAGGCAAATCCGTTGCAAAGGATATGCCTCGCGTAGAAACATTCAGCGACTCCACTGTGCGCTCGAGCGTGACGGGTTTTGCAATACGGACGCGAAGCGGAATTTTGAGGCCGAATCGTTTGGCAAGGCGTCGTTCGGTTCGAGTCATGGGAACGACATTCTCCCCTGGCTAATAACCTTGTTCAGGGATGCTGGCAACGCCAACTCATGCTCTGTTGGATCGGCAACCGAATCCGGCAATACTTGGCATGGTGGATGTCACATGGAGTCAATCAACTGGCGCTTGTCGAGACTGACCGCGCGCTTACGGTGTGCGTTTGGCGCTCCAGGAAATCTCGGTAGGTTCTAGTGAGACCTTCTCGCAGCCGAATGGAAGGTTTCCATCCCAGACCAGTCAAATAGCTGCTATCGAGCAATTTCCGTGGAGTTCCGTCGGGTTTCGACGCGTCAAAGACAAGCGCTCCTCTGAAGCCCACCACATCGGCGATGTTCGGTTGAACGGCTTCTCGGATGCCCTTCCGGCGACTCAATTGTTGAAAGAGCAAGCACAGAGTTCACTTTCCAATTTTCAACTTCAGAGACAGCTTCGCCCCGCCAGCCACAGGGCCGACTTGGAAGTAACCGCCTTGTCGTCAACTACATACGGCTAATTCGCGGGGAATGGAGAAGGCTTCTCCGCCTCTCCCCGCCGAACCAGCCGCACCCAAACTTTATGCGCCGCCGCTTGCACCCGCGAACCGTTGGGCTCCGCCCAGGGCATGCGCCCCTGCACCGTCTGCAGCACTTCCTGCGCAAACGCTTTCCCCGGATCTTTCGCGTCCGTTTGGTCCCAACTCAAGCGCACCACCACCAACATCGCCGCAGCGCCCGTCACCAGAAACGTGCCCAGAAGCGCGATCAGCGTCCTTGGCGGAAACGATTTCCGCTCCGGCAGGCTCGCCGCATCCAAAACCTTCACGCTGGGTGTCTCCTTGGCTTCCTGGACTTTGGCCAGTTCAAACTGCTGCGTCAGCGTTTCATAGACCGCTTCCTGAATCTGCACGCGCCGGAACAGGTCCGCATACATCACCCCAAGCAGCGGAAGCCTGCGGATGGTGGGATACGCGGCCTCCGAAATTTCCGGGAATGGCCGCGCCTCCTGCGCCGCTCCTCCACCCAGCTTGTCGAGTTGGCGGCGCAGCTCCCCGATACGCGCTTGCACCGCGCGGACGCGCACATTGTTCACCGTGTAAATTTCTTCCAGTCCCTTCAATTCCGCCTCCGTGGCGATTAGCTCGCCTTCGATGGCCGCCGCGCCTTGCACCATGGCGCGCGCCTGTTCCTTGATGTCGATGGTCTTGTTCCTGCTTTCGAATTGGCTGAATTTCTGGGAAGCGTCGTCGAGATCCTGCTTCACGCTGCGCAGCCGCTCCTCCAGAAAAACGCGCTCGCGATGCGCTGCCGAGGTGGAAAGCTCCGCCACCAGTTGGTTGAGTTCTTCCACATAAGCTTGCGCGATGGCCGCAGCGCGTTTTGCATCGTCGTCCGTCACGGAGATGGTGATGATTCCGCTCTTGCGGTCTTCGGAAATCTCCGTGTTTTCGGCGAGCTTCGCGCGCGCATCCTGCTCCAGCCGCACGGCGTACACCTGGTGCAGATGAAAGCGCGCGATCAGCCGGTCCTCTACCGTCCGGCTGCCCAGAATGCCTGTGAACAAAGCTCCCGAGCCTCGAATCCCCAGAAGATCGCCGGCTACCGCGCCCATGCCGCTTCCGCTTTTTGCCGTCAGCGCTGCCAGCATCCCGAGACCGGCGTTTGCCTGGGAGTCTGGCGGCATGAGCCGCGCCGTGGATTGGTAGCGCGAGGGGATCAGCAACGCCACGAGCATGCCCGCGGCAAGGCCGGCGAAGATCGCCTTTCCCAGAAAGCGCCGCTCCAACCAAAGTTTCCGCAGGACTCCCACGGCCGCCGAATGGATCTCGCCCGCAACGAGGTTCTCCTCGGTTGCCGCGTCTTGTGCGGAGGCCGGCACGGCCTCCATTTGCGTTTTTGAGCCTGTCTGTGCCACTCGTTATTCGCCTTTGTGAAGCTCGCTCTCGCTTTCTGACTCCCCGCTCATTTCACGTGCCAGTGCGGCCAATGGGTCATCCGCGCGGAAACAGAAACATTGGTCAGTGGCCGGGGAGCGAGGATCGGATAATTCCAATGCTCGTACTGCACGCGGCTCGTTAGTCCGAGTTCCCGTCCCACCAAAAATTCCGCTTGCACGCTCGCGTCGTTCAGCGTTCCTCCTCCCGGAATGAAGCCGGAGCTGACCTTGGCGTGTCGGCCGCGATCGCCCGTCGAGCTCGAAATGTGTGCTGTTTGGCCATCGCGTCTCAGGGAATCGCCACGGCCGCGGCCAGCGCGGCGGCTTGCGCTATCTGCGCGATGGATACCACGTTTTTCCACGTGGCGCCGCCGAGGGTGGTCTTCTCCGGAACCACGATGATGTCCCCCGGTCCCAGCGCGGAAGAGAGCACTCCCCCCGACCACAACCCGCCGCCGCCACTGGTGACGGAACCATTCGCGCGAATGATGAAGATGGCTTTCTTGTTGGCGAAGCCTGTCGCGCCGCCTGCCCGCGAGAGGTACCAGCCGGCGTCTTTCCCCGGTGAATACGCGATGGCGTTCGAGTTGTACACTTGCCCGACAATCACCACGAACCCCGGCTGCTTCGGAATCTCCAGTGTGTCGCCCGCGCGTAGCTCGATGTCGTCCGGCGAGCCCGCGAAATCCTTCTGGCCCTGCCGGATATGAACGACCAGTCGCCCGGAAACCGGCGCGCGGCGCAGCGCTTCAAGAATCCGCTGCCGTTGCTGCGTCGCGGCTTGTTGCAGGGCGGCTTCATCCGACCCCGAGGTCGTTACCGAGGTCTTCACCACCGTCGATTCCTGCTCCAGACGCTGGATCAATTCCTGCCTGCTCCGTTGCTGCATTTCGCGCACCTCGAGGCGTTCGAATACCGCGGCTTGGGGATACGCTGTTGGCAGCAAGCCTCCCGCGCGGCGCAACAGAGAACTGAGCCGCTCGCCGGGCTGGATGCCGTACACTGCCGGCTTTGCGACTTCTCCGCGGATGGTCACCGAAGCGCCGATGTTCTTCCACCCCGTTTGTTGCGGCACACTCAACACGTCGCCGTCGCGCAGCGGAAGATCCTCGGCCTCTTCCTTCGCCAGTGCCGCGCCAAGATTTACGGAATGGGACTCCTGGGGCTGCGCCGCTGGTGTCGCGCCGCTCGTCGCCGCGTAGTGCGTCAAGTCCGCGCCCGTGGGATTCGCGCTGCGCAGCAATCCCCCCGCGGAACGCACCAGGTCCGAGACGCGCATATTGGCCACCAGCGGATAGCGCCCCGGCCGTGCCACTTCTCCCCGCACGTACACGCTTGGGGGATTGACGCGTTCCGGCTGGCGATGCACCAGGATGCGGTCACGCGGCTCGATCACAATGTTGTTCAGCGGATCGCCCGTCAGCGCCTCTCGCAGCGATATGCTGAAAACTTTCGTCGAGCCATCCGGGAGGCAGCGGAACACTTGCGTCGACTCTTCCCATGCTTCGGGCGTCATCCCTCCCGCCTGATAGATCGCATCGCGCAAATGGGCTTGCCCGGAGCTGCGGTGACTCCCCGGATGGCGCACTTCTCCAAATACCGTGAATTCCGGCGCCGCTTCCAAATCGTACCGGCCGAAAATGCGGATGGTGTCGAGCGCCTGCAGCCGCGGAGCACTTTCCGGATGCGCGAGCGCACCCGCCAGATGGAAACTCTTGACCACCGGGCGGTTGTCGGGCTCCTGGATTCGAATGATTTCCGCGTAACGCTCCGAGGGTTCGGGCAGTAGATCTTTGTAGGACGTTATTAGGTCAGTGAGTTTCATCCCCTCCCGGTAGGAGTAGCGGCCGGGACGCAGCACGTGCCCTTCGAGGGAAACCGCTCCGGTGTTATAGGGCGCAATCGGATAAATATGGATCTCGTCGCCGTCCTGCACACTGAATTTCTCGAGCGCGGCGCGCAAGGCATCCTTGTCGCCTCCTTCACCGATTTCCAGGCTCAGCATGCTCCGTTTCTCGTGCGCCGTGAGCCGTTGCACTTCGATGTGGCGCAGCGCCGCCGCCGGCAGGATGCCTCCGGCCAGCTCCAGAACTTCATTCAGGTTTTTCTCGCCGCGCAACTCGTACAGCGCCGGGCGGCGCACCATGCCATCGACCGTGACGGAAGTTTCCAGGGGCGGCACGCGTAGCGAGTCGCCGTTCTCCAGCCGCTTCATGTCCCCGCGAATCCCGTGCAGCAGAAGGTCGTAAGCGTCCACTTCTTCGAGCATCTGTTTGCCGCGGTAATGTTCCAGCCGCCGCAGCGACCCGCGCGAAGTAATTCCTCCAGCCGCAAATAGAGCGTTCAGCGGCGTCGAGAGCGAGCTGACGTCGTACGCTCCCGGAGCTGCAACTTCACCGACCACATACACGCGGACGGTGCGCAGCTTCAGCAGCGAAACATCCGCCGAAACGTCCCGGAACTGCGTTCGCAGCACGCGTTGCACCGCGTCCTGCACTTCTCCGAGGGACTTGCCGGAAACCAGCAGCGGTCCGGCCTCGGGCAAGGCCAGCCGCCCCTCTCGGTCCACCGCGCGCAAGAGTCGCTGAGAGACGCCGCCCCAGAGATTGATCGACAAACTGTCGCCCGGCCCAACGACATAGTCAGGCCCAACAGGAAGATCCATCGGCAAAATGTCCGGGTCTGCCGTGCCATTGCGGAAGACTTCCAAGCCAAACCGCTCCGTCTTTCGATTCGGTGCATTGGCCTGCACATAAAGATCGTAGAGCGAAGGCACATCCGCGTATGGACTCGGCCGCCGATCCATGCGCACTGGATCAAATTCCGCAGCAGGCGTTCCCGCACCGCGCGGCGGCCGCGATGCCGGCGCGGACGGACTGCCCGTTGCCGGAATAAGCGTTTCGGCAGGGGCGCTGTAGCCAGCGCGCTCCATCGGCTCGATCTGCGTCGATGGCCGCCTCCCCGCCTTTACCAGGTCCAGGCGACCCGCTGGGGCTGCCGGCATTTCCGGGCGTGCATTGTCGAGTGCGCCGTCGACTTCCACCAGCGAACCGCGCACCGAGCGCCCCTGAGGACGTTCGGCTGGCGGCTGTGTTCCCACGGTGATCACCGTTTGCGGCGCGGCATGATTCGAATCGGGTGGCTCCGAGGCCCGTTCAAGTTGCTGCGCGCGCGCATCCTCAGATTGTGCTCGGCGGCGAGTTCCGAGTCCGGATTCACTTTCGGGAGCAGATACCCGTAGCGTTGTAGGAGCCGCGTAGCCAGAACCCGTGTTCGCAAGTCCTCACGCAAGCGCTCCGTGACGGCGCTCTCACTCAGGTCGGATTCTTCGAGAATCTGGCCGCTTTCCCCGGCGTCTTGTGCGATCGCGCGTTTCAGCTCCACCATCAGACCCGCGTCGCGATTCACCACTTCGAGAATCTGTTCCGCCGTCGCCGCCACCCGGTCCAGGTTGTCGGCGACAATTCCTTCGCCGCGCCGCGGCTCCCGTGCTGCGGACTTCTGCCCCGCCGCCGCGCCGGGCGTCTGCTCGCCTCCGCCGCCTCCCTGCTCTCCTGGCGATTGCTGCCCGCGAGCGGCTCCCAGGCTCACAAACATCGCAAGGCACAGCAACATTCCCGCGCGCTTCACGCCACGCCTCCCTTCACTGGCACTGCTCTTCTCCGCAACACCTCAAGCAGTGCTTTTTCGCTCGCTTCCATCATCGTCGAGTGGATTTCGAATGACGCCCAGTAATGAATTCCAATGTTCGTGTTCGGTGCCACCGCAATGATCCGCAGCGCGGGAAATTCTCGCAGCAGCAAATCGCACAACGGCGGACGCCGCTGCGGCTCGGCTTCGTCTTCTCCACCAGCGAGGGCACGTCCCGCTCGTCATCCGTTTCTCCAACCACGCTGATCCCCGCTTGCTCGGAAAGCGTTGTCATCACTAGTTCGCGCAGGAGCCGCGGACGGTTGGCCACCAAAACCCTGATGATTGTTTCCATGTAAATCTCCGTGTGTTTCCGGAGAAGGAGCAGGGTAGAGGGAAAGTACAAAAGAGAACAGGCTGGAAAGGGTACGGTAGGTGGAGTACTGCAAAATCGAAGTATCGTACTGCTGGCGCGGGGACTCGCGAGGTACGTTCTTGGTACCGCTCTACTCGCTTGGCGCGGCCGCCGCGCGATTGTCTTCGCGCCGGAGCGGCCGCACGGAAAAAAACTTATTGCGGCACGGTTCGCAGCGCAGCGCGGGGAGCCCGAGGATTCGCCAGAGAATCGCTGTCACGCCCGGCACACGCCTGGCGGCGATGCGCTGCAATTCGAGGTTGCCGCAAATCCCGCAATGGGCATGCAAGAAGGTGCGAAGCGGCACCAGGCGCGCGCGAAATCGCGCCGCGCAGGATCTGCAGCGCCACGGAAGGAACCCCGCGAAACCGAAGAGATGGTCCAACACCGACCGCCGTTTGGAACGCCGGCTGTTCGAGCTGTGACAAACCGGGCAGCTTGTCGGGCTGGGGCTGATCGGCTCTCTCCCCGGGAAGAGTAGGCGAAGAACGGCGAACTCCGCAAGAGAAAGTCTGCCCCTCGTCGCGTTACAATTAAGTTCGAGGAGCACTCATGCCCGACTACACCGCAGAGCACGCCCGCGCCGGCATTCAAACAAAATTGCCCGCGCTCGAAACCTGGCCCAATCAATTTCCCGGCTACGTTATTACTACGCGCTTTCCCGAATACTCCTCCGTTTGCCCCAAGACCGGGCTGCCCGACTTCGGCACCATCACCATCCAATACATGCCGAAGAAAGACTGCATCGAGCTCAAAGCTCTGAAAATGTATCTCCTCGCCTATCGCAGCCTGGGCATCTTCTACGAAAACGCCGTCAACAAAATCCTTCGCGACATCGTCGCCGCGGTGCGCCCCGAATGGTGCGTCGTCCGCGGCGAATTCACCCCCCGCGGCGGCTTGACCACCTCCGTCTTCGCCCGCTGGCCGTCCATTCGCCCCCACGCCAAGAGCGGCGCGCGAACTAAGGAAGTAAGGAAGTAGAATGGAGCACCCGCGCAATTTCGAATATCTGGAGAGTTCATTAAGGAGAGCTGTGGCAGGCGCACTGCAGCACCCCAAGGTATGCGCTCCACGGACCGACGGCTTCCCGGTATTGGTGGGCCATAATCCTGGAGATTTGGTGGAGATGAGTTAAGTCATGAGCTGCCCAGGTCGCCAGCAGCTCTGACAGAGTAACTACGCCGAGGGCGGGATGCCGTCCACGCCGCTCGAGGTCCTCTGGCCGCAGATTCAATGCATGCAGTTCGCCCAGGCTTTCTGACCGCAAACGGGCAAATTCATCCAATAACTGCCCCAGCGACTTGCCTTGACTCTCTCGTACGTGTCCCCAACGATCAAAGGACTCAAAAGCCTGAGTCTCGCCAAATTGCAGTACCATCCTCGCCCGCGGCATCCAATCCGTGCGTTCGCCGTGAATCAGATGGCCGACGACTTCGAACACGCTCCAAGTGTTTGCACCTTCATTTTGGAACGTCCACGTTTCCGGTAGATCACGGAGAAGCGCATTGAGAGCAGTGGGGGTGCGATTGAGAAGCGATATTGTGTGGTGCAAGTTGTGTTCCATCTTGCTCCTCAATTCGTAGAGAGGGATTTTGCAGAGACCGTGATTGTATCTGTTCTGCGTCGCATGCGTCAGCGGCCAACTTGGCCTGCCAGAAGGTCAAACATCGGAGGAAAATATAACGCAGAGACACCCCGACCGGGTCGGGGTAGACGCCGGCGCAGAGGAAGCGCAGAGAAGAGAAAATCCCCACAGTCGCGCAATCCCCAAGGATTGGCGCGCCCGCTCAAGAAAAAAGGAGAGTCAAAAACCGCACCCTTTGTAAAACCAAACTCCAAAGGGTGCGCCACCCAATTCAAATGCATGGCCCACGCGAAGGGTTTAAGGGTTAGGAGCGTTTTGCCGTGATGCGAAAAGCTCTCGCCCTCTGGCGCTGGTCCAGTCCCTGGCGAACCAATGTCTTGATGACCGCCTGCCTGCCGATATTGAGATCTCTGGCGGCGCTCTCAAGTTCTTCCAGCATGGAGGCCGTAAAATCCACGTTCACACGCTGGATGGGTTTTCTCATCTCGCCGGAGTTGGTGAAAAAGCGCGAAACATCCTTGCCATTGTCCGCCATCCGAGCGATGGTTTCGGCCGAGACCGGCTTCTTCTTAAGTGGTGTGTTCTTCATAGAGTTTCCGCTCCGCGGTGGTTGCTTTCCATAAGTCACGGTCCTACTGACTGCCCTGCTGGCGTCCCAGAATGAGGCAGGATTCTTCATCTTCTTGGACGAATCTTGTGACCGCCGAAAACGCGGATCGCAAGAGACTCTCTACTTCTGCGCTCGAACAATTCCTCTCACGAATCCAGATGATTTTCGGTGGAGCGCCCAAGAGAATGCTGCGCTCCTCAAAATCAGAATCCTTGGAGACGATGGCGAAACCGTTGCTCTTGGCATATTCCCATATCGCCCCATCGTCAAGGCTACCCAATCCACATTGATGAACATGGGCCGAACCCGGATAAAGATCGGACAGCTGCTCGATCAAACGGGGAGAAAGATTTTCATCGAAGAGAAGCTTCACGCGTTCAGCATTTCCGATTTGCGCTCGCGGTCAGCCGCGAACGCCAGACACGCACGGATATCTTGTTCGGTCAAGTAGGGGAAATCCCGCAAAATGTCCTGGTGGGTCATGCCGCTGGCGAGATATTCCAGTACATCATAGACGGTGATGCGCAGCCCGCGGATGCACGGTTTTCCGCCTCGCTTGCCGGGCTCCATTGTAATAAGACCCTTGTAAGTCATAGGCCTCACTCTAAGTGAAAAACCGTCGCTGAGCAAATGGAAACAAAATCCGGATTCGTCCTTGCGTGATACATCAGCGCCACTCGCCCGTTTTTCCCAATTTCTGCTTCCCAATTCTAGTTTCTGCCTTCTGATTTCTAGTTTCTCTTTTCCCTATCTCGCGCCGCGCCTATCCGCCCCAATAGGCAGCGTGTTATCCTTCCGCGTTATGAATGCGAAAGCCATAACACCGATATTGAATGTATCCGACATCTCCGCGAGCTTCGCCTGGTTCGAGAAGTGGGGCTGGAGGAAGTGCTGGGACTGGGGAACGCCTCCGACTTTCGGAGCGGTGGGGTCAGGTGAGTGCGAGATCTTCCTTTGTCTGGGCGGCCAAGGGAGCCGAGGCAGGGGCGCAAACGCATCCACGTTTGGACCGGACGGAGACCAAACAGCTGACAAGGGCGCGTGGATGTCGGTGTGGGTGGACGACGTTGACAAGGTCCACAGACAGTGCGTGGCCGCCGGACTGGATGTCACTTTCCCACCGACCAACATGCCCTGGAACGTCCGCGAGATGCACGTGCGACACCCTGACGGGCACGTCTTTCGGGTCGGCAAAGGCATTGAGGAAGCAGCATAAGAGTGAGGCTAAGCTGGCGGCCGGCGCGGAGATGTCAGAGGTCCTTCGCTTTCAGGAAAAGAAAGCCCGGCCACGCGCCTGTCATTTTCCCTCCCTCGCCCGTCATTTCGAACGCGCCGCGGCGGGAGAAATCTCTCTTCGCCTCTCTTCGCCTTTCCGATTTTCTGATTTCTAGTTTCTCTTTTTCTTGTTCTAAGCCACCCAATTCAAAAGCCTGTCCCACCCGCGTGTGGGCCACCCAAATTCACATCAAGACTTATTGTCCGGGCCACCCGCCCCTTTGTAAAACCAAACCCCAAAAGGTGCGCCACCCAGTTCAAAAGCCTGTCCCACCCGCCCGTCTATCGGAAGAAATGGAGCATCAACTATAATCCCGCTATGCTCTACTGGGAATGTAAGCGACGCCTCGGGCAATTGCGTCAGTTTCGCGAAGTCGTCCGTAGCTATTTCCAGAACACGACGTTCGACACAATGGGCAGACGTCACGCTGTTACCGACCTCAGCGAACTCCGCAAGAAGATCAATGTCATGATCCCAGAAGTCGTGAGGTCTTCCTTCAAGATTGGGAATTCTCTGTCAATTAGCTACACTCATCCCGGGTATGGTGTGACCGGGCGCATCAACGTGATTGAAAATCTGTTCTCTTTGGACCGACAACAAATCCCCGTTTCCAAGGCTTTTGATTACATAGACCGAGTGATTGGTGAATACGATTTTAGAAACTGGAATGCAGAAGTTAGAAATCAAAGGAGAGTAAGGATAACGCAGAGACGGCCCGACCGGGTCGGGGTAGACGCCGACGCAGAGGAAGCAGAAAAACGCTACCCTTGGGCAACCTACAACGACAGGCAGGCGCGCGAACGGCGGGAGAAAAACGGCCTGTCCGGCAGGAGCTAAAGAACGGGTCTAAAGACCAGCCACTACAGATGCAAATTCGAAGAGCGGGCGGGGTCCCCACCCGGCCGGGATAAGTGCCGTCGCCGCTACAAGTTGCAAAAACGCTCCCCCGGTGGACAGACGGGCAAATGCAGGGGATAATTTCATGTCAACTTCATCGTCAGGAGATGCATCTATGTCAGAGGAGGGGGAATGAGCATTTCTCCAAACATACCGAGCCCGGAAGAGTCGTATCGCTACGAGTCCACGGGAACGCCGCGGTGGATTGCGGTGCTGTTCGGGGTGGTGATTGCCGCGCTGGCTGTAATTGGCGTTGCCGGGTATTCCACGCAGTCGCGCATGAGCCAGGACCTGGCGGACCAGCAAAAACAAAATAAAGTGCTAATCGCGCAGCTGGACCAGGCGAATTCACGCATCGCGGACCTGAAAAGCCAGATGGAAATCACCACCCAGAGAGTGGGCTTGACGCAATCGGAGATCGCGCGGGCCAAGAGCCGCGCGGAAACGATCGTCAAGGAGCAGCAAGCGGCCGACCAGAAGATCACCGCGCAGCTCAGCCAGGTGCAAAAGGAAAACGACGAAAAAATCGGCGCGGTGGCCACGGAAGTGGGCGGCGCCAAAAAAGACATCGAAGCCACGAAGACTGATCTGGAAGCGACGAAAGGCAAGCTGGAGCGCAGCCTGGGCGACATGAACGTCATGAGCGGGCTGATCGCGCACAATCGCGACGACCTGGAAGACTTGAGGCGGCGGGGCGACCGCAACTATTACGAGTTCACCTTGCAGAAATCCAAGAGCGCACAGCGCGTCGGCCCCGTGCAGATGTCCCTGAACAAAACGGATCCGAAAAAAGCCAAGTACACGCTCACCGTGGTGGCCGACGACAAGACCATCGAAAAGAAGGACAAGACCTCCGGCGAGCCCGTGCAGTTCTACGTAAAAGGCAGCTCGCGCATGGCGCCCTACGAGATCGTGGTGTTCGACGTGGGCAAGAATCAGATCACCGGCTACCTGGCGACCCCGAAGGATGGCGGCTCCGCCACTCCCCCGGCCGCGGCCGTGACACCCGCGTCCACCGCCGCTCCCGCGAAACCCTAGCTAGCGTCTTCGATTTTCGTTTCAAGGCAGCCCCGTTCCGCGTTCTGGAAACTCCGCGCGGGACAGGGCTTCTGTCCTTTCGCCCGCCGCGCTAGCATTAAAAAGTCAGCCGTTTCCATGGACCATTTTTTGTGGAGCACTCCGATGAAAGTACAGAGCCTTCGCATCCTCTTACCGATGGCGGCGCTGCTGTGTGCCTTCGGGCCGAACGCGGCGCGCGCGCAAGCTCCGCTCGAGCCCGCGCAAATGTCCCCGCGCACGGCGTTCTACTTGGTTTGGCGCGGCGTTCCGCCGGCCGACGTTCGAAAGGCCAACGCCGTCCTGGCAATGTGGGAGGATGCGGATTTTGCGCCGGTGCGTTCGGCGATTGCGGCGGGCGTGTTCCACTCTTCGGCGGAAAAACCGGATCAGCCGAAGCTCACGCGCGAGCAGCTGCAGGAATTTGCCGGGCTGCTGGAAAATTCGTTCACGCTCGGGTACGTGAGCGAGCCTGCCAGGAGAGCTCTTTCGACTGGGGCCGTTGTAGCAGATACGAGAAATCCGGCGTGGAACGGCATGTTTTTTGTGTATGACCGAAGGGGGAAGGAAGAGCTGCTTTCGAAAGCGGTGCTCGGCTTGCGCGCGAGCGAAAAGGAAGCGCCGCGGCTATCGCAAGTCACCCTCGGAGGCGTACAGGTCCTAAGGGCTGAAGGCAAGAACGGCGTGAGTTACTGGGCCGAGCATGGCAAGTACGCGGTCAGCGCCGGCGAACGATCGGTCATGGAAGAGCTTCTCGAGCGCCTCGACGGAAAAGTTTCCGGAGCGGCATCGCTGGCGCAATCCGCGGCGTATCAGGAAGCGCGGGCGAACCTCGGCAGCGGGTTGCTGGAATTCTTTTTGCAGATTCCAGACCTGGAAAAATTCGCGGCGGATTCGCAAACGGGAACCTTGCAGGTCCGCCCGCTACTCGACGCTGCCAGGCTCGACGCCATGCATTCTCTCAGCGGCCACGTCACGTTAGAAGGCGCGAAAACACACGTGCAGGCCGCGATGCTGGGCGAGGCCGCACCCGGAACGCCGTTTGACATCTGGTCCGCGGGACAGCCGTCGCCTGCTTCTCTCGCTTTCGCGCCCGCGGATGCCCTCTCGTATAATTTTGCGCAATTTAATTTGCAGGGCATCTACGACACCGTGAAGCGCGTGGCGCGCGCTGCGTTTCCCCAGGCTCAGCAGGGCAACGTCGATCTATTCGACACGATCGCGCAGCAGAAGCTGGGAATGCCTGTGTCGGATGCGCTTGGATTGCTGAGCGGGGAATTTGCTTCGATGCAAACCAGTCCGTCGATGGACTCCGGGAAACAGGTTTATTTCCTGGGGATTCGAAAGAAGCCGGAGACTCTGAAGCTCATGCGAACAGTTTTCAGCGATCAGCTCGCTTCGGAGCGCGACGAAGGCGACGTTACTTTCCTGAAGATCTCCCTTGGGGGGAAGCAGGCCAGCGCCGGTGTCGCGCAGTGGAATTTTTTCAACCTCGCGGTCACGCAGGACATGATTTTTGGCGCCACTCGCATCGAAACGCTTCGCGAAGTGCTTTCGAATCGCGCGCACGCTTCGGCCGCCGCCGGCCTCGCCGCTGTGCCGCAGTTCCAGGCGGGCCGCGCGCAATTCCCGGAAAATCTCAATGGTCTCAGTTATTTCGATTTTCAAAAAGTCGATTGGCCGGCGGTGAAGGATCGTTGGATCGAAGAGGCCAAGAAGAGCTCCGTCGCAAAAACCGTGAATTCTTCGCAAAACACCGTGCCGTCCACGGCCCCCGATTGGCTCGCCCCGATGAATCTGCAAGTCGTCTCGCGGCATCTCCATTACTCTTCCAGTGTCTCGTGGAAAGATTCCAAGGGTGTTCATTGGGACCAGTGCGTCGAATAGCGG
>Ga0137416_10000257_pt1 | contig 23753 bp, 19 predicted proteins | sample CZODoug3_1_1_16f_FD_108282 | JGI IMG/M metagenome (GOLD analysis project Ga0137416, IMG submission 108282) | Vadose zone soil fungal communities from Angelo Coast Range Reserve, California, USA - CZODoug3_1_1_16fungal (Illumina Assembly) | ecosystem: Environmental > Terrestrial > Soil > Vadose...
CTAAAATCAATCCCCTGCTCCAGAAAGCTGTTGACGCACCAGGTTCGCGCGAAACCTCCGCGATCGTCGCCATGCACGACGAGCTCGATCAGCCGGGCATCTGAATGACCCACGGGAATGAACTTCATGGCTGGCTTTCGCGCCACATTGCCTCGGCACCAGGAATACCCGGGATCAGAAACGAACGCTCGTCTTTTTTCATCTTGGGGATCATGCTGCGATCATATGAATTCGCGTCCTTAAAAAGATCTACTGCATGTTGAACCAACACGAGACCGCAGGACAGCTTGCGTTGTCTAGACCAGAGGTTTGAGCATGGGCCGAAGGTACAGATCGGTAATTTCGGCTGTTCTTCCCATGGTGAGTGCGAATAGCACCGCTTCGGCCACGTCCTCCGGCTGCAACATTCGATCTGGATTATATTGCTTTCCCGATATTTCGTGAAGGTTGACTTGCCTCTGAGTCGCGGTGGAGCCGGGAAAGATCGTTGTCACCCTAACTCCGGCCCCATTAACCTCGTCCCTCAGAGCGTTCGCGATCGCACCCATTGCATGTTGGGTGGCCGCGTAAGCACCGCGGCCGTCCGTGTTGCTCGCGCGGGTTATCGACGAGTTTACAAAGACAATTTGCCCAGACGCCGAACGCAAGGATGGCAGCAAAAGTTGGGTTAAGATGTAAGGCCCACGAACATTCGCTGCATATTGCGCCTCGAAGTCAGTTACTGACGACGTTTCTGTCCTACCTAATTTTATTATCCCAGAGGAGTGAACCAGAATATCGATCCGAGCAAAATCGGCGTGAATCCTGGTGACGAGCCTCTTGATCTGCGCATCATCAGTCAAATCGCAAGGGTAGGCTGATGTGAGAGGGCCACACTTCATCGCAATATCTTCAAGAACAGACTGGCGCCGCCCTACTAAAGCGACCCTTGCCCTAGACCGAGCAAGAATTGAGGCGGTTGCCCGACCAATGCCGGAACTTGCACCTGTGACCAAGGCGGTCATGTTTTGCAGGGACCTAGACATCAGAATTTCGCTTGGACCTTGACGAAGGCCTAGGCATCCTATTCAAAAACGCGTCCCTCCCACGCTTCCACCCGCTTTTATAAGCATATTCGGAAGCTATCTTTGACATCTTAACCATGCTGGCTGAAGCTCGGTCCCATTAATCTTTCCAAACTTTCCACGGTGCCTTGCCCGCGGCCCAGATATCTTCGAGCACTTGCTTGTCTCGGAGCGTATCCATACTTTGCCAGAAACCATGGTGGCGATAAGCGCGCAATTGCCCCGCCTCCACCAAACCACGCATTGGCGCCTGCTCCCAAACCGTTGAATCGTCCTCTAGCAGATTGAAGACTTGCGGCTCGCAAACAAAGAAGCCGCCATTGACGAATCCTACGTCACGACCGTCTTTCTCACGGAAAGAAGCAACCTCGTGATTTTCCTCCGTGAAATTTAACACCCCGAAGCGGCCCGGCGGTTCGACCGCCGTCACCGTCGCCCACTTGCCGCCCTCCCGATGGAATGCAATGAGCTTGCCGATATCGACATCGCTGACGCCGTCACCATAGGTCAAGCAAAAAGCCTCGTTGCCGATCATGTCGCGGGCGCGCTTCATGCGGCCTCCCGTCATCGTCTCAGGCCCCGTATCGAGCACCGTCACGCGCCATGGTTCGCTTTTGGCGGCGCTCCATACGATCTCACCGTTCGACATATCGATTGTGAAATCAGAAGAATACATTCTGTAATTCAGAAAATATTGCCGGATGAATTCGACGCGGTAGCCGCCGAGCACGATAAAATCAGTAAGCCCATAGTGGGCGTAACAATGCATGATGTGCCAAATGATCGGACGCCCACCGATCTCCACCATCGGCTTCGGCCTGATCGCAGTTTCTTCGCTGAGCCTGGTTCCAAGACCTCCCGCGAAAATGACTACCTTCATCTGAAATGCCTCCACAAAAATAATCGCCTACGACCGAAACGAATCAACCCCATCCCGCAATTGGTTGAAAGCCCTAGTCCTCAATTGTCGCTTTCGGAACAGGCACAATAAAGCGCCCGCCCCATGATTTGATACCGCGCATCTGCGATTTGATCTCCGCCTTCAAGTTCCAAGGCAATATCAAAACAAAATCGGGCTTCGCTTCGAAAATGGATTCCGGCGCAAAGATGGGAATGCGAACTCCTGGAAGGTAGCGTCCCTGCTTAGACGAAGCTCGATCGACCGTGAAGTCGAGGAAGTCCCTCGCAATCCCGCAATAGTTTAGGAGAGTTACCGCTTTGGCAGGGGCCCCATAACCAACGATTGATTTACCGTTCCGCTTCAGCCCAACAAGCAGATCCAGAAGATCACGTTTGGTTTCTTTCACCGACTCATTCCAGTTGTCGTAGACGGCGTCTTTGTCCAGGCCATAGGCTCGTTCATCCGCCAGCAGTCGCGCTACGTTAACGTTTTCGGGATGGCTGGCTTCCTGATGGCACACGAAAAACCGGATAGATCCTCCATGGGTCTCCGGTAGCTCGACATCAAATACGCGCAGACCCGCCTTCGCAAAAATACGCGCGCCTGCAATCAACGACAAATAGGAAAAATGCTCATGATAGATGGTATCGAACTGATGCCGCTGCATTAGCTTAAGCAGATGCTGAACCTCAAAGGTGGCAACGCCCTCCGGGGCGAGCAATATTTTCACGCCATCAACGAAATCATTGATGTCCGGCACGTGTGCCAGTACATTATTGCCGGTGATCAGGTCTGCGCTCCAGCCCTCTGTGAGCAGCTTTGTTGCAGATTCTTTTCCAAAAAATTCGATCCGAGTCTCGATTCCTTTTTTTCGACCGGCGAGAGCGACGCTCTCGCACGGCTCCACGCCGAGGCACTTAATTCCCTTTGCCATCGAAAATTGCAACAGATAGCCGTCATTCGACGCGAGTTCGACGTGGCGTGAGTCCGCAGTTAGCTTGAATCGTGACGTCATCGTGTCGACGTAGGTCTTAGCGTGGTCGAGCCAAGAGCTCGACTGCGAAGAAAAATAGGCATAATCGGCACGGAACATGTCAGTTGCCGCCAGCATGTCGCAGGTCTGGACCAAGCGACAATCGCGGCAAACAAGCGCTTCTAACGGATAGAAGGGTTCTGCCCTGGTGTAGTTTGCCGGGTCGACGTAGTCGTTGGCGACCGGCGAAAGGCCGAGGTTAGCGAGTGTCAGCGTCAATTCAGATCCGCAATGGCGACATTTGGGAGCAACGCCCGGCATGGGGGACAAACCAAAACTCATAAGGTGCTCCTACGTTAACTTGCGCTTTTCTAGCTAGGTCCATTGCAGCATTGTATTCAGTCGATGATGCGCGATATGTTCCTGTAACACTCGCAGTCGCATGAGTTCAGATGAACGAAAGTCCGGATCCTTGAAGTTCATCCTTTTCAAACCGGCAACGAGAGCTTGAATTGACTCATCGAGGGTGAGCCGCGGCTGGTGATTAGGCGCAAGCGAACGAAACAGACTGAAGTCGACTTGATAGGAGCGGCTGTCCGCGGGCGCCAATGTATTAATCGATACCCTGGTTCCTGGAACTGCTGCGGCCACTGCGTTCGCGAGATCACGCACCTGATAATTGCGATCATTCGAACCCGCATTGACCGCGAGATAGCGTCCCCCGTTTTCGGCAATCCTATCAATCGCCCAATCGATCGCGCGGGCCATGTCGGCAACGTCGATTAAGGGTCGCCACGGCGTGCCGTCGGAAAGCACACTGATTTCCCCGCGGGCAAGCGCGCAAGCAACAAAATCGTTCAGCACCAAGTCGAGCCGGAGCCGGTCCGACATGCCGCACGCGGTCGCAAAGCGAAGCGATGTTACGACCATGTCCGTATCAATTTTGAATAGCTGCCGCTCGGCCCCAATTTTTGATTTGGCGTAGGCCGTAATTGGATTGAGCAGGTCCGTCTCCTTTCGGGGAAGCCCTTCGGCGATCCCATAGACGCTGCAACTCGAAGCGAAGACGAAATTCTTCACGCCGGCCGCCGCGGCCGCCTGTGCGATTGAGACTGTGGTATCTTGGTTGATATCCATGGTCACGGCTTCGAACTGATTGCCCATTGGGTCGTTCGAAATCGCCGCAAGTTGAACAACCGCATCGTAACCGCTCATCTCGAGAGCAAATGTGCGAACGTCGCCGTAAAACTGTTTATCAAGATTTCGCTCAGGCAGAATACTAACCCCAGTCAAGCAATGACCGAAGTACGCGTTGTCAAGACCATGTAATGTTGCGTCTGGTCGTGACACACGCAAATATCTTGCCACTTCCGGACCGACATATCCCATATTTCCGATGATCAATATTTTCACGTCAGATATTCCCAGTCTTGCGGGTTGGGCCGAACTAATCCGCCCAGCGCAGGTGCTTAAGATCAGCAACGATATCGCACAATTTGTAGAGGGTGGAATAGTACAAGGTACCGTTCAGGTTAATGCGAGCCGGCTCTGCGAGAGCGAAACCATATGCTTTTCGACTGCACAAAACCCATGAAACAAATTTCTCCGCTGTCAGCTAGCGCGAAAGTTTCCGCCTTTCGGGGCGTGAGAGGAGAAATTCTCGACAACTCCGCTTACAACCTCCGTTTCCTGTTGCCCGGGTCGTCCGACAAGATGTCGCCTTCCAGTAAGAAACAAATAGCACCATTCCAGAAACGCGCCCGCAAAGTCTTGCAGCTTGGCCGGATCGCCTCGCTTGCGCAGCAAGTCCATGTGCCAAGCAAATGTCCTTTGGTCGCCGCCTTGGAGACGGACAAGGAGTATACGGCGAAGCAGATAGCGTCGAAATCGACGACGACATTCGCGGTATTCGCGATAACCAAGAACGTACGGACCATAGCGATCTAAAAGCAACGGCCAATCTGCTTCAAACAACCGCATGTCCCGCGAAACCTTCATCGTCATGCTTTCGGCATGGGATCGCCAATGATATAATTCCTCATGAACGAAACCGAAATTTCCTCGAAGGCAAGCTCGCATATTAGCTTCGGTATCGGTGCTCATGACGATACCGTTATGGCCATAATAGGGACGCCCTGCGTCAATCATCGAGCATCGAACTAACTTGTTCATTCCAGCCAGCGCGGCATGTTCTCTTCGAAGATAGCTACGGAGAATATCCTTGCCTTCAAAAATCATTTGCCCGCTTGGCAGTTCTTCTCCAACCACCGCGTTATCTGTGCGCCAGAGAGACCCCACCAAGACCACGCTTGGATCACCTTCCGCCACATCGACAGTTCGTTTGATCGCGTGCGTGGCCAAGGTATCGTCTGCGCAAAGTAACCAAAAGTATTTGGCTTCTTTGGGGATGAGATCGACAGCCTTGCTCCAGTTCGTCTCCATCGGCAGCGTCGCGCCGTTTCGCACCGCTAGAATTGGAACTCCTCGATTAGCATACTGCTGAATTATTTCAGGTGTGGCGTCTGAGCTAGCGTTATCCAGGACGACATGCACGAGGTTTGGATAATCCAGCGACTGGACATTTTCCATGGTCTCGCCAAGGTAGGTCGCGCCGTTGTAAACCGGCGTAACTATTGCTACGAGTGGTGCTGATCCAACCGTTTGCATGTGATAGAAACGCCTCGTTCAGCCTGGCCACGGCAGTATCACATGGTTCGGAAATACAGACCAGAGCCCGCCCTCTCCTTTTTCGGCAACTCTCAATGCTGGTTAAGAGGCAAAAAGTTCCGGTTGATTTGAGAGTACTTCGACCTCATACTTGCCCTAAGTTCAGCGAAATATATGTTTTGCCGAGCGTTTATTTATTGCGTTTTGGCCGGCGAGCAGCAGTTAGTAGCACGGGATGGCGAATTGGCGGATACGCGACCTATAATCCTGTATTTTAACGGCACCTTTGTGCATCATCAAAACGGCGCACACTATCGTGTGGCAGACCTTCTCAGATTCTTGGTAAATTGTGGATGTAAAGTCGTCTTCTATAGTTTTTCCAACCATCCCGAATGTCCGTGGGGCGAAGGCGAGATTGTTCGATTTCTGGCCGAATTCCCTACGGTGTCACTGGTGCTCGACCCGCGCTCTCGGTGGCTGCACTATTGGACTAGGGCAAGGAAGCTGCTCACGAGTCTGTTTCCTTCTCTTACGCCATGGCTACTCGCAGCACGGCTTCCAGGCACGTCACCCCGCTACGACCAACTGAAGAATGACTTTCCCCAGGCTATTTACGTCGTCAATTATGCCAACGGTTTGCTCGAACTTAATGGAATTGATTCGCGAAATGCGATTGTCGAGACGCACGATCTTGATTTTCTACAGTTCACCAAACGTTATGGCTTCGCCCTGACGAGTCGGAAAATTGTTGGCAAATTTCGCAGCGAGTTTAGCTTACTAGGAAGTACATCCGCATTGATTGCAATTTCCAGAACAGAGGCAGGTATTTTTAGGTTGTTTTTTCCTGAGAAACCGGCATTTTTCGTCCCGGATTATGGCACCACCAAACATAAGCCCGGCACCGCCGGCGCGCGCTTGTTCGATTACGATCTTCTGTTCGTTGGCTCCGAGCATCTATTCAATGCCCGAGGAATCATCAGCTTCATGCAGACTCAGCCGATGTTGCTTGAAAATTATCGACTGGCAATCGCTGGTAAGGTCAGTTCGGTGCCGGAGGTCGTCGCTGCAGCCGCCATCTTACCGAATGTCAGTCTGTTAGGTTTTGTCGACGACATCGGCGATCTCTATAACCGAACAAAGATCGTAGTTTCGCCTGTTGATGGTACCGGCCTTAAGATTAAAGTTGTCGAGGCCTTGAGCGCCGGCAAGCCGGTGTTCGGCTCACAGCATTCGATCGAAGGTCTCCCGCCTGGAGCGGACGACTGCGTTTTCACGATAAACTCGGCGCATATGTTGAAGATGTTGGCTGACCCCGCTTTGCTTGCCGCAGCTGGAAATGCCGCTCAAGAATTTGCGCGAAGCTTGAGTCTCAAGGGTGATCTTGCGCAACTTAGATCTTTCCTTGTTGATAGGGGAGCGTGTTGAGGATCCACGACGCAGCCGCGCGGCGGATAGAGAGGATCGCTTGCTACACATTCTCGTTTGAAATCACCATCGTGACGTAAATTGGGTTTCATACATGTACAGCCTTTCCAGAAAAATTATCGCGTGTTCCTTCAACTGCTTCGTGAGCATTGCGAGCATTTTCCTGGTTGCTTCGATTCTGCTGGTCCCTCTGAAAGCCGCAACAGCGCAGGATATTTCGATCAGTCAGCGGAGTAGCATTGACCCGCGAGATGATTCGAGCCCCTGGGGCGCAGGTTCGGGTGCCGAGTGGTTTTCCGAGTACCCCAGATTCAATCCGCTTCTTAAGGCCGCCGGCATCCGGTGGCTGCGGGGCTTTTATGAATGGCAAACGATTCAGCCAAAGCAGGGACTGTTTAATTGGACTCTCACAGATCGGCTTGTCGCGAATGCTAAGGCAAACGACATCCACCTCAGCTATGCATTTGCCTATCTTGCACCCTGGGCGTCGGCGGACGGAGGAACACGCAAATTTCCGATCAAGAATATGCAGTTTTGGCGAGACTACGTCAGCGGGCTAGTCTCGCGTTACTCTGAAGACATCAAGTACTGGGAAGTATGGAATGAATTCAATGGTAGCTTCGCCGAAAACGGCACGCCCAAAATTTATGCTGACCTAGTACGGGAAGCATCAATTTCAGCCAAGAAAATAGATCCAACGGCCAAGATTGGTATGAGCGTGGCCAGCTTCGATGTCAATTTCCTGGACGCTGTTATCAAAGCAGGCGCCGCCAATCATTTTGATTTCATCTGTGTTCATCCGTATGAGAAATTAAACGCGTTGGATGACAACGGAGAAGGTGATTTTCTAACCATGGCATCGACGCTTCGCGAGATGCTTGCCAAAAATAGCCAGTCCGTCGAAACTCCGCTTTGGATCACTGAGATTGGTGCACAGGCGCCAATTAAGCCTGATTCAACAGCAGACACAAAGCAGGCAGTTTTGTTGACTAAGGCTTATTTGTTGGCGATCGCCTCGGGGTTTCAACGTGTGTTTTGGTTTGAAGCACGCGGACCCGCTTACAATGAACAAGGTGACTTTGGACTTATCCGCGCCGACTTCACGGCGCGTTCCTCGTATCGCGCTCTAAAAGTAATGAGCGACATTCTCGGTCCTGAGCCAACGAATGTTGGCTGGATAAACCTCGGGAACGTCGGTTACGGCTTTCTCTTTAGCGGAAGCCGCGGATACGTTCTTGCCGCGTGGGCACCGACAAGGCAAGACATCCGAGTTACATTCGATAGCGACGTTCAAATCCTTGACCTGGTGGGAAACAAGGGGCAGCTCTCCACCGGCCGCGAGTTTCGCCTGACCAACGTCCCCCAATTTATTGTCGATGTGCCATCCAAGCTAGTGGAACAGGCAAAAGCCAACAGGCAACGACCTTTCCCTTGGGGGAAGGAACACTCGCAAGCGCAAGTCGTAAGCGCCACCCTAAAAGTTGACAACATCGAGCGCGGCCTTCGACAGATCAATCCTGAGACCACCGTTCCGGTCACTATCGGCGATCAGTCCTGGCGGCGAGCGGATTTTTCAAAACCTGGCGCCGAAGGTCATTACGTTTACTTTTCGGTCGCTCCGCAATTCATTCCCTTTGGAACCACGGATTTGGAGATCGTCGCGGTGGTTCGGCGGGCCGCGGCCGATAAGGTTTCGGGAATGAGCCTGGACTATGAATCTCAACGAGGATACGTCGGCGCCAGTTATTTCGGCATCCCTGCCGACGATGAATGGCACGAGTTGAAGTGGAAAATTTCCGACGCCGACTTTGTGGGAAAGTGGGGATGGAATTTTCGCCTTAGCGGCATCGCTTCTCCCAACGAGTTTCTGATCCGAGAGGTGCGGGTAAAAAAATCTGCGCCTTAATCGCCCAAAAATAAATGCCCGACGTATTGAAAGCGCGGCGTCGACAAGCAATAATCGCGATGGACGTTAAGTTTCGAAATGCTCCATATAGCGAAGGCCATCTACGAGCGATCGTCCACGAGACACCTCGAACTTGGACCTCTACCATTCTGGTCGCCTACACGAAGTCCTGGTAGCTCAGAAGCCTACCTGGTTGCTATCGGAGTCGTAGAATATTTCCTGGATGATCGCGGCGCAGCAGTACATCTCTCACCGCTAGCCAATTGCCCTTGCAGCGACCAAACCGATCCACCCAACGTTCGGGAAACACTGCCCTGGCATGGTTCATAAGCATATTTTTCACGACCAGCTTCGCCGCCTCGCTGATTGACAGCGTGCCTTTGCGCGCCAAGTAAATTGGGTTAACGACTTGCGAATAGCCCAACCGCAGACCGGGAAGCCGCGCGCCTTTGATCCCCTGATGAACGCCGTAAAAAGCGTTGGTTTTTACGATCCGGCCACGGCGACCCACGCGCGTTGCGAAATCGACGTCTTCCTGCCAAGCATATAACGGAAGTTGTTCATCAAAACGATCGCTGCCGATTGCTGCAATTCGGTAAGCCATGTTGCAGCCATATAGGCCATTCAGTTCGCAAAGCACGGTTGGCTCGGATCTGGGCAACGCGTCTTGACAAGCCACTATTCTCGCGGCCTCTTCATAGCTAATTCCTGCAGTATTGATTCCATCGGCCAAGAGAACTCCATTTGCCGCGACAATGTCCTGATTCTCGCGAAACCAAACGTCAATTCCTTCGATACAGTAAGACGACGGAACATAGTCATCGTCAAAATAGACGATAATATCATTTGATTCCGAAACGGCTTCCAAGCCGGCGTTTCGCTGCCTGGGCAAACCCGGATCGCTAATCACCACCGTTACGGCTTCTCTAATGTCCTCCGGGCATGGCAGATCAGTCACCTTGGCTACTGCATAGACTAGAGCCGCCGGCTGCACTGTCTGGCGGCGCATATGATCCACCCAGCGCCCCAACTCGACCGGCCGCCCAGTGCTGGCGATTACTACCGCGACCCTGCTTGGTGACTGTGTCGACAAGGAAATCCTAGTGTTTCTCAAAAATGTTAACCATGGCAGCTTCACGGATTACCGTGACGAGCTGTTCCCCTGCCCGCCTCCAAGTGAAAGATTGCGCGCGTTCCCGGCCGGCCCGTGAATAGTGAGTCCATTGGACCAGATCATCAGCTAGCAGTCGGATTGCGTTTATCCACTCCCGAGGATTGTCCGGTGCAGCAAAAAGAGCGCTCGTAGCACCGATTTCGATAAGCGCGCCAGAAGGCGCGACGACGGCCGGGCACCCGAGAGTCATACCCTCTAATGGTAATAGGCCAAAGCCCTCCGTCGTCGACGGAAGCCCGACGCACAACGCGCTCTCCAGTAACGCCCGAACTTCACCATCGCTGACTCGACCTGCGAACACAACATTCACCGGTACGGCATGACCAAGGGCCTCAAAATTCTCACGGCGCGCTGACCCGATGAGGACTAACTTCAGGTCGGCTAGCGCTGGCGCCGCAAATGCACGCAGCAACAAGGCGATATTTTTGTGAGCTTGGACATTTGCGAGTCCCACAACGAATTTTCGTGACTCTAAAACAAATCGTTTCACGATATCGGGTTGCGAGTCATGAACTAGCACATGATCGACACCGTTATGAATGACCACAATATTTTCTCGCCGGGCCACACCGAACCGAACCAATTGATTTGCGGAAAATTCCGACACCGTCAATATCCGTGCGTGTCTGCGGCCTAATACGGGAAGCACCTTGCGATAAAAGTTGCCGAACGCCCACGTGTATGAGTCGGGTGTAATGAACACCTGAGCGTCATGAATCATGGTGATCGCGGCCCGACTCATCATAGGACCGAGGTTACACAGATTGAGCAGGAGGTCGGGCTGCGTAAGTCTGGGAAGATCAAGTTGTTCCCAAAGTTGGCCGCGGAACAGGCCTCCACGCTCCAAACGAAAAGAGTCATGGCTGACGCGGTCAAGATTTGAGGGCGCAATTAGTCTTGGGGCCTCTCCGAACACATCTTCGAGTGCGGAATACTGATTGGCCAATTGATGCACGAGTTGCTCAGCAACGACGTGCACACCCGTCGGTCCCGCAGTCAGAAATTTCGCATTGATCGCTAATCGACGAAAAATTGCCAGCCTCCTTATTAGTGCTCCACGGCCCGCTCAGACATCGGAATCTTCGTACTATGCCTTCGCGTGCATTCGGGAACCAGCGTTGAAAAGGACCTACGTGCGCACTAGTGCTCTGATGTCTTGAGATGCTGCCGGCGCTATCGATCTTGAACATGCAAGAGCTGCAAAAACAAAAAATGGTAAGCCGAGATCGACTAAGGCACCGGAGGCTAGTGAGGTAATAAGCCACGCGAGGCAGGTGTACTTGGCTGCTTGTCGGTAGATATCGAATTTTGAGTTTGAAAGGTTGGTTCTCCCACGGTCAAAGAATACCGAGATGAGGAAGAGAGTTATTGTCAGAGCGCCAACGATACCGAGGCTAGCGAGGACACTGATCGGATAACTCGACGCCCGTACACTTCCATTTCCAACACCAAAACCGAATGTATCGAAGAAATTCTGCATTGCCTGGCTATTCCACGATGATCGCTCGATGCCAGAATCCGTGGACATTTTGTTTAACACAAGGGTATCGAGAAGATCTTTAATGTAAGAAGAAGTACTATCATTCATGGCAATGACGATTATGAGTATCGGCAAAAAGATGGGAACACCGGCGATAAACAACAACGTTTGAGTGTTAATCGGCCGGCGCAGAGCGTTGACCACCGTTTGCAAATAGATCACGGCCAGAAAAACGGCCAATCCCACATAAGCCGTCGTCGAGGTTGAATATAACAAGGCGAAAAGTGAAAGACCGGTTAGAATAAACGTAAGACGAGGACGAATCCTGGAGAGCCATAGCTTAATCGTAAACGCGAAATATCCCAGTGTAGCAGCTCCGAAAGACGACGCCTCGGTAAAGGAACCTGTAATCCGCTTCAAACCTGCGAGCTCTGTCTCGTTGAGCAACCCGTAATTTGCATTTCGAATAAAGGACAGTAGTTCGGTGGTGCCTGTAAAATAGGTCAAAAGGTCAACCGCGGCAAACATCAGATTAAGTGCCGCGCAGACTAATGCTGCATTCCCGAGTGTCCTTTTACCCTCGATAGTGCCCGCGTACGTGTAGAGCAGTATGAAACAAATAAAATCTGCAATGAGATAAATCGACTGCGTGACGTTGGACATGGCCGGCTCAAGCGGCAAAGTGTAACCAATCGTGCGAGCAGGAAAGACAAAAGTCTGCCCGGCAAATATCCTGGGTAACAAATAAGCGGTGGCAAGACTGTAGATCAACGTGATTAGTAGCCAGAAGCCTGGATTTTCAGCCGCAAGACCATCGGTCACTCTCTTGGAAAAGGCGTTAGTACTAACCAATTTGATTGCGAGAAATCCAATTAACAAATGAGCAGGCGGAATATTTGTTCCTCCGAGAGAAGGCAAGGTAAACGCCGCTGCGGCTCCGAGCAGAGTTGACGATAGGAACACGTAAACGATGAACGGCGGCTCGAAGAAAAGGCTCGCGAGCCCAACCGCGATCGCGATAATACCGATTAACTCAATTGTCATCCGCGGGCTCGTGCTTGTTCAGTAATCGTCGTTATCGTAATTAACTCCGAATCACAACTCGTCGCGCACAAGTGTTGGTTGGTTGTTCGTTGAAATGCCCTGGACCGACTAAATGATTTAGCGGGACGTCCGGACATTTCGTGGGTACTGGAACGTCGCAGCTTTTGCACCTGCAGGATCGTGCCGTCTTGTTGCGTCTCGCGCAAGTCAAGTTCCATCCGGCAAGGTTGCACAAGAACAAATGACCGCAATGATGCTTTTCGTGCAGGAAACTGACTGACCTGATCCATTAACAATGTATCTCCAAATTTCTAATGGCGGGATCATCTGAAGCAAGCTCGAGCAGGATAACAAACACCACTCGAAGAAATTAAGCTTGTTAACCCCGGGCTCGTGACTATTCCCGAGAAATCAGTCAGGTTAGTCCCCGATGTAGTTGCCAAACCATCTTTACGCCGAACACCAACTGGTTCAAAGATTGTCGCTGTAGAACCGTTAAGCACACGATCGCCACGATACTTCTGGGAGGCTTTTATGCACCCTAACCCGGGCAAGACCCTGAGGCTGCCTCTGGACACGGGAGCTCGCAAAACCATCGCCGTCATTGGCGATGTGATGATCGACCGGTATCTAACAGGCAAAATTGACCGCATCTCCCCCGAGGCGCCGGTTCCCATTCTCCTGCACAGCAATGATCGAGCCGTTGCCGGTGGCGCAGCAAATGTCGCCGTTAATATTGTCGCTCTTGGCTCCGACGTCCGCCTCGTCGGCGTCGTTGGATCTGATCCAGACGCAGAAGACCTGAGAAAAATTTTGGTCGAATTGGGAGTGGCTGCATCGTTGGTCATCGATCCCGAGCGTCCTACGATAAGCAAGACGCGTATTGTTAGCGGTCGACAGCAGTTTTTTCGTATCGACCGCGAGTTCGCTAGCGAGCCATGCGAGGACGTACAGAAGAAAATCGTCCATGCAGCTCGTGCTGCAATCCTGGAAGCCGATGTCGTGCTACTCTCGGATTATGGAAAGGGTTTATTTAGTGATCTCGTCTTGAAGCATGTCATTAACGCCGCCATCACAGCGGGCAAATTCATACTCGTTGACCCAAAGCGCCGGACGTTTGAGTCGTATCGGGGCGCCGATATGATCAAACCGAACAGCAGTGAACTGTCGGCCGCTACCGGATTGCCGTGCAACACTGATCGTGAAGTTGAAGCCGCCAGCGCAGCAATCAAAAGCCAGTTTGATGGAACATTGCTTGTAACCCGTGCCGAGTCGGGCATGTCTTTGATGAAACCTGGAAAACCCGTTTACCACTTTACTACGTCGGCGTTAGAAGTTGCCGACGTTTCTGGCGCGGGCGATACAGCACTTGCTGCGCTCGCGGTCTCGATCGCGGAAGGACGCTCCATCGAAGAAGCCGCCGTACTATCAAATTTTGCCTCTGGTGTAGCGGTCAGCAAACTCGGAACCGCAATCGTAAGCCGCACTGAACTCAATGCAGCTATCGCTCGCTCTGAAACAACGGTCCAGCATCCTGGGTCGCTGGCAAGTCCGCTAGAAGCCGCAGAAAAGGCCGCCGGATGGCGTCAGAAAGGCGAACGCGTCGTCTTTACGAATGGCTGTTTTGATCTAATACATGCCGGACATGTTGAATTGCTATCCTCCGCGGCGCGTGCGGGAGACCGCCTGATAGTGGGTCTTAATTCCGACGCATCGATCCAAAAGTTAAAGGGACCTACTCGGCCAATTCAAACCGAGACAGACCGCGCGCGCATTGTCGGGGCGATTAGGGCGGTCGACCTTGTCGTCATCTTTGATGAACCGACCCCGATGGCTCTCATAGAAAAGATTTCTCCGGACGTGCTAGTTAAAGGGGCTGACTATAACGAGGATCAAGTTGTTGGTGGCGATCTCGTAAAGGCTCGCGGCGGCCGAGTCGTCCTCGTTCCAATCGTTGCGGGCCGCTCCTCCACGAAAATCGTGGAGAGGATACAGCTGTGAAAAGATCGGGGCCACGGCGTCAATCGTTGAGCGGGCGGCCGGGGGCAGTGCGCATAACCGCCTTTTTAAGGACACGCGTTTAGGAGTTGCAGGACACCCTTCGCGACGACGGACGGCGGTTGCTTATACATACAGACCGGTTCGTTCATCCCCCGCGGACAACGGCTCATCCAATCCTTCGCGATCCACCAACATCCCCCGCATTCCGCCGGGCGTATGGCCACGTTTCCATCATAAGAAAAGTAATCTGCGCTCGACGGCCCAAAAACCACACAACACCGAATTCCGTAGCAGCTGGCAATAGTAACCAATCCACCTTCGTTATCGAGGTGGCAGATAGCACCTTTGATCAATCCGGCTGCTTCGGGAAGACTAGTTTGTCCAATGAGGTTCAAATCGACGCCGTCGATGTTGACGCTGGTCGATGCCCCTATTTGAACGAAGATCAGTTCCGGTCTTGCCTTTCGGACTTCCTTTATGACCTCGCCAAATCTTGGGTATACCTTTGATGCGGTTCCACTGTGTGTTATCTGCGAAAGGTCAAAGCCGTTGTGCACCGTGACATACCGCTTGTCGCCGAGCGCGTGCTTGGCGACGACGTTCTCGTCGGCAGCCAAAGCATACCGGTCGCCTCCGTAGCTTATACCGGCAATAAAGTGATTGGCTGTCGCGCGATTCTTACCGTGCTTGTAAAGCAGCTCCTGTGCCACGATCCCGTCATGGTTATAAGCGAGCGTTTTATCATCTTTGTGGCCGTCTGAGAAACTGCGTATCGACGCCAGGATTTTTGACAATCTTTCGGAGTGGTTATTTGTCAAAGTAAGTTTCGCTTGCAAAAATTTCACCGTATCTCCGATCTCCAATATCGCGTCGTATTCTTCTGAAATCTTGCCAAATGACGTGTCTTGGAAGCAATCGCGCAAGCCACTGCCAACATTACCATAGATCCACCGCCCAAGCGCGACGTTGGAGGTGTAAATATCGAAAGAAACATTTGGACAAAATTCGCCTAGATCACGAAGAAACCGAGCGGCGATTATGTTGTCGCCAACCACTCCCCCAACGACAATCGCAACGATGATCTGGTTTGGCGTTCGCTGCGATTGGGCCGTCATGCGCGCCAAGGATCGTCGGGCTTCAATGCGACGCCGAATTGCCGCCGGGCCGCGCCGCGAGATGAACCGGACAAAGTACCGACCGACCGCCAACAAACTTTTTTGAGTTCGATAGGTTTCTATGGCGCCGCTCAATGCCGATTCGATTGACTTCCAAATCACGTCGCCATCTCCTTTGCATTTGCTTCGCCGAAACGTACTAGAACTGACAGAATTGAGCGAGTGGGACACGCGCGAAAGGCACGATTCCAAGCCTTCCAAACCTCCAAGCCTTCCAAATCTCCAAGCCTTCCAAATCTCCAAGCCTTCCAAATCGCCAAATCTCGTCGAATTGCCACGAGATGCCCGCTTACAACCGTTGTCCTCGTTGAACAACTGCAGCACGCTCGATCGCTCGAAACTTATCGTGCGGTTGAGGCGATTGTTCCCCCAAGAAATCCTTTTCGCACATCGGCAGCTAGCAATTGCGCGCCGAACCGGCGCCTTTTGGTAATCCGTCGCGCTTTTGGTAATCCATCGCACCGTGCATTGGCACCTTGGCTTGCAGTCAACGATACCAGCGAACACCCCAGCGCAGTGAGAACGCAGCAGATGCCAAGATTAGGTGATACAAACCCCATGGGTTAATTCTTTACGCCCACCTGCCAGTTGCTCGGGGTTGCATCCCCAGCGCTCGCAAACACACTTTCAGCCCTCGACGTTGCCTTGATTTACCAACAAAGTACCGCAAAACTTCGTATATTGGTAAACGCACATCGACAGTATTTGTAAGGAGGTCACGGTACACGGCTTTTTTGCGGTACCTGCTTTTGGTCGAAATTGAAAACGCGTGTATGTGCTAGGCTAAATCATTCCAGCCGCTGCGGATGGTCATGATATTGGGCGGTCTTGTGCGATTTGCAAAGTCCGATAGAGACCGGCTTACCTTCGCACAATCGTGCTACACCACCAAAATAGTTTGGGGGACACAATCGTGATTTTCGCACCACCCACGCCGGCGCGGAGCCTGGCACCAGCGTTCGCGAGCAGCCGGCTCGAGAAATTTATCACCGAGCGGGCGCTTCCCCTTTGGGCTTCGTCCGGCTTCGATCGGCAAACCGACTGCTTCCATGAGCGTTTGGAGTTCTCATCGGCCCCCGTCAGAGAAGTGCCAAGGCGCTTAATGGTACAAGCCCGCCAGATCGTGGTTTACGCGCGAGCCTCTCTTTCAAAATGGTATAAGGACGACCAGCAATGCGCGGAACGGGCCTTCGAAACAGCGTGCAGACGATATCGATCTCCAGATGAGAATCCCGGTTGGGTCTTCTCGGTTCTTCCCGACGGAAGCCCTGCAGATCTTACGCGAGATCTCTACGCTCATGCGTTCGTGCTCTACATGTTGGCGTGGATGCATAAGCTGACTTCCGATCCTTCCACTCTCTTAATTGCTGACACCACCCTTTCGGACATCGACCGTATTTTCGTCAGCGGGGACCAAGCCGGCTATTTTAGCAGGGTTCCGGGCAGGACAGATTTGCGAGAGCAAAATCCTCATATGCATCTTTTCGAGGCGCTACTCGCGCTTGCGGAGACAAGCGGGGCCGAGCGTTATTTGGCCCGTGCGCATAAGCTGATTGATCTGTTCGACAACGCGCTGACCGATTCCGCGAGCGGTACCGTGCGTGAGATGTTCGACGCACAGTGGCGGCCGGAACAACCGCCGGGTGAGAATTCAATAGAACCCGGACATCAAATGGAATGGATATGGCTTCTGCGCGAATGGGAAAGATTGACAGGTTCAAGGGCAGATGAGCGGGTGCATCGTCTATCCAGGCACGCTACCACATTTGGGATCGATAAGACGAAAGGCTTCGTTCGAAGTGTCGTTCGAGAAGACGGCACGGTCATTTCCAACGCCTCGCGAATTTGGCCGCAAACCGAAGCAATTCGTGCTCTATGCCGCGAGGATCCTAAGGGGCTCGTTTGGCCAAACTTAGTTTCGGCAATTACTGATAATCTGTTCGCAGTTCATTTGCCTGGATGTCTCAATGGCGGGTGGATTGATCAGGCAAACGAAAAAGGGGAGTCGACGATCGATTATATGCCGGCCAGTTCGCTTTACCATCTCCTCGGGGCAGCAATAGACAGTAGGGTTGCCTGTCAGAATTGATCTCATATGCTCGCCCCAGGACTCCACGTGTTGCTAGTCAAATTGCTTATCCATTGACGCCAAAATATACGAACCAGACGAAGATGGGGCCCCGATCCGCTGATCGTTGGGATTTTCGAGGCATGTTATGAAAGTCGCAATCATCCACTACTGGCTCGTCGGCATGCGGGGTGGCGAAAAGGTTATCGAGGCGCTCTGTGAGATGTATCCGCAGGCCGACATTTTCACCCACGTCTACGTGCCGGAGATGGTCTCCGACAGGATTCGCCAGCACCGCATCTTTCCGACGTTCATCAACTCGCTGCCTCGCGCGAGCAAGATGTACAAGACGTATCTGCCCCTGATGCCGCTTGCACTCGAACAGCTTGATCTGCGCGGCTACGACCTCATCATCAGCAGTGAATCAGGGCCTTCCAAAGGTATCCTTGCGCCCTCGGAAGCGCTTCACGTTTGCTATTGCCACGCGCCAATGCGCTACATCTGGAACATGTATCACGACTACCGAAATGGCGCCGGCCGGGTGGCACGGCTGATGATGCCGCCGCTCACGCATTACCTGCGGATGTGGGATGTAACGTCGGCCGCGCGGGTCGACAGCTTTATTGCGAACTCCGCAACGGTCGCGACGCGCATTCACCGATATTACGGAGCGCCTTCCGTCGTCATTTACCCACCCGTCGACACCGGTGCGTTTTCGATCGCCGCGCCCTCCGAGCTTGACGAATATTATTTGATGGCGGGTGAACTCGTATCCTACAAACGACCGGATCTCGCCGTGCGTGCCTTCAACGAAATGAAGTTAAAGCTGGTCGTAATCGGCAGCGGCGAGATGCTTGACGGAATTCGACGCCTTGCAGGCCCCACTGTCACGGTCCTGGGTTCGCAGCCATTCGATGTCCTGAAGCAACATTACGCAAGATGCCGCGCCTTGATCTTTCCGGGCGAGGAAGATTTCGGGATGGTGCCGGTCGAAGCAATGGCGAGCGGCCGTCCCGTCGTCGCCTTTGGTCGGGGGGGCGCAACTGAAACCGTTGCAACGGGCGTGTCAGGTGTTTTCTTTGCCGAACAATCAGTCGAGGCCATCTCGTCGGCGGTCAGAAGTATGGCAGACATCGAAATCGATCCCGAAAAGATCGCAGCACACGCGAACCAATTCGGCCGGGATCAGTTCTTTCAAAAGATGCGCGCGCACATTGATGGCCTGCTGGCCGCAAAATCGGGCGCCCATTGATCGTGCAAATCGCGGGAAGAATTTTTGACGCTCGCTTGGCTCATCAGGAGCCGAGCGCGGTATCGATCACCGATAGCGTCTCGCCCTCAATCGCAAGGCATGTCAGGCGGCCAGTCGCAAAGGCGCCGGTATCAATATTGATCCGGTTTGGCCGCACCTCGATTTCGCGGGTCGGTGTATGTCCGTGAACGACGATCTTGCCGAAATCGTCCTTTGACGACAGGAATTCTCCCCTTATCCAAAGCAGGTCGTTTTCTTTCTGGCGCGATAGCTCGACGTTGGGTTTCACCCCGGCATGAGCAAAGAAGAAATCGCCGCACGCGAACGAGTTTTGCAGATCTCGAAAAAAGCGAAAATGCGTTTGCGGCAGCGCGCTGTGAAAGGCCGATTGGAGCTCGGCAATTTGCTTGCCGTTTGCCAGGGTTTCAGCGGGCACCCCATACGAGACCAGGGTTTCCAGGCCACCCAAACGCAGCCATTGATCGAACAGACCGCGATCGCTCAGGCATTTGATCGCGATCAGTTCATGGTTGCCCTTCAGGAATACGGATTCATGCGTCGCCCCATGTTCGATCAATCGATCGATCGTTTCGCGCGACGATGGTCCGCGATCGATATAATCACCCAAAAAAACGTAAACCGGTCTCGCCGTCGGGCGGAGCCCGATGTCTGAGTTGATCTGAGCTAGCAATTCATTGAGTAGGTCGAGGCGACCGTGAATGTCGCCGACGGCATAGATCCTTAGACCTGCCGGCAACGATGGACGCTGCCTCCGCACTCTGAGCGCATGAATACCCGGAAGAGGAGATAGCACTCGTCAACTCGCCATTGCCGAACGGATTCTACAAGAATGGAAAACCCATTTGATCCGCATCCTAAGCTTGTCGGTCGCGCAACGCATCAAATCCATCATCCAGGGCTGCCGGGGCTGCCGAAAACGCCTTTCGACAGCGTCGCTCTGGTCTTACGCGCTGACTGGAGGGCTACGCAAACTGATCCGTCATCTTGCTCGAACAAAGTGTGATGACCAGACCGGCGATGATCTCTAAAAAAGATCAAGGTTATCAACCTGTTAACAAACAAACTCAATTATGGCTGGCCCGGTCAACCATAACGACGAGATAGTGTTGATACGTTTTGCAGTCTAATGTAGTTTATGGGATAATTTTCAATCAGAAACAAATAGTTGGGGCGTTTCCATGAATAACCGAATCATGTTCAAGGCGCTTTTTATTGCGGCTTTGCTGGCCACGTCCGTGAATCAGGGATGGGCCGGATGCCTGAAGCCGCCCATTTCCGACCAAGCGATCAGTCAGTTCCGGGCTAATCCCCAGGATCTGGTCGCTCCAAATTCCGATACCCGCACCATCGAGGCGACAACGCGAGATCTTGCGGGAACAGACGCGTCGCTTGCCGCGGATCTGATTCGGGTTGCAGAGGGAACCAACCCGCGATTTCGGACGGCGATCGCTGCCGGTCTCGCTCAAGCCGCGATAGCTTGTGCGACCGTCGACCAGCAAGCGGCCCAGCTGATCCAGCAGGCTGTGGCCAGCTTCCAGGACGGACAATTCCAGGCTGCGTTTGCCGCGGTTGCCGGGGATCTCTCGACCGCCGCGACGGAAGCTGCGACCGCGTTCGCAACGAGTTCCATAGGCAGTGTGGTAATTGTCAATCCGAACTCATCGCCTCGGTCGACTACCAGTCCCGGGGGCGGCGGTTCTCTTAGCGCACTCAGCTTCACCTCTTCCGGCCGCACGTCCGCCAGCGACACGCGATCGGCGACTGCGGCAAACCCATTAAGTCCGACCCGTTGAATTTCACTAGCGATGCAATATCGTATCGGCTCGGGGTTAGTTTGAGGAACTGTGCATGAACATTGCCGGGCAATTTCCACCCTACATACCGGCGATAGATAACGATCCCAATTCCGGAACGTTATCCATGCTCCAGATTCGCGATTTCCTTGGCCGCGAGTGGCGCCTCATCGCTTTGGTTACCGGTTTTTCGATTATTCTTGGCGCCACCTACATTGCAATTTCGCCGTCCAGGTATACGGCACAAGCCGACATGATCATCGATACAAAGAGGGTTACGTGGACACAGTCCGAAATGGCATCCGATAATCGCACCCTTGAGGACGCGTCGGTTGAAAGCGAGATAGAGACCACCAAATCCGAAAAAGTGGCGGAAACAGTTATTCGCCGCTTGCATTTAACCGAGGATCCCGAGTTCGTCGGTGCGGGTCCGGGTCTCAGGCGCCGTATCTTTTCGTTATTCAAATTGACTGCAGGACCGGAGCAGGAAGCGTCGAGCGACGAACTGATGCACGGCGTCCTTGGCGCTGTTAAAGAAAATCTGCGAGTTACCCGTTTGGGACGCAGCTACATCGAGCAGATCGCCTACACTTCCCTTGATCGGAACAAGGCTGCCAGGATCGCCAACGCCTTCGCTGATGCCTACATCGAAGATCAGCTGCAGGCAAAATTCGAAGCGACTCGTCGTGCCTCCGAATGGCTCGAACAGCGAATTGGCGAATTGCGCAAGCAAGCGAGCGATGCATACAAGGCCGTTCAAGATTTCAAATCCGAAAACAGTATTATTATCGGTGTCGACGGTAAATTAGCGAGTGAAGTCGAGCTTGATCAGCTTGGAATAGCCTTGGCGAAGGCCCGCGCCGATACCAGCCAGGCTCGAGCAAAACTTGACCGGATATCTCGTGTTCTGGAACAGCGGTCGGACAAGGAGACCTTCAATATTCCAGATCCCATCGTGACGGACGCGCTAAGCAATCCCGTTATCACCAAGCTTCGGCAGCAATTTCTCGACGATCAGAACAAGGAGTCCGAGTGGAGCGCCCGTTATGGGTCGGATCACACGGCCGCCAGAAATCTCCGGGCGGAAATGGCGGCCCTGCAGCGTGCGATCTGGGACGAGATTTCCCGCATCGCCGAAAGTTACAAAAGTGAACTGCAGATCGCGAAAAGCCAGGAAGAATCGATCGACAAACGGATGATCGAGGTTTTCCAAAAATCAGGCTCGACGAGACAGTCACAAGTCCGCTTGCGTGAACTCGAAACCGGCGCGAACACCTATCGCGGTATCTACGAGACATTCCTGAGCCGCTTTACTCAATCGGTGCAGCAGCAATCGTTTCCGTCAACTGAAGCGCGAGTTGTCACGCCGGCGTCTGCTCCGGGTTCGCCAAGCTCGCCGAAAATCGGCTTGACGCTGGCGCTGGCGACCCTTTGCGGATTGGGTCTTGGATTAATGTCGGCGTTTGCCCGCGAGCAAATGAACCGCCAGATCCATACGCGTGCGCAACTTGAAAAACTTCTGGGAACCAGTTGCCTCGCCGTGCTGCCGGCGTTTGTCCAGAAAAAAACGGTTCTCCGCAAGTTCCAAGCGACACGGGATTCAGTGGCATTCCGACAAATAAGCGAAGTCGCGCCATTTTCCGCAACTGCCGAGGCGCTGCGATATATCAAGGTCGCCATCGATCTTCACCCGAAGGGGGCCAAGGTTATCGGAATAGTTTCGGCACTCCCCGGCGAAGGAAAAACGACTGTCGCGACAGGTTTCGCGGCCTTCGTGGCAAAGGGCGGCGCACGCACACTGCTGATTGACGCCGATTTGCGAAACCCTTCGATGACTAGGGCCCTTGGCTATCCGAATGCGCCAGGCTTGGTCAACATGGTCGCAGACAAATCGGACTTTGCCGATCTGGTAGTCACCGACTCCAAGTATCAATTTGATTTCTTGCCATCTTCGACGCGAATGAAGCCTTCCAACAGCTCCGATATCCTGAACTCGCCGCCGATGAAGGAGATGTTGAGGGCGGTCAAGAGCAATTACGACTATGTCCTTGTCGACTTGCCTCCCATACTTCCGGTGGTTGATGTCAAGGCCGTGGCCCATCTGTTCGACGCCTTTGTTTTGGTCGTTGAGTGGGGTAGCACGTCCGCCGACGAAATTCTCAAGGCGGTCGGCGCCTCCCCTATTTTGTCGGAGCGACTCCTGGGCGGCGTCCTCAACAAAGCCGATGAAGCCGTCATGCGCCGCTTCGAAGGCTATTCCGATCGGCGTTATACTTATTATACAAATGAAGCAGCGTCGGTGGAAACCGTCTAGGTCTTGGGTGCTGCATCAAAGACTCCTGTCGGATTGATCGTTCGGCGAATCCTGACGCTGGCAATCGGCTGCTTGGGATTGACTTGGGGAATTCTCACTCTCCCGCAAAGCGAGGCGTCCGATGATTTGCGGGACGTCGAAAGTCGCCTCCTGCGTTCCGAGACATTCAGTCGCACTACAGTGACGCAGACCTTGGAGAGCCAGACTTCGCAGAACTTGAGCGCTTGCGACACCCATTCCCAGAGGGCACTGTTGCTCATGGAAATGCCTTTGGCTGAGGCTGCGTTGCGATCTGGGGCCGCCGGCGAATTCGATCGGCGCATCCAATCTCTTGAGGCTCGCTCCAGTCGGATTCTCAGCTGCGCACCGCGAGAGTCATTCGTTTGGCTTTTGGCGTTCAATCTGGAAGTTCTGCACGGGCGATTGAACGAGCAGTCGTTCAATCTGCTCGCGATGTCCTACGAGACGTCGCCGAATGAAGCATGGATCTCGGTC
>Ga0137416_10000262_pt1 | contig 23618 bp, 17 predicted proteins | sample CZODoug3_1_1_16f_FD_108282 | JGI IMG/M metagenome (GOLD analysis project Ga0137416, IMG submission 108282) | Vadose zone soil fungal communities from Angelo Coast Range Reserve, California, USA - CZODoug3_1_1_16fungal (Illumina Assembly) | ecosystem: Environmental > Terrestrial > Soil > Vadose...
CAGCAAAAGATTTCGGCGATTGAAGGTGTGGCCGCTATCCAATCGGTTCAGGCGCAGGCGGCAACGGTGGCGCTTCCGGCGGTGGTGATGAAATCATCGGCGGCGGCGGTGCGGGATGCAGCAACACATCCAGTGCGGGATAACGTGAAGCGAAGAAGTAGATGGCATAGGCCGGGAAGAACACTACAGCTGGTACCGAGACCAATGAAAGTAAGTACAGAATGAATAGAATCGCACCGCATCCTGCTACGACCGCCAGGGTGATGGTGTAGAGGTTCCAGGTCAGCCCGGCCGCCATTCCCGCGATCACGGCCACTGCGCCGAGCCCTCCGACAGGAATAAGAAACAGCAGCATGACAATCGCGGAAACGATCCCCAGAACGACTGCAGCGCCGATTCCCATCACGATCTTCATGCCAATGTAACCGGCGTAGCCGCCCTTCTCGGCTTTGATCTGAGGCCAGAGCCGCCGCCAGCCCTCAATGGGGCCGATCTCTTCCAGAGCCATTTGGGGTACCACGAAATCCTTGGTCATGACGTGGACGACCAGTTGCGCGACCACGAAAACCATCACCACAAAAAACAGAGCCATGCCGCCCAGAATCAGCGGAATCATGTGTTCCTTGGGATCCTTTAGCCAGCCGACGAGGAAGGCGAAACCTGCCGGGATTCCAATCAGAATGGTCAACCCCACCATCCAGGACAGAAAAAGTAGGATCTGCCAGACAAAATAGCGACGCCCCGGACCCTGGCGCCGGCCCCAGCTTTCCCAAACGCGGCATTCCTTTGCCACCACACTGTCAAAGAGGACGAAGCGCATCACGCTGTTCGCGTACAGAAATAAAACCATCAGTACCAGCCCAGCCACGACGAGCACAGCGATCAGCGAGGCATAGAGCATGGGGTTGACGCCGGCCAGGCCGAGCTCCAGAAAACGTTGGGAGTGATTGGGGTGCGTTGGCATCTGGAAGCTGCCGGGATTGCAGCCTCCCCCGCCCGAGCTCATTTCGCCGGCCAGCAGCCCTACCAGGCCCAGTTTGGCCCACTGGCTGGCGCGAAACGGCTGCAGAAGCTGCTGCCGGGCGTGCTGGAAGGCCGGAGTGATCGCATCCACAGCTGAAATCGGCAAGACGCACCTCGGTTGATGGCGGGCTGACGGCAAGGTACTGCGAAGCGGGAAGGACGTCAAGTTCGGAAAGCCGGCTGGATTGAAGAATTGTCGAATTCACGGATCATGAATTTCAACTCGAAATCCTGAAATTCGTAAATCCTGCAATTCCTCCAATCATTTCTATCGGAAGCGCTCGATTGCCCCTTATTCGTACCTCAACGCCTCCACCGGGTCAAGCTTCGAGGCGCGCAACGCCGGTACCAGGCCGCTGGCCACTCCCACTGCCAGAAGCACCAGGGCAGAGAGCATAACCGTGGCCAGGGAGATCTGCAGATGGATGTCGGCCTTGCCTGAGTCGTCTTCAAACAGCGGCCCCATCAGGGGAAGCGTGCCCACCGCAGCCGCCACACCGTAGGAAAGCAATACGCCGGCGGCTCCGCCCAATAGCATGATGAGCAAAGTTTCGGCTAGGAACTGGAGCTTGATGTGCCATTTCTTGGCGCCCAGTGCCCGCCGCAGGCCGATCTCCCGGATGCGCTCATCCACCGAAACCAGCATGATGTTCATCACACCCACGCCGCCGATACCGAGAGTCAGTGTGCCGACAAATGTGAGCAGCACTTGCAGCCCAATGGTAAGGCCGTCGATGACCGGACGGAACTCGTCACGTCCGAACATCAGAAAAGCTTTTTTGTCGGTGGGAGAAAACTGCTGGCGCGTGGCGATCGCGGCCAGCACCTGGGCCGAGGCTTTCTTCTCGAACTGGGGCGCAATCGGTTCGAACACCATCACCGCTGCGTACTTAGTGTTCCATATGTCGCCGGCCGCGCTGTAGGGAATCCAGACGGAATCGTCGTCGCTGGAGAAGTAGTTGCTGAGCTGAATTTTACGGGTCATCACTCCAACCACGGTGAAATGCACACCGCCGATCTGCACCGTTTCACCTACTGCGGGCCGCCCGCTGAACAACTGCTCGCGCACCCGCCCGCCCAGAAAAACCACGCGGCGGCGCTCCAGTTCGTCTCCGGAATTGAGCCAGCGGCCTTGCGCCGCGACTTCGTTGCGCATCTGGCCATACTCAGGACATACGCCGCGGACTGCGGCTGTCCCCACCATCCGCTCGCCATAGCTGATGCCCGGGCGACGCACCGTTTCCAGGCAAACATGCTTCACCAGGGGGGCCATTTCCTTGACTATATCCAGGTCAGCCTGCTCCAGAACCACCTTCTTGCCAGCACGCTGTCCGCCAGGTTGCTCGCTGGTTTGTTGCGGCCAGCAGATGACAACACTCTTTCCAAAAGCGTCAAACCCGCTTACCAGAATGTGGCGGAAGCTGCTGCCGTAGGCAATCAGCAGGGTGACCGTGGCGATGCCCCAGACGATGCCGAGCATGGTCAGCAGGCTGCGCGTGTAGTTGCGCTTGAGAGCAATCCAGGCTTCGAGGATGATTTCAGTTAGCATTGTTCAGCGCTACCACAGCCCATCTGGGGGCGAGGCTCCCACCCGGCACACAACCCTATCCTCCCGCTTCATACCGCAGCGCCTCGATCGGATCGATCGACGCCGCTCTCCGCGCCGGATACAGCGCTGAGAAAATTGCGATGATCCCCAGCAGGCCGCAAGCCAGCAGGCCCGACTGCCACGTCGCCAGCAAGCCGGCAAAAAAATCCGGCATGGGCAGCAGGTTCACCAGAAAACAGATTCCGTACGCTATCCCCATGCCAATCGCGCCGCTGATAAACGCGATCAGCAGCGCCTCGATGAAAAACTGTTTGAGGATGGTGCCAGCCGGAGCTCCCAACGCTTTGCGTACACCGATCTCACGAGTTCTTTCTCGCACCGCCACCATCATGACGTTCATGACGCCCAGGCCGCCCAGAAAAAGCGTCACGATACCAACCGCGCCCAGAAAATACTTCATGCCGTCGGTCATCTGGCGGAACGCCTTGGCTTCCTGCACCGTGTCCCAGATGGGGCAGGCTTCCTTGTCATGGGGATCGAAATTGTGCATCCGCCCCAGCACCGTCTGGATCTGGTGTTTGCAGGCCTCGTGCTGGTCAACCGATTTGGGGGTTACCAGCAACTGATCGAAGGTGGTGGAAGTCCCCGGCGGCTTATCCGGAAAATCGCGCCGCATGGCTGCGAAGGGAATGAATATTTTGCTGACGTCCCAGCCGTCGTAACTGGAGTCTTGCTTCTTCGTGGCCATTACGCCAATGACATCGTAAGGAAACGCGTTCAAATAGACAGTTTCGCCAACCGGATTTCGGCCGGGGAAGAGCTGTTTTGAGGCGTCACTGCCCAGGAACGCCACCCGCCGTGCTTCCTTCTGGTCGTCCCAGTTATAGAAGCGCCCATTGCCCACGTCGAGGCTGCGAATGTAGGCGAACGGTGGATGGGATCCGGTCACGGTAAACGCCGCATTGTTGTAGCTGCTGTGCGCGCGGACGTCCTGCTGCTCCAGTTCCGGAATGGCGTATTCGCAATCTGGTGCTTCGGCCTGCACGGCCACGACATCGGCGTCTTCCCAGTGCACTTCGCGTCCCGCGCGCGCGCCGCCGGCCTGCAGACTGGTGCGCCCATGAAACACAATCAGAATGTCTTTGCCCAGATTCCGGGCCTGGTCTTGCTGCCCTTTGCGGAGGCCTTCCCCAGCCGCCACCATCAAAACCATGGAAACGATGCCCCAGGCGATGCCGAACATGGTCAGGAACGTGCGTAGTTTGTGCGCCCAGAGGGTACGGAGCACATCGCCAATGAGGTCGCTGAGAACCATCGCAGTTATGGACGCGGCTGCCCCCCGAACGTAAGCCGGGGAGGGGTTCAAAGCCCCCAGGTCCTTATACGTATCTCAGCCTGGTTTTGTTCAAGTCCGGTGTGGTGCGGGGACACTCTTGTCTCCGCTTTTCGAAGTTGATTTTGGTTGGCATCTTAGGGGGCGCCTGATTACCGAGGCCTTGAACTTGTCTTGACCCAAGTCCCAAGTCAAAGGCGATGGACAAGAGTGTCCACTCCGGCTCAGCCGGCAGCGGCCAGCGGAGCCACTCTTTCCAGCCACCCATCAAATTCCCGTAGCGCCAGCGCGCATTGCTGCCGGTGCCGCTCCTGGCGTTCGCGGACTTTGTGCTCGAGCGGCGGTAGAAGGTCGAACGTAATGTTTGCTGGCTGGAAGTTTCTGGCATCGGCGTGGGTAACGTAATGCACCAGGGAACCGAAGGCCGTCGGCCGCGGCGGAACCACCGGATTCGATCCGGACAGCGCCGCGGCGTGAATCCCCGCCATCAAGCCGGTGGCAATGGATTCGACATATCCCTCTACGCCGCAGATTTGGCCGGCAAACAATACTGATGGATACTTTCTCATCTGCAGCGACTCCGATAACAGAGTAGGCGCGTTAATGTAGGTATTGCGGTGAATCTGTCCATAACGCAGGAAACGCGCATTCTGCAGGCCGGGGATGAGTCGCAAAACTCGGGCCTGATCCCCGAATTTTAGGTGATTCTGAAAGCCCACCAGGTTGTAGGAATCAATCCGCAAGTTTTCCTGCCGTAATTGCACCGCCGCATAAGGGATGCGTCCGGTACGCGGGTCTCTCAGTCCTACGGGCTTCATGGGACCGAAGCGCAGAGTATCGCGGCCGCGGCGAGCTATTTCCTCGATGGGGAGGCAGCCTTCGAAATAATTCAGTTTTTCCCAATCACGCGCCTCGGCAGATTGCCCGGAAATCAGCGCGTCGCAGAAACGGTCGTACTCTTCCTTCGACAGGGGGCAGTTGATGTAGTCGGCCGAGCCCTTGTCGTAGCGCGCCGCCAGGTACACTTTTGACATGTCGATGGAACCGGCTTCCACGATCGGGCTGATCGAATCGTAAAAAAACAGATGCTTGGAACCGCTCAGCCGCGCAATTTCCCGCGAAAGTGCCTCTGAGGTCAACGGCCCGGTTGCGATGATCGTAATGTGGTCTTCATAAATATCGGTAACTTCTCCACGCCGGATCGTGATCAGCCGTTCACTCGATAGGGCCTCAGTCACTTTGGCGGCAAAAGTCGTTCGGTCTACGGCGAGCGCATGTCCGGCGGGGACGGCGCACTCACGAGCTATCCTCAGAAGCAGCGATCCCGCCCGCCGCAGTTCTTCTTTTAACAGCCAGGGTGCCGTGTTCTCGCTGTCGGATTTCAGGGAGTTCGAACACACCAGTTCCGCGAAGTCCGCGGTCTGATGTGCCGGCGTCGAACGCGCGGGACGCATCTCGCACAGTTCGACAGCGACACCCCTCCGGGCGCACTGCCAGGCCGCTTCCGACCCAGCCAGCCCCGCGCCGACGATGCGGACCGCTTCCCTCATTGTGTGCTCCCCGGGGCGCTCCGAGCCAGACGCTCCAGGGCATCTCCCTGTAGGTTTACGGTCTTCCGCTCATCCAGGAATTCAGCGCCGAGCTTGCGGTAGAACTCGATGGCCGGAGTGTTCCATTCGAGCACTTGCCAGCGCACGCCAAAGCAATTCTCCGCTCGCGCAATCGCTGCCACCCGAGCCAGCAGAGCTTTTCCAATCTCTTTTCCCCGGTACTGCTCGCGAACGTAAATATCCTCGAGAAAGAGTCCGGCACGGCCCTCAAAAGTTGAGTAGTAGCCGAAGAAGAAGGCATAACCGGCAGGCTGAGCGTCCCATTCCGCTACCAGCACTCGAAATCTGGGCTGTTCGCCGAATCCGTCGCGCAACAGGTTGGCTTCGGTCACTGTGACGGGAAGATGTTCGAATTCAGCGAATTCATGAATGAGAACGTTCAGCCGGGGCACGTCGCCGGCATTGGCGGGGCGAATTGAGAGCATCTGCAAGTTCCTCCAAGCAGCCGGACATGTCCAGCCATCCGTATCACCTGATATACACAGAGAGCCGCCTCGATTTGTGTTCTATTATACGGACGCTGATCCCCACTACCCGAGGACTCCATGGCGCGAATCTCTCTCATCGAACCCGGCCAAGCCACGCCTGAAGTGAAGGAAATCTACGAGCAGAAGCTAAAGGGCAAGCCTGGCAACGCGCAAAAAGCGCTGGCGCATCGTCCGGATATGCTCAAAAATTTCCTCGGCTTCTACGCTAGCGTCGGCCGCTCACTCGAACGCAAGCTGTACGAGCTGATCTATATCCGCGTCTCCATGATCAACGGGTGTCGCTACTGCCTTCAGCACCATTTGGTTTCGTCCAAACGAGTCGGCCTGACACCGGAGGACTGGAGCGCCCTCAAGCAGGCAAACTATTCCCGCTTCAGCGAAAAAGAAAAGGCAGCGCTGGCCTATACCGAGAAGTTGACGCGATTCCCACATGACATTGCCGACGCCGAGTTTAGCGGTTTAAAAAAGGTTTTCTCCGACCCCGAGGTCGTCGACCTGCACCTGCTGACCGGCCTGGCAAACTTGACCAACCGGTTCACAGATCCGCTGGGCCTCGACTTGGAAATGCCGGAAGAAACGATCTAGCCACGGATACACGGATCATGAGGGATAGATCGTTTGTAAGGGGGTCTTATTCGTGCAAATTCGTGAAAATCCACGGCCTAGTGCTTGACTTCTACAGAATTACTCTTTCATCCCCCACACGCCGGGTCACGTGCTCGCGGTCGAGATACTCCAGCAGCGGGATGGCATACTTGCGGCTTACTCCGGCCAGATCCTTGAAGCGGGCCACGTCGATCTTTGGCGACCTCGCCTTTTCCGACGTCATTCGCTTGCGCAAGTCGACCAGCGCGTCGCGGTGAAAGACCAGATCCTCTGAAATCTTCACCAGGACTTTGTCGCGCAGAAGGAGTGTGACGATCTTCTGGGCGCGGGCTTTGTCTACCTTCAGTCCAGCCAGCACGTCTTTCAACGCCGGCACTTTGAGGCCTGCCGAGGCGATTGCGGATTCAATTATCTTCTTGGACTCGGTTTCTTCGTCTTTCATTACGACACCGCGTCCCGGCAAATGGACGATTTCTCCGTCGGCGGCCAGCTTCTTTTCGCGAACCAGGATCTCCATCGCGGCTGCGAACACTTCACCCGACGCTTCCACTCGCTCGCGCAATTGTTCCTTGCCAATGCCTGCGACCAATGGATTTTCCTGATGAAAGCCGGCGACAGTGCTGGTCATGAATAATTTCAGTCCCTCCAGCGCGGGCGCGTCCACAAACCGGTCTCCGAGTCGAAGCACCCGACCTTGTCGTACGGGCTCGGCCAAATCTGCTTCGATCACCTTCCCGGGCCAGCCGCTTTCAGCGATCAGTTGTGAAAGACAGATTCCGTTATGATTCCGCCGCGCGATGCGTGTTCGTAAAATGGACTGAGGGTCGCCGCCCGCCAGGATCTGCAGGAACCCATCCAGCCCGGGCATCCGCGGAATCGGCGACGCATCCAACACCACGCCCCCGCCGATCGTCAACACCGGCGAGAACTGCCGCATGATGAAGCGGTCGCCGGGCAACAGCAGTGTGGGTTCAGCCAGGCGCAACTGTGCAAGAGCGGTTTCTCCAGGCGACACTTGTTTCTTATCGTAGAGCGAAGCCGTGGCGGAAGTTTCAGAAGTGTACGCATGCAGATGCACGCGGGCCCGGTCTTTCAGGGGCTTGGCGGAGGCCAGCAGCGAAAGTGTAACGTCTATTCGCGAGGTGGAGTGAAACGTCGAGGGCGGCGCCAGCGCCATGCCGCGCCCCAGTTCTTGCCTGCTGACGCCGACGAGATTCAATGCGGTGCGCTGCCCAGCCGTAGCCTGGTCGACCTGCTGTCCATGCACCTGCACTCCCCGGACGCGCGCGCGCCGACCGGTGGGAAAAACCTCCAGTTCATCTTCTTTAAGAATCGTGCCGGATACCAGCGTTCCCGTGACCACGGCGCCGAATCCTTTCATGGTGAAGACCCGGTCAATCGGTAGGCGTGCCAACGCGGTTGAGTCTTTGGATGGAAATTCTGCCGCGACTTTGATCAGTGCCTGCCTGAGCTCATCGAGGCCCGCCCCCGTCAGCGCACTGACCGGGACAATCGGTGAGCGAGCGGAATCCAGAAAAGAGTTCCGCAGAAATTCCTCGACCTCTAGCCGCACCACCTCCAGAGTCTCGCGGTCCACTAGGTCGGATTTAGTCAGCACCGTGATGCCCCGGCGCACGGAAAGCAGGCGGCAGATGTCGAAATGTTCCCGAGTCTGCGGCTTGATCGATTCATCGGCCGCAATCACCAGCAGAACAAGATCGATCCCGCCCACACCCGCCAGCATGTTGCGAACAAAACGTTCGTGCCCGGGGACATCGACAAAGCCGAGGCGCAAAGTGTCCCCGCCTGGCAGGGCCAAGTCCAAATGCGCAAAACCGATGTCAATGGTGATGCCGCGGCGTTTTTCTTCTTCCAGTCGATCGGCGTCGATGCCGGTGAGGGCCTTGACCAGCGCTGTCTTTCCGTGGTCAATATGACCGGCGGTGCCAATGATGACCGATTTCATCGAACATGATGATACTAGCTGCGCGGCCAAAGGCCGCAACGGCCGCTCAACCGATGTGGCGCAAGCCCTCGACGATATTGAGGCCCGAGGCGCGGTAAGCGGAAATCATGGCGCTGAGAAATCCGACCATGATTGCCACAGCCAGCACCGCCAGGGGAGTTTCCGGGGTTATCTTCATGGCAAAAGCAAAGGACCCACCCTTCGAGGAATGCACCAGCGGGTAAAACAAGCCGTAGGCTGCCAGCAATCCCAACAGCCCACCCGCCAGCGACAACGTGACCGCCTCTCCAAGCAACAACAGCAGCACCGTCCGCCGCGTAAAGCCAAGCGTCTTCAATAGCGCAACCTCGCGCGTCCGCTCGCGAATGGACATTGTCATGGTGTTTGCCGAGACCAGCAGGATGGCAAACACCACAGCCGTGCAGATGCTGAGAACGAAGGCCTTCACGTTGCCCAGCATGGAGATGAAGTCGAGCTCCATCTGCTTTTCAGTCTCCGTTCTTGTCGGCGAAGGCGAGTTGTGGAACATGCCGTCCACTGCGGCTTCAATGCGGGGCAGATCCTGGGGGGAATCCGCCAGAAGGATGTACATGTCACCCTTCGCATACGACACCGCTTCTTCCACGTATTTTCAGTTAAACCAGATTCCCCGGGCGGGGACGGCAGGTTTGTAGATACCGCGGATGTTCAGCTCCAGATTCACAGGAAAAAACTTGCCTTGAATTACGATTCGATCTCCCGGTTTCCATCCATGTTGTTTGGCCAGCGCATTCTCGACAATCGCCCCCGCGCGCATGATGGTGAGCAGCCAGATGGAGAAGGCGATGCTCAGGATGGTGGGCAGGCTGCGGAGTTTGTTGCGCAAGGCATTCTTCGCGACCAGTCCGGCCAGGGTCATGATCTCGCCTCGAAGGGAAAAACGCACCGTCGGGATGCGTCGACAGAAACAACCCCTCATCGGTTCACAGAGAGCGCTTGCTCCCATAGACACCAGAGCGCCCGGAAGAGTGCCGACACGAGCAACAGATGGCGCGTTAGACACAATGTCGGAAACGCCCTTTTCTCGGCGTGCCGCAAGTGCGACAATAGAACTTCCCCTATGACCCTCTCTCCGACTCTGGGCCTGACTCCGCAACTCATCCGGGAGCACGGACTCACGCTCGATGAATTCGAAAAAATCAAGCAATTGTTAGGCGGACGCGAGCCAACGCTGACCGAGCTCGGCATTTTCAGCGTGATGTGGAGCGAACACTGTTCCTACAAATCGTCTCGGGTTCACCTTAAGCGGCTACCTACTCGCAGCCGTCGTGTGGTGCAGGGCCCCGGCGAGAACGCGGGCATCATCGACATCGGGGAGGGCTGGGCCTGCGCCTTCAAGATCGAATCCCACAATCACCCGTCGTTTATTGAGCCATTTCAAGGTGCGGCCACAGGCGTAGGCGGAATCCTGCGCGATATTTTCACCATGGGCGCGAGACCGGTGGCGGTGATGGATTCCCTACGCTTCGGCCCGATTCAGCAAGGTGCAAATGTGGAGCGGAGACTCTTGTCCGCCAAGGCCGGCGGCACACCTGAAACTCCCGCCACGCAAGACATCCACAAGAACCATTCCATCCTGGAAGGAGTGGTGAGCGGGATCGCCTCTTATGGCAACTGCTTCGGTGTGCCCAACCTTGGCGGCGAAACAAAGTTTGAGCCTTCCTATTCGGGCAATCCCCTGGTGAATGCTTTCGCTTTGGGACTAGTCCGGCGCGATCAGATTTTCTATGCTAAGGCCGCCGGCGAAGGCAATCCCGTGATCTACGTCGGCTCAAAGACCGGTCGCGACGGCATTCACGGCGCCACCATGGCCAGCGAAGAGTTCAGCGAGGCGTCAGAGGCCAAGCGACCCAATGTGCAGGTAGGTGATCCATTTCTGGAAAAGCTTCTGCTCGAAGCCTGTCTTGAAGCCATGCGGACCGGCGCCATCGTCGGCATACAGGACATGGGTGCCGCCGGACTGACCTGCTCCACCTGCGAGATGGGCGCTCGCGGCCACGTCGGCACTGAAATCGAGCTTGACCTCGTACCTCAGCGCGAAACCGGCATGACTCCCTACGAAATCATGCTGAGCGAATCGCAGGAGCGCATGCTGCTGGTAGCGCAAAAAGGCCGCGAGCAGGAGGTCTTTCGCGTCTTCGAGAAGTGGGGACTGGACGCGGTGGCGGTCGGTCGCGTCACCACCGACGGCAAGATGCGCGTGTTGCACCACGGAGAAGTCGTCGCGGAAATTCCCAACCAGGCGCTGACTGACGATGCGCCCGTGTACAAGCGTCCGCTGGAGCGTTGGGAGCCGCCGGTGGTGCGCGAAATGCCGGAGCACATCAATCTGGCCGAGCCTTCCGATCTCACCTCCAATCTAAAGCGCCTGCTGGCCACGCCCAACATTTGTGGCAAACGCTGGATCTGGCAACAGTATGACCACATGGTGCAGACCAACACCGTGGAAGGGCCGGGCGCCGGCGACGCGGGAGTGATCCGCATCAAGGGATCTCAGAGGAGCCTGGCCATGGCGCTCGATGGCAATGCACGCTGGTGCTACCTCGATCCGCGTCTGGGCGCCATGCACGCCGTCGCCGAAGCCGCGCGCAACGTGGCCTGTACCGGCGCAACTCCGATCGGCGGCACCAACTGCCTAAATTTTGGCAATCCCGAGAAGCCCCACATCATGTGGCAGTTCTCGCAGGTGATTGACGGCATCACCAAAGCCTGCGAAGAACTGGAAATCCCCATCACCGGAGGCAACGTCAGCTTTTACAACGAAACTCTGGGTGAGGGAATTTATCCTACGCCGGTGCTGGGAATCGTCGGCCTTCTCGAAGACGTGCGCAAGGCGGTGTGGCCAGACTTCCGCGAACCAGGACGTGCAATTGTTCTGCTGCGCGCTGCCGAGCCGGGTGATGCGACCGATGCCGAGTCCGAATTCGGGTCTTCAGAATACGCCAAAGAAATTCTGGGAGCCGTTTGGGGCTATCCCCCGGCCTTGGAGTTGGGAAAAGAAGCTGCGCTGCAGAAAGCGTTGTTGGAAATGGCTCAGATCGAAATCTTGGATTCTGCCCATGACTGCTCTGAGGGCGGTATCGCTGTAGCGTTGGGCGAATCGGGCTTCGCTAAGGGTGTTGGAATGAGCCTAGACCTGACTTCGCGGGGGCTACCGCCCGAGTTTGCGCTCTTCGGCGAAGATGCTAGCCGGGTGGTCATCTCTTGCGACCGCGATAAACTCGGCGCCATCCAACAAGTAGCGGTAAAATACGGTATCGCGGCAGAGTTGATTGGAGAAACGGTTCCCGAGCGAATGGAAATCAGGCTCGATGGCCGGGTGGTAGTATCAGTGCCGGTTTCGGAATTGCGAGAAGCGTACGAGGGCGCGCTGGAACGGGCGCTGCGCGCGGAACCGGATACGGTGGCGGCGGATTGAGGTCTCCGAGCGCGTAGCCAGAAAATGCCGAGCTTCGCTCGGCCGGGCAGATGAGCCACCTGCCCCTACGTGGTCTGTGGTGGATTTGGCTGACTGCTGAAGGCTGAGTGCTGAATGCTACGTTCCGACAAATTCCACGACGAGTGCGGGGTGGTGGCGATCTACGCCCACCCTGAAGCAGAAAAGCTTGCTTATCTCGGCCTGCATGCGCTGCAACATCGCGGTCAGGAATCTGCGGGTATCGTCACGTCCAATGGCATAACGCTGCGCGCTCACCGTGCGATGGGCTTGGTGGCCGACATCTTTACCGAGGAAGTCTTGTCGCAAGTGCACGGCTCGCTAGCCATCGGGCATACCCGTTATTCCACTGCTGGCGATTCGGCGCTATTCAATGCCCAACCCATCATGGTGCAATCGAACAAGGGGATGATTGCGCTGGCTCACAACGGCAACCTGGTGAATGCGCAGGAAATTCGGCATCGGCTGGAGGCCCAGGGATCAATCTTCCAGACCAATAGCGACACCGAAGTCATCGTTCATCTGATCGCGCTCTCCAAGGAGCAGACGTTGCCAGATGCGATGGCCGATGCGCTGCGTCGCGTGGAAGGCGCATTTTCGCTGGTTATGCTGAGCTCGGATCGTGTTTTCGCGGCACGTGATCCACGTGGCTTCCGCCCCTTGGCGATGGGAAGAATTCCGCGCCTGGAAGGCCAGAGGCAGGACACAATCGTATTTGCTTCCGAGACCTGCGCCTTCGATCTGATAGGCGCGACCTATGAACGTGAGGTCAAGCCGGGTGAGTTGGTAATCGTAGGTCCCGAGGGCATCACTTCGCGCTTCTATTCTCCTGTGGCGGCGCAGTCGAGCTGCATTTTCGAGCACGTGTATTTCTCCCGGCCCGATAGCATGGTCTTCGGACGTCCAGTGCAGGCGAGCCGCGAGGGATTGGGAAGACAACTGGCGCGGGAAGCACCAGTCGAAGCGGATGTAGTCGTTCCGGTGCCCGATTCCGGCGTGACCGCGGCCGTAGGCTATGCCGCCGAGAGCGGCATTCCTTTCCGCTTCGGCCTGATCCGCAATCACTACGTGGGCCGCACCTTCATCGAGCCGCGGCAAAGCGTTCGTGACTTCGGAGTCAAGTTGAAGCTGAATCCGGTGCGCACGTTGCTCCAGGGCAAGCGGGTGGTGCTTATCGACGATTCCATTGTGCGCGGCACTACCAGCCGCAAAATCGTGCGGATGATTCGCAACGCGGGCGCGAAAGAAGTACACATGCGCGTCTCCTGCCCGCCCACGGTTTCCCCCTGCTTCTACGGCGTCGACACTCCGTCGAAGAAAGAATTGATCGCAGCCAACAAATCGGTAGATGAGATTCGCGAATTCATCGGTGCCGATTCACTTGCCTATCTCTCGCTCGAAGGAATGAAAAATGCCTGCGCTGACGGCGAGAAGACCACCTACTGCACCGCTTGCTATACCGGCGTCTATCCCACCAAGTGGGTAGACGTGGAAGAAATTCAGCCCGCCGCGATCAGCGAGCCCTAGCATTTTGCGGAGAACGCCGGTCGGGATGGGCTAGAAATGAAACTTCAGGCTCCCGCCCACCGTACGCGAGGGCGCGTACTGGATCGGAATCTCCTCGCTTTCCTTCGCAATCTGGTAAACGCTGTTCGAGACGTTGGTTACATCGAACTCAAGATCGAGACTCCGAGGCTCCGCGTTCCAGACGTTGACGCCAGTCACCAGGTCGCTGGTGAAGTGTTGGGGCAGCCGGGCGCCGTGCTCGATGATGGTCCCGCTGCCATAACGTAAGGCGCTGCCCACCCAGAATCCGCGCCAACGATTGTGATAGAAGATTTGCGCCGTACCGGTGTGGGTCTGGTCAAAGGCCGGAACGATACGCTCGCCCGGCTGCAGCGGCTCGTCGCCTGCGAAGCCTCCGGTGATGGGACCATAAAAATAAGTCTTCGCCAGTGCATATTGCAAACGTCCGCTGATGCCTAATCGTTCAAGCTGGCGCATGTTCAGCACCAGTTCAGCGCCTTCCGAGCGCGCGGTGTGAAAGTTGATGGGAACGAAGATGCGGCTGATACTGATCTCGTGATTCTCGAAACTGTTGTGTCCGGTATGCAGATAGGCGTTCAATTCCAGGCTAACTCGCGGGTGTAATTCCTGTGCCCATCCCACTTCGAAATAATTCTGGGTATAGGCTCGGACGTTGCCCACCCGCTGATCCGGGTCGACCGCATTGTTGCCGATGAAACTGGCCAGCAGGGAATACTCGATGGGCGGCGGCGAGAAATAGCGGTTGTAGGCGGCATGGAGCACTGAGTTAGTTTTTTTGAAGTGGTAGGCTAGGCCAACCCGCGGGCTGGTCTGCACTGCGGTATCCACCAGATCGAAATAGTCGTAACGAAGGCCGAGGTCTACGGTCAGATTGCGCACGGGCGAGAAATGGTCCTGGATGTAAGCGCTGGCCTGCCCGCCCAGCAAGCCTCCGCTGAAGGTGGGGAACACGTCGGGGTCGCCGCGGCTGTCAAAAAAGAAGCTCTCGTTTTCGCGCAGACGAACCAGGTCCACCCCGGCCTTGAAAAAATTGCCACGCCAATAGTGCGAAATATCGCTCTTGATGCCCAGCGTAAGCGGCGAGCGCGAAGAGATGGAAAGCGGTGTGATGGGGTCGGTGGTGGGCAGCACGCGATCGGAACCGGTACGCTCATAGAGCGAGGTGGAAAGCAGGGTCTCGGGCGAGAACCTATGCAGCCAGGTCAGGATCGCAGTTTGCTGGCGCAAGTGGCGTTGCGCGTCACGCCCAACTTCCTGGTCGTCGCTGATGTTCGGCTGCTGGAAATTATCGCCCCCACCGATCAACAGAAGTTTGACGCTGTCGTTGTCTCCCGCGTGCCAGTCAAACTGTACAGTGGCGCGGGACCCCTTGCCGAAATCGTACAACTCGCGGGGCTGGGGTGGATCGAGAAAGCGCCCTGAGGTAAATCCATCCACAAAAAAGTAGTAGCCGAGCCGGCCCGCCTGCCCGCCGTAGTCGGCGTTGAGATCGTAGTTGTCGACTGTGGCGCCGCGGAAGTTGACGTCACCGTGTCCGCCAAGATCGGCTCCAGAGCGGGTCGTGATGTCGAGCACTCCGCCGAAGCGGTTGCCGTATTCTGGCGCAAAGCCGCCAGTCATCAAGTCCACAGTTTCGAAGATCTGCGGGCTCATGCCGGGACTGAACTGAGGTTGCGTATTGTCCAGAAACGCGACCCCGTTGATGAACTCATGCAACGAAAATTCGGTGCCGCGAACGGCCAGAAAATTGTCGTGACTGTCGCTTGCGCCCGGCATCAGGTTGTTGACCAGATCATTGGTGGTGTCGATCAAAGGATCGGGCAACTTCTCCAAATCCTGCTGGGCAAAGATGTAGGAGCTGCCGGTCTTTTCAGGATCGATGGTTCTGTATCCAGCCTTTATTTCCACGGTCTGCTGCACCGATTCCTTACGCTGCAATTCGACGGTGAGCGCCAGCGGCTGACGGGCGCGGAGAACAAAATCGTAGCTGGCAAGATAGAAGCCTGCGGCATCGGCCTTCAATCTATACGCTCCGGCCTCGACGGTGGCAAAATGAAATTTTCCCGAGGCGTCGCTCGTGATCTGCTGGGCGATGCTGCCTTCCGCACGCTGCAAAACCACATTGGCGCCTGCCACGGCTTTCCCGGCGGCATCACGAAGTAGGCCATCCACTGCAGTTTGCGCGGTGGCGACGGTGGAAAAAATCGCAGCGAGAAAGAGGAAGAGAGAAAACTTGCACATCAGATATATGCCTCGCGCGTGCGCCTGCCGCGTCGCGAAACTGAATGCAGTAGTGTAATCGAGTCAGAACCCGCATGGGAAGCGATGATACCTACAGAGACGATTTGTTATGTGGGTCAAGCCCAAGGCTGGATTCCCAGCGCAATTTCTGGCGCGCTTCGCCGGCCCGGAAAAAGTCTGCCCTGAGCGCCGTCGAAGGGGACATCCGGGGCTATGCGGTTCGTGCTGAAATCACGCGCGGAATCCCCTGCAGATCATTCGTTATCCGGACGTCACTCCACCCAGCCAGAAGGCGCCCGACGCCACCCGCGATCGTGCCGCTGATTTCCATCACCAGCCAGCCTCCCGGCTTGAAGGTGCCACGGGCCTCGGAGATCAGGCGCTCGATGACTTCGAGTCCTGTGGGGCCAGCAAAGACCGCCAGATGGGGCTCGAACTTGCGAACTTCGAGCTGGACCTGGTCTTCCTCCGATTCTCCAACGTATGGCGGATTGGAAACCACAAAATCGAATGCATTGGGTTCGAGCCCTTGCAGCAGATCGGTTTCATGGAACTGAATCCGGCCATCGAGTTGATGTCGCGCGGCGTTGGCGCGGGCGATTTCCAGGGCATCGGAGGAAATGTCTGTCGCATGGATGTCGGCTTGTGGGAATTTTTTGGCGAGAACCAGGGCAATGCAGCCTGATCCGGTGCCAGCATCAACGATCCGTAAAGATCGTGTGCGGGCGCTCCTGCCCGCCGACTCTAGCTGCAGCACGGTCTCAATTACATGCTCGGTCTCAGGACGGGGGATCAGCACGGCTGGCGTAACAACAAAATCCATGCCCCAGAATTCCTGGTGCCCGGTGATGTACTGCGCCGGCACGCCGCGGGCGCGCTCCGCAAGGGCTTGGTCGTATCGGATTTGTTCCGCCACGCTCAGTTCGCGCTCGGGATGGGCAAAGAGATACGCGCGGTCGCATCCCAAAGTGAACATGAGCAGCAGTTCGGCATTCATGCGAGGAGAGGGAACGTTCGCGGCGGTGAGGCGGGAGACGGCGGACATTAGGGCTGCGCGGAGTGTCACCGATGCACTCGTCAAATTACGCCGGTAGCTTCCGCCTTCAATTTCTCCGCCTGGTAGTGGGTCACTAGCGCCTCTATCAGCGGCTGAAGTTTGCCATCCATGACCTGTTCCAACTGGTGAATGGTCAGCCCGATGCGGTGGTCGGTGACCCGGTTCTGCGGAAAATTGTAAGTCCGTATTTTTTCGCTGCGATCGCCCGAGCCCACCATCGCCTTGCGTTCCTTGGCCAGCGCGTCCTGCTGTTTCTGCATTTCCACCTCGTACAGTCGCGAGCGCAGCACACGCATCCCTTTCTCGCGGTTCTTGATCTGCGACTTCTCATCCTGGCAGCTGACAACGGTGTTGGTCGGAATGTGGGTAATGCGCACCGCGGAATACGTTGTGTTGACCGACTGCCCGCCCGGGCCGGAGGAGCAGAAAGTATCAATGCGGAGATCTTTGGCCTCGATCTTGATGTCCACATCCTCAGCTTCGGGCAGAACCGCGACCGTCACCGCGGAGGTGTGTACGCGTCCCTGTTGCTCGGTGGCCGGTACACGCTGCACTCGATGCACGCCACTCTCGTATTTCATTCGCGAATAGACGCGCTGGCCTTCAATGATGGCGATTACTTCCTTCAGCCCGCCCACCGAAGAATCGGAAGTTGAAAGCACTTCGACCTTCCAGCCCTGCGTTTCCGCGTAGCGCGTGTACATTCTGAACATTTCCGCGGCGAAGAGCGTGGCTTCGTCGCCCCCCGTGCCGGCACGGATCTCCAGAATCACGTCCTTTTCGTCGTTGGGATCCTTAGGCAGCAGCAGAACTTTGAGTTCTTCCTCCACCCCGCCGACGCGCGCTTCCAGTTTGTCCAGTTCCTCCTGCGCGTAGGCGCGCATCGCGGCCTCCTTTTCATCGGCCAGGACGGCCCTGCTCTCGGCGATCCCGCGCTTCAGGTCCTTGTACTCCCGATATTTCTCGACGATGGACGAGACTTCGCTGTGCGCCTTGGCCGTCTTCTGATACTTGGCCGAGTCGCTCATGATCTCCGGCGACGCGAGGGCCTGCGTCAGTTCCTCGTAACGGGCTTCGATTTGGTCGAGTCTTTCAAACATGGTTGTTGGTCTTCGTCGTTGGTCGTTCGCGCCCCTGGGGACGCGGTTTCATGATCTTGATTCTAATCCTTGGGAGATGTAGGAGAGAATTTTCGCGCCGGAACGCTAAGCTATAACTAACTCGCCGCCGTGCTGCTTTTCCAGTTCCATGGCGTGGTCCAGCGCGACAATGGCGCACTCGGCCTGATCGTCCGACGGAGGCTGGGTGGTGATGCGCTGCAGCCAGAGGCCGGGAGCAGTCATCAGCGCGAAGAGCGATCCCCGATGCTTGGCCGCAAAACGTATGATCTCATAGGAGACGCCGGCGATGACCGGCAGCAGCGCGATGCGAACGCCAAAGCGGGCCCAGAACGTGGTCACCGGAACCAGCGTGTACACCACGATGGAAATGATCATCACCGTCATCAGGAAGCTGGTGCCGCAACGCGGATGGTAGGTCGAATACTTCTGCACCGCTGCGGTTTCCAGCGGATCGCCGTTCTCGAAAGCGTATACCGTCTTATGTTCCGCGCCGTGATATTCATAAACCCGGTGAATATCGCTCCACAGCGAGACTCCCCAGATGAACAGCAGGAACAGGGCAATCCGGATAACGCCATCCACCAGGTTGAAGATTATTTGCTCGCCGAACAGCGGATTCACCCGCTTCAATTCCGTGGCCGCTAGCAGCGGCAAAAACTTGTACATGAAAATAAAAAACCCGATCGAGATGACGATGTTTACCGCAGCCATCCAGCCACTGATCTCGAGTTTTTTCTCGTTCGGTGCCGGCTCAGGTTGCACTTCATCGAGCGCAACATTGGCGGAAAACTTCAGCGCCCGGAAGCCCAGTGTCATGGCGTGACCGAGGGTGGCGACACCACGAACTACCGGCCAGGCCATCCATTTGCGTTTTTCGGAAAGCCGTTCCAGGGGCTCGCTATGCGTGGAAACTTCTCCGGAAGGTTTGCGGCAGGCGATGGCCCACGCGTGCGGAGAGCGCATCATAACGCCCTCAAGCACCGCTTGGCCGCCGACCAGAGTCTCCTCGCCGCCCTCAAGCGCGGGGAGCAACTGCACAGCCACAAGGAAACGCCACCATGTTCGCAAAAAACGCATGTCTATTAGATGCCCTTCTCTTGTCCAAGGCTCAATCTACAAGAGTACCACAGGCGATTTCATTTAGGATGGCACAAGAGCTGGTTAAGTGACTAAAGGTATTGGGGTTAGAGAGTCATCGGGAGCTCCGGAGTTCTTTCGTGTCTTAGTGGTTCTCGTTTGATCTTCGTGAGTCCGCAAGAAGAACTTAAGCTACCAAGGACGCAAAGTTAAACGAAGGAATTCCTGCATGGGATGGCATGATCAAGTTAGCTGAAGCCGCCGAACGGATCGCAGGCACTACTAAGAAACTCGAAAAGACTGCGATCGTCGCCGAGTATCTAAAGGCTTGCACGCCGCAGGAGGCGTCGGTCTCCGCAGTGTTTCTTTCGGGAAGACCGTTTCCAGTCTGGGCAGAGATCACTCTGCAAGTCGGCGGGTCACTGCTGTGGAGGATTGTGGCCGAACTTTCCGGGAAGGGGGAAGCTGAACTCATCGCCGCCTACCGCCAGTTCGGGGACTTGGGCGCCGTGGCTGGCAAAGTCCTTCCCGCCCGCGGTCGAGACCTGAGTGTGCTTCAGGTGGAAAGCAGATTCCGGGAGATCGCGGCGGCCCGTGGGCCGGCAGCCAAATCCGCGCTGGTGCGTGAACTTCTCTCGCAGGCTACTCCCCTGGAAGCCAAATACATCGTGAAGATCATGACCGGCGACTTGCGGATCGGCCTGAAAGAGAGTCTGGTCGAGGAGGCCATCGCCAAGGCATATGGGGGAACGTTGCACGAAGTACAGCGAGCGAACATGCTGCTGGGCGACATCGGCGAGACCCTGAAACTGGCCGCCGCAGGCAAGCTAGCTGAGGCGAAAATGCGGCTGTTCCACCCCTTGGGTTTCATGTTGGCCAGCCCGGCAGAGTCGGCGGAGCAAGCTCTCAGTTATTTCCAGAACTCGCTGGTCGAAGACAAGTACGACGGCATCCGCGCCCAAGCGCACTGTTCTGACGGTGAGGTGCGCATCTTCTCCCGCACCCGGGACGAGATCACGGAATCTTTTCCCGAGTTGCCCGACGCGCTGGCCGGTCTGCCACAAGAGGCGATTCTCGATGGCGAGATCGTAGCCTGGAGCTATGACGGGCCTGAGGATCTGCCTGAGAGCGGCAGCGAAAACAACAACGTTGCGCCACCGTCCTCGGCGGCTGTCGTGGAGGCGTCCGGCCCGCACATCGCAGGCACAGCGCAAAGCGCCCACGCCGATCCTGGCCGGGCGCTCCCATTCAGCGCGCTGCAGCAGCGCCTGGGACGAAAGCAAGTCAGCGGAAGGCTGATGCGCCAAGTGCCCGTGGCCTATCTCGTCTTCGATGTGCTCTACGCAGGAGGCGAGTTGCTGCTGGAGCGCTCTCTGCGCGAGCGCGAGAACATCCTCGACGCGCTGCTGGCAGCTCCCAGGAAATCCCAAGCAGCTCCGCGAGGCGCCGCCGGAAGTCAGGCGCGTTTTGAATTCGGCGATGACGTCAGCAGGTCGAGCACACGAGTGATCCGCAGCCGGGTTTTCCAGGCTTCAACACCGCCGGAACTCGATCAGCTCTTCGAAGCAGCGCAGGCGCGCGGCAACGAAGGATTGATGATCAAAGATCCCGAGTCGGTCTATACGCCGGGACGGCGAGGCAAATCGTGGCTAAAGCTCAAGCGCGAGCTAGCGACGTTGGATGTGGTGGTTACGGCCGTCGAGTACGGCCATGGCAAACGCATCGGAGTGCTGAGCGATTACACCTTTGCCGTACGCGATGGCGACAAACTGGTGAATATTGGCAAAGCTTACTCAGGACTGACAGACATCGAAATTGCCGAGATGACCAAATGGTTCCTGGAGCACACGATTGAAGATCAGGGCTTTCGGCTGCTGGTGGAGCCGAAGACCGTGCTGGAAGTAGCCTTTAACAACATGATGCGCTCCGACCGTCACGAGAGCGGCTACGCACTGCGGTTTCCTAGAATTGTGAGATTGCGCCCAGACAAGCTGCCGGAAGAAGCGGACACTATCGAGAGGGCAAAGGAGATTTACGAGAAGCAAAACAAGAATTGACGGATTGCCGGATTTACCAATTGACGAACTGAAAATCCAAACACCCTGATGCCGAATCCGTAAGTCTAAAATTCGCAAATCCGCAAATCCGACAATTCGTCAATTCCTCAGTGCTTATGGTGATGCTCTTCTTCCGCCACCGGAATCACGCACCCATGCGCCACTTCGCAATCCACATTCTCGAACTGGATGGTCGTGTGGTTGATGTGAAATTCATGGCGCAGACGTTCCTTTACATCGCGCAGAATGCGTTCGCTAACGGATGGCGGAATGTCGGCGATGGAAATGTGGCAGGAGAGCGCACGGGTCTCCGAACCAATGTTCCATACGTGCAGGTCGTGAACATCGTTCACTCCGTCGATCTTGCGCATTGCGGCTTCGACCAGCTCCAGTTTGACACCCCGCGGCGTGCCTTCGAGGAGGATGTTGAGGGTCTCACGCACGATGCCGAATCCCGACCACAGGATGAGGACACCGATCGCCACGGAAAGCACCGGATCGATCCAGTATCTGCCCGTGGCCATGATTATCCAACCGCCCACGATCACCGCTCCGGTCGAAAGTGTGTCGCCGATTTCGTGCAGCAACGCACTGCGGATGTTGACGTCGCTCCCGGCGCGGTAAAGCAGCAGCGCGATCACTCCGTTCATTACCACTCCGGCGGCGGCTACGCCGATCATGACGCCCGCCTGCACCTGCTGTGGGTTCTGCAACCGGCGGAACGCTTCATAGAAAATGAAACCCGAGACCGCGACCAGCGAGACCGCATTGACCAGAGCCGCCAGCACGCCGGCCCGGTGATAACCGTAAGTCTTGGTGGAACTAGGCGGGCGGGACTGCAGGTAAACCGCCGTCAGCGAAAGCAACAACGCAAAAAAGTCCGAGAGATTGTGCCCGGCCTCGGACAGCAGCGCCAGCGAGTGGGCGCGAATGCCGGCCACCACCAGCAGCACAATGTAGGCGGCGGTTACGACCAGCGAAACCCGCAGGACCCGTGAAGTCCTTTCGCCTCCGCCGTGGCTGGCATGCATGTGCATCAATCCAGTTTAAGACGACAGGGAGCTGGCTTCAAGGCAGCCTCTCTGCTCGTAGTCAGGAGCTGCCGTTTCCGTTGGTATTGCAGACCCTGAACAGGCGTGCTGCAGGTTGTACTGGCTGTCCGGTGCGGCTCTTCATGAAAGCCTGCTGGATGCGGTCGGTTAGCATGCCATTGTCTCGCATGACGAATTGATCGTGACGGTTGGCGCGGATCTCTGTCTGGCGCCGCTGCTGGCCTTTCTTGTAGGGGACGACCTGCTCGCATATGTCGCAGCCGTGATCGGCGGTGGATTCGCGCTGGTCCTGCAGTACGCTGGCACAGCCAGGCCATGCACTACAATGCTTCGTCGTTGCCGAAGCCGTCGCCTGCTGCTGTAGAGGCGAACAATCGAGGAAGCGGCGGCCTAGAGGTGTAGGGACGCAGCTTGCTGCGTCTCAATCCGGTGGGCGGAGAAGACGAAGCAAGATACGTCTTTACGATTATGAGTGCTCGAGAACATAACTTCTGGTTGACGACGGCAAAGATGCCGGGGACTGGTCCCTCGCGTCCGCTACCCGAGATGGTCGACGTGGCCGTGATTGGGGCTGGGTTCACCGGCCTCTCCGTGGCCCGGACTTTGGGGAAACGGGCAGCGACTGTTGCCGTACTGGAGGCGGAAACCGTCGGATGGGGCGCCAGTTCACGCAATGGCGGTATGGTGCTCACCGGGCTCAAGCTGGGCGTGAACAAACTGATCTCTATGTACGGCCGCGAGCGTACGCAGCGCATGTATGCCGCATCAGTGGCATCGATGGATTGCGTCGAGCAACTGGTCCGCGAGGAAAATATCGACTGCGATTTTTCCCGCTGCGGACATCTCGAAGTTGCCTGCAAGCAAAAGCATTTCGACGACTACGCCCGCCAGGTGGAAGTGATCGCACGCGAGTTCAACCACCAGTTGCGCATTGTTCCACGCAGCGAATTGCAATCCGAAATCGGATCGTCGATCTACTACGGCGGCATGGTGGATGAAGTCAGCGCCGGTCTTAATCCGGCGCGATACGTGGCTGGACTGGCACGCGCGACGGCAAAGGCGGGCGCGGCGATCTTTGAAGGAACGAGAGTGGAAAAGATCGAGCGCGAAGTGCGGCAGGGGGCGCAAGGCTGGCGCGTGACGACATCCCGCGGTGCTCTCTGGGCACGCGACGTGTTCGCCGGCACCAGCGGCTATACCGGCGCGGCCACTCCTACGCTTCAGAAAAAGATTATTCCCCTCGGCTCCTACATCATCACCACGGAAGTCCTGCCGGAAGCGCTGGCACGCGAGTTAAGCCCGCGCAATCGCATGATTTACGACTCCAAGAACTATCTCTACTACTACCGGCTCACTCCCGACAATCGCATGCTCTTCGGCGGGCGGGCGGCGTTCTTCCCCGAAACCGCGGATTC
>Ga0137416_10000263_pt1 | contig 23548 bp, 26 predicted proteins | sample CZODoug3_1_1_16f_FD_108282 | JGI IMG/M metagenome (GOLD analysis project Ga0137416, IMG submission 108282) | Vadose zone soil fungal communities from Angelo Coast Range Reserve, California, USA - CZODoug3_1_1_16fungal (Illumina Assembly) | ecosystem: Environmental > Terrestrial > Soil > Vadose...
CGCGGCACCGTGCTGTTGAATGCCGGATCGATCGACGACCGGCTGCGTGAACAGGATTGCCGCGCCAATGTGATCCATGTGGCCCCCACGCGTTCGATGCTGGCGGATGCGCTGGCCCAGTATCTGGTGTGGAAGCAATGGAAGCGCTGGCTGCTGGTGGCCGGCTCGCATGACCAGGACAAGCTCTACGCCGATGCGCTGCGGCGCGCCGCCACGCGCTTTGGCGCCAAGATCGTTCAGGAGCGGACTTTCGAAGACACCGCCGGCGCCCGGCGCACCGACAGCGGCGTGACCCTGATCCAGCGTCAGATGCCGGTGTTCACCCAGCAGGCACCGGCCTACGACATTCTCGTCGCCGCCGATGAAAGCGAAGTGTTCGCAAATTATCTGCCCTACCGCACCTGGGACCCGCGGCCGGTCGCGGGCTCCGCCGGTTTGGTACCGACCAGTTGGGACGCGTCGCAGGATCAATGGGGCGCGATCCAGATGCAGAACCGCTTCCTGAAACTGAATTCACGGCGCATGACGGCAACGGACATGCAGGCCTGGACCGCCGCGCGCATGATCGGCGAGGCGACGTCGCGCACCAACTCCGGCGATCCGAAAACGGTCTTCGACTTTCTCAAAGGTCCCGATTTTTCCGTGGCCGCGTTCAAGGGGACACGGCTGACGCTGCGGGACTGGAACCTGCAGCTTCGTCAACCCATCCTGCTGGTCGACGGACGCATGGTGGTCTCGGTATCGCCGCAGGAAGGTTTCCTGCACCAAGTCTCGGAACTCGATACGCTGGGCGTCGATCGGCCCGAAACCAAATGCAAGCTGCACTGATGGAGAAATCGCGCATGTGGCGCCGCTGTCTAGTCTCCGGAACGGCGCTGTGGCTTGCCGCCGCAGGCCCCGCCTCGGCATTCGTCGCCTATGTGTCGAACGAGAAGGGCAACACGGTGTCGGTGATCGATACCGACAAATGGGCCGTCACCGCTACCATCAAGGTCGGCCAGCGGCCGCGCGGCATCGAATTCACGCGTGACGGCAAGTTCGTGATGGTCGCGGTCGGCGACGACGACACCATCCAAATGATCGATGCGGCGAACCAGCAGGTGGTGGACACCCTGCCCTCCGGCCCCGATCCGGAACTGTTCACCCAGGATGCCGCCGGCAAGGTGCTTTATGTCGCCAACGAGAACGACAACACGGTAACCGTCATCGATCTCGAGAAGCGCGCCCGGCTCGGCGACATCCAGGTCGGCGTCGAGCCCGAAGGCATGGCCATCAGCCCGGACGGCAAGATCCTGGTCAACACCTCCGAGACCACCAACATGGCGCATTTCATCGACACCACGACGCGCCAGATCGTCGCCAACGTGCTGGTCGATGCACGGCCGCGTTTCGCCGAGTTCAAGCGCGACGGCTCCGAATTATGGATATCGTCGGAGATCGGCGGCAACGTCTCGATCATCGACCCGGTCAAACATGTGGTGACCGGCAAGATCAGCTTCGAGATACCGGGCCTGCGGCGCGAGGCGATCCAGCCGGTCGGCATCGGCATGACCAGGGACGGCAAGACCGCCTTCGTAGCCCTCGGCCCTGCCAATCGCATTGCCGTCGTCGACGGCACCAGCCATACCGTGACAAAGTATCTTCTGGTGGGACAGCGGGTCTGGCATATGGCGTTCACTCCGGACGAAAAATATCTGCTGGTGACCAATGGCGTCTCCAACGATGTCTCGGTGATCGATGTCGGCGCGCTGAAGGTGATCAAGACCATCCAGGTCGGCGAACTGCCCTGGGGCATTACGATTGCGCCGCAATGACGGCAACCGACGCAGCCACGACCAGCCAGAATTCGCCGGACATCTCTCCCCGGCCGGAGCCCGCCGCGACGCCCGCGCTGTCGATCGATGGCGTCAGCCATTCCTATGGTATCAGGCGCGCGCTCATCGATATCAACTTCGCCGTTGCGCCGGCGAGCTTTACGGCGCTGCTCGGGCTCAACGGCGCCGGCAAGAGCACGCTGTTCTCGCTGGTCACGCGCCTGTTCGGAATTCAGACCGGCCGCATCGGCATTTTCGGACATGATATCGGGCAAGCGCCGGGCGAAGCGCTGCGGCTGCTCGGTGTGGTGTTCCAGCCGCGCACGCTCGATCTCGACCTCTCGGTGACGCAAAACCTGCTGTATCACGCCGCCCTGCACGGCATCTCGCGGCGCGACGCGCGGTTGCGCAGCGAAGAGGTGCTGGCTCGCATCGGTCTTGCCGATCGCGCCGGCAGCAAGGTGCGCGACCTCTCCGGCGGCCAGATGCGCCGGCTGGAGATTGCCCGCGCACTTCTGCATCGCCCGCGCCTGCTGCTGCTCGACGAGGCGACCGTCGGGCTCGACGTCAAGGCTAGAGCCGATATCCTCAGCCACGTCCGGCAGCTCGTCACCGAGCAGGGTATCGGCGTGCTGTGGGCCACCCATCTGTTCGACGAGATCAGCTTAAGCGACGACCTCGTGGTGCTGCATCAGGGCCGCGTGCTGGCGCACGGCGAGGTCTCGCGCGTCATCGCCGAGACCGGCGCGCCAGACGTCAACGCCGCTTTCGCGCGCTTGACCGCCGCGGCACCGTCCGGGAGCCCCGCATCATGAGCTCCACGACCATCAAGCCCGCCCGCAGCGGCTTCTCGCTTGCGGAATACCTCACCTGCCTGAACGGCATCGTGTGGCGCGAGGCGCTGCGCTTCCTGCACCAGCGCGAGCGTTTCGTCTCGGCGCTGGTGCGGCCGCTGGTGTGGCTGTTCATCTTCGCCGCCGGCTTCCGTCAGGTGCTCGGCATCTCCATCATCCCGCCTTACGAAACCTACATCCTTTACGAGGTCTATATCGCGCCGGGATTGATGGCGATGATCCAGCTCTTCAACGGCATGCAGTCTTCGCTCTCGATGGTCTATGACCGCGAGATGGGCAATATGCGCACCCTGTTGGTCAGTCCGTTGCCGCGTGGGTATCTCTTGTTCTGCAAGCTGCTGGCGGGAACCGCGGTCTCGCTGCTGCAGGTCTACGCCTTCCTCTTGATCGCGTGGTTCTGGGATATCGCGCCGCCGCCGATCGGCTATCTCACCGTGCTGCCGGCGCTGATCCTGTCGGGGTTGATGCTGGGCGCGCTCGGCATGCTGATCTCGTCCGGCATCAAGCAGCTCGAGAACTTTGCCGGCGTGATGAATTTTGTCATCTTCCCGATGTTCTTCGCTTCGTCTGCGCTGTATCCGCTGTGGCGGGTGCAGGAAGGCAGCCCGATGTTGTACCATGTGTGCCTGTTCAATCCGTTCACCCATGCGGTCGAGCTGACACGCTTTGCGCTGTATGGACAGATCAACTGGATTTCGCTGGCGGTCGTCGGCTCCTGCACCGCCGCCTTCATGATCGGCGCGATCTACGCCTACGATCCATCGCGCGGCCTGGTTCGCCGCGGGCCCGGCGGAGCCGAAGCATGAACTGGCGAATTACGATGTTGGCGCTGCTCGCCGTGGCGGCATCCGCGGAGTCCTGCTTTGCCGCCGATCCGCGCTATCCCGACTGGCCGTGCGCCCAGGCCAAGGTGCCCGAGATTTCGCTGGCCGCGGTGTGGGCCGGCCCACCGCTCGACGACGCCTCGAACAAATGGAAGGACGACGCCAAGGTAGCCGCGCTGGTGACGAAACTGGCCGCCAGGCGGACCCCGCTTGACGACGCCCAAAAGGCGATCACGGAGTTTCTGTCCGGATCAGTGACTGACAAATCCACGGCCGGAAAACTTCTGTTTGCCGGCCTATTCGATGCCCTCAATGACCAGCGCTCGTCGGTCATCAACGGGCTAGAACGTGTGATGCGCAAGCAGCGCGAGGCGGCGGAAAAAATCCGGTCCGATACGCTCGCCTTGCAGGCGCTGCAGGATGCGTCGCCACCCGATCAGCCCAAGATCGACGAACTCGGCAATCAGCTGGTGTGGGAAACGCGGATTTTCGAGGACCGGCGGCGCGTGGTCAAATTCGTCTGCGAGGTGCCGACCGCGATCGACCAGCGGCTGTTCGCGCTCGGCCGCACCATCCAGCAGGAGATGGAATAGCGATTCTACGCCGTCGTTCCCCGGATGCTGCGCAGCGCGCCGCACTTGCGGCGTGGTGCGCTGCTGATCCGGGGTCCATCGATTGCACATGGGTCCCGGCTCTGCGGAGCAGCGCGAAGAGCGCTGCACCGCGTCCGGGACACGAGTTCTAGTCTAACGCGGAGATGACGTCTCCTCGCCTTCCCGCTGCTCCGGTTGCGATTCTGCGACCGGCAAATCCGCGCGCTCCCAACCGTCCGTTCCATCCGGATACCAGGCCACGTTGGTATAGCCGTAGGACAGGACTCGCTTGGCGGCGTTCCACGACATCCAGCAATCGGCCTGGCAATAGACCACGAGCAGCGTTGCGTTGTTGCCGCCGGAGGCGCGGGCCAGTCCGTGCCGCAGATAGTCTTCGGTCGCCTCCGCCAGCTTGCCGTAGCCGGTGTCCGGCAACCAGATGCTGCCGGGGATGTTGAGCCGCGGCTTGTCGCGCCAGATGGTGCCGACGGGCAGGTTTTGCGGCTTTGGCGGGCGCGGCAGCACGTCGATGAAGACGCCACGCTTGGCGCGCCAGATCGCCTCGGCCTCCGCGGTGGTGAGAACGCGCGCGCCGGCAAGCGTCGCCGGAACCGGTGTGCGGTAATTTTCCGTGCGGTATCCGTCAGGCTCCGGAGGTTTCTCCTGCGCATGGGATGGGGTCGCACCTATCAGCGCCGCGAGGATCAGTCCCGCGAGCGTCCGCGTCATGGCGACTTGGTGGCGGTCTCCGCGCCGATCGGCCGGTCGTTCTCGTCGAGCAAGGGAACGCCGAAATCGAGCAGGATCTTGTCGATGGCCGGCTGGTTCTCCTGGATCAGACGGTTGAGCTGCCGTTTCCAGTTCTGGTCGGCCGCCCGCACGCCCATGCCGATGCGATAGGCGAGCTTGGGTCCAGTCGTTTCCTTGACGAGCGGCGTGACATGAAGCGGCGGGCTGGCCTTCTTGGCGTAGAAGCCCGCCATCGGTCCCCACAGAATGCCGGCGTCGATCTCGCCCTTCTCGAGATCACCGATCATGGCTTCCGCCGACGAATCGAAGCGGGTGTCGATCATCAACGGATAGGGCTTTGCATTCGTCATCAAACCATTGACCGCCATGTTGGTGGCGGGCGGCGTGCCGGCAACGATGCCGATGCGCTTGGTCTTCAGGCGCGCATCTTCCAACGTATCGACATCGTCAAGGCCACTGCCTTGCTTGGCGACCAGCGCATAGGCCGTCCGGTAGTACGGATTGGTGCCCTGCGCCAAATCGTCGCCTTGCGGAAAGCCCATGATGACGTCGCACCTGTGAGCACCGAGCGTCATCCGGACGAAACCGGTCGCCTGCGGAAAGTACATGAAATCGAGTTTCTTCTGCAGCTTCTCCGCGAACAGCTCGCCGAGCTTGTTCTCGAAACCCTCGCCCTTGTCGTTCGAGAACGGCAGATTGCGCGGGTCGGCGCAGATCCTCAACACCTTGGGATCGACGAGTTCGATGGAAAGATCGCCGCTTTCATTGCTCTGCGCGCGGGCAATTTCCCGGCCGGCCAGCAATGCCGCGACCGCAACCAGCGCGACCAACAGGCAGCGACGTCGTACGAGAGTTCTCATCGCGCGGTTTCCTCTTGATCGAACGGTTGGCCGCCATCCATAGATTGCCCAGCACGCCATGGCGTGCAACAGGAATAATCCTCATGACGGACTAGCTGTGCGTGTTGCGACGCAAACCAGACTTTGCTGAAAAAGACTTGGGCGAGGAAGATTTGGGCGAAAAAGAATTGGGCGAAAACATGGCTCATGGCGTTTCGACAATCGTGCTGTTTTTGGTGCTCGGCACCTCGACCGTATCGCAGGCGCAGCAACAAGAATTGCCTGTGAGCGAAGTCGCCCCCGGAATCTTCGTGCACATCGGCGAGACCGCGTTGATGAATCGTGAGAACGAGGGTGCGATTGCCAATGTCGGCTTCGTCATCGGCGATGACGCGGTTGCCGTGATCGATACCGGCGGAAGCGCAGCTGAGGGACGGCAACTGCTGGCCGCCATCCGCGCGCGCACGGAGAAGCCGATCCGCTACGTCATCAATACGCATGGCCATCCCGATCACGTCTTTGGCAATGCGGCCTTCGTGCACGACGGAACCGTATTTGTCGGCCACAAAAACCTGCCGCGGGCGCTGGCGACACGCGGGCAATTCTATCTCGACGGGTTTCGCCGCACCATGGGCGACGAACTGATCGACGAAGTCCGCATCGTGCCGCCGACCTTGCTGGTCGAGGACACCCTCAAGCTCGATCTCGGTTCGCGTACCCTTTCCCTAAAGGCGTGGCCGGCCGCGCACAGCGACAATGATCTCACCGTATCAGACGAGCTGACCAAGACGCTGTTTGCGGGCGATCTGGTGTTTGTTGCCCACATTCCTGTGGTCGACGGCAGCCTCAAGGGCTGGCTCGCCGCCTTCGATGAACTCGGCAATCTGGCTGCACGGCGCGTGGTTCCCGGTCACGGTCCCGTGAGCGATTGGCCGGCGGCCCTCGCCGATGAACGTCGTTACCTCGAGAAGCTGGCGTCCGATGTTCGCGCGCTGATCGCCGATGGCAAACCGATCACGGTCGCCGCCGACACTGCGGCGGCATCGGAGAAATCCCGATGGCAATTGTTCGAAGACTACAATGCGCGCAACGCGACTGCAGCATTTTCGGAAATTGAATGGGAATAGGCCGTACAATGCCCTATATTCGGTTCGCTACTTCCACGCTCGCGACGGGCGCGACCATGTTCGGAACTCATTTCCGTCTGCTCTGCATCGCCGCTCTCATGAGCGCCATGTTCGGCGCGCGCCCTGCGCCTGCGGCAACGCCCGAAGCCTATGATCCCTGGCCCGGCCTGGTGCAGGACATCTTCAACAATCGGCCGATCAACGACGGCAGCGACGTGATCGCGATCGAGATGCCGTACCGCGCCGAGGATGCGGCAATCGTGCCGGTGACGCTGCGCACAAAACTTTCGCCCGGCGATGTCAGGCGCGTAAAGACGATCACGCTGGTGATCGACCAGAATCCGGCGCCGATGGCCGCCAAGTTCGAATTGGGACCGGACGCCAACGTGTCGGAAATCTCGACCCGGGTCCGCGTCAACAACTATACCGATGTTCACGCGGTCGCCGAGCTCAGCGACGGCAAGCTCTATATGGTGAAGACCTACGTCAAGGCTTCCGGCGGCTGCTCCGCGCCGGCCGCCAAGAATGCCGAGGAAGCCAACAGCAGACTCGGCCAGATGCGCTACCGGCAATTCGCAAAGCCTGGCCCGGGGCCCGCGAGCAGCGCCCGCGAGGCCCAGATCATGATCGGCCATCCCAACAATTCCGGTCTGCAGATGGACCAGGTCACGCAGCTCTATATTCCGGCCTTCTTCATCAACGAATTGCATGTGTGGCAGGACGACAGCCCCGTACTGTCGATGGAAGGCGGAATTTCGATTTCGGAAGACCCCAATATTCGATTCACCTACGTCTCAAATGGCGCCAAGCAATTCCGCGCCGAGGCCAAGGACACCGATGGTCACCTGTTCCAGCACGCGTGGAAGATCGACGCATCGGGGATCTGATGTGGCGCCCTCGTGTCCCGGACGCGGCGCAGCGCGTATTCGCGGTGCGCCGCAGAGCCGGGACCCAATTCTTGTGCTACTCGATGGACCCCGGATCAGCAGCGCACCACGCCGCAACTGCGGCGCGCTGCGCAGCATCCGGGGAACGCATCCTCGAGCACGGCCAACTAAAAACATCGCACTTCGGCCTCCGCCTGAGCTCGCCTGAGATCATTGAGCGCGCCTGCCGCCTGTTCGGAAGAGCGGAACTGGCCGCCCAGATTTCCCTGCACCTGCGACATGCTCAGGACGGTCTCGGCGGTGACGTAGCGGTCATAGGGCACGAGCGAGGCAACGACATCGATCGAACAGGAACATTGTTCGATCGCCTGCCGCGTTTCGCCATTCGCCTTCAGGCAGCCAAACACATATTCTGATCGCGCCGACGTCGGATAATCGTTGATATCTTCGGCGCAGCCAGCGGCTACGCTCGCCAACAGCGTAGCCAGTATGGCGACAATACGTCCTACCGATCCGACTAACGTCATGGGCCTGCTCCCGATGCTAGGCAGGAAAGCTATGCTATGGCTATCATGCTGAAAAGAAGACATTCCAGGAAACGGCTCACGAGATCATGAAGTTTTTTGTTCGCACGCTGCTGGCTGCAGTCACCCTCGCCGTCATGCCACTTGGCGCGTTTTGTGGGGCCGAGACGATCCGCGTTGCAGCGCAGAAAACCGGAACATTCGGCTGGGAACTGGCTGTGATCCGCGCCCACGGCCTCGACAAGAAATCAAATCTTGACATTCAGGTGCTCGAACTCGCCAGCCCCGAGGCGGGCAAGATCGCGCTGCGCGCCGGCAACGCCGACATCATGGTGTCCGACTGGCTGTGGGTGTCGCGCGAACGCGGGCTCGGCGCCAAACTGACGTTCTATCCGTATTCGAGTGCGCTCGGCGCCGTGATGGTACCGGGCTCATCGCCGATCCGGGCATTGGCCGATCTGAAGGGACGCAAGCTCGCCGTCGCCGGCGGCCCGATCGACAAGAACTGGCTGCTGCTGCAGGCCTGGCTGAAGCAGGACAACATCGACCTGAAGTCGGAGGCGACGATCGCCTATGGCGCGCCGCCGCTGCTGGCGGCCAAGACGCTCAGCGGCGAGATGGACGCGACCATCAATTACTGGAATTTCTGCGCGGCGCTGGAAGCCAAGGGCTTCCGCCGCCTCGCCGGCATCGAGGACATCCTGCCGCGGCTTGGAGCCAAGGGCCGCATCGCGATGATCGGCTACGTGTTCGACGAGGAATGGGGCAACGCCAACAGGGACCTGGCCGCGCGCTTCATCGCGATGACCCGCGCGGCGAAGGAGATCCTGGCGAGCTCGGATGCGGAATGGGAGACCATCGCGACGTTGACCGGCGCCGCTGATGAGGCAACCCTGCACGCCTACCGCGACCGGTATCGGGAAGGAATTCCGCGCCGCCCGATCGCCGATGAGGAAGCCGATGCGCGCATTCTCTATCGCGTGCTGGCGGATGTCGGCGGCCGCGAACTTGTCGGACCGGCGACAGAGCTCGATCCCGGCACCTTCACCCACGCGATCCCGGGAGACTGAGGTGCTGCGTCTGCTGTCCTTCGTCGTTTTTCTCGCCACCTGGTGGATCGCGTCGTTGCTCGCGGGCGGTGCGAAGCTGCCGGCTCCCCCCGTCGTGCTCGCGGCGGCGATGACGGAGGCCCGTTCCGGCGCGCTGTTTCTCAATCTCGGCGCAACATTGGCGCGAGTTGCCCTTGCCTTCACTTTGGCGATGACGCTGGGCTCGGCCATCGGCTATTTGATGGGCCGGGTCCGGCTTGCCAACCGTCTCGGCGATCCCTGGCTGATCCTGCTGCTCAATCTGCCCGCGCTCGTCGTCATCGTGCTCGCCTACATCTGGGCAGGACTGACCGAAGTCGCCGCGATCGCCGCGATCGCCATCAACAAGCTGCCGACCGCGGTAGTGACGCTGCGCGAGGGAACGCGCGCCCTGGATGCGGCGCTGGACGAGATGGCGACGGTGTTTGCGATCCCGCGCTGGCGGGCGTTTCGGCACGTGATCTTGCCGCAGCTGGCGCCCTATATCGCGGCCGCGGCGCGATCGGGGCTTTCGCTGGTCTGGAAGATCGTGCTGGTCGCCGAGCTGCTCGGACGCCCGAATGGCGTCGGCTTCGAGATCGGCGTCGCCTTCCAGCTGTTCGACATCCCGCTGCTGCTCGCCTATTCGCTGAGTTTTGCGGCGGTCGTTCTCATCATCGAGGCCGCATTGGTGCAGCCCTTTGAAGCCCGTTTATCGCGGTGGCGGCCCCGTGCAGCTTGAGGTCGATATCGAAAGCAAGGCGTTCGAGAACGCGGCGGGCGAGCGGCAGGACGTGCTCGCCGGCATCAACTTCACGCTCAGTGCCGGAGAGATTGGCGTCTTGGTCGGCCCGTCCGGCTGCGGCAAGAGCACCGTGCTCAGGATCCTCGCCGGCCTCGACCGCGACTATCAGGGGCACGTTGCGCAGCCGGCGGGCGCGCGGATCGGCATGGTATTTCAGGAACCAAGGCTGCTGCCCTGGCGCTCGGTCGAGGAGAATGTGCGGCTGGCCGCCCCCCAGGCCGATGATGCGAAACTTGCAGCACTCTTCACCATTCTGGAGTTGAACGCCCATCGCAGCCACTTTCCCGGCGAACTGTCGCTCGGCCTCGCCCGACGCGTCGCGCTTGCGCGCGCGTTCGCCGTCGAGCCGGATTTCCTTATTCTCGACGAACCGCTGGCCTCGCTCGACGAAGCGCTGGCCGCCCGCCTGCGCGAGCAGATCGCGATCCTGGTGGCAAGCCGTTCCGTGATGACGCTGCTCGTCACCCACAATCTGGACGATGCGGTTCGTCTCGGCGACCGCCTGTTCTTCCTGTCGGCGCGGCCGGCAAAAATTCTCCACGTCGAGACCATTGATGCGCCCCGCGCGGCGCGGCGCGAGGCAGACGTCAACGAGATAAAGGCTGCTATCTCGCGGTTGGATCTTGCAAATATGTGAGGCGCGTTCATCCTTGGTCAAAATATTTCGGGAGGTCACCATGTCACGCGCGCTGATTGCCATCGGCGTCTTGTTGATGGCTTTGCCGGGCGAGCTTCGCGCCCAGGGAAAAGGCATCCGGCTATGGAACCTGACCACCGCGACCATTTCCGGCTTTCAGCTCTCACCCGCCGGAAAGAACGACTGGGGACCCAATCAGACCTTGAACGACAAGGACAAGGAGGTCGACCACGACGAACGTTTGCGCATCACCGGCGTGGCGCCCGGACGCTACGATGCCAAGGTCGGCTATCCCGGATCGAAGCTATGTTATGTGCGCGACATCGAGATCAAGGCCGACGCCGTGTTTTCGATTGCCGACAAGGATCTGAAGGACTGCAGCAAGTAATCCCCGCCGCTTCGGCAAGCCGCGGGATCAGCCCGCGGACGCCGCTTCGCCTGCGTCGGCCTTGTCGTTGCTGTGGGGATATTCGCAACGCCACTTGACCGCGGTCCACTTCGGATGCTCGCCCACCCATTGCGCGATATAGGGCTGGGCAGCCATGGCACATTGCTGCAACGATGCGCTGGAGGAAAACACCAAATGGGTCTCCTCGCAGGTCGCCGGCGACAGCACGGCACATACGGTCACGATCAGATCTATCGGATTCATGCCTGAGATCCCTGGGGCTTGTCAGCGAACATAGCACAAATAGCTACGCAACCGGCTGGGCGAAGTTTCACACCGCCGTGAAACCCCGGAACGCGACGCTAGAAGTTAACGCCGAATACCAGCCGCGCCTGGTGGCGTTCGAAGTTGACGAGGTCGAGCGCCGCATTCGACCCGGCGGGCCGACCCCATGCCTGGACGCCCCAGCTTGCCGTCAGCCGGGATTTTTCCGAGAGCTTGAAGTATGCGGTCGGACCGACAAAAAGCGCCTCGCCTGCAAATTCTTCCAGGCCGATCCCCTCATATTTCCGAAAATAGCGCGCTTCGCCACCAAACAAAATGCCGGGCCGTATCTGCGCCATCAATCCCAATGCGGCACCGACCGTGGATTCCTGCTCGGCCGCGCCTGTTGCGAAAACGCGCGTCCATTCCGGCTGGTAGGTCAAATTGAGGGCCGCGACGACATTTGGAAGCAATTCCCGGTCGAACGCGAGCGTGAACTCGTTACCGAAATTGCGAACGGGCGCCGCACTGGTTTCGTCGACGCGGCTGAAATGGCTCTCGACGGCGAATGTCAGGCCGAAGGGCGCGCCGTCCCGATCGAGAAATTTGTAGCGCAGATCGAGGGCACCGCCCTGCAGGGCCAGTTGCCGCCGATCCTCCAGACCTGGAACGCCGCTGATATCATGGGCAGCAAAATCGCCGCCCACTTCGATCCGGAAATTCCTGAAGGGCACCAGTTCCAGCTCGAGCTCCTGGCCAACGGCGCGGTAATTGCCGCCATTCCTGGCAAACCGTGCGGTCGTCTGGCTCTGGAATTCGCGCTCGCCGACATCGCCGACATCCGCGCCGATCATGAATCCGAAAATATGCTCGGTATCGATGCCTTCGGCATGGCCGCAGGCCGAAAACAGCGCGAAGAAACACGCGATCGCCGCCCGGAACGTTTTGGCGCGAATAGGCATTCTCATTGCGAAAGCCATCAGGGGATCAATGGCGACAGCACCGCTGACCGGGAACACACCGTACCACACCGTAGGGACCGGCGGCGAGCCATCGAAAGGCTTGATCCCACATTCAAATCGGCTGCATTGTTGGCGGCGCCCGATCTGAAACAACAACAGGGAGGAGAACCAAATGGCAAAAGTTCTGGTACTTTACAAGAAGCCGAAGAGCGCTGAGGCTTTCGACAAGCATTACGCTGCGGTCCACATTCCGCTGGCGAAGAAGATTCCCGGCCTGAAGAAATACGGCGTCAGCAAGGGCGGCGTCGGAACACCCGCCGGCCCGAGCGACATTCACCTCGTCGCGACGCTGCATTTTGATTCGCCTGACGCCCTTAAGGCCGGCATGGGATCGGCCGAAGGAAAAGCCGCAGGCGCAGACCTCGCCAACTTTGCCGATGGCGGCGTGGATCTCTACATTTTCGACGAGAAGGAAGTTTAACGAGAAGGAAGTTTGGCGGCTTCGCCGGTCTTTTGAAGCCGCGAGACGGACGCCTGCCACGGCTCGAAGCAGCGCATCGCTGCACGAGCCGGGCAGATCGCCTTGATGCCGTCTATTTGCGCGCTGCGCAGGCGTACATGTTGATTTCCATGCCCACCGGCACTTCGACAATCTTCGGAGTTTTCCAGCTCATTCGGGTCTCCCAAGTAACTTTCAAGAGTAACTTTCAAGAGTAGCTTGCAACAAGTAACTTGCAGGCCGTTTGGCGCGATGCTCGCGCCGGGGCTGAACCTAGGGCGAGCCCGGACCTAGCGCAAGTGTGGAAGCAAATGGGGAAGATCGAAGGCCGAAGGTGTGTGCCATTCCTGACAGCCGATACTTCTCTCTTGGACAAAGCCATTTCTCTCTTGGACAAGACGCTGCGGGATACCCGTCTCCGATAGAGCACCGGTTTCGGGTGGAAAGCGAAATCCCGGCGTTGTTTGATCAACCGTTTTTCTGTCCCGTGAAGTGCGAGGCCGTCCATGCGATTCATCTCCAAGGGATCACTCGTTTCAATCTTCGCACTCTGTCTCGCGGTGCCCGTTTTCAATTTGCCCGCGGTCGCGCAGAATGCGCCGCCGCTCGGCCAGCCCGCGCCATATCAGGCAAACCAGCAGAGAACGCTGACCGGAAAGGAGCGGCTCGGCAGGAAGTGGATGGACGAGCAGCGGATCGACAATTGCAACGTGCCGATTGACAAGCGGGGAACCAAACCGCGATCCAGCGCCTGCCTGCATGTTCCAGCGGGGTGATTGGCCTCTTGCCAACGGATCGTGTCAATGAATGGACGACGCAGCGAATGCGCTTGAGCAGGATTTTCCGGGCGGGTCGCGCAGTTCAGGCCTGCCTAATATCGGCGTTGCTCGTTGCTGTTGCATGCTGCCGGACACTGGCCGACGAGCCATCCGTCACACCTGCAAGCATGGCCCGCATTGGCGAGGTCGACGAACGCTTCCAGTCCTATAACGTCGAAATGGTCGAGGTGACCGGCGGACGATTCTGGAAACCTTACGGGCCCGACATTTCAGACACCCGTTCGGACCAGTCTGCGTACCGAGCCCCGCTCGACCTGACCAATACTCGGCTGCGAAGGCTGGCCACCGCGTTGGCACCGGCCTATCTGCGTGTCAGCGGGACCTGGGCGAACGCCACCTATTTTTCAGATTCGGATACGGCGCCATCCGTGCCGCCGGCAGGGTTCAATGGAATTCTGACCCGGCAGCAGTGGCGCGGCGTGATTGATTTCTCGCAAGCGGTCGGGGCACCGATCGTGACGTCATTCGCCGTAAGCCCGGGCACCCGCGACGCCGCCGGGGCATGGACGCCAAATCAGGCATCTCGCCTTCTCGGCTATACCGCCTCGATCGGAGCCCATATCGCTGCGACCGAACTCATGAACGAACCGAACGTCGCTGCGGCGAACGTTTCGGCGGCCAGTGACGACGCGGCTGCGTACGGACGCGACTTCAGGATATTCCGTTCTTTCGTGAAACGGGAAGCGCCAAGGGTCATGATCCTTGGTCCCGGCACGACGGGTGCAACGGACGCCGCTTCAAGCCTGCTTGCCGCGGCAGGACCTGGTCTGGATGTTTTTTCGTACCACTACTATGGGGCGTTGTCCGAAAGGTGCGTCGGCGCCAGCGCGTCAGATGGCGTACTTCCGGAGACCGCGCTTTCCGAACAATGGCTCGCGCGGACCGATCGAACCCTGGATTTCTATCGCCATCTTCGAGACCGGTTCGAGCCGGGCAAGCCGATCTGGCTGACCGAGACGGCTGAAACAGCCTGCGGCGGAAACCGCTGGGCCGCGACATTTCTGGATACATTCAGATATCTCGACCAGCTTGGACGATTGGCGAAGGCCGGCGTTCAGGTCGTGGTGCACAACACGCTCGCGGCAAGTGACTACGGCCTGCTGGACGAAAAGACCTTTGTGCCCCGACCGAACTACTGGGGCGCATTGCTGTGGCGTCGCCTGATGGGAGCCACCGTGCTCGACTCCGGCGTGCCGGTTCGGGCCGGTCTTCACGTCTATGCCCACTGCCTGCGTGAAAGGCCGGGCGGCGTCAGTCTTCTGGTCATCAACACCGGCCGCGCTACGCCAAACACGCTGAACCTTGCCGATGCTTCCGAGCGCTACACGCTGGACGCGGCCAAGCTGGACGATGAAACGGTACGTCTCAACGGTCACATGCTGGAACTGGGCGCGAACGATGATCTCCCCGACATCGCGGGCGTCGGCATGCCCGCCGGTGCACTGTTATTCGCACCGGCGACCATCACATTTTTGGCGATTCCGGCGGCAGCAAACAGCGCCTGTCGAAGCCTCCATTAAGGAAAGCCACGCGACGAGGCATTATCCATCCATCAGACGCCGCCAGGCTGGACGTAGCAAAACACGTATCTGTTGCGGCTCAGAAATACGATGCCGTGCCCGGTCGGATTCGATCGATCCCATTTGAGTTTCTGATTCGGGATTTCAATTTCCGTTCCAATGTCGATGTGCGGGCGGCCGCGCGGCTCATCGGGCCGGTCATCGGTAATGATCGCGTAGGTTTTGCCGTCCCGGACATGGATCTCGTCGGCGAAATAGGCGTCGGCTTCGCCGCAGCATGACGCGCTCGGCACATCCGGCTGCATAAGGGCCTGGTACCATTGCTTGATTGCGGGGTCGCCTGCCTCCCATTGTCCTAGATCTCGCGCCTTCGCCGTCCCGCCCAAGCATCCGAAAATACTCAGGCAAAGGATGATCCGTATCATCCGTTCGCTCCTGTGTTTTCCGGCATGGCATGCAAAGCAAGCTTCGTGCCGAGAACCGCCCGGTGGCGTTGAGTATGCCAGCGCCGATTCGCCAAACCGCAGAAGTGCCTACGAAAAAGGCGGTCGTTGACCGACCATCGCGAGACGCAACGTTCGTCTGCGTTTTCGTATTGACGGTTTTTGGTTTCAGGCAGACTGTTGTTCCCGCAGCGTCAGGATAGGCGCGCAAGGGACATTTGGGAGGGAACTGATGAAACGCATTGCGCTGGCCGCAAGCCTCGTGATTCTTGCATCGTATGGTGCAAGCGCTCAGACCAACGATCAGCTGGTCAAGGGTGCGACCGATACCGCGAACGTTCTCAATTACGGCATGGGCTATAATCTGCAGCGGTTCAGTCCGCTCACGCAGATCAACAAGGACAACGCCAAGAATCTGGTTCCAGTATGGAACTACAGTTTCGCCGACGATCGCAGCGAAGAGTCGCAGCCGCTGGTCTACCAGGGCGTCATCTACGTCACCACCCACGCCGCCACGATGGCGGTCGACGTCAAGACCGGCAAGCAGATCTGGAAAACCAAGGTCGAATATCCAGCGGAGACGCCGCGAATCGTTTGCTGCGGCATCATCAACCGCGGCGCCGCGCTGTACGACGGCAAGGTGTTCCGCACCACGCTCGATGCCAACGTGATCGCACTCGATGCCAAGACCGGCAAGGAAGTCTGGCGCCAGAAGGCCGCCGACATCAAGGAAGGCTACTCGATGACGGTAGCGCCGCTGGTCGCCGACGGCGTCATCCTGACCGGCATCTCGGGCGCCGAGTTCGGCACCCGCGGCTTCATCGACGGTTGGGATCCCGCGACCGGCAAACATCTGTGGCGTACCAACACGATTCCGAGTCCGGATGAACCCGGCGGCGATACCTGGAAAGGCGACACCTGGAAACAGGGCGGCGGGTCGACCTGGATCACCGGCTCTTACGACCCGGAGCTGAACACGGTCTATTGGGGGGTCGGCAATCCGGGTCCGTTCAACTCGGCCGTGCGCCCAGGCGACAATCTTTACACCTGCTCGGTGCTCGCGCTCGAACCGAAGACCGGCAAGATGAAATGGCACTATCAATTCTCGCCGAACAATCCGTTCGACTATGACTCGGTCGCCGAGATGGTGCTCGCCGACATGACTATCGAGGGCAAGCCGACCAAGGTCTTGATGGATGCCAATCGCAACGGCTTCTTCTACGTGCTCGACCGGACCAACGGCAAACTGCTGGCGGCCAACCCTTACGTGAAGGTCAACTGGGCGAGTGGCATCGACCTCAAGACCGGCCGACCGATCGAGACCGACGTCAGCAAGGACGCCCGCGACGGCAAGAAGGTCGTGGTGTATCCGTCCCTGCTCGGCGGCAAGAATTGGGAGCCAATGTCGTACAATCCGCAGACCGGGCTCGCCTATGCCAACACGCTCGCCTTCGGCGGCCACTACAAGACCGAGCCCGCCACCTACAAGGCCGGCGAATGGTATCTCGGCATGGACCTGACCGATCTTTGGGATTGGCCCCCAGGAGATGAACCGCGCGGCCATCTCAAGGCGATCGATCCGATGACCGGAAAGACCAAGTGGGAAGCACCGAGCGCTATCCCGCGTTTCTCCGGCGTGATGTCGACGGCGGGTGGCGTGGTGTTCTCGGGCCAGTTGACCGGCGAGTTTGAAGCCTTCGACGCCGACAGCGGCAAGAAGCTGTGGAGCTTCCAGACCGGCTCGGGCATTGAGGGCCAGCCCATCACCTGGCAGCAGGACGGCGTCCAGTACGTCGCGGTCAACAGCGGCTATGGCGGCGTCTACTCGATATTCGCGGGCGACGAGCGGCTCGCCAAGGTGCCGGCCGGCGGATCACTGTGGGTGTTCGCGGTAAAGAACTGAGCGCGGATCGCACGTGACTGAGAGAGTATTCTTGACGGCGGCGTCGATCGCCGCCGTCGCGGCGACCGCTATCGCGCAGATGACGATACAGGCCGCCGCACAACAGCCAAATCTCGGCGGCGATCAGGCGCAGGTCGACTTGGGTAAAGTCGACTTGGGTAAAGCCGACTTGGGTAAAGTCGATTTGGGCAAGGTGACGTACGCACAGAAATGCTCGCACTGCCATGGCCCCAACATGGTCAACGCCGGCACCATCACGCCGGATCTGCGCGCGTTTCCCGACGACCGGACGCGCTTCGTCACCACGGTGAAGCAGGGCAAGAACGGCAAGATGCCGCCCTGGGGCGACGTCCTGAGCGAGCAAGAGATCGCCGATATCTGGGCCTATATATCGAGCCGGAGGACGCCATGAGAGCCTTCCTTGCGGCATCCGCGGCGGCACTTTTGCTGACGGCAACGGTCGCGACAATGGCCCGCGCGGCCGACGAGGCGTTGCGCGTCTGTCTCGACGAGGATCTGCCGCCGCTTTCCGCGCACCATCGCGGCAAGCCCGACAACGGGTTCGACGTCGCGCTCGCGCAAGCGGTTGCCGACCGGCTCGGTCGGCCGCTCAAAATACAATGGTTTGAGAGCAAGCTTGACGAGGATTCGAGCCCGGCGCTGGAGGCCAATGCCCTGCTCTCGGATGGCCGCTGCTCGCTGGTCGGCAGCTACGCCTTGACCAAGGACTCCCTGGTCGTGCCCGGCGTCAAGACCGCGAAGCTTCCAGACTTCGAGGGAGCGACCCGCGACGATCGCCGCCGGCGCGTGCCGGTCGGCGTGCTCACACCGAGCCAGCCTTACATCTATTCGCCGCTGACTGTTGTTCTCGGCCCCAAGGGCAAGGACCGCAAGATCGCAGGCGTCGGCGATCTGGCCGGGCTGCGCATCGCCATCGAAAGCGGCACGCTCGGCGATGCCATTCTGATGACGTTCGACAAGGGACGGCTGATCGACGACATCAGCCATCTGGTTCCCGGCCGGGACGATCTTCTGGGCGCCGTCGAGCGCGGCGACTTCGATGCCAGCCTTCTCGACCTACGCCGGTACGATGCCTACCGCGCGGCCCATTCGGACACCCGGCTCACCGCTTCCGGCTACTATTATCCGATCGGCGCCAACCGCGGCTATGTCGGCCTCGCCAGCGACCCGGCGCTGCTTGCCGCGGTCAACACCGCGCTTTCCGATCTGCAGGCCAAGGGCGACATCGCTCACTTCGCGCAAGCCGCGGGCCTCACCTATCTGCCGCCGCGCGAGCCGGTCATTCTCGGCAACGTCTGGTCGAAGATTCTCGGGAAAGACTGACGGAGCCGTCGCGGCGTCGACCGCCAGGATCGTGGCGGCAAGCGATCCAATTCGCCGAAGTGTTAATTGGAACAAAGCCACAAATCGCGCTAGCTTGGAAAAGCACCGCAGTTTGCGTTACATGCTGCGCTGCAGCGAGATTGAGTGAACCCAAACGCCGAAGCCACGGTAGCTTTGCGTGAAGACATCTGATCACCGAAGGTCCGCGCTGTGACTACGATCCTGCTCGTTCTGGCGATCTGGCTGCTGATCAACATCCTGTTTTGCGTGGCGGTGATGCCGCCGCGCAAGCCGAGGAAGAATGATGGGCCGAAGGGCCAGTTCGCTCCGGTGGTAACGAAAGACAGGCCCGGTTCCTTCGAGCTGAGGGGAGACGAGGAAGAAGCCAGGCCAACGCTCGGAATGATGGTTTTTTCGGTCGTGATGGGCGCCGTCTTCATGCTCGCACCCCTGATCGACCGGGCTGCGGACAGCATCCGAGGGATCATCAAAAAGCGGCCCACCGATTTCGAGTAATGCCGGCGTCGTTGAAGCCAGCGTCGAATGCGATCGAGCTGATTGCGCGTTCGTCATGCCGCGTCCTAACCGACACCGATCGCTCTCCGTCGACTGGCGGCGCCGGGGGGAGTTTCTCACCATCCATTGGCTGGCTGAAGCATCAACGCTCCTCGGCGACCGAAGGTGGCGCACGCGCGCCATCGATATTGATGTCCAAACTGTAATCGCGCTGGTTCGAACCGACTTCGCTTGTTCGCGACGCATATTTGCGACGCTTTGCGCCCAAGATAGAGATATCAATGAAACGCATTGTCATGGCATCGGTGCTGATCGTCAGCGCAATGCCGAGCGCGGCCTCGGCCAAGGACGCCCTCAAGCCGCACGGGCACGGATACCACCGCAGCGCGGCTGTCGGACATGCCATCTCGTATAGCTGGCGTTCGATCTGCGCATCGCCCTACACGCGGCTCCTGGAGTACCGGCGATGCGGATGAGGTTCTACGGTAGTCGACAGCCGATTGCCTTGCAAGGCAGCGGCGTGAAAGCCAGTGAGTGCGAACCAGTTGCGGTCAGCTTCCGATAACGAGGATGGTCGCTGGTGCCTTGGCAGTAATCGAGCCACGACGGTTTCACGCCGGGCCCGCTCCCGGACAACCCAGGACGCGGCTCGTTTCCGCGCTGGCTCTCTTACCAGGGCTCGAACCTGGGACCCGATGATTAAGAGGCGTATGTTTTCAGCGGGTTATCAATGCCCATCCGACAAACTTGCGGTTCGGTCTGCATTGAAGGGACAAGACGTTTTCCTCTTGTCGGAATAGCGCGACCTCGGGCAAGTTTGAGCCAGCTTCGGCACGGGCTCAGAATGAAAATTGCTTGATGGCAGCGACACGCTAGCGCACAATCCACGCATCCTTCTCAACCCGGTCTCTTGGAATGTATGTCGCCGAGAGCAAGCGCCTCACGCATCAGGGCGCGAAGAAGATCATGACGACGGCCGTCGACATGGCCAACCAGGCCGGGATCGCGATCTCCTGTGCGATCGTGGATGCCGGCGGGCACATGATCCTGTTCGAACGTATGGACGGTGGTCGCTTCCATACCGTGCACTCCTGCACCACCAAGGCGGTGTGCGCCGCGTCAAACCGGCGCCCGACCACGGCGAAGGGAGCCGCCGGTCAGGACCTCGACGTGACCCATGCGATCGGTCTTGCGCTCGCCGCCGGACCGGAGCGATGGACGGCGATGGAAGGTGGTGTGCCTGTGCTGGTTGACGGCCAATGCATTGGCGGTGTCGGAGTGAGCGGCGGCGACTGGGAGACTGATCTGCGCATCGCCAAGGCGGCTGTCGAGTCGATCGGGGTAAGCTGGAAATAACAGACGAGTGGCTCGTCCGAGACGAGACCACAAACTGCGATCGGCCCGCGGGAGGGCGAAAGTCGTGAGTGCTAGTCCTCTGCGCGTAGCCTGCATCGGGATTGGATGGTGGTCAGATGTTCTAGCCGACGCCATCCAGCGCTCGGATAAGCTCGAGATTCTCAGCTGCTACACGCGCTCCGAGGAGAAACGCAAAAACTTCGCAGCAAAATATCGTTGCCGGCCGGCAGCGAGCTACGAAGCGATGCTGGCCGATACCGCGATCGAGGCGATCATCAACACGACGCCGAACGATGTGCATCTGGCGACCACCTGCGCGGCCGCTGCGGCGGGTAAACACGTCTTCCTCGACAAGCCGATCGCCAACAGCGTCTCGGATGGCCGCGCCATCACGGAGGCCTGTCGCAAGGCCGGAGTGGTACTGGCGCTCGGCTATCAGCGGCGGCGCGAGAGCCACTTCCGCTGGATCAGGCAGCAGATCAATGACGGCCTGTTCGGCAAGCTCGTCAACGCCGAGGCCAACATCAGCCGCGACCGCCTCGGCAAGATCGATCTCACCTCGTGGCGCTACCAAGCCGCCGGCATGCCCGGCGGCGTGATGCTGCAGATCGGCATCCATTACATCGACGTTCTGGAGTATTTGATCGGGCCCATCCGTGCGGTGCGCGGACAATTGGCGCAACTGGTGCTGCCCGGCGACAATCCGGATGTCGCAAGCCTGATCCTGGAGCACGAGAACGGCGCGCTCTCCACGCTGAACGCGAGCTACGCCTCGGCGTCCGAGTACTATCTGATGAACATCTACGGCAAGGACGCTACGGCCTACTACGATTTGCACAATGGGCTCCGCATCCTCAAGCGTGGTGAAAACGAACCCGTCGCGGTGCGGTGCGCAAAGAACGACACCCTGGTCGAGGAGCTGGAGGAGTTTGCGGCCGCGGCTCGCGGGCAGGGCCAGCACGAAGTCGGGGGTGAATACGCGACGATATCACTCGCGGTGGTGCGCGCCGGCATTCTCTCGGCGCGAGAGGGACGCCGGGTCGATGTCGCGGAGATATTGGACAGAGATCGAAACTTCTGACCGCGCGACAGCGGAGACAAGAGTGCGTCATGAAACCAGGTATTGGAGCGTTTTCAAGCGAAGTGGAGACCGGTTCGCGGCAAGAAAACGCATCAAATCAAGAATCTAGAGCCCCGTTTCGATTCTATCGAAACAAAAAAGGCTCGAACGCCTGGCCGGCGATCGTCATCGCGCTGGCATTCGTTGCCGGCGTCGTGCCGGTGCGCGCGCAGGACTACCCGTCCAGGTCGATCACCGTGATCGTGCCGTTCCCCGCGGGAGGCGCGAGCGATGTAGTTGCACGCATCGTCACCAATCAGATGTCCAAGACCCTCGGGCAATCCATCATTATCGAGAATGTCAGCGGCGCCGGCGGCACCGTCGGCAGCGCGCGCGCAGCCGCCGCCGTACCCGACGGCTACACCCTGCTTGCGGCGGCCATGGGCTCGCATGTAGCGGCGCCGGTGCTCACGCCGAACGTCAAATACGATCCGCTGACGGACTTTGTGCCGATCGGCATCACCGCCCATTCACCGGCAATCGTTATCGCGCGAAAGGATTTCCCGGCAAAGGACCTGAAAGAATTCATTGCCGTCCTCCGGCAACAGGGTGGTGCAGCGAGGCAGGCACACGGCGGCATCGGCGCGTCCTCGCACATGGCGTGCCTGCTGTTCACTGCGGAGATCGGCGCGAGGCCCACGCTCGTTGCCTATCGCGGGTCCGGTCCGGCGTTGAATGATCTGGTGGGAGGCCACGTCGACTTCATGTGCGAGCAGTCGGTCAGCGTGGCGGAGTCGGTTCTGGCGGGCTCGGTCAAGGCCTACGCAGTCTCCGCCGGCGAGCGCCTGGCGACACTGCCGAATGTGCCGACCGCCAAGGAGGCCGGGGTAAACTATCAAATGAGCGTCTGGGCCGGGCTGTTTGCGCCCAAGGGCGTCCCGCCCAAGGTGATCGCCAAACTTGCCGATGCCCTCGACAAGGCACTTGATGAAATAGTCGTGCGCGAGACACTGGCTCAGCTCGGCGGCTCGATCCCGGCCAAGGCCGAGCGCAACCCGGCTGCCTTCGATCGTTTTGTCCGGTCCGAAATCGCGCGCTGGGCGCCCATTCTCGCTGCGACCCAAGCGGAGAAATAATGCGATGGCGGCCGACCAGCCCCATCGCATGGCGAAACGACGCCCACGACGTCGTGACCTTGAGCAGATGACCGATCTCTGTCCGATCCACCATCATGCCGCCCAGGATGGTGAACTCCGGAATCGGCGGATGCAGCTGGTGGAATCGCGCAGTTCGATCAAAACGCGGCCCCGTGATGCAAGACCGGCAGGCCGCGTTCCAGCGTCGCCCCGCAAGAGGTGGCGTTCCGCAAACGGGTGGCCGGCGCGGCTACTGCGAACGGTCTGAGGTCCACCCCTTGTACTCAGCGATATTGTCCCGGGTCACGAGCTTCGACGGCAAAAGCTCGACGGTCGAAGCAGGCTTCTGGCCATTGAGAATGCTGACGCCGATCTGCACCGCGCGGCGCGCCATGAAGAAAGGGTCCTGCGAGGCGGAAGCCTGGATCTGCTGCGCCCCCGGATCCTTGAGCGCGGCCTCGATATCGGGCGCGCCATCGACCGCGGTGATGATAATGCCGCTGCGCTGCTGCTGGCGCGCCGCGAGGTCGGTGCCGATGGCCTGCGGGTCGTTGATGGCGAAGATGGCGTCGATCTTGGCAAAGCGGGTCAGATAGC
>Ga0137416_10000268_pt1 | contig 23390 bp, 19 predicted proteins | sample CZODoug3_1_1_16f_FD_108282 | JGI IMG/M metagenome (GOLD analysis project Ga0137416, IMG submission 108282) | Vadose zone soil fungal communities from Angelo Coast Range Reserve, California, USA - CZODoug3_1_1_16fungal (Illumina Assembly) | ecosystem: Environmental > Terrestrial > Soil > Vadose...
CCACCGAGAGGGGATTGCTGAAGCGAAGGATGCGCGCCACCGTGCCAGGTCCGATGGGCTTGCCAGCCTTGTCCATCACCTGGTCGGAAATCACCACCGCATAGTCCGTATTGTCCTTCAGGGGCCGCGTGCGGAAGACGGACGTCGCGTCTCCGGCCGTAGCTCCCGCGGGCTGCAGCGCGATGGCCGGCGAAAACCCCGACTGCGTCACCTCAACCGGCTCGGTGATGTACGTGCTCGGGTTGACCTGCACGGGTGCTCCCGATGCCGGGATCTCCCAGATCTGCACCGTGCTCGGCGTCACCGTGCTGGCGGTGATCAGGTCTGACGTCTGCGCCAGGATCATCCCGGTGGTCGAGAATCCGTCGAGCGCGGCGAACCCGGCTGCCGCGGCGTTCGGATTGCCCTTCGAATCGAGGCAGGTGCCCTGCGCGTTCAGCGTTCCGCGGGCGAGGGTGCATGCGGCGAGCGGCGTCAGTTTCCCGGTCGACGGATCGCGCAGCAGATCGAAGGGAAGCGGCACGATTCCGCGCCCCGGGTCCACCTCGACCACCGTCGAGGCAACGGGCGCGACCCTGAACGCCGTCAGCGCTGCCAGCTCCTCATGCGGGAAGACCTGGTTCACCGCGGAAAACACTCCGCCCAGGGTATAGGCGTCGATCAGTGCGTTGAGCTGCGCCGCGGCCGCCCGCGCCGCAGCGTCCGACCCGGTTTGCGCGCGCAACAAGGTGAGGTCCTGGTCGGTCACGAACTTGTGCCCCTGCGCGACCAGGTAGAAGGTCTGCGAGGCGTTGATCTGGTCGCCGTCCTTGGTCTTGACCCCGTTGGGCCCGCCGCGAAGGCCGACGACGTACTGCCCCGGAGCCCAGGGCGCGCGATTTTGGTTGTGGATGGTGAGGACGCCATGATCGCTGAAGGCGACGTAGTCGGCGTCCGAGATCGGATCGATGGCCACGAGACCCGCCGCCGTCGCCGTCTTCAGGAACACGACCAGGTTGCCGGCGTTCACGCTCGCCGGGTCGAAGGTCGGCGCCGTGTTGGTGGTCGCTCCGTTCTGCCCGACGGTGGTCTTGACGAGCGAGATGGTGACCGGCAGCTCCTGATCGCTGGGAAAGCCTCCCTGGGAATTGAAGAGGTTGAGAAGCTCCTGCTGGGCCGCGGGAAGAGGAGGCGTTCCCGCTGGGGGCGGCTGCCGCGCGAGATCGTTCGGAAGCGGGATGCTCGCGGTCGTGGGATCGAACACCGCCGTGACCGTGGGGGTCGCTACCGTCTGCGGAACGTTCCCCGGCTCGCCGCAGGCCGCAGCGAGGACGACGAGGCTCACCGCGCGGAGCCTGGGCGTGATCATGGCGTGAACCTCTGGGTGGGAAGCCCCTTGTTGTCGACCTGGTGTCCGTAGAGGAAGTCGAAGTACTGGTTCTGGACGTACAGGTTCAGGAGATTGAGCGAGCTCGAGAATACAACGGGAGCGTCACGCTCGGGACCGGGAAGCTGCATCTTCACCTGCGCGTTCGTGGGGTCCGGATCCATCACGGCGATGAACCGGAGGTTGGATCCGTGCGAGTAGCTGAAGCCGAGCGGGCTCGACCCTGGATCATCGGGGTTGCCGACGTCGACGGTCAGTGCCCCGCCCGGGCGGGCGAACGGGCCCGCCTGGAACGGCGTGCCGATCAACGGCTCCAGGACGTCCTGTGCGGTCATCGTGTGGACGCGCCCCCAGAGCCACTTGTTGGTGTCGGATCCGTATGCGTTCTGGAGCATGGCCGCTGCCGTCAGAAGGGCCGTGACGGCCTGCTGCTCACACGTCTTCGCCGCTACGACAGTAAACGATGTCGGAGGAGAGTCGACCGCCATCACGTCATCGCAGAACGAGTGCGTGTTGGCGGTGCCGAGCATGAAGAGCATTCCTCGAATCTCCGCGGCGGCGTCGCCGCTGAAGGGCGATCCGTGCGCCGCGGTGACCACCGCGAAATCGTCGTCGAAGACGTTGTGCAGGAGCTTCCTGAGGAAGGCATGGAACAGGAGACAAGCCGCCGAGTCGCGCAGCTGCTTCGCATCCGTCACCGCGGCGCTGTTCGGATTGGCATTGCTGAGGCCGGTCGGGCAGTCGTATCCGTCCGCCTTCCACTGCGTCAGCAGGCCGTGGGCGTTCCCGTACGCTTGCTGGTCCGCCGCCGGGAGCGCACTCACGACCGGACCCGTGTCCGCCGGGTACAAGGGATCGAACAGCGCGGCCAGCAGCACGGAATGGTCGCTCTGGATCGCCTGCATGTCCGCGAGCGAGACCTTTCCGCCGTTCGCGGTCTTCTGGCTGAGCAGCTGCGCGACGCGGGCGTAGCGGACGGCGGTGGGATCGCTCCAGTCGAAGCTCAGGTACGGATAGAGCGTCGGGTCGATGGAACTGCCGAAGGGGCTGTTGGGGTGCCCCGTGTATCCCGCGGGATCGCTGTTGGCGGTGGCGAAGTATCCCTTTGCCGGGTTCACTCCGTGCGGCAGCTTGTCATCTGAAACCCAGCAGGGGCCGGGCACCGCCGGCGTCGTCGCACAGTTGTCGCCGGCATTGCCGCTTCCCCATTCGGCGGACTTGTCGCTCGGTAACAGCAGCCAGGGCAACAGCGGCGACCCGCTGGGGGCAGTCCCCGCCCACGGACGGTTCGGCACCAGCGCGTGCGGATCGTATCCGATGTTGCGCTGGTCGTCGGCGAGGACGAAGTTCAGCGCCGCGACAGCCCAATTCGACAAGGCCTTGAAAGCGGTGTTGCCGGTCGATGTGAGGTCCCCGACGCTGTCCGCGTTGTCGAGATCGAGGATCGCCTTGAGATCCTGTGTGACCTCATGTCCCGTCCACCTCAGGCTGATCGCGCTCGTCGGATCTGCCGCCGGGTCGTACTGGATGAAGGGACCGTGATGCGGCACGACCAGCACCGGGAAGCTGACCGGGTTTTCCCCCCGCACCTTGATCGAGTATGGCTGTCCTGGCTGCTGGCCTGGCTGTCCATGCGCCAGGATGGTCGGGACATTCTGGACATTCGCGCCGCTGCCCCACTTGACGCAGGGAGTGGGCGTACAGGTCGGATCGACGATCTCCTCGTACAGATCGGTGACGTCGTACAAGACGGTTGTCACCCCCCATCCGACGTGCTTGCCGCGGCCGATCAGCACGCCGGGAACACCGGGAAGCGCCCCGCCCACCACGTCGAGCCCGCTGCTATCGCTGGCGGTCAGCGCGGCGAGATGGAAGAGCGGGGGATACTGGAGCGACAAGTGCGGATCGTTCGCCACCATCGCGTGGCCTGTCGCTGAGTGCGAGGCGTTCACGACCCAGTCGTTGGAGCCGGGATTGGTGCTCAGGATCCGGAAAGACTCGTGTAGCTCGCGCATCTGCGCATGGAGCTGTGCCAGCCCGGGCGCCGATCCTGCAACGGTGGCCGCCGGCAGCGCGGTCGGGGGCCGGCCCGGAATGCTGGTCGGATCCGTCGGGGCCAGCGGGAACGCCTGGATGGGCTGCACCGGACGCAGATAAGCGCTGACACGTCCAGCGTCGGCAAGCGGGCCCTGTCCGAATGTCAGGGCAAAAAAGGTATAGGAAGTCTCCTTCGTGATCGATTCCGACTCCTGGAACTGCAGCAGCCGTGCCACCGCGAGGGTATCCGCGGCCGACCAGTCGGGGATGTCGGCGGGCGTGAGGCCGGTAGAGATCTGCGCGTACTCCTGGGGCATCAGCGTCGGCGTCTGCCTGAGGACGGTGAGATACGCGTTGACGCCGCTCACGAACGCGTCGACTTTCGCCTTGGTATCGACATCGAGCGCGGCGGCGAGTTTGGTCTCGATCCGCTCTCCGTCTCGCGTCGCGAACAGGGCGAGGAACTGCTTGTCCTGGTCCAGGAGCGCGTGACCGACCAGTTCCGCAGCGCGGCCTTCCGCGGCGCGGCGGAAGAAATCCAGCTGGAATAGCCGGTCCTGCGCCTGGATGTATCCCTGCACCGCGTAGCAGTCGTTCTGGTTGGCGCAGAAGATGTGCGGGATGTCGTACTGATCGTAGGTGACGTTGACCTCTGCGCTCAGAGTCGGCCCGATTGCCTGCGGCGGAAGTTGCTGAGATTGGGAGGTGAAGGTCACCGTCTTCGTCTGTCCGCGCGCGGACGCGGTGACCGTCACCGGCTGGGTCGACGGCGGCGGATGGTAGACGACCGTCAGCCCCTTGTCGCCGGAGAGGGTGCCCGGGACCGTTGACGACCAGGTGATGTCGTTGGCGAGATCCGCCGGCGAGGCGGTGATGGTGACGGGTCCCGTTGCGGTCTGGTTTCCGGACGGGCTGATGGTGAGCGCTGGTTGAGGCTCGCTGCCGCACGCAGCGATGAGCAGGGACACCGCCGGCAACATCCGATAGCGCATCGACGTCTCCGAATTTGGTGCCGAAAGTGATGATGACGAAACTGTCGGGTCTCTCCTTTTCCTTGGAAGTCGTCCGCTGTCAACTGGTGTACGACAATGATCCCATGGATCCCGCACTCGCAGACCTGATCCGCCAACTCGATCTCGAGCGGCTCGAAGTGAACCTCTTTCGCGGTCAATCGAGCGATCTAGGCGGAAAGAGCGTCTTTGGGGGCCAGGTGATCGGTCAGGCCCTGGTGGCGGCGACCCGAACGGTCGAAGACCGGTTGCCGCACTCGCTGCACGGGTACTTCCTGCTCCCCGGCGACATGGCGGCGCCGATCGTCTACGAGGTCGATCGCATCCGCGACGGCCGCAGCTTCAGCGCGCGGCGCGTGCAGGCCATCCAGCACGGCCGCCCGATCCTTTCGATGATCGCTTCCTTCCAGGTGTTGGAGCCGGGCCTCGAGCACCAGGAGCCGATGCCGCAGGTCCCCCCGCCGGAATCTCTCCGCTCCGGCTCCGACCTGCGCGAGCAGTGGCTGGCGGAGGCGGGCTCCGCGGTTCCCGAGCGCGTCCGCGAGGCGCTGCGCCGGCCGGCTCCCATCGAATTCCGCCCGGTGGCGCCGTGGAACCCGTTGAAGCCGCGCGCAGCGGAGCCGCGGCAGGCGTTCTGGTTTCGCGCTGTCGATCGAATGCCCGACGACGGCCTGCTGCACACCTGCATTCTGACATACGCATCGGACTACAACCTGATCCCGACCGCCCTACGTCCCCATGGCGTGAGCTGGATCGGTGAAAGCACGGTGGTCGCGAGCATCGATCACGCGATGTGGTTCCATCGCCCGGCGCGGGTGGATGAGTGGCTGCTGTATGCGATGGACAGCCCTTCGGCGCAGGGCGCTCGCGGGCTTGCGCGGGGGCTCATCTACGATCGGGGGGGAAGGCTGATCGCGAGCGTCGCGCAGGAAGGGTTGATGCGCCAGGTCACGCGCAAGTAGGCGAAATGTGCAGATATTCTGCCAGCCACGCAGACTGATGCGGCGGGTCATCCGACTGGTAGCTGACACCGGCCTCCACGCACCTCGGGGCAAGCCTTCGATGATTCCAGGGAGAATCCGGCGAAGACGCGGAGCCGCCCATCCGCTCGGCCGCCCGGGGAGGGATACGGACGTTCACTTCTCGACAGAAGCGGTGGAGGAGAAGCTGGACTCAAAAGGGGGAATATCCGGTATGCTAGGCTTCGATGCGACTCGTCCTTACGGCCTTGGTCGCGCTGACCGCCGCCAGCGCCGCCGCCCAGGATGGCGTTCCCCAGGATGGCGTTTCGGTGACGGAAGGAGATGCGCCCGAGGAGGCTGAGTCTTCCACATCCGCGCCCATCGGCCCCGCGCTCCTCTACACGCGGGAGCTGACGAAGCACGACCTCGCGCAGAAGCTGCGCGACGACCCGGCGTCTCTCGGCAGCATCTCCATCGGCTTCGCCGATCGCGGCCGGATCATCAACGCCGTCCAGATGCCGCAGGATCCGGCCTGGATCATCGAGCGGCCCGACTTCTCCTATGCCGTGCGGGAGACCGTGGACGGGCTCGCGCAGGCCTTCCGCTCCGTGCGCAGGCAATTCCCGGACTCGGCTCCGGCCCGTCTGAACCACATCAGCGCGAAGGACGGAGGGTACCTGCGCCCGCACCGGTCGCACCAGAGCGGCCGCGACGCGGACATCGGTCTCTTCTACAAGGGGGATCGGTTCCCGCCGCGCGGCGTTCCCCGGGAGAAGCTGATCGACCCGGCGCGCAACTGGGCGCTGCTCCGCGCCTTGATCACCGAGACCGACGTGCAGCTGATCCTCGTCGACCGGGCGATCCAGAACGTATTGTACCGGTTCGCCCTCTCCATCGGAGAAGATGCCGCCTGGCTGGCGCAGGTCTTCGGGGGGATGGTGAAGCACGCGAGGAGCCACCGCGATCATTTCCACGTCCGCTTCTACGCGCCGCGATCGCAGGAGGTCGGCCGCAGGCTGCAGCCGATGCTCGCGCTGCTCCCGGGGCAGAACCTCACCACCTACGTGGTCCGCGCCGGCAACTCGCTCGGCCAGATCGCCGCCCGTTACACGACGACGGTCGCGGCGATCCGCAAGGCGAACCAGATGAAGACGGAGTCGCTGCTGCAGCTCGGCCAGCACCTGATCATTCCGCTGCGCGGTGCCTGCACGATCTGTCCGTTGCCGCCGCCGCTGGCGATCCCGCCGCGCCTGCTGCCGCCTGAGCCGCCGGCCAGCGTGGCGCAGTCGTGGGTGGGCGGGATCAACCCGGAGATGTCGACCGCCGAGTAGTCATGCGTGCCAAGCCGCCTTCGGCAGCTAGAGCGCCCAGCCCGCGCCCACCGTGAACGTGAACACGTGGAAGCTGTTGCTCAGGATGTCGTAGGACAGCTGGGCCTGCGCGGACAGGTTCCGGTGAATTTGCGGGAGCGGGTAGAGAACCATGCCCATGATGCGCAGTCCCGCCTGCGTGGAGAAGGAGGCCGTGGTCGGCAGCAGCGCGAATCCGAGGCCGCCGAGCAGCTGCACCGGGCCCAGGCTGTCGTAGCGGACGCCGGCTCCTACGGCCATCGGGAAGAACAGGTCGCTCCCCAGGGTCAGTGCGATGTCGCCCCAGCCGATCAGCGGCAGTTCCGGAGTCAGGTTGATCAGGCTGGCTGCGCCTCCCGCGTGCAAGCCGAAGTAGGTGGAGCTACCGCCGGTCACGCCGACGTTGTAGAGGCCCAGGCCGCCCCAGCCGATGTAAGGCGTGCGCTTGGTGCCGGCGGTCGACGACTCGGTCGGGGACACCGCGCTCGCGGCGTCCGAGGCGGCCCTCGACAAGCGCTTCACGCAGGTGCCGTTCGAGCAGACTTGCCCGCTGCTGCAGTCCGCGTCTTTCTTGCAGGAAGCGGCTCGCGCCGGCGCATTCGCGAGCAGCGCCGCGGCGAGCGTCACCGCAAAAGCGAACCTACAGGTCATTCGCCCCTCTCTTTCGGGCGCGGGATCGCGCCGCGCCACCCATAGATGAGTCGGCGCGAAACGCCAGATTCAAGTCGCGTCCGCGTCCGGGATTGTGCATGACGGCGGCGATGTCAGGGGGCGGTGCCACGATGGTCCGCATGATGAATGCAAGTGTCTCTCTCGAGTCCATGGGCGGCGCGGACCTTCTCTCGGCGACGCGCCAGCTCGTGCGGAAATCCCACGGCGTCGAAGCCGAGCTGCTGATGCACCTGGGCGAGATCGATGAGCGGAAGCTGTACCTGGCTTGCGCGCACCCATCGATGTTCGCCTTCTGCGTGGGCGAGCTCGGTTTTTCGGAGGACGCCGCCTACAACCGGATCACGGTGGCGCGCGCGGGGCGCCGGCTTCCGGCGGTGATCGAAGCGGCGAGGTCCGGGCGGGTGCACCTGGCTGGGCTGCGGCTGCTCGCCCCGCACCTCAACGACGACAACCATGAGGCCGTCCTGGCGCAGGCGGCCGGCAAGTCGAAGCGGGAGATCGAGGAGCTGGTGGCGCGTCTTGCGCCGCTGCCGCCGGTGCCGGTCGTGATCCGCAAGCTGCCGGAGTGTCCTGTGGTGAAGTGGGCTCCCGTGCCCGCGCGTGCGGAGCGGCCGGCAGAGCCGGCTGCGGCAGGCGCGCCACGAGAGCAGGCGCCGCTTGTCGACGAGCTTCCTCTTGGAGTGCCGCAACCGGTCGTGACGAACTACCGAGCCGTGGTGGCGCCGCTCAGCGGGGAGACGTTCAAGGTGCAGTTCACGGCCAGCCGGTCGCTGCGCGACAAGCTGCGGCAAGCGCAAGACTTGCTGCGCCATCGGGTACCTGACGGAGACGTGCCGACGATCATCGAGAGGGCGCTCGAACTTCTCATCGAGGAGGTGAAGAAGGAGCGGTTCGGGGTGGGGCGCAGGCCGCGGCCGGCAGCGAGCGTGGCGACCGGGAAGACTGAGCAGATCGGCGATGCGGGTCCAGGAACGTCTTGCCCCGAGCCGGCCCAGCCGTCTGCGTCGCGCCACATTCCCGACGCGATCAAGCGCGCGGTCTACGAGCGCGACGGCGGACGCTGCACGTTCGTAGACGAGCGCGGCCGCAGGTGCGGCACGACGGAGGCGCTGGAGTTCGATCACATCGAGGGATTCGCCCGGACGCGCAAACACGATATCGACGGCATCCGGTTGGCCTGCCGCGCCCACAACCAGCACCTGGCGGAGAAACTGTATGGGCGCGCCTTCATGGAACGAGCGCGGGGGGCGAGGGACCTGGCTTCAACTCGTCCCGGGACGAGTTCAACGAGAGATCAGGAAGCAGTGAAGGGATCGGGAGCGGCGGCCGGTAGTTGCCGCGAAGAGCGTGCAGCAGGTAGCTTACAGGCCACCCGCGCGGAGGATGATCGCGGCGCGCATCTCGCGGAACTCGGGTGCGCGCTGCATCGCGCCGGAGAGGCCGAGCTCGAATCCACCCCCGATGCCCACCCCGAGGAAGGCGCGCGCGTTGAACGAGAAGCCGCCCGCGGTCTTGCCCGGGTAGAAGGTGCCGTCGGGCGAGAGGGGGAAGACGAGGGCGTGCGCTTCCTGGTACCAGTCGTAGCCGGGCTCGGCCGCGGATTCCCAGCGCAAGGTCCCTGAGCGCTGCCAACGGAGGACGGCTGCGCCGTGGAAGAAGCGCTGCGGGCTGAAGTAGCCGCCGTGACCGAAGGTGAAGAAGCGTTCGTTGTTCTCGAAGGCGAGCGCCGTGAATGCCGGACCGAAGCGGAACTCGCCGAGCGGGCCGGCCCCGATCGACAGCTCGGCGCCGCCGCCGCCGGCGAAGCGCGTGTTGTCGAGCACGCGAAGGCCGATCAGGCGGCCGCCTTCGCCAAAGGCGTAGATCGACCCGATCCGGCCGTTGAGGGCGAGATCGAGGCGGCCACCCTGCAGGAGGACGCCGCCCCAGAGCTTCCCGGTGGCGGGGTCGCGGGCCGCGGCCATGTAGCCGCTGGAAGAGCGCGCGGTCGTTCGCGATCAGCGAGAAGAACAGTGCGTACGCCTGCCCTTCGGAGGTGGTGCGATCCCCGGCCGTGCGATCGATCACGCGTCCGTCGCCGGAGATGAAGGTCTCCGCGTAGCGGTTCCAGAGGGGCCAGCTGAGCTCACAGGGGGTAGCGGCGAGCAGCGCGAAGGCGACCGTCGCGATCATGCCGGCTCCTCGAGCGCGAGGCGGGCGCGCATGCGCCGGGCGAGGAACCTGCGCCCGTGCGCCGCCAGCATCACTGCCCCCGCCAGCAGCACCGGCGGCAGCGCCAGCCAGTGGGTAGCGAGAAACCAGCGCAGGTGCGTCCACGCGTCGAGCTCACCCCGGCCGAAGGTGCCGCCGATGCGAAACATCGCGCGCTCGCCGCCGGCGAGGACCAGGAGATCTCTGCCCCGGCCGCGGCTCTGCGCGTAGCCGAGGAAGTCCGCGAAGCGCGGCATGGCGGTGCCGGTGATCACCACCGCCATGCGGCCCTCGGAGATCGGGGACTCGATGGCGGCGATCGCCGCCACCTCGCCGGCCCGCGAGAGCAGCTCTTCCGCGCGCTGCGCCTCGAGCAGCGGCTCCGGGCCTCCGAGCAGATCGAGGGGTCGCACCGTCCGCTGCACGCGCGCCGCCTTGGCCTGCAGCGCGATGGGAAGGGCGCCGGACCAGCGGAAGACGAGCGCGTTGTCGTCGGGCGTCCCGATGGCGAGCACATCCCGGTCCCCCGGTGTCTCCGACGGCGGCGGCCGTCGAAGGCGTTGATCAGCCAGCGCGCCCGCGGCTTGCGCCAGGACCGCATCCGCGTGCGCACCAGGAGCTCTTCCATCTTCGCCACCGAGGACAGGGAAGCCGCGTCCGGGCGCGCCACCACCAGCAATTCGTCGGCCTCGCTGAGCACGTCCGAGGGAGGTGGCGACCCGGTGTCGACCAGCAGCACGTCCCGTTCCAGCGCGAAGTGCTCGATGCAGGTGGAAGGATCGCGCCCTTCGGCGCCGAACATCGCGGTCAGCGTTCCCTCCGGGTCGACGTCGATCGCCCCGGCTCGAGTGCCCTCCTGCGCGAACGCCCGCACCAGGTTCGCGCACAAAGCAATGCGCCCGACGCCCGCGACGAGAGAGACGAGCCCGACCGTGACGAGCCCCTGCCGCTGCTGGGTGCGGCGGATCGATCCGGGCGCCGCTGCGCCGAAGTCGCGGTAGGCGAGCCCTGGCACGCGCAAGTGGCGCAGCAGGTTGCGGACGTCCGGCGTCAAGGTCCCTCCGGGTCACTCAAGGCTAGAGTCGATCGGGCGGGTTCAAAAGGCTCGGGCGGGGTTGCGGGCGCATGCGCGCGCGCAGGGCGTCCGATCGGGCGTCCGCAGGCGCGGAACTCGCCTCGCATTGCGGCAGCCCGGCGCGCGTGGCGACCTGTCCGGACGGCAGCAGGATCTCTCCGTCCAGCCGAGGAAGCAGTCAGATCATCTGATCCGACGGCGGGCAGGCGCTGCGCCGCCCGGCACTCGACGACGAGTGCACCCGCCGCGCCCGCACAGCGCTCACTCTCGAGAAACCTCGGCGCGCTCAGTTCTAGACGTGAAGACTATTGCGCGCGCAGCACTCCGCACGCGATCCGCGCCCCCGAGTTGCCCGCCGGATCGCTCTGCAGGTCGTCCTGCTTCTCGTGAACGACCACCGAGCGCTCGACGACGTTGTCCACCGACAGGTCCGACACCGTCACCACCAAGAGGCCTCCGCCGCTCGAGTTGACATGGATGTTGCCGAGATCTCCGCCATGCCTCACGGGCGTGTTCGGTCCACCGTGGTGCGCGCCGGAGTTAGGGTTGAAATGCGGGCCGGCATTGTTCGCCGCCGGGTCGCTGCAATCTCCCTTCTCGTGGATGTGCACCCCATGCTCGCCGGGGGCGGCGTCCTGGACGGTGACGAGCACGTCGACGCCGGAAGCCGAAGGAGTGACGCGAGCCGTGCCGGTCACCTTGCTGCCGCTTTTTGGCTCGAGAGTCGCAACCGCGACGGAGACGGGCCCGCCGCCCGCCGCCCCAAGCTCTGAAGCAGGGCTCCTCCATCCTCGTTCTCTCGCGTCCGCCGGCTCGCTGGTGCCGCCGGACGGAGCGCCGGACGAGGAAGCGGTGGCGCATCCGCAGGCGAGGACGAGGAGCGTCGCGAAGCGCATGTGGACCTCCTGGAAGCGGCGCCGAGGGTACCACCTTCGACGCCGCTGTCGACGCCCCAGCTCAGAAACGTGAGCCACCCGGCAGAACGCGCGTTCCGGCCGCCATCAAGCGAAGAAGGCACAGCCTCCTTCCCCGGATGTCGTTCCAGTGGTACGGACGCGTATCCGCTGGAACCGCGGGAACCCTGCGGCGCCCTCAGGACTCACGGTGTCCGGGGGTAACTCGCACCAAGAAGGAAGGGAGGAACTCATGATCAGGATCGGAGCCGTCGCTCTAGCGTTCGGTCTCGCCGCTTGTGGGTCGTCCGGCCCCGCAACGCACTTCAGGGCGACGATGAACGCCGCGAACGAACCAGGAACCGTCACGTCCAACGGGACCGGTACGGCTGACTACACGGTCGATGGCGGCACCGTGAGCTACACCGTCACGTTCAGCGGACTGACCGCCAACGCCATTGCCGGGCACATCCACGTCGGACCGGCTGGAGTGAACGGCAACGTGACCGTGCCGTTCACCGTGCCAGGCGCCCAATCTGGCACGTTCAGTGGCTCCTTCACAGCAGCGGACGTGAAGGCGGCGATGACGCCGGATGGCGGCGTCAGCGTTACGGTAGGCGATTACAACGGGTTGCTCACCCTGATGCGTGCCGGCAACACTTATACGAACATCCACACCAGCACGTATTCCGGGGGCGAGATTCGCGGACAGAACCAGCCGCAGTAGTTCAGGCGCGCAGGGTCGTGAAAACCGTCACCGTCGTGCCGTCGAACGCGACGGCATATCGGAGAAGATTCGTCCCCGCAGGTCCCTGTAAGAATCTGCCAGTCAGGTCGAATCTGGAGTCATGACAGGGGCACTGCACTAAACCGGCGGCGGGCAGCACGGTGCACCCCAAGTGGCTGCAGATCGCCGAAACGGCGGCGATGGCGTCCGGACCACCGCTTGCAGCAATGCGGGCCAAGAGTAGCGGGCTCGGGAACCCGTCGGGACGGCCAAGGACTACGCCGCCCACGTTCGCGAGCGCCGGGAACTCGCTGACCGGAAAGCTCACTTGGCCGTTCTGCACGCGCTCCTTGAACGTGCCGTCGCCGGCGAAGAGGTGAACGACGACGTTGCCCTGTCCGTCCTCTTCGGCGGGAAGACCGGTCAGATTGGCGCGCGCGGGCGGGTTGAGGACCGTGCCGTCGCCCGCGAACCGCGAGCCGTGACAGGGGCACTCGACCTGGCGATCCTCGGGCACCCACGCCACTTCGCAGCCTTCGTGCGGACATTCGGCGCGCAAGGCGAGATATCCGGCGCCGGTGTTTGCCACCAGGTATCCACCCGGCGACCCATCCGGGTGCGCGACGATCGCTCCGCCGGGCCTCGAGAGCTCCGGGGCCTGCGCGAGAGCGATTGCGACATCGCCGTCCACAGCGGCCGGCACGTTCACGGAGCGGTTCGTCGGGATGAACCGGATGCACCTCGCCTGCGTGGCGACCGGGACGAGCGCGGCCGCCTTCACCACCGATCGGCGCGAGAAGCATGCCATCTCAGTCGTCCGGAGCCCCGCGCTGGATCCACTGCTCGATGACGGAAAGCGTATCCGGACAGGTCGAGCCCGGTGCGGAAGCGGGCTGGCCAGGTCCAAAGGCCGGATCGGACGTCGATGTCAGACGCAGCTTGGTCAGCAAGAACGAGCCGGCGGCATCGCCGGGCTTCACCAGCACGAGCCCGGTGACGCTGCCGAGGCGGTTCGCAGCGGGCGCATTCACGAGGGTCGCATACGGATGGCCGACGAAGCTGGGGCCGCTCTGCACTGCGGGCGAATCCTGCGCGTGGCAGTTCAGTTGGCCTACGCCGCACCCGACCTGGAGGAACCGCGAGTTGATGCTGGAAAACGTCGGCTGCAGGCGCGGGCAGCTGCGGGTCCCGTCGATGCAGGCTCCTTGCGCACAGAAAGCCGATGCGCCGCAGTCGGCGTCGATGGCGCACTGCACAGGGTTGACGCCCCCGATGCAACCTAGTGCGCCTGCCGTGACGATGAGCGCGCGTCCGACCATCGCTCAGCGGCCCGCGGACCGGGGCTGGATGACACCGCACGCGATTCGCGCGCCGCAGCCGCAGGCCAGAACGTCGAGCAGCCTCGCGAAGCGCATGAGCATCTCCGGAAACGGGCGCCGAACGTAGCAAATCCAGGGCTGTTGTCGACGGCGTCAGCTCAGGAACGTGAGCCACCCCGCAGACCGCGCGTGCTCGCCGCGGACCGCCGCATGGAAGGCGTCCTGCAGCGCCCGCGTCACCGGAGCGCCGCGCCCGGAGCCGATCGGACGGAAGTCGACCTCGCGCAGCCCGATCACCTCGGCCGCCGTCCCGGTCACGAACACCTCGTCCGCGATGTAGAGCTGATCGCGGGAGAGGGGCTGCTCCATGACTTCGTGGCCGAGATCGCGAGCCAGCGTCATCACCGAGTCGCGGGTGATGCCCTCCAGGATGGCACCCGGCGGCGGGGTGATCACCCGCCCGCGGCGGACGACGAAGATGTTCTCGCCGGTGCACTCCGCCACCATGCCCTGCGGATCGAGGAGGATCGCTTCGTCGAAGCCCAGGCGGAGCGACTCGGTCTTCGCCAGCACCGAGTTGGGATAGTTCCCGCTGATCTTCGCCTTCGTCATCATCACGTTCGGGTGATGGCGGGTGAACGTGGACACGTTGGCCCGCACTCCATGCTCGAGGGCGGCGGCACCCAGGTACGCCTTCCACTCCCAGACGGCGATCCCGGCGTGCGCCTTGCCCCCGTCGACGGTGAGGTTCCAGCCACCCTCCGCCAGCCAGATCAGCGGGCGGATGTAGCACTCCTGGAACCCGCTCGCGCGCACCACGTTCTTGCACCCTTCCGCGAGATCCTCGATCCCGAAGGGAAGCTCGCGCCAGCCGAGCACCCTCGCCGAATGGAGCAGGCGCTCGAGGTGCTCTTGCAGGCGGAAGATCGCAGGCCCGCGCGGCGTGCGATAGCAGCGGATCCCCTCGAACGCGGCCACTCCGTAGTGCAGCGCGGGGGTGAGGAAGTCCAGCCGCGCCTCCGAAGGCGGGACCAGCTTCCCGTTCAACCACATGTGCGGTGGCGTCGTGCTCCCGGTCGTCATCGTGTCCCCTCTTGTGGGAGGCTGTTTCCGCCTTCGCGGAAACAGCCTGAACCTACCTGGCGCCAAGACTTTGGCGACCGGCTACGCCTGCGCCGCCGGCCGCGGCTTGCGCCCCGCCTCCCCGGCTTCCTTCTTCGCGTCCCGCAGCCAGCTCATCAACTCGCGGATCTTCTTCCCCACCTCCTCGATCGGATGCGCCTTCCCCTCCGCGCGCAGCTTCTCGAATGCGGGACGGCCCGCCTGGTTCTCCAGGATCCACTCGCGCGCGAACCGCCCGGTCTGGATCTCGCGCAGGATGTTCTTCATCTCCGCGCGGACCGTCTCGTTCACCACGCGCGGACCGCGGGTGTAGTCGCCGTACTCGGCGGTATCGCTGATCGAGTACCGCATCCAGCCGAGGCCGCCCTCGTACATCATGTCGACGATCAGCTTCAGCTCGTGCAGGCACTCGAAGTACGCGCTCTCCGGCTGGTATCCGGCCTCGACGAGCGTCTCGTATCCCGCCAGCACGAGCGAGGTGATCCCGCCGCAGAGCACCGTCTGCTCGCCGAAGAGATCGGTCTCCGTCTCCTCGCGGAAGGTGGTCTCCAGCACCGCGGCCCGCGTCGCGCCGATCCCGCGCGCGTAGGAGAGCCCCAGCGCCTTGGCCTGGCCGCTCGCGTCCTGCTGCACGGCGATCAGCGCCGGCGTCCCCTGCCCGCCCTCGAAGAGCCTGCGGACCATGTGTCCCGGCGCCTTCGGCGCGATCAGCACGACGTCCACTTCGGGCGGCGGCTTGATCTGCCCGTAGTGGATGTTGAAGCCGTGGGCGAAGAAGAGCGCCTTGCCCGGCGTCAGGTGCGGGGCGATCTCCTCCTCGTAGATCTTCTTCTGCTTCTCGTCCGGCGCGAGAACCATGATCAGGTCCGCCTCGCGGGCAGCCTCGGCCACTGTGAGGACGGACAGACCGGCGGCCTGCGCCTTCTGCCGCGACTTGCTCGCCTCGGGCAGGCCGACGCGCACGTCCACGCCGGAGTCCTTGAGGTTGAGGGCGTGGGCGTGCCCCTGGCTGCCGTAGCCCACGATCGCGACCTTGCGGCCGCGGACGAGGTCGAGCGTTGCGTCCTTGTCGGTGTAGATGATGGCCATCGTTTCACTTCCTTCGTTCTGCCTGGTGGGACTACCTGCTTGCGGGAACCTGCATGACCGCGCCTTCGGCGGCCGAAGAGACGAGTGCGGCATACCTGGCGAACACGCCGGAAACGTAGCGAGGCGGCTTCGGCGTCCAGCCGCGCAGTCGCGTCGCGATCTCGCCCGCGGAGAGCTCGACCGAGAGGGTGCGCCGCTCGACGTCGAACACGACGATGTCTCCTTCGCGGAGCGCGGCGATGGGACCACCTACCGCCGCCTCCGGCGCGACGTGCCCGACCATCAGGCCGCGGGTGGCGCCGCTGAAGCGGCCATCGGTGAGCAGCGCGACGGATTCGCCGAGGCCCTCGCCGACGAGGGCGGCGGTGACGCCGAGCATCTCGCGCATCCCCGGACCGCCGCGCGGACCCTCGTAGCGGATGACCACCACGTCGCCGGCGCGGATGCGGCGATCGCGCACCGCCGCGAAGGCGTCTTCCTCCCGGTCGAAGACGCGCGCCGGACCTCGGTGGTAGGTCCGCTCGTGACCGGCCATCTTCAGCACGCTACCGTCCGGGGCGAGATTGCCGCGCAGGATCACCAGCCCTCCGGTCGCGCGGAGCGGCTCGCCTTGCGGGCGGACGACGCTCTGCCCCGGCGATTCCTTCGCTCCCTTCGCGTGCTCGGTCCAGGGCTTCCCGTCTGCGGTCCGGGCGCTGCCGTCGAACCGGTCCTGCAGTAGCAGCCGCTGCACGACCAGGGGGACTCCTCCGGCGCGATCGAGATCCACCGCCGTGTACCGCCCGCCGGGCTTGAGGTCGGCGATCAAGGGCGTACGCCGGCTCACCGCATCGAAATCGTCGAGCGCGAGGGGGATGCCGGCCTCGCGCGCGAGCGCCAGCAGGTGGAGGACGGCGTTCGTCGATCCGCCGGTAGCCGCCACCGCCGCGATCGCGTTCTCGAACGACGCCCGGGTGATCACTGCGCTCGGCCGCTGGTTCTCCCGAAGCAAGTGGACGAGCGCGGCACCGGCGGCGCGCGTCGCCTCGTCCTTGCGCGGGTCTTCGGCGGGGATCGTCGCGTATCCCGGCGGCGACAGCCCGAGCACCTCCATCGCCAGCGCCATCGTGTTCGCGGTGTACTGCCCGCCGCAGGCGCCGCTGCCGGGACAGGCGACGTCCTCCAGCTCCTTCAATTTCGCCAGCGGAAGCTTGCCGGCCGCGTGCGCGCCCACCGCCTCGAAGACGTCCTGGATGGTCACGTCGCGCCCGTCGAATCGGCCCGGCGCGATCGAGCCGCCATAGAGGAGAAGCGAGGGGAGATCGAGGCGCAAGAGCGCCATCGCGCCGCCGGGGATCGTCTTGTCGCAGGCGACCAGCGTGACCATCGCGTCGAACAGATGGCCGCGCCCGACCAGCTCGATGGAGTCCGCGATCACCTCGCGGCTCACCAGCGAGGCCTTCATCCCCTCGGTGCCCATGGTGACGCCGTCGCTGATGGCGATGGTGTTGAACTCCATCGGCGTCGCGCCCGCCGAGCGGATGCCCTCCTTCACCCGCTCCGCCAGGCGGCGCAGGTGGAAGTTGCAGGGCATGGTCTCCGTCCAGGTGGTGGCGACCCCGACGATGGGCCGCGAGAGGTCCGCGTCGGTGAAACCGATCCCCTTCAACATCGCGCGCGCCGGCGCCCGGTCGGGGCCGTCGGTGATGGCGCGGCTGCGGGAACGCGGATCTTCGGCCATCAGCGTGTCTCCTTGTGCAGGGAAAGGGCGCGAACGACCGCGTCCCCGATCTCCCCGGTGCTGCAGGCCCGGTCGTCGCGATCCGCCACGTCCGAGGTGAGCGCGCCCGATTCCAGCGCGGCGGCGATGGCGGCTTCCACGGCGGCCGCCTCCACCTCCAGATGCAGCGAGTGGCGCAGCAGCAGCGCGACGCTTCCGATCGCTCCGTACGGATTCGCGAGCCCCCTGCCGGCGATGTCCGGCGCGGAGCCGTGCACGGGCTCGTACAGGCCCGGCCCGCCCTCTTCGCCGAGCGAGGCGGAGGGCAGCATGCCGATCGAGCCGCCCAGCACCGCGGTCAGATCGGTGAGGATGTCGCCGAAGAGGTTCTCGGTGACGATCACGTCGAAGGCGGCCGGCTGCTGCACGAGGCGCAGCGCGCAGGAATCGACCAGCTGGTGCTCGAGCTCGATGCCTTTGAATTCCTCGCGCACCACGCGGGTCGTCACCTCACGCCACAGCCTCGACGTCTCGAGGACGTTGGCCTTGTCCACCGAGGTGAGCCGGCCGCGGCGCGACTGCGCCAGGCGCGCGGCGACGCGCACCACGCGCGCGATCTCCTCCTCCGTGTACAGGCAGAGGTCCTCGGCCCAGTCGGCTTCGCGGCGCTTCTCGCCGAAGTAGATGCCTCCGGTCAGCTCGCGCACGATCAGCACGTCCACGCCGCGCAGCACGGCGGGCTTGAGCGGCGAGGCAGCGGCCACCCGCGGGTGCGGCACCGCCGGACGGAGGTTCGCGAACACGGCGAGCGCCCGCCGCAGACCGAGCAGACCCTGCTCCGGCCGGACCGGCGACGACGGTCCCCAGCGCGGGCCACCGACGGCGCCGAGGAGCACGGCGTCCGCCGCCTGGCAGAGCGCGACCGTATCCGCCGGCAGAGGATCGCCGGTCTGATCGATGGCGATGCCGCCCACCGGCGCCTCGCGCAGGGCGAAGGAATGGCCGTACAGCTCGCCGACGGCGGTCAGCACGCGCGCAGCCTGCGCCGTGACCTCGGGGCCGATCCCGTCGCCGGGCAGGAGCGCGATCAGCGCGCGCATCCGTCCTCCTTCTCGTACGCGGCGATCGCGTCGTCCTGCGCCAGCAGGAAGCCGAGCTCGTCCACTCCCTCGAGCAGGCAGCGCCGAGCGAAGGGGTCGATGGAGAACGATACCCGGGCGTCGCCGAAGGCGAGCGAGCACGACTCCAGGTCGATGCTGACGCGCATGCCCGGAGAGGCGAGTAGCACCTCGTGCGTGGCGGCATCGACGATCACCGGGAGCAGCCCGTTCTTCAGCGCGTTGGCGCGGAAGATGTCCGCGATCGACGAGCTGACCACCGCGCGGAAGCCATAGTCGAGCAGGGCCCAGGGGGCATGCTCGCGTGAAGAGCCGCAGCCGAAGTTCGGCCCCGCCACCAGGACCTGCGCGCCGCGCGCCTCCGGCCGGGCGAGCGCGAAGTCCGTCCGCGGGTGCCCGTTCTCGTCGTAGCGCCAGCCCGCGAACAGCCAGCGCCCCAACCCGGTCCGCGTGGTCCCCTTGAGGTAGCGCGCCGGGATGATCTGATCGGTATCGATGTCCGGCCGCGCGAGAACGGCGATGCGCGAGTCGAGCCGGCGGAAGGGCTGCAGGGTCATCGGAGGTACTCCCGCGGATCGGCGATCGCGCCTGCCACCGCGGCGGCCGCGGCGCTCAGCGGGCTCGCCAGGAACGTCCGCCCTCCCGCTCCCTGCCGTCCTTCGAAGTTGCGGTTGCTGGTGCTGACCGCCGACTGTCCGGGACGGAGCTGGTCGCCGTTCATCGCGATGCACATCGAGCAACCTGGCTCGCGCCACTCTGCCCCGGCATCGCGGAACACGCGGTCCAGGCCCTCGGCCTCCGCTGCCTTCTTCACCTGTCGCGAGCCGGGGACCACCAGCGCGCGCACCCTGGAAGAGACCCTGCGTCCCCGCAGGACCGAGGCGGCGGCGCGAAGGTCTTCGATGCGGGCGTTGGTGCAACTGCCGATGAAGACGACGTCGATGGGATGCCCGAGCAGCTGCTGCCCGGGCCGCAAGCCCATGTACCGCAGCGCGCGATCCAACGCCGCCCGATCCGCGGCGTCGGTGACGGACCCCGGATCCGGCACCGCGCCGCGGATCGCAGCGGACATCCCTGGATTGGTTCCGAAGGTGATGGTCGGCTCGAGCGCGCTCCCGTCGATCTCGACCGTCCGATCGTACCGTGCGGCCGGATCCGAGGGCAGCGCCCGCCAGCGCGCGAGCGCGCGGTCCCAGGCGGCGTCCTGCGGCGCCTTGGGGCGGCCCGCCAGGTATTGGAAGGTCACGTCGTCGGGAGCGATGCACCCGGCCCTCGCGCCCGCTTCGATCGACATGTTGCAGACCGTCATCCGCTCTTCCATCGAGAGCGCCCGCACGGCGCTGCCGGTGTACTCGATGACGTGCCCGCTCCCGCCGGCGACGCCGATCCGGGCGATCACCGCCAGGATCAGATCCTTCGCCGTCACCCCGGGCCGAAGCTTTCCCTCCACGCGCACTTGCAGCGTGCGCGGCCGCCGCTGCAGCAGGGACTGCGTCGCCAGCACGTGGGCGACCTCGCTGGTGCCGATGCCGAAAGCAAAGGCGCCGAAGGCGCCGTGCGTGCTGGTGTGGCTGTCGCCGCAGACGATGGTCATGCCGGGCTGGGAAAGTCCCAGCTCGGGGCCGATCACGTGGACGATCCCCTGCTGCTCGCTGGCGAGCGAGTGCAGCTCGATTCCGAACTGGGCGCAGTTCGCCTCCAGGGCCGCGAGCTGGGCGGCGCACTCCCGGTCCTCGATCACCAGCTTCGTGCCAGGCTGCCGCGGCGTGGTCGGCGTGGAGTGATCCATCGTCGCCACGGTCCGCTGCGGCCGCCTCACGCCGAGCCCGCGATCGCGCAGCACCGAGAAGGCCTGCGGAGAGGTGACCTCGTGCACCAGGTGCAGATCGACGTACAACACCGCGGGCGTCTCGTCCGTCTCGGCGCGGACGAGGTGCGCGTCCCAGATCTTCGCGAACACCGTGCGTGGCTCAGACTGCGCCACACACCACCTCCGGCTCCGGCGGCGTCTTGCGCTGCAGGCGCCCGGCCGCGATGCGGTTCACCACTTCCAGATAGGCCTCCGCGCTGGCCAGCACGATGTCCGTGCTCAGCCCGCGGCCGCGGTAGGAGCGACCTTCGTGCTCGACCACCACCACCACTTCGCCCTGCGCGTCCTCGCCCGCGGTCACGTTCGCCACGGTGAAGTCGCGCAGGCGCGCCTTGACGCCGGTGATCCGCTCGATGCACTTGAACACCGCGTCCACCGGACCGTCCCCCGTCGCCGCCTCGTCGAGCTTGCGCCCGTCGCGCGTGAGCAGCGAGACGGCGGCGCTGGGCGGCGTCCCGGTCCCGCTGACGGCGCTCAGGCTCGCGAGCTGCCAGCGGTGCGAGGTGCCGTTCTGGAAGAGGTGGACCAGCAGGGCGTCGAGGTCGCCGTCGTAGATCTCCTTCTTCTTGTCCGCCAGGCGCTTGAGCTCTTCGAACACCTTGTCGACCTGCTCCTGCTCGAGCTGGTAGCCGAGATCGCGCAGGCGCGCGGTGAGCGCGTGGCGGCCGCTGTGCTTGCCGAGGACCAGGTTCGTGCTCTTGAAGCCGACATCCTCGGGGCGCATCACCTCGTACGTCTGCGCGTGCGAGATCATCCCGTGCTGGTGGATGCCGGACTCGTGGGCGAAGGCGTTCTGCCCCACCACCGCCTTGTTGCGCGCCACGTGGAATCCGGTCGCCCCCGAGACCACCCGGCTGACGGAGCAGAGCTGCTGGGTGCGGATCCCGGTCCGCAACCCGAAGAGATCATGGCGCGTGCGCAGGGCCATCACCACTTCCTCGAGCGAGCAGTTCCCCGCCCGCTCGCCGATGCCGTTGATGGTGCACTCCACCTGACGCGCACCCGCCTCCAGCGCCGAGAGGCTGTTCGCCACCGCCATCCCCAGGTCGTCGTGGCAGTGCACGCTCAACACCACGCCGTCGATGCCGCGGACGTGCTCGCGCAGATGACGGATGATTCCGCCGAACTGCGCCGGCATCGCGTACCCGACGGTATCGGGGATGTTGATGGTGGTCGCGCCCGCCTCGATGGCGCGCTCCACCACTTCGGTGAGGAAGTCGAGCTCGGTCCGGGCCGCATCCTCGGCCGAGAACTCGACGTCCTGGCAGCGCTCGCGCGCGTACTCGATGGCGCCCGTGGCGACGCGGACCACTTCCGCCGGCGTCATCCGCAGCTTGTGCTCGCGGTGGATGGGGCTGGTGGCGAGGAAGACGTGAACGCGGTGCCGCGGGGCCGGCGCCAGCGCCTTGAGCGCCGCGTCGATGTCGGGACGGTGAGCGCGCGCGAGAGCGCAGATCACCGGGCCGTCAACCTGCCGGGCGATGGTCTCGACCGCCTGGAAGTCGCCCGGCGAGGCGACCGGAAACCCCACCTCCATCACGTCGACGCCGAGCGAGGCGAGCGCGCGCGCCACCTGCAGCTTCTGGGCGAAGTTCATGCTCGCGCCGGGCGCCTGCTCTCCGTCGCGCAGCGTGGTGTCGAAGACCAGCACCCGGTCCGCCGTTTCATTCGCATCCATCCGCGTCGCTCCTGGCTGTGGATTGAAATTCATGCCGCCACTCCGTCGTCTGATTCAGTCTGCTCCTGCTGCGCGCCGGTCCCCGGGCCGCGCAGCATCGCCACCGCGCCCGTGCGCACCAGCTCGAGGATTCCGAAGGGCCGCAGCACGTCGATGAGGCCGTCGAGCTTCTCCTGCGTGCCGGTGCTCTCGACGATGTTCGATTCCTGGCCGAGATCCACGACGCGCGCCCGGAACGTCTGCACCAGCTGGAGCAGCTCGGAGCGTCGGTCCTGGGCGGCACGCACCTTCACGAACGCCAGCTCCCGCGTGACCGACGAGGAGTGGGTCACGTCCTCGACGGAGATGACGTTGACGAGCTTGTAGAGATTCGCTTCCAGGCGCCGGACCGTGACGTCGTCGGAGCGCACCACCACGGTGATGCGCGACACCCCGGGCCGCTCGCAGCGGCCGACGGTCAAGGAGTCGATGTTGAAGCCGCGGCGGCGGAAGAGCGAGACGATGCGGTTCAGCGTGCCGGGCCGGTCCTCGACGTAGACGATCAACGTCTGCGAGATGCTGCGGCCCTTGGGGATGGCGAACGCCGAGTCGGGGCTCATGTGTCCTCCCCGTCGAACTGCGGCCGGCGGATCATGTCGCGCAGGTCCGTGTTCGCCGGCACCATGGGATAGACGGAGTCTTCCTGCTCGACGCGGAACTCGACGACCACGGTGCCCGGCTCGGCGCGGGCGCGCTCCAACGCTTCCGGGATCTCCTCGCGGCGCGTGACCCGCAGACCGGTGAGCCCGTGCGCCTGCGCCAGCGCGACGAAGTCGGGGCTGCGCAGCGGGGTGGCGACGTACCGGCGGTTGTAGAAGAACTCCTGCCACTGCCGGACCATCCCCAGGTACCCGTTGTTGATGATGGCGATGTTCAGCTTGATCCCTTCCTGCGCGCAGGTCGTCAGCTCGCAGGCGGTCATCTGGAATCCGCCGTCGCCGGCCACCACCCAGATCTCGTCGTCCGGCCGGGCGAACCGGGCGCCCATCGCGGCGGGGAGCGCGAAACCCATGGTGCCCAGGCCGCCCGAGGTGATGAGCGAACGGGGACGATCGTGCTTGTAGTACTGCGCCTCCCACATCTGGTGCTGCCCGACGTCGGTCACGACCAGCGCCTTGCCGTCGGTCAGCCGCCAGAGGTCGTGCAGCACGTGAGGCGCGAAGAGCTTTCCGCCC
>Ga0137416_10000269_pt1 | contig 23346 bp, 18 predicted proteins | sample CZODoug3_1_1_16f_FD_108282 | JGI IMG/M metagenome (GOLD analysis project Ga0137416, IMG submission 108282) | Vadose zone soil fungal communities from Angelo Coast Range Reserve, California, USA - CZODoug3_1_1_16fungal (Illumina Assembly) | ecosystem: Environmental > Terrestrial > Soil > Vadose...
GGTCCCGTAGCGCAACTTCAACGGCATGAATCTTGTCACGTACTTGCGTGAGGGCTGTGGACATTGCAAAACTCCTCTCCAAAGAGGGGAAATAGTCATTCCAGTGTACAGCAGCCTCTTTCCAGGCACCGCTCGCAAGCAGCTTGCTTACGGGGCGCGCGAGATCGCGTCTGGCCTCTACGGCCCGGCGTAGTAGCCCTCCCTGGTCTGCACGACGAGATCCTTCGGCTTCGCTGCAAGTTGGATCTTGTGGTAGCCACCTTCCGGCGCACCTCCCCGTTCGGGCGTGTATCCGAGATTGTACTGGTTTCTCAACTCTTCTTCGATCTGCGCGTAAATCTGATCGACGGTCTGCTTCTTCGAGACTTCGAAAAACCGGCCACCGGTCTGTTTCGAGATGCGCTCGAGAATCTTCTTGCCGTCGGGCCGGGGTCCCTCCGGAGGTCTGTGACCTCCGCCCCCGTGCCGACCCATACCACCGCCCCCCAGGGGGCCGCCCATCCCGAACCCGCCCCGACGCTCGCCGTAGCTCTCCTCATCTTTATAGAGGATCGAATACACCGCGGTATCGGCCTTCTGAGCGGTTTCGATGGCGGTTTCCAGGCTCTCCTTGCTGCCCCGATCGACGCCGTCGGAGAGCACGATCACCGCCTTGCGACCGGGCTGCTTCTTCATCAGTTCATCGGAGGCGAGGTAAATGGCGTCGTAGAGCAGCGTTCCGCCGCCCATGCGATGTCTGCCCTGGCCGCCGCGGCCTTGGTCGCCACCCTGGTCGGAAGGATCGCCGCCGCTGGTTCGAGTCAATTGTGGAGTCGTCAGAGATGCCAGAGCGGCCTCCAACTTCTCGTGCGAGGAGGTGAGGTCCTGCAGAAGTTCGACTTCGCGATCAAAGTGAATGATGAACGCCTTGTCGTGGTCGGCGCGCACCATCTGGTCAAGGAAACCATGACTCGCGCTCCGTTCCTGGTCGAGCACCCGGCGCTGGCTCATACTGGTGTCAACCAGTAGCCCGAGAGTGAGCGGCAGGTCGGCTTCGCGGGTGAAATAGTGGATGACCTGCGGGTGTCCGTCTTCGGAAAGCGCGAAATCATCTTTCGTAAGGCTCTTGACGATCCTGCCGTGCTTGTCCCGCACGGTCGCCAGAACATTGACCACCTTAACCTGCACCGAAAGGGTGGTCGCCGGCTGCGTCTGTGGAGCGGACGAAGAAACGGGGGGACCGCTATTGCCGGTTGGTGTGGACTGCGCGCACGTGACAACCGGGCAGAGAGCAGTCCCGAGCCCCAGAACAAGTGCGCGAAGTTCGCGAACTGCGTGTGAAATCCTGGTAAGACCCATTGTTCACTCTCGGGACGACTATGGGGCGGGATGGATAGTCGCCTCACTAGGCGGTTTGTTCCCAAGGGTGAGAACCTGGTCCGGGCGGGATTGGTTGTTTCCGACTGCGCGTAAAAGTTTGTAAAGATTGCTTGCAGGACTCAAACCGACGATCCCGTCAGAACAACGCAGCCTGCTCGAGGGCTGGAACTCGGCCAACCGACGTCGGGAGCAGGCGGCATCGCTTTTAGCGAGAGCAGCCCGCTCGGAAATTCCCAAGCCCGGTTCGGAACGCGCCCTGATTGACCTGCTTACGAAGCGCGCAAGTCGCGCCGGACCAAGGCTGAATCGAGGAAGAAGCCGAGTCCGAGCGTGAACGGGATAGCGCCAAAAGAAGCAGCCACCAGAGCATCGGGCTCGACCCGCGCGATCAAGGCGAAGGTAGTGCTGTAGCCAATTGCCGCGGCTACGAGAAGGATTCCCGCGCGGCGTGAGCGCGCCGTTTGCGACAGCTCGGGCTCCATCGGCACGTTGACGCCCCGCGCAATCGCCGCCAGTCGTTCGTCGGTCCGCAGTTTGTTGACACGATAATAGGCGTAAAGTCCCATTCCAATGATCGGAATGCTGAATAGCATTACCACCGCCGCCAGACCCGTGATATCTCCCATACATTCGCTCCTTCTACGGCGCTCCAATCGCGTCGCGCTTTCCTGGAAAGCAATCCCGATCCAAGATACGGAGACAAGCCCAGGAAAGTTCCGAGGACAACCTCTGAGTTTTTCGAGGAGAGGGCGCTATAGAGGCCTCCTGCCTATGCAAGGCAGTGTGGTCCCGATTCGGACCGTCAAAAAAGCCCGCGACCGAAATCGCGGGCATAGGGCGGGTTGCGCAGGTATCAGAAATAGAACTTGGCGCCGAGCTGAACAACGCGCGGGCCGCCGACCCCGGAGTATTGCGAACTGTATCGACCAAAGCCGCTGTTCTTACTAATCGACATGGGCGTATAGGTGCCCGAACCCGCGTCGTAGGTGGGCAGTGTCAGATTCGCTGAGATGGCTTTGTCCTGGAAGTTGGGGTGGTTAAAGATGTTAAAGGCCTCCAGCCGCAGCTGGAAGGAGCACCTCTCGCCGACCGGAATGTTCTTGAACAGGGACATGTCCCAGTTCTGCATTCCTCCTCCGCGAATGCTGCCCCGCGACCCTGTAAAGGGAACCCCGATTTTGGGAAGTCGGAGGTTCCCGCCTGCATCCAGGCCGACCCAGGCGGGCGGGAGCTTGCCCCATTGGTTGGAACCGGTCAACTGGTTTGCTGGAACCCAGATCGCCAAGCTGCCATTCTGGGGATAGTCCTGCAACGGGGCACCGGTCATGAATTGCGTTACGCCGGACAGCTGGAAGTTGTCTGTGAAGTACGAGAGCCACCTGGGGCCGCCCAAGTGTTTGGTGACGCCTGGCAAGTCGTAAACATAATTCACCGCGATCACGTGCGTACGATCCCAGCTAGCCGTCCGATAATCGAGCAGACGGGTCAATTGCGTGTACTGCCAGTCTTCGTCCGCGTTAGCGGTTGTCAGCGATTTCGACCAGGTGTAGGCAGCGCCGAAGGTCAGCCCTTTGCTGAAGCGACGCTGCACCGACAGCTGCAGGGAGTTGTAGTTGGCGGTACCGTCGAACTTGTAGTACTCGATGTTGCCGTATCCCTGGTAGGGCACGAGATAGTTGGTCGGATAGGCGTACTGGCCACTAAAGTTGTAGCCGGCCGCGGCGTACTCCGAGGGCAGGTTGGGCTGCACAGCGGGCACGATGCCGCCCGCGAAGTTTGCAGGGTTTTGCGCGGCCGCGGTGAAAGTCGTGCCAAACGGAATCGCATTGAGGTCGCGAGCGGTCACCAGATGGCGGGACTGCGTGCCGACGTAGGCGAGATCCAGGGTTGTGCTCCGACCGAGTTCATGCTGTAGACCGAGGCTGAAGCTGTACACGACCGGTACCTTTCCGGATTGGTCGGCTCCGTAGATGCTGTTGAGAACCCCGGGCGAGCCTTGAGGCAGGTTGGCGATATCCAGCATGTTGCCGTTCGACAGGCTGGGCGTGACTACGTTGGCCGGGTCACCGAAGACCGTATTGAAGACCAGGTTGCCCTGCTCTCGGTCATGGGCCGTGCCAAAGCCACCGCGTAGCACAGTTTTGTGATCGGGGGTCAAATCCCAGGCGAAGCCCAGTCGCGGCTCAGGCATCAGGCCGCGGCCCTTCCAGCCCCCTTTTGGCAAAGTCTTCTGGTTGCTGAAGCCCATTCCTTCGAGCGGATTGCCGCTGTTGGGAACGATTGAGCCATCGGGCGCAATCTGGACGGCCTTGGTTCGGTCGTACAGAGCGGGCACGAACAGTGCAATCTGATTCTTCGCATCGTACTGCGGCGGGATCCACGCAAAACGCATTCCGTAATCGAGCGTCAAGCGAGTGTTCACCTTCCAGGTATCCTGGGCGTAGAACTCCAGCTGGTTGTAACGGAAGTAGCCGATCGGACGCGTGCTGGTCTGATCGAAAGAAGTGAAGTAGCCCAGCAGTGCGCTGGCATACGACATACCATGCGCACAGGTCGAACCATCGGAGGTCGCGCAGTTGTTGAAGGAGAACTGCCCGTTCGAGTTACCCCAGGCAATCTGGTCCTTGCGGCTGCGCTGGTAGAAGACCCCGAACTTGAGGGCGTGGTTGCTCTTGACCCAAGTGAGATTGTCGTTGAAGTTGATGGTGGTATTGGCCTGATGCCACGGATTCGCGCCGAAGTAGGACCATGGGAATCCTGTAAACGAGCCGTTGGTGTCGCTGAAGCTCATGTCGGGGATGTTGGTGCTGCTCGTGACCGGATAGAGCATCGGCAGAGAGATCCCGTTCTTTCCCAGTGAGAGGTTCCCGTGGTTCCCCTCCCAGCTGGAGCGCACCACGCTGGGCCCAACCGACACCTCGTTCAAGAGCGTGGGGGTGAGGGTGCTCACCAGGCTCAGCGAGAGGTTCCACGATGGCTGCTGGTTGCTGCAGCCGCCCGTGAGCTGGAGTTGTCCCATACAGTTCAGGTTCCAGGTCTGCATGGGCGACGTCGTACTCTGGGTGTTGTTGATCCACCGACCGTAGAACCGGTTCTTGTCGTTGACCTGGTAGTCGAGGCGCAGAATGTCCTCGCGGCGAGGATTGCTGTAGGAGAGTTGCGTGGCGTAATTGGCCGCCGTGGGTGCCGCCCCCGCGACATTCGGGAGAGCATAGAGAGACAGGATCTTAGAGACGTTATTGAAGATCGCCTGCTGGTCCGCGCTGAGCGAGGCGGGATCGATCTTGTTGTTGGGGAAGGCTTGTCCGGTCGTCGGGTTGTACACACAGCCCTGGGCAGGCGTGGCAGTGCAGTTCAGGAATGGTACGGGGTTGTGCGTCGAAGGGTCCAGCGCCGTGGTCCCGGTAAGAATGTCGCCCGAGAAATCGCCCGCTCTCTCCAGCGCCGTGGGTGTTCGAAATTGATCGATCCCACCCGACGGGACCAACTGCCGGTAATATTCCTGCCCCCAGAAGAAGAAAAGCTTGTCCCGGTTCTTGTTGAGGTTCGTTCCAGGAATCAAGACCGGTCCGCCGATCTGGTAGCCGAAGTAGTTGTAGCGATACAGGGCGATCGGAGTGGCAGGAGTGTTATTGTTGGCAAACCAGTTGTTGGCGTTCAGACTCTCGTTGCGATGGAACCAGCGGCCGTTGCCGTGGAACTGGTTGCTCCCGCTCTTGGTGACCACGGAAATCTGCCCACCACCGGCTTTGCCGAATTCCGCCTGGTAGTTGGAAGTCAGAATTTTCACTTCCTCGATGGCGTCCGTGTTGATGGTGACATGCGTGCCGCCGTTGTTGCCGGTGTCAACGTTGGAGGCGCCGTCGATGGTGAACTCATGCTGGTTGGCGCGTGTGCCGTTGACGTTGAATTGATCGAGGCCGCCGGTGCCCGATGAGGAGCCATTGAAGGTGCTGACGACGCCGGGTATCAGCTTCATGTAGTCGAGTACCATCCGGCCGTTGAGGGCGACGTCGTTGAGCTGCTTGCCCGTGATCAAATCTGACCGCTCGCCGGAGTTCGACTGCAGCTGGAGTTCGCCCGCGTCGGCACTCACGCTCACCACGTCGGTCGTGCCACCCACGGCGAGGACCATTTCGCCCGCGTCCAGGCGATCGCCCGCATTCAGGATCACATTGGTCTTCTCCAGCTTTTTGAAACCCTTCACCTCGACCGTAATCTGGTACGTCGACGGAGGCAGATTGGGCACTACGAATACGCCCGATCCGTTGCTGGAGACATTTCTCGTGACCCCGATGCTGCTGCTGGTCACGGTGACGCTGGCATCACTCACCATGGCGCCACTGGAGTCTTTCACGCTTCCGGAAATGGAACCGGATGTAACCTGAGCGGCGACCGCCGCTGACAGCAGGCACACCATCAGAGCGACAAAAATGCCGCAGCCAGCCACCCGAGAAGTTCTGCGGACAAGTGAGCGGGACATGTTGATTCTCCTCACGCGATCGGATAGGAACACTCGCCATCAGGCGACGAGAGTGCGTGGTTCAAAGGACGCAAGATGATATGCGGAACGGGTCGGGAAGTCTGTTATGCAGTGGCTTGGTCGATTGATAATACTTTCGTATAGCTTTAGCTGGGCAAACCGCCACTCTCCAGCAAGCGGTCGGGACTCAATATCCGGCGCTTTGCTCCGATGTGGCTGCACTGCAAGCTGTTGGGCTCGCGACCGGTCCCCGCCTGGGGCGCGCTTCATCCGCGGTTCGCATCGGTTCAATCGAGAGAAATGATGCCCCGCTGGACGGCCGCAGTGGCGGCCTCGGTTCGATCTCGCACGTTCAGCTTTTCGAGCACGTGGCTGACGTGCAGCTTTACCGTGACTTCGGCGATGTTGAGCACAGTGGCAATTTCCTTGTTGCCGCAGCCCTTTGCAACCATGCGCAGCACTTCCACCTCACGACCGGTCAGGGAACGGTGTGACATCCGCTCTGCCAGATGCGAGGCCACGATGGGATCGAGGTGGCGCTTGCCCTCATGCACTTCGCGAATGGCGCGCAACAGGTCTTCGCGCATCACGCTTTTCAACACATACCCGCGGGCGCCGGCTTGCATGGCGCGGTAGATTTCTTCCTCGCCCGAGTGCGTGGAAAGCATCAGGATGCAGGCGTCGGGAAATTCGCGCAGGATCGCGGCCGTCGCATCGCTGCCACTCATTCCCGGCAAGCGGACGTCCATGATCACGAGGTTAGGCCGGTGCTTGCGGTAGGCCTCCAGCGCGGCTTGGCCGTTGCCCACCTCGGCGACCACCTCCATGTCGGGCTCCACGTTGAGGGACGCGGTCAAGCCCATCCGCACCATGAAGTGGTCGTCAACGACCAGAATATGTATTGGCTTTGAGATCTTCATCGATCACGGTCCGGGGGTTTAGCAGAACTTCGACAGAAATGCGAGTGCCACGCCCGGGTTCACTCTGCACTTTGAGTTCACTCCCCATCGACTGCGCGCGCTCCCGCATGTCGAGCAGCCCGAAGTGTCCCGCCCGAGAGCCCTCGCTGGCCGCGAAGCCTTGGCCGTTATCGCTCACCTGCAGGCAAGCCGAGGTCGGCGCATAGCGTAACTCGATCGCGACCTGGGTGGCCTTGCCGTGCTTGACCGCGTTTGCAACCGCTTCCTGACCGATGCGCAGCAAATTCATCTCGATCGGCCCTGGAAGACGCACGGGGCTGCCCTTGATCGCAACCTCCATGTTCACGCGATCGGGGGGTGCGAGCGGCTGGACAATCTGTGTCAACGCCGAGACCAGGTCGCCGTCCTCCAGCAACTGGCAGCGCAGATCCCACACCGAGCGGCGAGCCTCGATCATGCTGTGGCGGCTCATGTTGCGCGCCGTTTCGAGCGCTTGTTGCGTCACCCGCGGGGCCTGCTGGAAACAATCCACGGCCAAATCGAGCTGCATGGTAATGCCGGCGAGTTCCTGCTCCAGCGTGTCGTGCAGTTCCCGGGCAATGCGGTTGCGCTCTTCGAGCACGGCTCCGGTTCTCAGTTTCTGGCGAATGACTGCCATCTGCTCGCGCAGGCGCCGCCCAAGCACCACGACCCAGGCCATCACGATGAAAAGAATGGCTGCTGTGACTCCCAGGACCCAGAGCGTGTGCCGGAGATTCCACCAGGACGGAGTCTTGAGCACCCTCACGTCCTGAGTTGAACGCAGCAACATGCGAAACGATTGCGGAATCCGCCACAAGCCGCCGCTGCGCACCAGGCAAATTCCGGTGATGCGAACCTCGCTGTTGAGCGGGATGGAGGCCAGATGATCTTCCGCGGAGCCGGGCTGCAGAGTCGCGTCGAAAATCAGATCCCCGCGCTGCAGCAGAAAGCGCGTACCGTCGGTGCTGGCCTGGCGGTTGAGCAACTTCGCCCTGGTGGTCACCACCGCGCCGTCATACTGTTCCCAGGGCACGTCGATATCGAACTCGACCGGCTCGGGCGGTTGGCCGAGGCCGAGACGGTGGATCACCGCGTCCTGCAGGATCGGCGCCGATTCACCCATGGCAGGGAACCCGACCACATCCACCCGATCCCCGATCTCAAGGGGCAGGTCCTGCTCGGTCAACACGCGCAAGGCCTTGCCCTCGCTCTGGACGAAAAGCGCGTGCCCGGGTTGCTGGTAGCCCACGACGCCCCGCACGCGTACGCGGTGCCGCTCGCCTTGGCCGGGCGAAAACCGCAACAACGCAGACAGCGGAACCTCCGGGGCAGCCGCTTCCACCTTGATGAAACTCACACGCGGGACGTAGAACAAGATGCCGGTGAGTTGGCGGTTGATGTTGTACAGGCTGCCGCACACGCCTTCGACCAAAATGTCGCTGTCGACCCAGGAAGAAAAATCCTGCTCATGCGAGATGGGAACCCGGACGTTGAATTCTCCCCCGCCCGAGGCAACCCGCAGCGCGAGCGTCATCTCGCGCCACGATGCGGGATCGATCGACGTCGAGCGAACAATGCCTCGCACCTGGACCCATTGGCTGTCTTGTTGTCCATCGGCGAGCTCTCGAAACGGGAACAGAGTCGCTTTCGGCAGGACACCCTGACCCACAACCCTCAGCTTCTGCTCACGAATCACGGGTGCGAATTTTCCTGGACCAGTCAGGCCGTCGATTTCGACCAGCTGTCCGAGAACATGCGGAAACCTGGCCGCAGCGTCGCCCTCCACATAGATCCCCGCGGTCTGATCTTGCACCACGAAGTCGGGGGCCGGCGCATCCATCGTGACCACACCGCGCACCCGGACCGGATAGCCCTGCCCGGCTTGCTCCGGACTGAGACGGCGAATCTGATCGGCGTGCGTGAGCGTCGGCAACTGCCCCGTCGGTTGCCCCCAACTGCTCCCAGACAGTGCACCCGCAAGCAGGATGTGTCCCGCAAGCATGCAAGCACCCGGGAAGGGTTTGCGAGTGCTGGGTGGACATTCTGCTTTTTGCTTCGAATTCAGGGGGGGAGTGGGCATCGGCACGCTGAGTGTTCCTGAGGGCAAGATACTCGCCATCGGTGACTTAGAGTAGCCGAAATCGGCCTCGGTGGGAAAGGACCCTCCCCCAGGGAAGTCCCGTCATGCGCTGCGACGCAGGCGTTTGGTCTCTCGCCAGCACCTCGCCCGCAGCGCGGAAAAACCCGGCGTCAGATGGCACTTCGCCGTGACCAGGTTGGCGGGCGTCGGACCAGACGCGCGCCCGACGGGTTGACACGCATGAGATTCTTGTTCGCGAACCTACATTCCAAAGCGCAGTGAAACGCAAGATGCCCACCGAACGCACCCGAAGAGATTTCCTTAAATTATCCGCTGCCGGTCTGGCCGCGACTCGAGCCGGCGAAGCATTGCCCGCCATGAGCGCTCTCCAATCGGAGGTCTCCCATCCGGGCGATCTCTCGCTATGGGTGACCCACGGGCGACAGCGCTTCGAAAAAACGGGCGGGGTGTCATGGCTGCTCTCTGCCGGCGCCGCCTCCACCGCAAACATCAGGCTTGATCCAGCAAAACGATTCCAGGAAATTCTTGGCTTCGGCGCCGCCTTCACCGACGCGTCCTGCTTCCTGTTCAATCAGCTCCCGCCGGACGGGCGCGCGAAACTGTTTCACGAACTGTTTCACCCCTCGGAGCTGGGACTCAACGTCTGTCGAACCTGCATCGGCGCGAGCGACTACTCCACCGAGCTCTACGGTTTCGATGAAGGCGAGCCCGATCCCGAACTGCAGCGGTTTTCGATCGAGCACGACCGAAAATATTTGTTGCCGGCTCTGCGGCAGGCGCGCCAAACCAATCCTGACCTGTTTCTTTTTTCGTCTCCCTGGAGCCCTCCGGGATGGATGAAGGCTGGTGGATCCATGCTGGGCGGCTCGATGCGGAAGAAGTATTTCTCAAGCTATGCGCAATATTTCGTGAAGTTTCTCGAGGCCTACTCGGCCGAGGGCATCGGGATTCAGGCGGTCACTTCGCAGAACGAAGTCGACACCGACCAGGACGGCCGGATGCCAGCCTGCCTCTGGGGACAAGAATACGAGATTGAATTTGTGAAGCAGCACCTCGGGCCAGCCCTGATATCGAAAGGGATGTCCACCAAGATCTGGCTGCTCGATCACAACTACAACTTGTGGGGCCGCGTGATCTGCTGTCTGGACGACCCGGACCTGCGCGCCTACACGAACGCGGTCGCCTGGCACGGCTACGTCGGCAGCGCGGACATGGTCTCGAAGGTGCATGCCGCCCATCCCGATGCCGAGATGCATTGGACCGAAGGCGGCCCCGACTATACCAGTGCCACATATGCCACCGATTGGGCGCAATGGGGACGCACCTTCACCGACGCGCTGCGCAACTGGTGCCAGTCGATCACGGGCTGGAATCTCGCGCTGGATGAGCGGGGCCGGCCGAACATAGGACCTTTTCCGTGCGGTGGCCTGGTGACGATTCATTCTCAAACCCAACAGATCACGCGCAGTGGCCAATACTGGGCCCTGGCTCATTTCTCCCGGATGGTTCGCCGCGGTGCCCGTCGATTTGATTCGCAAGGCGACTTGCCACAAATCAGTCACGTCGCTTGTCAGAATCCGGACGGTCAGAAGCTCCTGGTGTTGAGCAACCGGGGAGATCGTCGGACGGTCGAGTTGCGACTGAACAACCTGGCGGCATCGCTCACGCTGGAGGCGGACTCCCTCATGACAGCCGTCTGGCGGTGAGTGTTGCCCCGGCCGAGGCCTGCAGCCTGACGCGCAGACGCTGCCGGCGGAAAAGATTTCCACAATCCCGGGCAAATCACGGCTTTCCCTGAAAACTGATCTCGGCGGGGCCTCGGTGGGACGGGGGCTTGCATAAATCTTCTTGATGCGGCTGATAAGGTCTTTTTATTGGCCGCCCCAAGTTGTCCACGGTAACCTAGTTTGATATCAACAGCTGGCCAAGCTCCCCATTGGAACCACTGCCCACATTCAAGGAGACTCATGTCGAACGAACTGCGGAATTTCCTGGCTCTGACGTATGACGAGTTGGAAGAGCTGAACCTGAAAGCCAAGGAGCAGCGCAAGAACCGGGTTGCCGTTCATAAAATTCAGGAAGAACGTCTCAAATACCTGACCGATGAGAAACGCATCAAGGCCGTCACCGTGCTCTTCAGCGACCTCGAAGGCCGGTTGCACATGCTCGACTACGACAAGAAGTTCCTGATCAAGAGCTGGGACAATCTCACCTTCGACGGGTCGTCGATTCGTGGATTCACCGCGCAGCGCGAGAGCGACCTGCGCCTGGGGATCGACTGGGCGGCGTTTTACTGGGGACCGGCGGACGTGTTCGGTGGCGGCAAAGTGCTTGTGTTCGGCGAAGTCATCGACAAGAACGGCGGGCCGTACTCTGCCGATATTCGCGGCGTCCTCAACGGCTATGCCACGAAGCTGTACGAGAAGGAAGGCTACACGCTCAACGCGGCCAACGAGATCGAGGGCTTCCTGTTTAAGGGACCGGACGCCGAGCGCCACTATCACGAAAGCGGCAAGTTCGAATACGTCAACACCGGCGGCTACTACCACTCCCTGCCGGGCGACCTGCTGCGCACCTTTATCGACACGACCGCCGAAGTGCAGCGCGCGATGGGATTCCAGAACGAGAAAGATCATCCCGAAGTCGCGCCCTCGCAGTTTGAAATCAACTATGGCTACGGCGAAGTGGTCGCGGCCGCCGACCAGATCCAGCTTTACAAGCTGGTTTGCCGCGAAGTGGCGACCAACATGGGCCTGACCGCTTCGTTTCTGCCCAAGCCGGTGGTGGGCGTGAACGGCAGCGGCATGCACACCAACGTTTCCATCAGCGAGAAGGGCAAGAACCTGTTCTGGGACGCCAAGGGTGAGGAGAAGCTGAGCAAGCTGGGCTACGCGTTTATCGACCGAATCCTCACGCACGGCAACGATATTTGCCTGCTGCTCAACGCCAGTGTCAACGCGTACCGCCGTCTCGATCCGCACTTCGAGGCCCCCAACCAGCTCAAAGCATCTCCCACCGATCGTGGATCGATGGTGCGCATTCCAATCGGCAACGACAAGAGCATGCGGGTGGAGGTTCGGTCGGTCAGCCCGGACGCCAACCCCTACCTGGTGATGTACTCGGTCTTCAAGACCGGGATCGACGGCGACACCGCCAAGATCGAGAACCTGCGTCAGGCCGAGCGCTACCTGCCCGACAACATCTACGACGCGCTGGAGAATTTCCGGAAAGCGAAATGGACGACCGACCTTCTCGGCGAGGACGTGAAAGGACGCTACGCGGATCTGAAACAGGCAGCCGCCGATCGTTGTCCGCGTTCCCTGGGCACGTTCGTAAAAGCCCCCGAGGTCCAGTACCACCACGAGGTCTACAACCAGTTCCTCTGGAACCTGTTCTAGAAAGACGGCTGGACCACGCCCCGGTCCCGGGCCGGAGCGTTTTGCGTTCAGGGCGTGCCTTCAAACACCTCCGCCCGCTGCCGGATCGAATCGAGGTCGTATTCTTTTGTGATGCTGCCATTCTCGAACACGGTGGCGAGGCGGTCCTCATGGTGGAAGGAATCGCTGGCCACATTTTCCATGGTGTGGAATTCCCCGGGCCCGGCCTCGACCAGCGCGAGCCGCCCATGCTTGGAATTCTTGCCGGGATCGGTGACGGGATCCTTGAAAACGGTCCGCCAGTGGCCGTCGACTTGCGCTGCGGAGCATTTGAACGCGAATTTCTGGGTGTCGCGATTCAACTGCTGCAGAAGCGCTCCGCCCATGCCGAAGGCAATGTTATCCGCACTCCAGCCGTGGAACTTGGCGAGTTGGTACAGCATGTTCTGAATCGTGAACAGGTTCACCCCGTCGCCCTGAATCACCCGCACCCGCGGCGGGAGCACGCGATAGCCCTTGGCATTGGTTTCGTACCCGAATTTTTCCCCCAGAATCTCGAAGACCTTGGTGAGCACGTTGATCGGGTCGCCTGAATCCGGGCGGATCACGAGCGTTCCGTTGCGGTGCAGAATGTCGGGCTTCAGCAGCTCGCCCCATAGCTTCTCGCAGGCGTTGTAGATGTTGTAGCTGTCGGATACGCAAGCCACCAGGCCGTCGGGATAGGCCGTGAGCATGTTGCGGTACGCCTCGGCTTCATGCTCTTTACCCCAGGCCGTGATGGTGGAATGTTCCGAGGCGGGAATCGAGAATCCCGGCATCGCTTGGCTCGAGTAGTAGTCCTGCAGCAGAATGATGCCGGCCACGGTATCGGTGCCCATGAAGTTCACAAGATGTGCCGCCCCGCCGATCGCCGCGGTTTCCTCCGAACTCACGCCCCGGTAGCCGAAATCGTGCAGCTTGAAAGGCAGCAGCGAGGGATCCCCAGTTCGCTCGAGAAAGCCCTTGATGATTTTCTTGATCTCCCGGGAAAGGGTCGCCACCGTGGTGGGGTACCAGACCTTCAGCAACAATGTCTCGAGATAGTTCGTCAGCCAGTGAAATTCAGGATCGGTGTTTTCGATCGTTGCCAGCACATTCAAATTGGAAACCACCGAGCCTTCGGGAACGGCCTTGATCCGAACCGGCAGCTTTCCGCCGTGCTTCTCGAGCAGCCGAGTCCACCCGTCGCGGTTGAACAAGTCCTGCCCGAAATGCTGCCGGCAGAATTCGTCGGCGTTCTCGATGTCTGCCTTGCTGAAGACGACTCCCTGCAGGTAGTGCTTCAAGTAGTACTGCAACCCGAAAAACACGGTGGCCGGAAACATTCCCCCACGAGACTCCAGATACGAATAGATGGCGGTGGTCTCCGGTGGATACTGCTTCCAGTGCGTGAACTTGTAGCTATCGGTTCTGAGCAGGAAGTTCATACCCGGTCCTTTCTTCCAGCGGTTGAGCCTCGCGCTTTCTAATCAGATCGATCAGCGCCAGGATCAGCGGCCGGTGCGCGTCAGCCATTTGGCCGATCTCCAGTCTGTGATTCAGGCCGAACCACCGAAGCTCCTCGATGTCGTCATCCGGCTGGATCGCCCCGCAGGTGTACTCCGCCATGAAAACCGCGGTCACAATCTTGTCGACTTCGTTGCGGTAGCGCCAGTCGTCGACCTGAAAACTGCCGGCGTAGACGGGATGGGAAATCTCGATGTGCGCCTCTTCCATCACTTCGCGCCGCGCGGCCGCTTCCAGGCTCGGATCGGTCGGATCGACAAAGCCCCCAATCAGGCCATAGCCCTTTTCACCCGGTTTACGGGCCAGCAGGATCTCCACGCCCCCGCCATCGGCCGGTCGCGTGACGGCAACGTCGACCGTCGGCAGTGCCTGCGGATGGCGGTTGTAGGCTCCGTACACCACGCCGGCGCGCCACTCCCAATTGCTGCGCACTTCGAGCGACGCGCTCTTGCGCTCCGAACTGCCTGAAAACACGCGATACGAGGAAGGCTCGACTTCCTGACAGGGGAATTGTCCGTGATAGTGCCCGATGAAGCTGTCGCGCCCGCCGTAGAGCGTGACCGTGCCCACCGGATAAACTTCCCTCACGCGGCGGTCGAGTTCTCTGGACCAGTCGTCATCGTCGGCGCAGTCCATCAACGGCACGATCGGAATCTCGGGATAGTGCGCGTTGATCATGAGCTTGCGGGCCTGAAAATCGAGCGGATTCCGGCGCGTCACCAGGTTCGGCGAACAACCCAAAACCAGCAGGACTTTCCTATGCCAGGCGGCTACCTTTCCGATGAGCTCCTGGTGGCCCGCATGCAGATCGGGGACCTGGAAGCGTCCCACCAGAACCCCGATGTCGGTCCGGGATTTCCTGACCTCGGTCATCAAAACCTCCGCGCGGCTGCGCGCCCTTCTATTAAGTGTCTTATGAACACTTATATAGTGTACGTGATACACTCTGTCAAGAGAAAAGACGGCTGAGCCGAGAGGGAGGCCGGAACTGCATGAAAATACATGCGATGCAAGTGACGGTCGATCTGGTGATTCTCACCATCCAGGAGCAGCAGTTGCGTGTGCTGCTGGTGAAGCGGGGCGTGCCCCCGTTTGCAGGCGAGTACGCGCTGCCCGGTGGTTTCGTGCGGGAAGACGAGTCCCTGGAAGAAGCGGCGGCCCGCGAACTGGAAGAAGAAACCGGGACCAAGGATATTTTTCTCGAGCAGTTGTATTCGTTCGGGGATCCCAGGCGAGATCCGCGGGGACGCGTGATCACCATCGCCTACTACGCGCTCATTTCGCCCGACCGCGCCCGACTCGCGGCTGGCACCGATGCTGCCGGGGCGGCATGGTACCCCGTGTCCGGCGTGCCCAAGCTCGCCTTCGATCACCAGAACATTCTGGACGTGGCGCTGGGTCGCCTGCGCGGAAAACTCGAATACACGACCGTCGGGTTCGAACTGCTGCCCAAGAAATTTACCTTGTCGGATCTGCAGCAAATGTACGAAGTGATTCTCAACAAATTTCTCGACAAACGAAATTTTCGGCGCAAGGTTCAGGCGTTAGAAATTCTGCGTCCCCTCAAAGAGTGGCAACGGACGGGAAGGAAGCCGGCGAGATTGTATTCGTTCGTTCCCCGGAATTGAGAAGATGCCAGTCAACTTCGCCGACGCGCGCCCGCCCAGCATCCCCCCAAGAAAAAGGTTCCCGGCGCAAAAGCCGCGAACCTTCGGTTGTCCTGAACCCGGATCGTCCTACGCGTTCTGGAAGTACTCTCCGGGAAGCGCGACCATCGTGTTCCGGGTCGCGCCTGCGCGCAGGGCCGTTCCGAGGCCTTTGACCTCTCTCTCCGGCCGCTGCACGCCCGCCAGGTGGGTGTCGGCATCCTTCAGTTCGATGCGCAGACCCAGAGTCCGCTCGAGCTGGCGAACGTCCACTCGCTGGTGGTGTTCAAAGAGCGTGGACGCAACGCCCTGTTCCCCGGCGCGGCCGGTCCGGCCGACGCGGTGAATGAAGTCCTCGGCCAGCTGAGGCAGGTCGTAGTTGATGACGTGAGCGATATCCTGCACGTGGATCCCACGCGAGGCCAGATCGGTCGCGACCAGAACCCGCACGCGGCCCTGCTGAAACGCGGTCAGCGCGGCGGTGCGCTGGGATTGCGAACGATCGCCGTGAATCATCGCGGCCGAAAAGCCCTCGCGGCTCAGGCGCTGCGCCAGACGCTCGGTGCCCCGCTTGGTCCGCGCGAACACCAGGCATCGTCCGGTTTCTTTGGCCAGCAACTTCTGGAGCACGTCCAGCTTCTGGCCTGCGGAAACCTCGAAGCCCTGAATGCGGACATTCTCGGACGGCTTCAGCACCGATCCAAGCGCGACTCGCACCGGCGTCCGCATGTGGTCGGTAACCAGGTGCGCAACCGATGTCTCCAGGGTCGCCGAGAAACACATCGTCTGACGATTTTTGGGGAGCGTGCCCACGATGCGCCGGACGGCCGGGATGAATCCCATGTCCATCATGCGATCGGCTTCATCGAGCACGAGCAAGCGCAACGCGCGGAAATCGACCAGTCGCCGGTCGAGGAAATCCTCCAGGCGGCCGGGTGTTGCAACCACCAGTCGCGCTCCGCGCCGGATGGATTGAATCTGCTGCTTTTCCGAGAGGCCTCCAACGACCAGAGCCGCCTCGGGCAGTTTCGTGCCCCGCAGGGCGTTGTATTGTTCCGCGACTTGCATGGCCAGCTCGCGCGTCGGAACCAGCACCAGGGCATGAATGCCGATGGTGTTGCCCTGGAGGAACTGCTCCATCATCGGGAGCAGAAAAGCCAGTGTCTTGCCGGTGCCCGTCTGGGCGGTAGCCAGGACGTCTTTGCCCTGGAGTGCGGGCGGAATCGCTGCTGCCTGCACGGGTGTGGGAATGGAAAAGCCAAGCGTCGCCATGCGCTCCTGTAGGTAGGAACACAAAGGCAACTCTGCAAAATGTGTCAAAAGGTACTTTCTTTCTGTCTGGTGGAATTGATCGCGGCGCGCACCCGGTTCGCCGGGCAGGCACAACAACTCGTGTTTGCCAGTCGCTAATCGATTTACGCTGAAGACTTACGGAGGGGACTAAAGGCGGGCATCCTTAGATCAATTCCTGAACCCAGAAGAACCGCACCACACAACCGTGGTATTAAGCGCACCTGGAGTGTACCACAAACGGTGCAATGGCAAAATTACCGAAGTTTGGAGGCGGTTTCCATCTCATCCCCCCCAGCGGAGAGTCGTGCCTTCGCTTGCTGCGTTGCACGCAGGGTCTGGAGCAGTTGCAGATCGTTGCCCACGTCGCTGTTCGACGTCCGGGTGCTCCGGCGCAGTTCCTCGCGCAGTCGGGCCAGCAGGAGCTGGCGCGCCCCTTCGAGCGATTCCGACTCGGTAACGATGTTTTTCCGAGCCAGGCCGACCGCCACCGGATTATCGCCCAAGCGCAGGCGCAAAACCGGGATTCCGTCGTCATCGAGCAGCGGTTCACCGCCGGCCTCTAGCTTGGGCCATTTTGCCGCCCCCAGCGCAGTTTCGTCTTCGACGATGCCCCGGCTGATCGACTCCAACCGGCTCACGGACTCACGGCGCTGCTCGGCGGTCATGGGCGGTTCCAGATCGCGGTTCGGGTCAAATACCAGGGCGTGACGCCCGGGGTCAAAGCCGCCTCGCCCGGTGAAATATGCGGCTGCGAAACAGCCAACGATCGCCGGGTGCCAGACCAGCAGCGGCACCATGTATTTCTTGGCTTTGAAAGCCGACTCAACCACGCCGCGAACCGGCCTGCTGCGCTTCACCGTCCCCGGAACCTGAGGAATCACAAAGCTCGTGACCGGCAGTTTCGGGTGGTGTTTGCCGTAACGCACCAGGCACTTGGCGATCTGTTTGGGCGTGGTCACGCCGAAGTCAGCCATCACGCTGCGATGCAGCGCCCCCGGATAGTAGAAATTGATCACGCCGCGCACGAAGTCCGCGCAATTGGCGGACAGCAGTCTGTAGAGGCCGCGGTTCGGTCTGGTGTTGAACAGCTGGATCAGCTCGTCGTCTCTTTCGGCATCGGTTTCGATCTGAAAAGCGTAAATCGTACGGTCGTAGGCCGCTCCGACCAACTGGATCCAGGGGCCCTCCGGCGTTTCTCCGTTGTCCAGGTCGGGGGCAACCGCCTCCAGGTATTTCCGGCGGTACCGGTCGCGAAGAAATGATTCCAGCTTCGGATCGGCATAGAGCGGCACTTTTTCGGGCGAGTCGACGGCGTACAAATAAGGGATCAGCGGCATCGCCAACCAGTCGTATCCGGCAATGCCGTGATAGCGGCTTAGAACGATTCCCTGCTCTCCCGGCCAGCAGCGACGCAGTTTCACCGGGGACGCAGCACAAACTCGATCGAGGTAAACTGCCGTATGCCCGGTGCCAGCAAACGTGCCGTCATAGCTGTAGGGTTCCTCCAGAAACAGCGTGGCTCCGGCATGCGCGCGCACACTGATGCAGGCGAAACACAAGACCACGACCGCCCATCCTTTACGGTACCTCATAAATATCTAAACTCGCTCCCGAGGAGAAAGTTTTCGCGTGTCAGATTGCAGAAGCCGCCTCGGCTCGGCCTGGAGCCCATCCTCGCGCTCAAGTCTGATGCCTAACCCTTGTTTGGAACAGGTAACCGAAGGGTGGGATTTGCGAGAGGCTTAGGGTCTTTGCCTTAGTACTGTTGACCCCCGAGACGGGTTGTGAGCCTCTCCCAGGAATCACATCGAGCGCATTGTTATGAGTATGTTAGGAAGAGATCCGGAGCGCTACCGGCCCCCGACTACCTGCCCGCCACATCGCCCGAGGAGATCGCACAAAAAAGCGGAGAGAAGAAACTTAACGAACCAACCACTCCGTCAACGTGTGCATGCGGTGCAGGACCGCACCATAGCTCAGCAGCACGCCCAGCGCGCTACCCAATAGCGCCGAGCGAAAATACCAGGGAACCGGTTGACCGGACTGGTCGACCCGCCGGTCGTCCCAGCTGACCAGTCGCTCCACCCGCGCGTTCACCGAGGCACTCGATGGGTGAACCAATGCGCTGGTCAGGGTCGCGGCCGGGTGGAGAGGCGCCAAGCGCGACAGCTTGATTAACGCGGAAGCCAGGTCCAAGGCATCGCTTGCGCACGAGACAGCTTCATCATCTGCAGCCATCTCTTCGGCACCGTTCCAGGCCTCCTCGAGCGCGAGCATCCCCGGAAAAATCCAGAAACGGAAAAAGAGCTTCTTCCAATTATCCCAGCGCCGGGCATGCGCGATTTCGTGCTGCAATGCGATTTCCAACTCGCGCGGACCAAGCAGCGCCGCGGCGGCGTCGGACAGGAGCACTCTGGGTGCGCGCAGACCAGCAAGGGTCAAAGCCGGCACTCGGGGTCGAATACGAAACACAGCAATCGAGCTCCGAGTCGGCAGGGCGGTCGCGTCTTCCAGCCAGTCCCGCACCGAACGCGATGTTTTCAGGTAGGCCGTGGCGGCGCTGTAGGCTCCCACCGCAAACAGGAACAGGCAGCAACCGCCCAATGTGAGCGGTATTTCTCCGACCGGTTCCGCCGACGTCTGCGGCTCAAGCAGCAAAAACGACGGAACCACGAACGCCAGCGTCACGACCGCTGCCGCCGCCACCGGCAAACCCCGAAGCATGAACAGAACATCGGCCAGATGTCGCGGAGACGCCTTCTGCGCCGCTCGCCAGGCCAACCGCCACGCTCGCCCAACCGCCATCGAAAGGGCGCAGTAGGAGATCAGAAAAAAAGTAAGCGAGACACCCAGACAGCGTACGGCAAACGTCATACGGTTTCCGGTTTATGCAGCTCGCGGCGCTTGCGCTCGACCAGCTCCCGCAGCTGGTCCAGCAATTGAATATCGTGCTCGGTAACGGCTTCCACCAGGTAGGACAAGGGCAGCGAAGCGGCGGACCCAGATCCCAGCAGTTGGCGGATCGCCTGACCGGCTGCGGCCCGCTGCATCTCTTCCTGAGTCACACAGGGTAAGTAGCGAAACGCTCTGCCTTCGGCCACGCGGGTCAGCAGCTTCTTTTTGTACAAGCGATCCAGCGTGGTCATCACGGTGGTATAGGCGACGCCCAGATTCCCGTCGTGCAGAAGCTCGCGTACGGTGCCGTTTCCGCGCGTCCATATTTCCTGCAGCAGGCGCCGCTCGAGTGGTCCCAGCTGGGCTAGTGACGGTTGGTTAGAACGGAAGAATCGATTCACTGGACCCCCATTGGAGTGCCTGCGGATTTTATCGCAATTCGCTACCTGCTGAAATGGCTGTGCCCGCATCGGGCGATCGGTTCCCAGCCCAGATGACACGAAATGGACCTGCCGGGACCCAGTCCGGCAGGCCTCAAGTGGACACTCGTAGATCTACCTCGAGAATCTAGCAAGGCGCGCGGAGTACTACCAGATGTCGTACTGGAAGAAAGGGGAAGACCCCAGCGCTTTTCGGGCGATGGTTGCAATCTGCCCCCCCGAGCGGTGAGAATCGCTGGCATGCAGAACCGTGCGGACAAGCCCCAGCCTGGGTCTGGAGCCCACAGTCCCTTTCAACCCGGGACCATGGTCGTGATTACGCTGGCCAATCCCCGGGAGAAATTCTGGGGAACCATCCTGGTGCTGAGCGTGGAAGGACTAAGTCTGCGCGGCGTTGAACTTGCCTCCTTCGAGGATCTGGTCGCACTGGTTAAAGACGGCGAGCCATTCTCGCTGGGCGTGGTCTTCTTCCCCATGCACCGCGTCGAGCGCATGGAGCTAGACCTGCCCGATGGCGGCATCCCTTCACTCTCGCAACGCTTCACGGCCAAGACCGGACTGGATCCGGCCACCATGCTGACGGTCACCGGAGAGGGCGCATGAAGCTGTCCCAGCTTCTGACCGCACCCAACCAGCTCACCCTGTTACGGATGCTGTTCCTGCCTTTCATCGTGATCAGCCTGGTCGACCGCCACTACCCAATGGCGCTGACCCTGTTCGTGCTCGCTGGACTCAGCGACGGGCTCGATGGCCTGCTCGCACGTCGACTGCATCAACAGACCTTGCTCGGGCAATATCTGGATCCCATCGCCGACAAACTGCTGCTCAGCACCATGTTTCTGGTGCTGGCCATCCTTCACAAAATCCCGTGGAAGTACACCGTCATGGTGTTCAGCCGCGACATGGCGATCCTGGTGTCCAGCGCGGTGCTCTACACCATCGCAGGACTGCGCAACTTCAGCCCGAGCATCTTCGGCAAGGCCAATACCTGCGCGCAGGTTTCGGCCGTCTTCTTCGTGCTGCTTTTCGAAGTGAAGCACTTGCGTGCGGTCTGGATCGCGCGCACCGTGTTGCTGTGGGCAACGTTTGCGTTCACCGCGATCTCCTGGGTGCACTACGCCTTCCTGGTGCAGACCCGGCTGCGCCTACAGCACGACGCCGAGCACGGTCCACAGGCCTCTTCCAAAAAGCAGGTGGCGTAGGCCAAGAGTTGGCCTGAGCCCCTTCACAACCTGCGCGGGGTCGATCGGATGCAAAACTGCCAGGTTCCACGTGGAACACGTTCGCTATATATTTTGCGGGTGCGCTTGAGCTGCAACCCAACATTCCGGGAAGAAGTGCTTGCTCGACAGGAAGCTAGCCGCGAACTGAGACCAGGCACGGTCGTCCCAGGTCTTCGCGGGTGGCAAGGCGGAGCGCATGCGACAGACGGGAGATCCGCTGCCGCCTGCCCCGCTGGTGCCCGGGGAGCCAGCCCTCTAGTCCCTCTGCGGTCATGGTCCATCGCGGTCCTTCCACGGTCATTGACGGGGTAGTGGAGGAGCCGGGAAAAACGGGGCCACCCCGTAACGTTCGAGTAAGCGCATTAACTCATGAGTAAACGCGCGCGCAGATCGACGTGAGACTCTCGCGAGCGACGAGCGACGAGCGGGCGGGCGGGTGTGCGGACGTGCGGACGGGAGCTCATTCAGACTGGTGATCGCAACTAGATTCGCGTAAGAACGGATCGGTCACGGAGGGTCTCGCCAAGTTTAAGCCGTCCCTGCTTAGATATCGGCTAGACTTGAATATCGGAGTCTGAAGGCGTCATGGCTGAAAATGAAAGCTACATCGTAAAACGACCCGATGATGTCGACATAGATCAGGTCATCCTTCGAGAGAATAAGGACGCGCTCGCGGAGTTTCTGGATGAGCCGCTCTCCGCAATCGCCGAAGCGATAACCGGAGCTCTTGCGTCAGGCCCGAAGTCTTGGGCAGTATCTTCCGGGAAGCTCGTTCAAGGCGCGCTCAAGGGAAAGCTCTTCTAGCAAGTGAGTCGCGAGATCAAAGAACTTCGCAACAAAGGGAAGATTCCTGACGACTTTGCTGGCAAGAAATACGGTTATCAGAGCTTCAGCGAACTTATGACGGTAATCGACAACGAGGTTCCCGATCAGGAGCGACTCGACGCGATCAAGGCGATGTTCTACGCCGTGAACAAAGTCAATGCGGAGGATAGCCAGAGAATCGTCGCCTATCAATTGTTTCAGATCGCGAAAAAACTCACGTCCGGCCAGTTGCTCTATCTCAAGGGATGCTATGCCATCTACACGGCGAGAGAGTTTCAGAACGGTGGACCGGCGATTGCATCGCACCAATGGTTCTCAAAAATTGGGAACAAGCTCGGACACAGCGTTTCCGCGCTACTCAATCTCGACGACCTCGCACTAATCAAGCTTGGACTTCTCTCTCCCAGAGTGTTTGATGAGAGCTCCATCAACCAATCCGACGCGCACATGACAGACCTCGGGATCAAGTTCTGCGAGGACATCCAGACGTATCATCTCGAAGCGCGCGAAGAATCTTAAGACGAGAGCTCTGACGATGCCTAGTTTTTCTTCGCGCCTTTTCCGATGGCGATCCTTCGGAACAGTTCCCAAACCGCCTTCCGGCGTTCCGGTCCACTCGAATACTTCGCGCCGATCTCCGCCCGCCCGTCCGCGCGCCGCGTTGGCCGCGATGGCTTCGCGCATTTTCTGAGCGACACCCGCGCAATTGCAAGTGGAGCATGCACGAAGAGCAGCGGCTTAATCAGCGGCGCATGATGTGGATTGATGGCCGCACTTACGATGCGCCGACCGAAGAGGCTTGGTGACAACAGAAAAGCCGCACGATGGGCACCGCGGGCTTCCTGATATATCCGACTGCACCGGAAGTTGTGCAACCAGCCATCCACAGATTTCATTCCACGTCCACAGGAAATGCACAATTCCCGCTGCAATTTCGCTTTTTCTTCACATCTGTTGCATGATAGATGTAGCGCGAAGGACGATGAAATATGAGCAAAATTCTGGAGACAGTGTGGCACTTAGAACCACACACCGCGAAGAAACATGAAATTCTGCGCCGCTACTTTCAAGCGTGGCTGCCAATTTTAGGCCAGACCAACGGACGCCTGCTATCGCGTGTTCGGGGGCGGCAGTTTCTGTGGGATGATGCAAGATCTGGTCTGCAGGTGATAATATGCGTCTGTGCATGAAGTTACGTTTCAACAGAATTTACACTCA
>Ga0137416_10000284_pt1 | contig 22984 bp, 24 predicted proteins | sample CZODoug3_1_1_16f_FD_108282 | JGI IMG/M metagenome (GOLD analysis project Ga0137416, IMG submission 108282) | Vadose zone soil fungal communities from Angelo Coast Range Reserve, California, USA - CZODoug3_1_1_16fungal (Illumina Assembly) | ecosystem: Environmental > Terrestrial > Soil > Vadose...
CTTTGACGCCCTCTTCGCCGTCAATGTCCGCGCGCCCTACTTCCTGGTGCAGCAGCTGCTGCCCGCCATGTGCAAGGGCAGCAGCATCGTGTTCGTCTCCTCGCTTGCCGCACGCGCTTCCGTCGCCACACTTTCGGCTTATGGGGCCACCAAGGGGGCCGTCGCTACGCTGGTGACGCACTTCGCGTCGGCACTCGGCGAGCGCGGCATCCGCGTCAACGCCGTCGCACCCGGCGTCGTCGAAACAGCTATGTCCAACTTTGCCAAGACCGAGTCGGGCCGCAACCTCACTCTGGGCATGCAAGCCCTGAAGCGTGTCGCCCAGCCGGACGACATCGGCGGACTCGTCGCCTTCCTCGCCTCCGACGAGGCCCGCTGGATCACCGGCGATACGGTCCGGGTCGACGGCGGCTCGAAACTCTGAGACTCCAGTCCGGCAAGCTCTTGTGCCAGGAGATCGAGGCGAACTTACGGGCCCATGCCGGGGTCGAACATCGGCCGCAGCTCGGACTCGCCTTCGAAGCCGGGCCAGTACTTTCGGTGCAACTCCATGAACTCGGTGGCGATCTCGATCGCTTCAGCCTTCGAGTCCGTTTTCAGGATTGCCCAGCCTCCGATGACCTCCTTGGTCTCGGAGAACGGACCGTCGGTCACGGTGATCTTGCCGTTGACGAGCCGCACGCGGACGCCATCCTTGCTCGGCAGCAGACCGCCCGTGTCAACGAGGGTGCCCTTCTTGAGCGATTTCTCCACGAACTTGCCCATCGCGTCCATCAAAGCGGGCGGCGGCGGGGACTCGCGATACGACTCGGAATGGCGAATGAACGTCAAGTATTTCATGGCTCCTCCTCGGGGTCCAATCATGCGACGAACGAGCCAAGGTCGGATCGACATGCCAGAGATTTTTTTGCGGCTGCGGTGCTGCTCGCGTGCCAGCCTCATCCGGCTCGGCTACGCCTCGTCGCTCGAGACCGCCAGCGCTGATACGCGAGCGTCGAGGCCGAAAGAAGCCATAGGAGAGGCCCCGCGAGAGCGCCGAACACGGCCAGCAACACCGCCGTGCCCAGGCTCTGATCAATGCCGTTCTCGATCCGCCGCGATCAAAATCCGGTCAGATCTCGACGACGTCGAGGAACGAGTCGAGCTCTTTGCGCAGTTGCGGGGTGTTCTGGTGCCCGTGACGCGCGGCCGCGTGGGTCGCGGCCGCGTCGACGAGGTCCCCGCGCTGGGAGTCCGGCGCCATGATCACCAGCCGGCAGTTCTTCTCGCTGGGAAACTTCCCGCAGTTCGCCACGACCCACTTGCCTCGACCGAGGTTCAACGACTTGAGGTCCATTTGTCTGTCCTCCCTTCGGGTCACGCGCCCTTGCCATAGTCGCTGGCGCCGCACCAGTCGACGACCACCACCGGTTCGTCGCCCACCACCCAGGCGTCATGGCCGCTGGGCAGCGCAGTCACGTCGCCCGGCGCGGCGATGAACTCCTTGCCGTCGTCCATGAGGATCGCGAGCCTGCCGGAGACGTGGTACTGGAAGTGCGGCGCCTCGCAGCTCTTCGTCCTGGCCAGAGGCTGGACGTCCCTCGACCAGCGCCAACCGGGCTGGAAGCTCAGCCGGCCCACGGCGCCGCCGCCGATGTTGAGGATCTCCGCCTTGCCGTTGGGAAACTCGCGCGTTTCGTCCGGGCGGGTGAAGGCCCGATGCTCGCTGCTCTTGCCCATGTATGACCCCCTTGCCTCGAACTGCGTCTCCCCCCTACCAACTAGTAGGTTACTTGTCAATCAGTAGGTAAGTCGGGTAGAGAATCGGCATGGACACCGCGCAGCGCATCCTCGACGTGGCGGAGCGCCTGGTGCAGACCCAGGGCTTCAACGGGTTCAGCTACGCCGACATCGCCGCGGAGCTGGGCATCACCAAGGCCAGCCTGCACTACCATTTCGCCACCAAGGCGGCACTGGGGTCCGCTCTCGTCACCCGGTACGGCGCGGAGTTCGGGCGCGCGCTCGAGGAGATCGACCAGTCCGCCGTCGACGCGCGCGAGAAGCTACGCCGCTACGCCGGGCTCTACGCCGACGTGCTCCGCCAGCACCGGATGTGCCTGTGCGGCATGCTGGCCGCGGACTACACCACGCTGCCCACAGCGATGCGCGCCGGGGTGAAGGAGTTCTTCGATCTGAACGAGTCGTGGCTCGCCCGAATCTTCGAGGAGGGCCGCAAGCAGGGCGCGCTCCGCTTCCGCGGTTCGCCGCTCGACTCCGCGCGCCTTCTGCTCGGATCGCTCGAGGGAGCGATGCTGGTCGCGCGCTCGTACGGCGATCCGGAACGTTTCACCTCGGCGGCGCAGAGACTGCTCGCGGAGTTGTCCGGCCGCAGGAAACTCGCGGGCCGCAAGGACCGCGCACAGCGCTGAGGCTCCTCTGCAGCTGCCGAGCGGCGTGCACTTCAGCTTCTTCGCCAGCGCATTCGTCTTTGGCGGCCCCGATCTTCCGCTCTCCCAGCTCCCGTTCAGCGATTTCGTCGCGCGTGCCGAACGCGGAACCTACCGGACCGCACCCGCCCACATTTTCAGTTTCGATCAGATCGTCGAAGCGCACCGGCTCATGGAGTCGGGCGACGCGCGTGGAAAGATCGTCGTTCGGACATCGCCGAGGTGAGCAAGCCCCGACCCCGACCCTACCGGTTGCCGAGGGTGCGCACGTTCGGGCAGGAGACATCTCTCACGCAGTCGAACCGCTCCACGTCGGCGAACCCGCCTCCCCGCACCTGGAAGCGGGCGAGGTGCGCGACCACGTCGCCGTGCGCGTCGTAGTCGCAGGGGCCTGACGCGCCCTGGTAGTTGATGGGCTTGCCCGCCGCGATCAGTTGCAAGGCGCGCGCGAAGCCTTCCGTGCCGGCGTTCACGGTCTCACCCTGCGGGTTGTTGATGGCCCGCATCGCGTCCCGGATCTGCGCACCGGTCACCTGCGATGGATTGGCCAGGTGGTTTTCCTGTGCAGCAAAGAGTGCGGCCAGCATGAGCGTGGTGGCGGCATCGTAGGCGCCCGAGTCCCGGAAAGCCGGCGGCTGGCCGGTGAGGGCTTTCAGCTGCTCCGCGAACGCCTGTGCCGAAGTTCCCTCGCCCAGCACTGCCTGCGAGGTGCCCTCCTGGCCCTCCACTCCTCCCTTGAGCGTTTCGAGCACGCGCGCGACGCGGAAGTTATGCGTGTGCACGAGCCGCGCCTTGGTGCCGCTCGCCAGGAACGCCTTCGTGAAGCCTATCGCGAACTTCGGAAAGGTGATCTCGACCACTGCGTCGGGCGGGCCGTCGTTCTTGCGGGTGCTCGCGTTGTGCTTGTCGATCGTCTTGGCGACATCGGCGGCCCAGTCGTACTCGGCGGGATTCACCTTGACGTCGTGGTAGACCTGCTCGATGAGCGCACCGGGGCGCGCCTTGAGCAGGCCGGTCTTCAGGGCATCGGAGAAGCCGCGGCCGTAGGGGTCGTCGCTGGCATAGATCGACACCTTGAAGCGGCCGCCGCGGCTCGAGGCGAGGAGCATCCGCACCAGGACGGGCACCTGGTACACGGACGACATGGTGGTGCGAAAGTTCCAGCCCTTCGAATTGCGCAGCGCCGCCTGCTTGACTGGGTCCGCATCCTCTGCTTCGGGATTGTTGATGTCAGGAGTGGTGCAGGCCATGCACACGACGGGCACGCCCAACTCGTGCGACGGGTCGCCATCGTAGGCAAGCGCGTTCACGGCGATGTCATCCTGGCTCGAGTCGGTGATGATGGCCTTCGCGCCTTGCTGCTTTACGAGCTGAATCGCCTCGGTCCGGGCCTGTTCGGGCGAGTTGCCCGAGTTGGCCTCCGCAACCTCGAAGCGCAGCGCGCGGCCCTCCCGCTTGAGCGCCACGTTGGCGGTATTCACCGCGAGGCGGATCGAGCCGGCCCAGCTCGGTGTCGCCATCGAGCCGGTCCGATCGATGTCCTGCCCGAGCACCACGACGGGGATCGCCGGCGCAGGCGGCTCGCTGCTCTTGCAACCGGTCAGGACGAGCGAGAAGTAGAGGATGCGCTTCATCATCGCGGGGTTCCCACTGCCAACGGGGCGCCTGCTGCTAGGGCTTGCCGTTGTCAGGGCGGCAGCGCTTCCCGGAGGGGTAGTCGGGGTGGAAGTGGTGCTTGCTCGGGCGCTGCACGCAGCGCAGACAGCCTCCGCGCTCGCCCTTGGTGGCTGTACCGGGCAGTTTCTCGCAGTCGGCGACGGTACGCGACTCGTGACCCGTGCTGTGAGCTTGCGCGCTGAATGCGGACATCGCTAGCGCAAGCAGGACGGCGACGGCGGATCGGCGGACAGCGGTCATCAAATCCCCCAGAGAACGTTCGCGGAGTATGCCCTCGACGGGAGGCGCGGCAAGTTCTCTTGCCCCTGCTTGGTGGACACCGACGAAAGGCGGATTGGGAGCGGGTAGGTTTAATCCGACAGCTGTTCGACGTCGAGCGGTGGAGCGGGCGCTCGCACGCCCCATCGCGTTCGCATGAGGCAGGCCCCCCGCCGGATGGCAGCCCATGGCTTCTCCCGGTCGCGGAACGTAGCTTGTGCGGGGGGTCCAGCGTGGGCGAGCAGGGCCAGGCTGAGCAGCCGCGGCGGCTGGCGGACTTCATCCGCGAGCGCAGGGGACAGATCATCTCGGATTGGGAGTCGCGCATCCGCCGTCTCAAGCCGGCCGAGCGCCTCGAGCGCCCGGTCCTGCTCGATCACATCCCGAAGTTCCTCGACGACCTCTGCGAGTACATCAGCGACGTGCGCGCCGGTCTCGACAGCGTACCGTCGACGCAAACTCCTGCCGCGCACGCCCTCGATCGCCTGGAGCTCGGTTACAACGTCCGCGAGATCGTCGCGGAATACAGCACGCTGCGGGAATGCCTGCTCGAGTTGGCCTCTCGCGAGCTGTCACCGGCGCGATTGTCGGCGGAGATGCCTCGGCTGCACGTCGCCATCGATCTGGCGATCTCCGAATCCGTCGCGCGCTTCAGCGGCGCGCACGATCGGACGCTGCGGGCGCTCGACCGGATCTCGGCGGCCTCGCTCGAGGCGCCCGAAGTGCTCGGATTCCTCAACAAGCTCCTGGGCGTGCTCCTGGAGACGACCCGCGACGTCGACGTGGTGAAGATCATGCTTCGCGAGGGCGAGGACCTCGTCGTCCGCGTCGCCGCTGGTGGCCTCGATGAGGATCTGAGGAGCGGGTTCCGCCTGCGCCTCGGCGAAGGGTTCGCTGGGAAGATTGCGGCGGAGCGCACTCCCGCGATGGTGTCCCTGGCGGCCGACGCCAACGTCAAGAGCGAGGCGCTGAGGAAGATCGCGCAGCGGGCACTGTACGGTGTCCCGCTGCTTCATCGCGACGACCTCATCGGGGTCGCGCTGATGGGTTCGACGACGGCCTATCAATTCTCCGATGAGGACCTGCTCCTCTTCCGGACGATGACCGGGAGGGCGACCGCGATCATCGTGCAGGGTCAATGCCTCGAGCGGGAGAAGATCGCGCGCGCCGAAGCGGAGGGGTTGGCGAAGGAGCTCGAGGCCTCGCTGGCTCTTCGGGACCACGTGATGGGCGTCTTGAGCCACGACATCCGCAACCCTCTCGCGGTCATCAAGGTCAGCACGGAGTCCCTGCTCGGCCGCGCGGATCTGAGGGAGCCTCAACGGCGCGCGATCGCCCGCATCTCGACCAACACCGATCGCATCGAGCGGATGATCCACGATCTCCTCGACTACACGCGTGCACGTGGGGCCGGCATCCCCGTCCGGCGCGAGCCCACCAACCTGTTCGAGCTCTGCAAGCAGAACATCGACTCGATGGAGCAGCTGCACCCCACCCGGCGCTTCCGGCTCGAAGCAAAAGGCGACGTACAGGGCGAGTGGGACCGCGAGCGCGTGCTGCAGCTCGTCTCCAATCTTCTCTCGAATGCCGTCAAGTTCGGCCGCGAGGGAACGCCCATCACGGTCGCGCTCAAGGACCTCGGCGACCAGGTCGAGCTGGCCGTGCACAACCAGGGCGCGTTCATTCCTCCAGAGATGGTGCCTCGGTTGTTCGAGCCCTTCGTGCGAGGTGACGGCCCGGCAGGGACAGCGGATCAAGGTCTCGGGCTCGGGCTCTTCATCGTGAAGCAGATCGTCCTCGGTCATGGCGGGACCGTCGACGTTCGCTCCGACGAGACGCAGGGCACGATCTTCACCGTGCGCTTGCCTCACCGCCCGTGATCAGGATCTGTTCTGACGCTACTGCGCAGCCGTCTTCGCCAACGTGAGGCGATCGGGCACCGACCCACCGCACAGTGCCACCAATCGCTCGCGGAAGGCCTTCGCCTCTTGCTTCTTTCCTGCGCGCTCGGCCGCCTGCGCGGCGCCGTCATAGCTGTTGAGGCGCGCCGGCGCCGAGCGGAGCGACGCCTCGTACTCGGCGAGCGCCGCGGCCGGTTGGCCCAGCTCGGACAGCAGGTCGGCGAGCTGCTCGCGCGCCGGCAGGATCGAGCCGGGGGTGACGGGATGCTTGTCGGTCGAGTCCTCGAGGGCGGCCGCCGATCGCATGAGCGCCAGCGCCTCGGCGTCTTTGTTCTCCGCACGCGCCAGCCAGCCCGCCGCGGCACGCCGCTGTATTTCGACCTGCGTCGCCCAGTCGAACCCCTTCTGGCCCTTGAGCGCGGCCTGGATCCCGGCCACGTCGCCACCTCCCGGCGCGCATTATCCAGGGCGCCGGCGCGGGCCCCGCCCACGGCGCGCGCGAAGTGAACGATCGCCTCGGCGTAAGGATATTTCGCCCAGGGGAACGTCGCCGGTTGCGCCGTCAGCGCCGCCGCCTCTTTCCACGCGTGCCGCTCGAGCGCGTGACGCGCCGGGATGGCGGCAAGCGCGTAGCCCGCCGCGAACTGTGGGACGTCGAAACTCGTCACCTTCGCGGCGCCGTCCGCGATCTCCCGCGCCTTCTCATCCTGCCCGGTTTGTAGATACGCGTACTCCAGATAGTCCATGGCATCAGGGCGTCGAACGCCGTCGCCCCGGCGTGCGTCCTGGCGATCCATGCCTGCGCCGTTCGCGCCGAGGCGATGTTCGATTCGATCGACTCCTTCCACATTCCCAGGCGGGTGAAGATGTGCGACGGCATGTGAAGCGCGTGGGGAGCCGAAGGCGCGATCCCGGCGTATGCGCGGGCCGCCGGCAGCGCCAACTCGGCGAGCTCGGGGTAGTCGAAGGAGTGGATCATGTAATGGGCGATCCCCGGATGCTCGGGCTCGACCGTCAGCAGGTGATTGAGGATCTTCGCCGCCTCTTTCTGCCGCGCGTACGTCTTGTCGGGCGGCGAGTTGTAGGCCACCCCGAGAATCGCCAGTGCCTGGAAGATCGCCGCCTCGTGATCGGCGGGGTTGCGCTCCGCCACGCCGGTCATCGCTTTTTCGTAAGCCACGACCCGCGCCGGATGCTCATCGCCTTGGTAGTAGGCGCCGATGGCTGCGATGTAGTCGCGCTCACGGTCGCTCGGCGCGCTCACGGTGGCCGCCTTCCGCGCCGCAGTTCGCCCAGCGGCGAATTCGTCTTCCGTGGGCGGCCCCCAGATGGTGTGGAAATAGCTCATCGCGATCCCCCATTGCGCCATGCCGCAACCGGGGTCCTTCGCCGAAACCTCCTCGAAGACCTTCGCCGCCCTGGCGTAAGCGAACGAATGGAGCAGCGTCAGCCCACGCTCGAACACCGGCTGAACCTGCGCATTGCACGAGGTGGGAAAGCGGACCTGCCCGAACTTCTCCGGCGCGGGGTGCCCGTCGTGCTCGTGTTGCGCAAACGCCCATCCGGGCACGAGTGCGAGAGCGGCCGCCAGAACGTGAGTGCGAGGGAAGGAGGGCATCGCTTCCTCCTGCGTTGGAGAAGGAGACGCAGTCTACCAGCGATATGCCGCTCCGCCAGCGAATGCTGCGGACCTGGTGATCTGATCGCTCTGATCCACGTCCCGCTGCCCGGACACTTCCGCCCAGGACCGGAAGGTCTTCGTGAACTTGTACTGCAGCTTCAAGCCCGCCCCGGCCGTGCTCTGGCCGGTCCCCGCCACGTACTTCCCGGCCTCCACCCAGAGCTTCGCAGAAAAGTCGCCGAACCGCTCGACTACCTCGGGCCGGACCTGATACCGCAGCGGCGCAATCGGCACGCCGGCGGCGCGTCCCGCCGCCACTAGCGTGAAGAACCCGACCTGCGCGGGATCCTGCTCGTACACGTAGTAGTCGCCCGAGAGGGCGACGTCGGTGTTCGTGAAGACCGTCGCGGTGAGATTCGCGGAGAGCCGCTCGGAGTCCAGCGACACCGGCGTGCCCCTGAGCGCGGTCAGCAGGGCTTGCCCGCAGTTCCGGATGAGCGGGTGCGCCTGACAGTACGCGGTGGTGTCCTGCCTCAGCGTTGCGGACGTCGCCGTGGTGCCGTTGGCGAGGCGGACGCGAGGGACGTTCTGGTCGATGTCGTAATGCGAGTATTCGACGCTCGCTCCGTACGACCACTCGAGGGCGGAATCTCCGGTGGTCTCCCACGAGACGTCGAAAGTCCCCCCCGCCTGCGAGGTCTGCGATCGGACCAGCGCGTCCGCAGCGGTTTCGGTCCCATTGGCCTGGCGCAACGTCACCGTGGTGCCGGCGAACTGCGTGCTGCGCGGGGAAACCTTGAGCTCGCTCCCGAGCGTGAGGTTCTCGGTGAGGTTCCAGTCCGCCCCGGCGGTGAAGAGCGTGACGACGCTGCCGCTCTCCGGGAACTGACCGCGCTGCGAGGCCGGGGTGCGGCCCTGCAGGGTGAGGCTTCCGCCGAGGTTGAGTGTCCATTCGCTCGACAGATCGATGGTGCCGTTCAGCGAGTCGGTGAAACTGTTCGAACGCGGGTTCGCTCCCGTCGGCTGGATCGTGTTGACGGAGGCCTCTTCGCGTACGCTGCTGGCGTTCGCCGCAGCCGCCGCGAGCAGGAGGAAGAAGGGCCGCAGGCGCATCTCGCGACGGTAAGGTGGCGTCGAGCGCGGACCAACTTCCTCGCGGGCGCACCGCGACGGACGTCTCATACTCCAGGCGGAGCAGGCCCCCTACAAGCGCCTGAACCAGGCGCTGAACCGCCTCACCAATGGAGGAGGAGCGGGCGGACAAGAAGCAGCGGTGATGGAACCTGGTCCGCCGCGGAAGAGCTGTTCGCGATCGGACGCAAGGCGCGCGAGATCCGCGAATCGCTCTCACAGACAGCGGAGCTGCGCGCGGCGAGCGAAAAGCTGCGCGCGCCGCTCGGTTCCGAGCTCCGCGCGACCCTGCAGCAGGGCGAAGAGCTCGCAGCCGCGCCCGACGTGTCGAATTCACGGGTCCTCGCCGATCGGAAGCAGCGGCTCGATCAGCTCACGGCCGAGTTCAAGAAGGTCTCGGGCGCACTCCTTCCTCTCGGGAAGGAAGCGGTACTGCTCGACGCGGTCCGGGCGAACCTCGCGCAGTGGGACGCCGCGAGCGACGGCGCGTACGCGACCGTCCTGCGCAGCCTGGCCGTGCGCGCCGCGCTGCTCGTGGCGCTGATCGGGCTGCTCCTGGGCGGCTCGGAGCTGTGGCGCCGCGCCACCTTCCGGTACGTCCGCGACCCGCGCCGCAGGCGGGTGTCGCTCCTCGTGCGCCGCATCGTGGTCACGGCCGCGGTGACGATCGCCATCGTGTTCTCGCTGGTCAGCGAGATCGGGTCGCTTGCGACGTTCGCGGGGTTCATCACCGCGGGACTCGCGGTCGCGCTACAGAACGTGATCCTGTCTGTCGCCGCGTATTTCTTCCTCATCGGCAGGTACGGCGTGCGCGTCGGCGAGCGGGTGCAGATCGGCAACGTCATCGGCGACGTCCTGGAGATCGGCCTCGTGCGCCTGCACGTGATGGAGACCGGAGCCGACGGCCTGCCGACCGGACGGGTGGTGGTGTTCTCCAACTCGGTCGTGTTCTCCGGGCCCAACCTCTTCAAGCCGCTGCCTGGGACGAACTTTGCCTGGCACCAGATCAAGGTCACGCTGGCGACGGACGCCGATCACCGCCTGGCGGAGCAGCGGCTGCTTCGCGCGGTGCAAACTGTGGTCGACGAGTACCGCAGCTCCATCGAGAGGCAACACGCGGAGGTCGAGAAGGCGCTGGCGATCCCGCTCCAACCGCCTTCGCCGCAGAGCAGGCTGCGGCTCACCGAGACGGGGCTGGAGATGACCGTCCGTTACCCGGTGCCGCTCGAAGATGCAGGGGCGGTCGACGATCGCGTCACTCGAGCGCTGCTGGATGCCGTCGAGCACGAACCGCGCCTCAAGCTGGCGGGCGCTGCCGCCGCTACGGTGCAACCAGCCCGGTGAGGCGCCGCCGTTGACAGCAGGCCGCGTGCGCCGATGATGAGCGCGATGCTCTACAGCGAGCGATTCAGGGTCGCGCCCGGGAGCAAGCCCAGGCTCTCCGCGATCGATCCTTCCTTCAGGGACAAGCACGAGAGCAAGGAATCGGCCGAGGAGGCAATCGCCGAGCACGGGCGCAGGATGCGCGAGCTGCAATATCTCCTCTACGCCGAGGACCGGCGCTCGGTGCTCATCATCCTGCAGGCGCTCGACGCGGGGGGCAAGGACGGCACCATCAATCACGTCCTCGGCGCGATGAATCCGCAGGGCACGCGCGTCCACTCCTTCAAGGTCCCTTCCGCGGAGGAGGCGGCCCACGACTTCCTCTGGCGCGCCCACCTGCACGCCCCGGCGAGGGGCGAAGTGGTCATCTTCAATCGCTCGCATTACGAGGACGTGCTGGTGGTGCGCGTGCACGAGCTCGTGCCGAGGAGCGTCTGGTCGAAGCGCTACGATCGGATCAACGACTTCGAGCGCAACCTGATCGACGGCTGGACGCACATCATCAAGTTCTTCCTCCACATCAGCGAGGACGAGCAGCTCGAGCGCTTCCGGCAGCGCCTCGAGGATCCGGCGCGCCGTTGGAAGATCAGCGAGTCCGATTACGAAGAGCGCGCGCTCTGGCCGCAGTACATGGAGGCGTACGAGGAGGCGCTGGCGCGAACCAGCACCGAGCACGCGCCTTGGTACGTGATCCCCGCCAACCACAAGTGGTTCCGCAACCTGGCCGTCTCGAGGATCGTCGTGGAGACGATGGAGGCGCTGCGCATGGAGCTTCCGCAGCCGAGGGTGGACATCGACGAGATCCGCCGCAAGTACCACGAGGCGGCGCGACATCGGCGTGGCAAGCGCCCTCGGAGGCGCACCTGAGGAAGCATCGTCGCGACAGTCCGCCTAGAACGCCACGTATGGTCCGACGAGCCTCGAGCCGAGCGCCGTTTTGCCCTCGAAGACCACGTAGACCGAACGGCCGTAGAAGAACGGGAGGCCCCAGTCGAAGGTGTCGCCGGCCAGACCCGTGCCTGTCGATCCGGCGAGATTCGGAAGCGCCGCCGCCTTGGTGCCCAGGTCGCTGTCGGCATTGTCGACGGTAAAGGCAACCGCCGCCGTGGCGCCATTCGTTCCGGTGATGGTCGCGCTGAACGAGGTCGGGCCCGGTGGACAGTAGAAGGAGGAGTTCCCGGAGCACGGCTGCAGCCCAGGGTCGTTGAAGAAGTAGCCGTTCGAGCCGGAATCGATGAAGGCCGAACTGAACGCCTGCAGGCCCGTCACGGTAGTGCCGAGGTTGCCGGCGCTGTCGAGCCCGTAGACCGTGGCCTTCCCGAGACCGTTGTTGCTCGCGGTGTCGACCCCGAAGACGAGACTGCCGGTGGCAGCGATCGCGCCGGGCGGGGCCACGGAAGGCAGCTGGATGAGTACGCCGTTGTTGTCGCTGCTGAACATCGCCACCGGGTTTCGCACCTGCGCGGTGAGGTCCATGGTGGCCGGTTGACAGGCTGGAGCCATCGCCGGCGGGCAGACGTTGTAGGCGCTGCCGTCCTGCGCGCCGCTCGCGCAGGAACTGCCGCAGTCTTCGAGGAAGTTGCCAACTCCGAGGATTGCATTGGCTCCGAACTGGGCCAGGCTGTTCTCGGGGACGTTCACGAAGCTCGAACAGGCGCTCGGAATCGTGCGCGAGGCATACGCGGGATCGCCGATGACCTGGATCGGTACCGACGCCGCCTTCATGCCGCCGATCGTGAGGTCGACGAGCTTGATCGGACCCCAGCTGTAGCCGTCGGCGAACTGCACGCATTCGACGACCGGATTGCCGCTGCCGTCGGTGGCCTGCTGCAGCTGACCGCTGGTCACCCCCGCGCCCAGCACTTCGCCGAGCACCCGGAAGCCCGTCGAACCCGTGTCGACCTGAACGTGATCGATGGTCTGGCAGAAAGCAGTGCCGGGCGCGCAGATGGTGACGCTGACGAACAGGATATCGACGCTGGCGGGGGCCGCGGCCGGCCCGCTGTCGACGGTGGCCGCGACTACGTTGAGCGGCGCCGCGCCGCCGCCGTTGCCGCCTCCTCCACAGGCGGCAACCACACAGGCGGCGGCGGCTCCATTGATCAGGACGATGGCCTTTTGCACGGTCAGCGTCCTCCAGCTCAGCGGAGCTCAGCGCGCGTCACGCCCGCCGGGATGAGGGCGGGAAGGACCGCCCGACCCTGGAGGCCGCGCTGGTAGCGGACCGCGCTCACCACGAGATCCGGCGTTTCGATCGAGAGGACGTGATGCCCGGTGCGATGGGCCCGCGCCTCCGCCGCATAGCGCTCGAAATAGGCGCCGAGGAGCTGACGCAAGTCGGGTGCCCGGCGGCCTTGCCAGCTCACGGCAAAGACCAGCCCGCCGGGCGCGAGGTATTCGCGCACCACGCCCGTGGAGATCTTGAGCTCATGGATCTCGTATCCGACGGCCGGAGTGACGGTGAGCGCACCCTTGAGCGCTTCCCGATCGCGCGCCACCGAACTGGCGTCAGCGCCAAGCGCCGCAAGGGCACGCGCCGGCACGGCGAGAACGAGGACGAGCAATACCATCGGCTTCACGATTCGGCGCATGCCGGTAGCTCCCGGGGTATCAAACGCAGGACACCACAGCGGCCTCCCGGAAAAATTTCGATCCGGTTTCGATCGCGTGTGCGCCGTCGAACAACACCGGTGCCGGTCAGCGCGGGCCGGACCCCGCCACCTGCCTGGTGGCGACGTTGAGGCGGTTCCAGACGTTGATCGTGGCGATCGAGAGGATCAGGGCCGCAAGCGCCGCCTCGCTGTAATGCCGGGCGGCCTCCCTCCAGATCTCGTCGGGCACAGGGTCGGCCCGGTCGCTCAGGCGGGTGATGGCCTCGGTGAGAGCCAGCGCGGCCCGTTCGGCATCCGTGAAGTAGGGCGCATCCCGCCAGGCAGCCAGCGCGAAGAGGCGCTCGTCTGTTTCGCCTGCCTTCTTGAGGATGCGAGGGTGCGTGTCGACACAGAGGCTGCAGCCGTTGATCTGGCTCGCTCGCAGGTGGACAAGGCCGAGCGTCCGCGGTGGCACGCCGCCCTTTTCCGCTGACGCCCCCAGGGCGAGCAGGGCCTGCATGGCATCAGGAACGATCATCGCCGGGTTCTTCATCCTTGGTTGCATGATCCATCTCCTCGTCACATCGCTTGGGTTACGTTCGTCAATGCCATGACGGATCGCGAGCAAAGGATGTGACCATGGACGAGCGCGACTGCCTGGCCGAACCGTTCGAGGAGAACCGGACCCATCTTCGGGCGGTGGCGTACCGCATGCTCGGCTCGCTGAGCGAGGCGGACGACGCCGTCCAGGAAGCCTGGCTCCGGCTCAGCCGTTCCGATACGAGCGGGGTCGATAACCTCAAGGCGTGGCTGACGACGGTCGTCGCGCGGGTGTGCCTGGACATGCTGCGCTCGCGCAAGGCGCGGCCCGAGGAGCCGCTGGGCGCGCAGGTCCTCGAGCCGACGGCAAGCCTCGACGAGCGGATCGATCCCGAGCAGGAAGCAGTGCTGGCCGACTCGGTCGGTCTCGCGCTGCTCGTGGTCCTCGACAGGCTCACTCCCGCCGAGCGGCTCGCGTTCGTGCTGCACGACATGTTCGCCTTGCCGTTCGACGAGATCGCTCCCATCGTGGGGCGCTCCCCGGCCGCTGCGAGGCAGCTCGCGAGCCGCGCACGCCGCCGGGTGCAGGGCGCAGCCGCGGTTCCCGACGCCGATCTCACCCGCCAGCGAGAAGTCGTCGCCGCCTTCCTCGCTGCCCTGCGCGGCGCGGACTTCGACGGGCTTCTCGCAATGCTCGACCCGGACGTCGTGGTCCGAGCCGACCAGGCTGCCGTCGCTCCGGGCGCACCCAGGGAGGTCCGCGGTGCGCGGACCTGGGCCAGGCAGGCGCTCAACTTCACGCGGGGTGCCCGGTTCGCGCGAGTTGCGCTGGTGAACGGTGCCGTAGGTATCGTCCTGGCTCCGCGTGGACGACTGTTCAGGGTCGTCACCTTCACGTTCGCGCACGGGAAGATCGTCCAGATGGACGTGGTCGCCGACCCCGCGCGCCTCCACCAGCTCGACCTGGCGGTCCTCAACGATTGAGCAACGCGGGTGCGTGGCGCGCGGTGTTTCTCACACCTCGCGTGAATTTTCGGCGCGCGGACGGCTTGCGCTACCGTGATCGCGAGAGGACGCGCTCCATGAAACGCTTCGCGCTCTTCGTCGTCCTGTGCGTCCTCGCCGCCGCCGCGGCGGTGGGTGTCCAGGCATGGCGTTGGCGCGAGCGAAAGCTCAAGGAAGACGAGCAGAACCGCGAGCAAAGCGCCGCGGAGAATGCGGCTGCGGGCCGACTGGGACTCAAGACGCCACCCCTGCCCCCACACCCCCTCGACCGGCGCATCGCGCTCGATGACGCTCTAAGGCTGGAGCCCGATCGCAGGTTCCTGCTCGCCGCCCGGGAGCTGGCGGGAGCGGACGTCGCCGCGCGCTTCTCGGACGGCCGCTGGATCCTCTCCTCGGGCGGACGCGAGTTCGGGCACGTCGCCGAGCTGCCGGACTTCGCCGAGTTGATGAGCGCTCTCGCCCCGCTCGGTCGGGAGTGGGTGGCCACGGCGAAAGTCACCGGTAAAGCTCCGCGCATTCGTGCGCTGCGCGGACACAAGGAAGCCTTCGCGGCGATCCGCGAGGCGCAGACGCGATGGTCTCGGGGCGACCACGGTGCGGCCGTTCTCCACGATGCCGCCTCTGCAGCCGCCGCCCTCATGCTCCAGCTACCGCGAGCATTCGACGCGGACGACCGCCTCGACGCGCACGCCCTCGCGCTGAGTGCGGCCGACGCAGCGGCCGGAACTGACGTTCGCGGCCAGCAGGCAGTCCTCGCGCTTGCCCTCGGGTACGCCGGTGCGGCGCGCACTCTCGCTCCCGCCAACGACGAGCCCGCGCTCCATGCGTTCGTGACGCTCGATCGGCGCAAGCTCGCCGATGCAGCGCGACGCAAAGAGGCCGGCCCAGGCGAGCGCCATCTGCTCCTTCGCTGGCTGATGCAGGATGCGAACGAGCAGGGCTTGCTCCGCTTCATCGGCGCGGCGCGCGACAACGAGCACATTTCCGTTCCCACAGTCGGCCAGATCTTGCTCCACGGTGACCTCCAGGTCGTGGCCGCCGCGAGCGACGCCCTGCCGGCCCTCGCATTGGCCGAGCTGGAACGTGTGCGCGCGACAGCGCCGACGGACGTCGAACTGGTCAGGACGTTGATGACCGCGCGGAATTCGGCGCTGCAGACGCTCGCGAACAACGAAGATTTGCGGGCGCGCCTGGCAACGGACCTCGGCCAGGCGGACACGGCGCAGGAGGGCCCTCTGTGGCGGGGAGCGGATACGAGCGCCTGGTACGCCGCGGCAACCGCAGCGGGACTCCTTGCCTCGGGGCGGTCCGGCTACGTGTTGCGCAACGATGCGACCGGGCTCGCTGATGAGCTCGGCACCTGGCCAGTGCCCGTCGCGGCGCATCTGAGTCGCTGGCTCAAGGCAAGGATCGCCGCCGATCGGGGAAGCCTGGATGAAGCATACGAGACGCTGGCGAGCTCGAGATTGCCGGGCGCCCGCGCCGCCGCGGACCTTCTCGACGCGATGGCGAGACAATCCGACTCGCCGGATCCGCGGATCATCGAGGCCATTCGGGTGGCGTTGCGCCACTTCGATTCCCGCCCTGTGAGCCGTCTCGTCTGGGCGGAGGTGCTTCGGGCCCACACGCGGGATCTCGATCGTTCCGGACAACTGATTGCGAGCGTCGTCGACAAAGCGCCCGGCGGATATCCCGTCGATGAGGTCGCACTGGCGAGGCAGCGCGCTTCCATCGATCGCCTCGAACAGCTCGCGCTCGACGAAAGGCTTCCCTTTCCCGCGCGGCTCGAGGCGGCCGGAGCGCTGGCGGATCGCGGGCCGAAGGCACCGGCGGAGCGCGTGCTCCGACGTCTCGGCCACGAGCGACCCGCGGATGTCGAGACGCATGAGCGGCTCATCCGTTTCCTCCACGATGCCGGAAAACCCGCCGACGCCCGCGCGGCGGCGCTCGACCTGTTGCGGACCCTTGGAGACGACGATTCGTTCCGGGTCGCGAGCGCGAGGTGCGCGGCGGCCCGTCAACTCGACGCGATGGGCCGGCACGAGGACGCCCTCGCGATGGTCGAGCGGGCCCTTCCCACGGAGGTGGTTTGCGCCTATCGGATCGCGACCGTGCAGCTCGCCCATCTCGGCAGGAAGGAAGATGCGGAAAACCTGCTGCTCGCTCATCTCGCCCGCCATCCGCAGGCCGAGACCGCCGCCACCGTGGCAGAAGTGCGGTGGCGGAGTCGTGACGACGCGGGTGCCGCGGACGTCCTCGCGCACCCACCCGCCACGCTCACGCGCAGGGACTTCCGTGAGATCGGCGAACGATTCGCCGCTGTGTTCCGCGGCCGCCCCGCCCCCGACGTGAAGCGCGCGACCGAAGCGCTGCTCCAGGCCGGAATCCAACCGCAGTCGATCCTCGAGCTCGGGCCTCCGCTGGCGAAAGCTGGAGCGGCCGCGCAAGCTTTCGAGCTGTACGCGCTGCTCAGCCAGAAGATGCCACCCGAAAAGAGCGCAAGCGTCCTGTTCAGCGCGTGGGGTGCCCTGCGTGCAGGGAAAGGAGCATCGGCCGCGGAATCATGGTTGCGCAAGCAGCTCGGGCCGGACCCTTCCGCGCTCGCCGACAACGAGCTCGCTACATCCGCCTACGGCGAGCGTCTGGACGACGCCCTGTGGGAACTGTTCCACAACAGGCCGCCGGAGCCCGCATTCGCCGATCGTCTCGCCCTGTTGCGCGCCGCTTCGATCGTTCGTCGCGGCGAGCGAGGCGCCCGGCGCGACGCATTGCTGAAAGAGCTCGCCGATCCACTCGCGCGGTGGAAAGCGGCCCTCGCGCGGAACATCGGGCTTTCGGGCGCGTACGCCAGCTGGGAAGTCCGGCTTGCGCGGTACGTGCTGGGAGAGGGTCGCGAGGACGACTTCGCGGACGAGGCCTCGGACGGCTCGCGGCCGTGCGAAGCGCCGTACTACTTCGGCGTTCGCGCTGCAGCAGAGACCCGCGTGCGCGATGCGGCAGCCTGGTACCGCGTGGCGTTGGAATGCCGCAATCCCGAGCAGCCCGAATTCATCTGGGCTTATCGTGCGGCGTCCACGTTGGAGCAGGATCGCTCGCTCCCGGCGAAGCTGGTGCAGGCTGCCCGCTGAGTCGCGGCACGTCCGTAATCAGCGCTCGCCTGGAAGCCTGCCGGACTCGCTGTCGGGGGATCCGAACACACCGCTGACGGATCGACCGCGGATCGACCCGAAGTACCGCCTGAATCCCAAATCGGACTGGCGCGTCAGATGCAGAAGCACGGCCCATGATGCTCCTCCCGATGCTCGCCTCCGTGCTCCTGCTCTCGCCGCCGTTGCAGCCGGCGGCGGTGGCGCGCCAGATGCGCGCGGTCCCGCTCGACGTCCACAAGTTCAAGGTGCTCGGTGAGGAATACGACCCCGAGAATCCTCACCAGCAGGCCCCTACGTACTACCACACGGTCGACGACGGGCAGCAGAGCTTCGTCCGCGGGATCTACCTGCCACCCCAGTCCACGGTGACGCTGTTCCAGGACGTGCCCGACGAGTTGCACCACGGCGTGCGCCGCATGCAGTGGCGCTGGCGCGCACAGGTGCTTCCGCGCAACGGGAATGAATGCGCGAGCGGTCTCGGCGACTCGGCGGCGGCCGTCTACATCACCTGGAAGCGTGGCCTGCGGTGGTACTCCCTCAAGTTCATCTGGAGCACCGATGCTCCGGTCGGCGCGACCTGCAACCGGATCCGCAATCCGTTCGTGGCCTCCGACAGCATCGTCCTGCGCAGCGGCCCCGCCACCAACGGCTGGGAGGAAGAGGTGGTCGATCCCGAGGAGCTCTTCCGGCAGCACTTCGACAGAGACGTCCCGGAGTTGCAGGGCATCGGCCTCATGACCGACGGCGATCAGACGGGCAGCATGAGCGCCGCCGACTACGCCGGATTCGTGCTCTACAAGTGAGCGCGCAATGCCGCTTCGACCACCGCGGCGACGGCCGAGACGTTCTTTTCCAGGCCATCGGGAAGCCCATACCGCCTGGCGATGAAAGCGCTGTCCTGATAGCTGACCCAGACGCGGCCATCCGATGCGCTCCAGACGAGCACCCGGAGTGGCAGGTCGAGGCCCACGAGCGGCCGCGCAACCATCAGCGGCGTTCCCGCCCGCGGATTGCCGAAGATGAGGACCTGTTCATCCTGCATGTCGAGGCCCACCTCGCGCGCTCCGGAACGGTGATCGATCCGGGCGAAGACGGTGAGGCCCTTGCCGCGCACGACTTCGTCGAGGCGGCGAATGGTTTCCTCGACGGAGTACGGGCTCGGTTTGGTGATCGTTCCCTCGGCTGACGGGACTGTCGGCTGCATGCCCATGATCGCTCCTGCTGCCAGAGCCGGTACAACCAAGTGCCTCCAACCACCGCCGGGTGCAAGGCATGAGCCACCCGGGCTCAGGTCTGCGCGGGGACACCTACCTTGGTCATCGCGGCAGGCTCCTTCGCTGGCCGCAGGCCAGATTGCGAGACTGGTCTTTTGTCGGGTCATGACCCCTGCTCGTCGCAGCGCACCGCACTCCGTTCCGTCGGAGCGGGTCGCTGATCCCTCCGCCAAGCCGAGGTGGCCTCGGAATTGCTCCCTTGGCTTCCATCTGTTTCCGGTCAGGGAGGGTGCGGCAATGTCGTCGACGGTTCTTCAGCTTGGGAACGTGTCAGCAGCCGGGACGGCCGCCGTACCCGCAGCGAAACTGGAGCCGCTGGTCATTCCCGTTCGATACGTTGCGCGTGGAGACGTCGTACATGCCACGTCGACAGCCCTGAGCACGGACGTCGTACAAGTGCGGTCGGTCGTGTTGCCACACACCGGTTCGGCGATCGACGTCAAGCTCTTCTTCCCCGGGGCCGGTGTCGTCAGCCAGCATGCCGTCGTTTCGCAAGCGATGGGAGATCAGTTCCGAGCCACGTTCACCGATTGCGACGAGTTCAGCCGCCAGCGACTCTACGCGTTGCTGTATGGACGCGAGGTCGGCACCCAGCGCTCCCAGCGGTTTCACACCTACCTCAAGGCCATTGTTCGAGAGCCAGGGCGCACGAAAGCGGCAGCGTTCGTCAGCAACCTGAGCCGCACGGGCGCGTTCGTGCGGCTCGAGACGTTGCCCGCTCGCGGACGGGTCGTGGAGATCGACCTGGAGTTCCCCGGGGAGGCCGTTCACGAGAGTGTGAACGCGTTCGTGGTGCACGTTGCCCCGGGACGCGGCATCGGAGTGCAGTTCATCGGTGCGACCGAGGCGTTCACCTCGCGGCTCGACGAGTACCTGGCGCGGCTCTCGCACTGACCGACCAACCGGCCCGGATTCTAGAACCAGGCGAGAGCGGCAACCTGGATGGTGCCTTGCCCCTGCTCCGTGCCGCCCTTGAACACCCTGGCATCAGTGGAGCGGTCGTAGCGGCCCTCGACCCGGAACTCGGCGTTGGGGCCCCCCGGAACCGACAGGGAAAGCGTGCCCTCCCAATACTTGTTCACGAGCTTCGCCCCAGCTGCATTCGTAATCCCTGCGGCGCCGTCGCTGTCGTCCAGGTACCCGCCGCGCCACGAGATGCGGAACTTGTCGTCGAAAAACGAGTAGCGCGCCATGCCTGCGACGCCCCAGTACTGTTTACCGCTCTGCCGACCGTAGTCGGCGTTCACGTTGAGCGACAGGTCGCCGAAAGAGCGACCCACGGTGCCATCGAGGAGCGTCTTGGTGTCGCCCTGGGTCGCGTCGGTATAGCCGTAATAGCCGTTGAGAGTAACTGTGGTGTTGGAGGGACCGGAGTACAGCAGGGCGAGATGACCCATCTTGGGCGAGCCCACCTTGTTGCTCACGCCCGCGCCCGCGCCGGGCACCCCGGCGGGCTGGTCGAAACCGTTGAACAGACCGGCCATCGCCGAGAGCCCCGCGATGCCCGGGATCGGGATGGTCACGCGCAGGCCGGTGTGCGTGAAAGGGATGGCGAAATTGAAGAGCAGTGAGCGCGAGTAGATCCAGTCGTCCTTCGCTTCGATCACCTCGGCGCCGGCGTTGGTCACGAACCGGCCTCCGTCGACGATGATGTCGCCGGGTAGCTTCACGGTTACGTAGCCCTGCTGGAGGTGATCGAAGGTCGTGAATTCGGACACCGGCCCGAAGCCGAGGTCGACGCGGAAACCGACCGGCGCCGGAGCCGACTGTACGGTCAACTTGCCGTAGGCGAGCTGAAAGCCATTGGCGCTGTCGAAAGTTCGGAGGAAGTTCGGCGCCGTCTGCTGGCCGGCTACGTTCGCTGAGTAGTAGGCGTCGACGAGTCCGTGGATCTCGATGGTGTCGTACCATTTTGGCGGCGGCGGCTTGGCTGCTTCGTCGGCGATTGCGGCAACCGGCAGGACCGCGAATGCCATCAGGAGCGCTGCGAGGTTCTTGTGCATGCTCGCCGACGCGAGCATCGAGGATGCCAAGAACGAAGTGCCTGATTCGGACAGGTTGAGAAACCGCGAGATCGCGCGATCATGCGAGAAGCACGAAATCTACGGTTTTGTCGTTGCAGATTGCAGACCCCGGAGCGGGAATAGTTCCGGTCGCTCGTTTCATCCTCGGTGCGTACGACCGCGCAATCCAGCGCGGTCAGCATGTGAGGACGGACGAAATGAGACAGGTACTCAGCATTCCCGTGCTCGGCGCGGTCGCCGGGCTGCTCTTCAGCGCAGTCGCTTGCGGCGGCAGTGACAACGGTAGCGGTGGCGGCGGCAGCAACAACCCTCCCTACACTCCCCCGGCTGCCGGTGCCCCGACGATGAAGCTCGCGACCAATGCGACGCTTGGCAACTATCTCGTCGACGGCAACGGTCGGTCGCTCTACTACTACGCCAAGGACTTTCCCGCGGCAGGGTCGAACGCTGCCGTCTCCAACTGTACCGGTGGATGCCTTGCCGTCTGGCCGGTCTTTGATACCAGCAGCGTCGTCGTTCAGGGAATCAACGCAAGCGACGTGGCCGAGATCACCCGCTCCGACGGGGCCAAGCAGACGACCTTTCGGGGCTGGCCGCTCTACTACTTCGCCGGCGACATGAGCGCAGGCAACGTCAACGGCGAAGGCGTCGACAGCATCTGGTTCGTGCTTCACGACCAGGCCTACTCGGTCGTTCTGATGAGCAACCCTTCCGGGCAGCCGCCTACGCTCTACCTTGCCGACGGCGCGGGCCGCACCCTCTACTACTTCTTCCAGGACACCGTCGGGACGACGACCACCCCGCCGGTCAGCGCCTGCACCACGACTTGCCTGGCCTCATGGCCGATCTTCCTTACGAACTCAACGGTGGTCCCCAGCATTCTTACCGCCTCCGACTTCACCGTGTTCACGCGCCCCGATGGGCAGATGCAGTCCGCCTACAAGGGCCATCCCCTCTACTACTTCGCCGGCGACGCGGCTCCAGGCGACACGAAGGGGCGAGGCGTGAACAACGTCTGGGACTCGTTGGACCCGAGGGTGCTCTAGGCCGGCCATCGGGGAGATCCCGCCATGCACACACGCAGCCTGTTCAGCGGAATGTTCCTCCTCGTCTCGGTGCTGACGGAAGCAGCGATCGCCCTGTCGCACTCGCGCGAGAGCTCCCTCACCGTACTCGCGCACGGACCGGCGGGGCTGCGCATCGAGGGCAAGAGCGCGGACGTCTTGGTCGAGGAAGACGCTTCCGCGCTGACGTTCAAAGTGCCGATCGCGCCCATCGATACCGGCATCGGTCTGCGGGACCGCCACCTGCGCGAGATGCTGGAGGCGGAGAAGTTCCCTGATGCCATCTTGCGGATTCCGCTCTCCGAGCTGACGTTCCCCAAAGAGCGTCAGCCGGCGGAGGGGACCGCCAAGGGCGACCTGACGCTGCGCGGTCAATCGCGGCCGGTAGAGGTGCAGTACCGCGCCGAGCTGGCCGCGGGCGGCGTCACCAAGGTACAGGGCGCGCTGCAGCTCGACATCCGCGACTTCGAGATCAAGTCCCCTTCCTACCTCGGGGTAACGGTTGCGCCGGTGGTCGAGGTGAAGGTCGAGCTGGCGATGGACGGCACATGAGGGCCATCCTGGGCGTTGTCGCGGCGGTCGGGCTGTTCTCGACCGCCGCGAGCGCGTACCCGACCATGATCCGCCACGGGTACACGCAGTGCGCAACCTGCCACACCGACCCTTCGGGCGGCACGTTGCTGACGCAGTATGGGCGGGCGCAGAGCGAGCTCCTGCTCAGCTCCCGCTGGGGCGCCGCAAAGGACGCCGAGCCGGCCGCGACTAGCAAGTTCCTTCTCGGGCTCGTCGATCCACCCGAGTCGCTCACGCTGGGCGGCTGGGTACGCCAGGGCTACCTCTGGAATACGGTCGACGGCAAGCTGGTCGACCACCGCGAGCTGCAGATGCGAAGTTCCCTGGCCGCGGCGGTGCAGCTCGGCCCGCTGCGCGCGGCGGCCGA
>Ga0137416_10000285_pt1 | contig 22976 bp, 21 predicted proteins | sample CZODoug3_1_1_16f_FD_108282 | JGI IMG/M metagenome (GOLD analysis project Ga0137416, IMG submission 108282) | Vadose zone soil fungal communities from Angelo Coast Range Reserve, California, USA - CZODoug3_1_1_16fungal (Illumina Assembly) | ecosystem: Environmental > Terrestrial > Soil > Vadose...
CAACCGCGGCTGGCCCGCGCGCACGCTGCTGTTGAGTGAGGTCGTCGTCAATTCGGGCGAACATCATCTCGTCCTCGTGGTGCGGACCAAGAGTGGAGATCTGGTGCTCGATAATTTGACCCCACAGATCAAGCCCTGGTCCCGCGCACCTTATCGTTGGGTTCGCATTCAGACGCCGAACAACTTCAAACTTTGGGCTACCGTAGCGGGCCGCGGGGTTTAAGCGTTGCCTTCATCTTTGAGACCAGTGGTTCGGCCTATGCTCTGTGAAAGTCCGAGTCCGACGATGACTGCAATAATAGTCTGAACCGCAGGATTTAACAGGCTCGAGTCGGAAAAGGCTTCGCAAAGCGCGAGCACTAGGCTGGCCGCGGCCGAGGAAGAGAAGAACGAGTCGCGTCCTCGTCCGATAGCTCCGCGGAAGGTGAAAGCAAAGAGCTGGATAACAAACGCCATGAGGATCACGAGCGCTGGTTGGCCCCATTCGATCGCAATGGAAACGGCGGTGGATGGGGGCTTCAGGGTCGGAGCACTTCCAAAGTCTTGGTAGATGGCCGTTAGTGAAGGAAACGTTCCGACTCCGTTTCCGAGTAGTGGGGCGGCGGAGAGAGCCCGCTGAGCAAGCGCGAGCGATTCCGCTGACGCTGAAGTTGCATATCCCACTATGCCAACCATATGGTTGTCTTGAAGGCGGGCCGAAAGGAGACCACCTGCTGTCGCCGCGAAGATCGAAAAAAGAACTAGCGACAGCCAGGGGCGCAGCTCAAGTCGGCGAGCCGTCGCGATAAACGCAATCACTGCTATTCCCAGAGTTAAAGCGGCGACAACTGGACTGGGCGCCAAATTCCACGACGCTGCCGCGCAAACTATGATCCCCACGAAGCCCAGGATTAGTTTGAGAAAGAAGGGGCGAAGGGATCGCTCTTGCGAGCGACGCAGGCTAAAATGCCGCTCCACCGCCATTAAGACAGATCCGGTGCTCACAATTGTACCGAGTGCACACATTGCTACGAACGTCCCGGCTGGCGCCGCCGTCGCTGGGAGTAAAATGCCTCTGAGTAAGCTGAACTGATCAAGCCAAACCGCGGCCGCGATGAACGTCGTAATGGCGCTCAAAACCAGGAAAGTTACTTCTGCTCTTCGTCGATCTTTCGTAACGATGCTCGCCGCAATGACCAGTGATAGAACGGTTACATACCAGATCAAACTCCCAAAAGTGATCCCCGGATCGACGCTGATGCGGCCCAGCAGCGAAGGTTCATTTAATGCAACTGATGCGCTGGACCAGATCGGATTTGCCAGCCATGAAAAGGGAAGCGGAGCGATCTGCAATACCATCCAGAGAATTGGAAAAAGAATTGCCAGCGAGAAGCGCTTCAGCAGCCGCGCGGTCGTAGCAAATTCTGTTTGCGGATCGAGTGCCGCCGTTGCCAGCATGATCGCGATGGCAAAGGCTGCAAAGTGATGCACGAATGGGCCGTCGACGATCGCGAAGACCGGGGCCGTGGCGAGCAGCAAGGTCAAGAGGTGGAAGGCGATCGACAAATTCTGAGACTTTGGAATGGCGGGATCGAGTCTGTCTAACCTGATCCGAACAGGTTAGCACGTCTTCGACTATCGCATATGGAGAGCGCTACGCCAAACGCTCTGGGCATTCGGACCTGTTAGAGCCGCCCCGCCAGCTTCCCGGAGTCGTGACCAAGAGGAAATCAAGCCGTCTTGATCTATGCAGTGTCAGCGCGCTCGATCGACAGACTGCCGCTTGTACAGCATGGCAACGGATCGGGATGCCAGAGACCGCAACACCACGAGCGCATGTCGCGCAAATAAGCCGAAGGCGTAGCCAATTTGTGGCGTCAGTCCGATCAGGAAGCCGCGTCCCAGCGCGGCTAGAACGTCGGCACCGAGCGATAGCTCTACCATCGTCACAAACATCGTCACGACAAGGGTGGCTGGCACCAGTATCCAGACCCGAAAGCCCCACGCCAAGACTGCGCCGACAAGAAACAAAAAAATGGTGACCGCAATCATGTTGTCTCTCCTCGGCCACCCTTTCACCTGCGCTCCTAAAAAACCGTGAATGCACTCCTTTACCTGCGGGTTGCACAGTTTTGGGATAGCGTGCGCAGTGCCGCCGAAAGCCCACCGATAGGCACGATGCCCCGAATCGAGTTTGATTCTGTCGCAATTTCTATCGAAAGCTCCGCTGCCTTTTGCCAATCCCCGGCCGCTAGGCCCGTGGCGCCTTGGGGCAGCAACAAGACTTCCCCGCCTTGGGCGACAGAGCTTTCGAATTCAGCCCGGTTTGATCCTGTTGCCAAGGCTACCCTTGGATGGCTTGCGCGCGGGAGTGTCTGCAAGACGATCAGCACAACCTCGATGCCTTCCCGTCCGCACCGCAGGTTCAATCCTGCCAGGTTGATATCTGATTTTGCGGTATCAGCGGCGTGCATCACGGAAACGGCTTCGGTACCGCTGCCCGGATCTTTGGTCCAAACCAGCCGCCAACCGCCCTCCAGCGGCACTATCCTGCTTCCAGCCTTGACTTGTTCGGAGGCCTCCTCGTCGCACAACTGACGCTGACCGGCGGGCGCCCCAGAGAAGCAGTTCTGCAATCCAGGGCGCACAGGATCGGCTCGACTGGGACCAAGCAAACAAATTGACAAGATTGCACACAAGATCATTAGACGCTTCATGACCAAGTCTACCAATGGCTTTTTGGCTTGGGGCACGAAGTCGCTCTTAACGTGTTGCCCAACATATTGGCAGTATGGAACATCATAAGAATTTGATGTCCCGCGCTGCGCAAATTTATTGCATTGCAACAAAAAATGATATCCTCTGCGGACTGGTGAATTTATCCTTACAGGACAGTCGGTCTTAGGAGGCGATCTTGATCCCTCGGAGTTCAATCTCAACTGGCTCATCTGAGCAAGTAGTGATGGCGGGACAGCCGACATTGGATGTCCCCGAAGCAACGTCGCCCATATTGAGTCGTTCTGAGCTGGATGCGTCCTTTCGCGTCGGCTTTGCAAGCTCCAAGGTCAAGATTCCGTATTCCGCCCTCCAGCACCTCTTGGCGCTGTTTGATGCTGCGTTGATTATTTTTTCGAGCATCGTGGGTGGTGGTCTCTATCAGATCGTCGCAAATGGTGAATTCAACAACCTCAATCAGCTTCTGGGTGCGGGAATTATCGCCGCGCTGCTTTATGTGCTGGTCGGTCAATCCAGCGGGTTCTACGATCTTCGCGTGGCGTTTTCGAAACGAAAAAAGGATGCCGGCCGTATTCTTGCGCAGTGGTTGCTTGTTACTCTTCTGCTGACGCTGCTGGTATTCTTGATGAAGAGCGGAGCAGTTTTTTCCCGTGGCTCGATCCTTTGTTTCGGGTCGCTGGCTCTCGTATTGCTGCTGACGTGCCGTCGATTTTCAAAGCGATTGGTCGCGGCTGCGGTGGCTGAGGGCCAGGTACAGGGCAGGCGCGCGATTGTGCTGGGAACGCGCGAAGAACTCGCTGCGCTCGGCGAGGAAGAACTGCTTGAGCGGTTTGGTTTGACCGAAGTCGATCGCGTTATCTTCTCCAATGACAGGAATAGCGGGTTCGCCATGACCGAGGACGAGTCGTCGTCGTTGGAGCAGGCGCTGGCTGTTGGCCGCGATCGAGGCGTCGATGAGATTGTGCTGGCGTTACCGTGGAGTGATAACCGCAAGCTCGAACTGGTTCGCGATCGGCTCAGAATCTCGCCGCTCCCGGTTCAGTTGCTCCCCGATCGACGAATTCGTTCTTTGGCAGAGAATCCTTCGTTCCGGCTTCGCCGGTCGCTTTCAATCGAAATACAACGCGGGCCATTGTCCCGCGTCGAACAGACGTCGAAACGTATTGTCGATATCGTGGGCGCGTCGCTAGGTTTGGTCGTTCTGTTCCCGCTCATGCTTTTGAGCTCGGTCGCAATCAAGATCGATTCGTGCGGCCCGGTTTTCTTCCGTCAACGGCGCAATGGATTTAACGCCAAGCAGTTTTCGATCTTCAAGTTCAGGACGATGACCGTGATGGAAGATGGAGTGGCGGTCGTGCAGGCCAAGCGCTTTGATCCCAGGGTCACGAAGGTAGGAATGGTGCTGCGTCGATCGAGCATCGATGAGGTGCCCCAGCTGCTCAATGTTATCAGGGGTGAAATGTCGCTGGTCGGGCCCCGGCCCCACGCCCTCGCCCATGATGATCACTACGGGGATTTGCTGTCAGAATATGCTTTCCGCCATCATGTGAAGCCAGGGATTACTGGTTGGGCGCAGGTCAGGGGCTATAGAGGCGAGACGGCGCGCGTCGAACAGATGAAGGGTAGGGTCGACTGCGATCTCTGGTATATTAATAACTGGAGCCTAGCGCTCGATTTCAAGATTCTGATGCTGACCTGCCTCGAGCTCACGCGTCGGCGCAACGCATATTAGCGACTAATTAGGCAGCTTCTTGGCGATCGATAGGCAGCTTCCTGGCGATCGATAGGCAGCTTCTGCCTAGATGTTGGCCGCGTTCACCCTCTGCCAGTTCTAGCTGTAGCTGCGCTGCAACAATCAGCAGTTATTATATCCCAGTCCTCGAACCGCGTTGACTTGATTAGGCTTTTAGCAAATCCTGATCAAGAAATTAATGGGGATTGGCGTGAAACGGTGCGTTTTCCTACCGGCTTTACTTGCGGTAATCCTGCTGGGATCGGCGGGGTGCTCGATCATGCCCACGTCCGGGCCGGAAGATCACGTTATCAAGAGCGAGATAACGCGATCAGGTCCAGACTTCGGTCTGGTGAAGCTTAACCCCACCGTCATCGACGTGCTGAAGGAATACGGTCCTGGCGCGTTGGCGGGATCGTTTCCGGATCATCGACCTCCGCCAGTCATCAAGTTCGGCGTTGGCGATGTGATAGCGGTAACGGTTTTCGAAGCTGCGGCGGGCGGTCTGTTCATTCCCGCTGAAGCGGGCGTGAGACCGGGTAATTTCGTCCAACTCCCTAATCAGAATGTCGACTCTGCTGGATTCATCACGGTGCCCTATGCCGGCGCGGTGAAGGCGGCGGGACGCACACCTTCTGAGGTTCAGCAGGATATCGTCAAGGCGATCGGTAACCGCGCGATCGAGCCCCAGGCCATCGTGTCCCTGGCAACTCAGAATACATCGCTGATCAGCGTATTGGGAGAAGTCAATACGCCGAGCCGCCTGGTGGCGAATGCGGCGGGTGAACGAATTCTGGACGTGATCACGCGTGCAGGAGGGCCCAAGGGTCAGGGCTACGAAACCTGGGTAACGCTGGAACGCGCGGGCAAGCGCGCTACGGTTCCGTTCGGTGCGCTCGTTTATCAGCCGGCCAACAACGTGTGGGTACACCCTGGCGATACGGTTTACGTCTATCGCGAGCCGCAGATCTTCCTGGCCTTCGGGGCGTCGGGAGCGCAGGGTCAGTTCCCGTTCGATATGTGGAAAATCAGCATGGCACAGGCGATGGCAAAGGCTGGCGGTCTGCTAGATGCCCAGGCCGAGCCTGCCGGTGTTTATATCTACCGGCGCGAGCCCCGCGAATTGGCAGAGCGGCTAGGTGTCGATTGTTCCAAGTTCGTGGGCCCCTTGGTTCCAGTCGTCTACAACGCCGATTTCCGTGATCCGGCCGGATATTTCCTGGCCACGAAATTCGAGATGCGGGATAAAGACGTGTTGTTCGCGGCCAATGCTGCAACCGTCGATACTGCCAAGTTCCTGCAGTTCGTTCGTCTGATCATAGCGACAGCCAACGACGGCATCGTCACCGCCAGCAATGCGCAGATTGTGAAGATTCAGTCGCGGCAATAGCGTTCTTTGCTTAGCGAAGACCAGACTGAACCATCTGATGGTTGAACGAGTGGTTTCCTCCGGGAGTTGGACCGCAATCAGCATCACACGAGATCGGTCTTCAGTGCTCACCCGGCCGTAAGGCAAGCGTCTGGGCCAAAATGGTCGCACCTGATTTTCTGACGATTGGACGCCCTGACGTTGCCCAAAAGCTGTGTCTAATGTCGGTCGGCGTGGCCACTTATCAGCCGCGTGACGTCCGCAGTTCGGACGAGTACGAAAGCCGGAATACACATGCAGCACACTTTTATCAAAGCCATGTTGTGCACTCTCATCTTAGTGTCCTCCTCGGCCCACAGCGAGGTTCGGCCGGCACGGATGCTTAGTGTTTACAAGGGACCGGGCTGCGAAGGCGCAAAGCGACTGCTGGAATTCGAATCGTCCTTTTTGGGTGCGAAGGTTGACTTAGCGACGGATGCACTGGACTCGCGAAGCTGGAAGGCTCTGCATGATTCCGTGGCCTGGGGCAGCAGTTGCTGGAGCAAGGCTGGCCGAAAACTTACGATCGGTCTGCCTATGCTTCCAAAGGACGGGTCGTCTACGCTGGCCCAAGGAGCACAGGGAAGCTACGACGAGGTTTTCGACTACGTCGCAAAGACGCTAATTGCAACCGGCAATGCAGATGCGATTGTGCGCATAGGCTGGGAGTTTAACGGAAAATGGTTTCCCTGGGCCGCCGCGCGGGATCCCGAAAACTACAAGAGGTTTTGGAGACGAATCGTATCGATATTTCGAAATGCGCCGGGCGCAAATTTTCGTTTCGACTGGTGTGCCGCTCTGGGGAAGAATGAAATAGCTCCCGACCTGGCATATCCTGGAGATGATGTTGTCGATATTGTCGGGGCCAACGTGTACAATAACATCTGGTCCGCGTCGGCGAGCAATGCTGAAGCACGCTGGCTCCAATATGAATTCGGGCCGTATGGCCTAGGCTGGCAGCGGGATTTCGCTCGCTCGCACGGCAAGCTTATGTCATTCCCTGAATGGGGAACGGGAGATCGTCCAGACGGTCATGGCGCCGGCGACGACGCGTATTTCATCCGGAAAATGTCGGAATGGATCAAATCCAGTCCGGTCGAATACCACGGTTACTGGGATTACCGCGCTGCCGATTACGATGCGATGGTTTCGGATGGCCGGCGACCGAATGCTGCCAAAGCATTTAAGGAAGCGTTTGGCAGCTTGCATTAGGATTGCGTGTTTCTGCGGGCAAGTGCAGTGCAAGCGATGGGAGCAGCTTCCATAATTCTTCTGCAGTTCCCGACCACTATGCTCCTCTCGGCGTTTCCTGTTGCGATCCTTACGGTCTCGGTGGGCATGATGTCGCCGCCACGGCTTCCGGTTCTGATGACCGGAGATTACTCATACGGCCTTTACTTGTTTGCCTATCCAATACAGCAGACCTATTCGATGCTGTTTCCAGACGCTCGGTTTTGGTATCTCAATTCAGCCTTCACGATTTGCTGCGGTTTGCTCTATGCTGCCATTCTCTTGGCATTTCGTGGAGAAACCTGTTCTCGATCGACGCAATCAGATCATAGGCAAAATTCGATCGCTTTGGTCGGTTCCGTTGGGTGCGGTGCGCGAGATATCCGTAAACGAAAACGATGCTCAGCAACGACAAGGAAGACCCGAGGACGGGTTTGATCCGAAGATGGTTTAGTCGAAGGCTTGAACACGCGATGACTGCTTCCATTCTTGAAGCGAGCCGGCGAGGTCATGGTTAAACTTGAACCCGCTGTCGACCAGTCGCTTCGGAAGGATGTTGGTAGAAAAATAGAGCTTTTTGATCCGTTCGCGATTGATGCCGGTCTCTATTCCTATCCGATGCAGCATTTCGAATGGCAGAACCGCGAGATTGAGTAGCCAGACAGGAATTCTAAGGTGAGGGATGCGGTAGTCGGTGACGGAGCAGAAGGCGTTGCAGATATCGCTAATGGTGTAACGATCCTCGAAACAGAAATTATAGATTGTCACTCCGTCGCACCGCGAACTCATATATCGTATCGAGGAAACGAGGTCGGCAACGTACCCGCAGGACTTAATAGTATCGGTTCGGCCGGGGTAAATGAAGGCTCCCTTTCCTAGCAACCTAGCGAGTCGTGTAAAATTTCCGCGCTCCTGCAGGCCGTAGATGACCGCGGGCCGCGCGATCGTCAGCCGCCGCCGGTCGGCGTCTTCGGACTGCCAAAGCGTGTGAATTCCTTCGGCCGCAGCCTTTGACCGACCATAGGCGCTGGTGGGCGCAAGCACGTCGCTTTCAGTAAGAGGATTTTCCGTCGGGCCATATACGGAAATCGAACTGGTGAAAACGATATTTCGGCTTCCGGTCGCATTTGCGAAACGACAGACCTCGATGGCTCCTCTGACATTGGTGTCAAAATACTGCCAATCAGGGTGGCCAGGCGTGACATGAACGGCAGCGAGGTTGAAGATGTCCGTCGGTTGTCCGTGGCTTAGTTCCGGAGGAATATGAGTTCGAACGTCATGCGTCGTGTACTCAACGCCATCCACACTAAATCGGGGAGAGACGATATCGACGGACACGACACGCTCATAGGCTTTCGACTGCACGAGCGACTTGACGAGGTGGGATCCGATGAAGCCGGCTCCACCAAAGACGATAGCTTGACGAACGTTCATTGTTTCAGACGCTTGGGGGGACACATTTCACTACCTGAAGAGGATGCCCGAAGTATCGCACGCATCATCGTACCTGAAAATCCCATTCTGGCTGATAGCTAACCGCTTTCGATATTTGATGGGCATCAGCGCCAGGGCCTTCGGTCGGTTCGATCTACGCCCGGAATATCGACGCCTATTCCCTCAGCAAGGAGTGCCCGGTTTAACGCCAACCTCGATTCAAGTCGAGCAGCACCCAAACGAGAAAGCAGGACATCTCGCACGGGCCATCCGGGTCCCGTCAAGTTTTGCACGGCTCGTGCCGTGAATCCTGCATCGACAAGCGCGACATATTCATTGACCGTGTATTCCATCAAGTCCGGTGGCAAAACTTCATAGATTGCAAGTGCGAACGAATTGCGACGAGCGGCAATCCAGGCTTCCAACGGAGCAAGCAGATACGACATCCGAAGCTCTTCGAAATGGGCGTCTACCCCGCCGCCGCCAGAAACTTCTGTCCAGTATCGAACAAACCACAGAAACCCGTCCGTGGGCGTGCATCTCAGCCCCTTTTTGATCGACGCAATCAAAGCGTTTCTATGCTCGTCGATTTCCTGAATCTTCGAATTGCTGACCGCGTCCTCGAAAAGACGTACTCGAATAGTAACCGCAGCGCGCGCTTCCAATGGAATGCAAACAGCCTTCGTTTCATATTCGTCGACCAAGCTGGATAGGACATGGCCCTTCGCAAGTTGAAAGGCGTCGCCGCTCATGATGCGATAGGCGACGGCGTTCGATTCCGAGGCGTTGTCATTACGCAATAACCAAAGGAGGGACGATGACCACGCGACACAACCGAGCACACAACCGATGACAAGCAGCCGAGCTACCAAGCCGACGGTGCGGCCGCTAGTGATCAACGTATCCATATCCCTGATAGTATTTGTTAAGGTAATAGCCGTCTCGAAATGAATCGTACCGGCGCATCACGCTAACATCCACCTTGTTCAGCACGGTTCCGAGCAATTGCTGACGAACGAGCGGTGCTTCTGCGAGGGCGCGGTCGACAACGTCTATTTTTGTCTCGGCCCATGCAACGATCAAGATATATCCATCAACCAACTTGCCGGTTGCGCGAACGTCGATGATTGGCGCCAACGGTGACAAGTCCAGCACGATGCGGTCGTAGCGCTCGCGCAATTGGGCAAACAGCTTTTCCATTTTGGGGGACGCAAGAATGTCTCCCGAATTCGAGAATTTTTGCGGCGTCACGCATGGAAGGAACTGCATTTTGGTCGACGGATCAGTCCAAATAACCTCGTCCAGGCTGGCTTTTCCTAGAACAATGTCGACCAAACCCAATTTCGAATCCGAGGTGAGGCGTTTTGTGAGCGACGGATTGCGAATATCCCCATCTACAAGAATTGTCCGCACACCGCCCTGAGCCATCGCCGTTGCAACAGCCAAGCTGATGGTAGATTTACCTTCATTGGGAAGCGACGAGGTGAAACCGATCACTTTGCTTCCACCGTTGAAACTGGCCAAATCGGCGGCCATCTTAATCGAGCGGACTGCTTCGGCAAAACTCGAGAACGGCGAATTGGTCATCATGCTCGCCACGTCTTGGTGGGCCGCGATGAACCGCTCGCCTTCCGGCGAGCTTTGACCTGATATGGTAGCCCAAGGCGCCCAATTCTCGCGAGCAGGCGCGATTGTATTCGGCTTCGCCGCCGGCACTAACTGACGTGCGGCTTTCTTTCGATGAGGCCACCGATCCCTCCATCCTGCGAGGATTTCGACTTTACGAGTGTGCCCCGGTCGTTCGGCAGAGTCCGCGACCTTCACAAATGGAACGGACGCAAGACAAGTGACACCTAAGAGCTCTTCGACCTGCGTACCCGTCCGGAAGACGCGATCCATGATGTCGCGCAGCAAGCCGATCAGCCCCGCCAGGATCGTGCCTCCGACCACAGCAGCAAGCATGATCAGGAGTGATTTTGGCGAACTGCTCCTGAGCGGCGGCGATGCCTGCGTAATTACCCTCGATTCTGTGATCGGAAATGATTGCTGTTGAATGGACATCATGTAAAGCTGCAAGAAATTGTCGGCCAGCGCACGCGCGCTTTGCGCGTTGCTTTCGAGGTCTCGCAGGACGATCTGCGCCTGGCTCGTATCGTTTGACAGCGCAATCGTATCGTTGAGGCTCTTCTGGGCGGATTCTTCCCGCGCCTTGGCGATCTCGAGATCGCTCTTGTATGTCTCGGCAACGCGGCGCAGTTCTTCCGTAATGGATTTGCGGATTTCACGCATTTGATTGCGCAAATTGACCACCGCGAGATGGGTTGGTCCGTATCGGCTTGACCAATCGGACTCACGTGCCGAAAGATCCAAATATTGTTGACGCAGTCGCGTAACTACTTCGTTCCGCAGCGTGTCAGCAACGGTTGCTAGATTGTTGAAAAGGGTGCCCGTGTCGCCGCTGTCGCTGCGAAGAATCTGCGAGATGCGTTCAAACCGCGCTTCCGCTTCCGCGCGCTGGGTCCGGGCAACCGTCAACAGGCTGTTGACCTCCGCGAGCTGTTGTTCGGTCAACAGCCGTCCGCCCGAGTCGACAATGTTGTTCTTGGCCTTGTAATCGGCCACCGCGCGTTCGGCATTCGAGGCTTGAGCCCTCAGCTCTTTCATCCGATCCTGAAGCCAGCCGGCGGCGCGGCGAGAAGACTGATATTTGGCCTCAAGTGAATCGACAATGTAATTCTCCGCGACGGCATTGGCGATTCGGGCCGCGCGATCGGGCGATCGGGATTGATACGAAACCTCGATCACGTAGCTCGTCAGCAACCGTTTGATCGTCAGGTTGTCCTGAAAGCGGGAAAGCGCGGCACGTAACAGCTCATAATCCGAGGGTTGCTGCGTCGATGAAAACAGGGAGCCGAGCGAGTCCCTGATGGTCCCGATCAAACCACCGGTTGGGCCGGTGAACTCGGGGTCTTCCACGAGGTGTAGGTCCTTGATCACCGCCAATGCGATGGTCTCCGACCTTAGAATCTCGACCTGGCTGTCAACCATCGAGGAATCGATAGGCACATCGACGCCCATCGGCGTCTGCTGTTGAAGCATCTGTGTCTTGTGACTGTCGATGATCAACTCGGCGGTGCTTGTGTAGCCCTTCGGCGCCGTAAGTACATAAGTGAGGGCTATAAAAATGCAGCCAAGCAGTACTAGAATAAGCAACGGTCTTTGGCGGTCAAACAGTCCCTTCAGCGTGGAAATGCTTTGCCGCAGCGAAAGCATTTCCGGCTCTGGGGATCTAAGTCCCAAGCTTTCAGGGATTCGATTTTGAAGCATTCTTTGAAGCATTCTCAGACAACGTTATCGGGCACGTGCGTCAAATCTCGCCGATTTAGACGCCATGTCTCGCGGGACTGTTTGTGCAGCAGGTCTTGCAGGTGCGATCAATCTGTTCACGGGCTGACACTTGTTACGGACGTAGTCGAGGTAAAGCTCGAACCAAGCCCCCCCACGCTGCTGGTGAAATAGTTAGACGGGCTGTTCGAGACGCTGTTTGCCAAGAAGGGTTGGAGTGTGCTCGCCGAACCACCAAGGCTACCGAGTGGACTTGTCTGCCCGCCGGAGGCTCCACCAGAAGGACCGCCGCCGAGACCACCGCCCGCAACGGCGCCGATTGGCTTGTTTCCCGTCACCGCAGCGAATTTGAGCTTAGCCTCTTCGGAGGGCGTATCAGCCAAAAGTGGCGCAATTTCGCCAGCAAATTTTGGGTCGGGGACAAGGCAGATATTTGCCGCAAGACCAAGCCCCGTGCCGACCGCCTGTTGCTGTTCCACTTTCAGAGCGCCGCTCTTGAGAAGGTTGATCAGCGCGGTCAGCGTTGTCGGATCGGAAATCACCAGATCTCGGACGTCGGAAATGATGCTGTTCTCGTCGCGAGACCCACCCGGTCCGTTAAGCAGTGACGCAGGGTTAAGTAAAAAGTCAGCGATTTTCTGCGGCGCCGCAGCATTGGGACTGCATGCGGCTAGCGACTTCGCCGGGTTCATGACCAGAAATGCGAAGATCAAGGCAGCCATGGGCAGCCGGACCGAATTAACTATTCTGCGGATAATCATGTCAAAAGCTCCATGCCCGATCTCGCTGAAATTCCTGCAGTATTTTCCATTTTGCGCACAGGAGAATCAAGCCTCATTTTCGCGCTAGGTAAACGGGTCCGGGGAGACGCAGACTGGGCCAATCCCATCCCGATGAGACCCAAAACAATGATCGAAACCGCTGGAATCTGGAGTGAAAAGTCGATTAAGGAGTGGGTCATAGCCAGCATGCCTATCCAGAATGCAGTCATGGGTAGAATTTGATCACGCTTTCGTCGGCTCATTCCGTTCGCAAGCAGATACAGCATGAGAGACCAGCCAATTATGACAACAACGCCGAACGGCAATCCCATTTCAGCGGCGAGCTCGAGGGGCGTGCTGTGGGCCCTGTCCCAAATTCCCAAGGCTGAGATATCGGCACTGCGGTATCTCGGAAACACCCAGACAAAAGTGCCGAGGCCGGTTCCCAACCACGGATGATCGCGAATGATCGCGAGGGTTGATTCATAGACGTGAATGCGCCCGACATCTGACAAACCGCCTACCTCGAATCTTTGGTTTATTTTTGATCCGAATATCTCAAATATTGCGAGGAAGGCGGCCGGCAAGACGAGAAGTGTGATCGACATGCTGCGATAACTCGCAGTGATGATTGACCTAAAAAAAGTCAGGAGCGCTCCTGCCAGCATCGCAAGGGAAAATGTCACTCCCGCACGTGAAGACGTCATGAACATGGCAGCTATAACAATCAAAAACGCGCATGCGCACGTAATCGTGCGTCGTGACGGCGCAAAAAAAAGACGCCTAGCCATAAATTTTCGAAACGCGTTTGGTTCGGACGGCTTCCCAATGCTGTTTGCGAGCATGAGCGCCCAGGCGATCGCGCACGATCCAAGATAAACTGCGGCGGTGTTGCGGTTGGTGAATGTCGCAGTCAGCGACGACACATAGCTTGCCTTTAGTCTCCAAAGCACGTGGGTCGGATCAAGGATAAAGCTCACAATGCCGAAGGTCGCGTAGGCAAGGCCGGATATGGCAAAGACGTTCAGGATCGTATGCGCCGTCGTTCGCGATTGCCCGAGAAAAAGGCCGCATGTGAGTGATAACACGCATGTAATCTGCGCGCCCGCAGCAAAGTAGGGTTGGTTAAGCGCCACCGCGACGGAAGGTGTGAGGTGTTCATCAAGTAGCCGCGATGCTTGCCGCCAGATCGGGTCGACCAATATGTCGGCAAGGAAGGGAGGCGACGCCATTTGTTGGATCACTACGAATGCCCAGCATGCGACGACAATTGCCAAGCCTACGAGAATGGCGATTTCCCGCATCGAATATTGCCGGTTCCCCGCCAAGACCGTAGCAATTCCCAGGAGGATCACCCAAACGGCCACCACTTTGATGTCCGTCGATCCGAACGGAAGCGGCGCGAGCGCAATGATCGAGCAAAATCCAAACTTCGCTATTGAGTGAGATACTCCCATTCAATCCTCAAGCCAAAACGGACGTCCGAGAATCCGGCGGATAGGCTGCCCGGATGACATCTGGTCAGCCCCTCGGTTCCGGATACGACTTCAAAGCTGGAAACAAAATTCGGCCGGCCTGTTTGAGGACCTCAAGATTGACCGCCGTGCTGAGATCATCTGTATTGGGAACAAGGCGCTGTTTCAAAAGAAGTGTCTGCAAGTCGCGCCAGCGACGCGTCTCCAGTTCTCCGAACCGACCGTCAAGCGACCGCAACAGCGGCCGTTGGCGTTCCAGGAGGTAGGCGATCTCTTCCTTGCCCAGGGGTGATCCTGCAAAATCCGAAACCGTCGCCGACGAGCGCGCGACGTCCGAGTAAGTCGCCTCCCAGCCTGCGGACAATGCGGCAAGAAACTTGACCAGCACCTCTCGGCTAGCCGCAAACAGACGCTCATTGGCAACATACACGGTGCCAGGGATGTGAACACCAAATGATTCCGGGCTTACGGATCGGAAGTTTGCGCCGGCAGCACGTAGCGCGGCGCCTTCGACGTCCCATCGCCCTGCGAGAATGTCGACGTTGCCGGCCAGGAGATCTTTGATCGACGTTGCGTCATGTTTGATCGCGAGACGGCTGGCTGCAATTTCATTGTGAGTGATGAAGGCATCGACGACGACTGCTATGTCCGAATTGTCGGGATACCCGATTATCCGGTCCTCAAAATCGCGCGGTATCCGGATGGGCGAACCTGCGAGACAGTAGAATTCCACAGGACTCGATACATATCCGCCAGCAAATGCAATGATCCGGCTTCCGTCGGCGCGCGCCCGCAGGAAGCTACTTGCCGTGACGACGCTGATGACATTGTCATCTTTAGTAGCGTCCAAAGCTTCCTGGTCGCTCGAACCTGACTGTAACGAAACGTCCAGGCCATATCGCTGGAACAAACCGCCTGCGATAGCGACCGCCAAACCCGCGGCTGAGGGAATGATGGGACCGTTAAGCTTGACGATGTACGATGCCGGTGAGGCCGACTTTACGTTCGGGATACTCTGCGGGCGGTGGAGCAACGCCACGCCAGCCACCGCCACCGCCACGGTTAGGCAAAACGCGAGTAGAACCTTCGCCTGACTCCGAGATCGCTGCGATCTCCGCTTGCGCACGCGACGAATGGCAGGCTGGGAGCTAGGCATCTAGTCACGGGCAATCAGTTATAAACACTACCAATGCAGATTCGCGCGATTCAAGAAATTTAACCACCGACGCCGGAGGTACGTCTCCCATAAATCTCACGTGGTCTTTCGGATTGTGACGTTAATTCAAGTATTCTCTGAATGAGAAGCGAAAATCGGCAGTTACGGAAACGCCTAGATTATGCTGCTGACGCCTGTAGGCGTCAACTCTCATGACGGTACAACTGGTGGACTTATAATAACATGCCCGGATCTTGATCGGCTGAGAACATTGATTGTCAAGTATCAGGATTTGGTCAAACAAATTCGAGTTGAGCGTTTGTTTTTGGTAGAGCGCGGACACCGTCAGGCAAGCCTTGTTGCTGGCGTTCAGGTGGCGGCTGGGCGCAAAGTCAGTCGTTGCGGAACTGCTTTCATCGGTCCCAACCCCCACGGTTCCGCCGACCGTCTCTCGCGATAGGCCAGCTATTGCGTAGTCTGCGTTACTAGGGGTCACGGCACTCAGCGCGGCGCCCGTCAGGGTGAGGCAAATGACGACAGTATGCCGGAAGATTGATGTGCCCGGAAAAGCATCACGCATCGAGTGAAAATAATGCACGAACGGCAAGCTCATCTCCTGCGTCGCATTCAGAATTTACAATTATTTGCTGCTCAAATACAATACCAATTGTGTGATGACACGGTGTGTCAAGCGAGGGTCGTCGTGTCAAGGTTCATCGCTATCTGCTTCGGCTTTGCCGTGCTGCTCGTACAGTCGAGTTCGGCGCTGGCGGGGTGCGCGTGCAGGTGCGCCGAAGGCAGGATGGTGGCAGGGTGCACCAGCACGACCGATATCGCACCGATTTGCCCCTCGGTTCCATGCCCAATTCCATCGATCAGGCTACCGCCTCCGATGGTAGGCTCGGGCGGCGCATCGAGCTGCCGCGATGTATACGTTTGCGACAACCTCGGGCGTTGCGAGTGGAAGCCGTCCTGTTGACGTGCGACGTTTGCCGAGCAGCGCTTCGATGTCCAAATTGCACAATTCTTGCAATTTTTCAGGCAATCGATTGGCGATACCACGGGCGCTTGAATGGCCGCGTCCAGGTGATTTCCACGAAAACCTTAGAATCTACGGGAGATTGAATGACCGCCCGCACACTCGTTGTAATTCCAACCCTTAACGAAGCAGTCACGATCGAGCCCCTGTTGCGCGTGCTTGGCAAGCAACTGATCCCTGATTCGGGATCGGCCATCGTGGTTGTTGACGGGGGAAGCATCGACGGTACGCCGAAAATTGTCGAACGCGTCATGGCGGATTTGTCGTTCGTCCGGTTAATGAGCAACCCGGCGAGAATTCAGAGTTCTGGAATAGATTTGGCCGTAAATACCTACGGTGACAGGTTCGATGTGCTGGTCCGTTGCGATGCGCATGCTGTCTATCCCGCCAACTTCCTGAGCGCGTTGGAGCAGTCCATGCGCGTCAGCGGAGCCGATTCCGTTGTCGTGGCGATGGATTCGAAAGGCGAGACTTGCTTTCAAAGGGCGGTCGCGTGGGCTTCCGATTCTCGAATTGGATCGGGAGGATCGGCTCACCGGGCCGGGACCAAGAGCGGCTTTGTCGATCACGGACATCATGCCGCGATCAAGATAGCGACGTTTCGCGCCCTGAATGGCTACGACGACACATTTACGCACAATGAAGACGCGGAGTTTGACTGCCGGTTGCGCGCGGAAGGAGGAACAATCTTCCTCGATGCGGACATCCGCCTGCAATACATGCCACGATCGAATATCGCGGGGCTCTGGCGGCAATATTTCAACTATGGCCGTGGTCGCTCTCGCACCGTTCGCAGGCACCCCACGTCACTTAGATTGCGTCAGTTCCTAGTGCCGGCGCATGTTGTCGCAGTGGTATTGGCGCTGCTTGCTACCCCCTGGACCGTGATCCCGTTAGCATGGCCGCTGATTTATCTCGTGACTCTCCTTTGTTTCGGGATCGCGCAGGCCATCAAACGGCATTCCGCTTGCGGGCTGCTGACAGTGCTGGCGGCCCTGGTCATGCATACGGCGTGGGCATTTGGGTTTTTCTGGGGATGGCTGTCAAAACGGGAACGCCCATGGCTGCCCAAGCAAATAATGGCGCCGCAGTAGTAGTGTTCTATAGGCTGCGACTACCGTGCCTCGGGGCTCCCGTCTTACTTTGCAGCGAAACTTCGACGATCTTGCGATCGCGCGACCGCTGCGGAAATCAAATACGCCGTGAACACGACCGGTGGGATATTGCCGCTCGGATCTATCAGGACAAACTGAGCTAGAAACATCAGTCTCAGCGGAATCGATTCGAATGTTCTGGCGAAAGCGCTGGCAATCACCCAAACATACAGAAAAAGTCCGATCACCCCGCTCTCGTAGGTGGTCACGATAAAGGCACTGGGAACGAAAACTGAGGATTGTTCGATGCGAAAAGCATCTGTGCTACCTATTCCGAGCCCAAACAGCACATTGAGAAAACCGCTCTCGCCGAGCTTCTTCCACAACACCTCTGAAGGGCCCACATAACGGGCATAAGCGCTCGATCCTGTCGATCCGAATTCGTTCAGACGTCCAATGACGCGTTCAAGCCCAATCTCTTCATAAAAAATAACACCGAGCGCGAAGATTGCCAGAACGGCGACGATGGCGAACAGCAGTACATGCAAGCGGGGGCGCATCAGGCTTGCCGCGGCAAACCCAATTAGAAAAATCAATAACGCCAAAAAGCCGGTGCCGGCGTATGTAACCAATAGGCCGATGGCACAGACAACAACGCCTACGATCGATGCTTGCACTGCAAGGAGAATTGCCACACCGCGCGCGCAAACTCCGCCCGCCGCCGAGGGTTCCAGAAAAATAAAAGCGGTTGAGCGCAAAATAGAGGAGCCAAACGACAACGGACTCGCAAATGCGAAGTGCTGGTCTAGCCGAAGCGCCTCCGGTACAACTCCCTCGAGCGTGAAGAGGCGCACACCTCTCACGATGAATTGGCCGAAAAACTGTGCACAGGCGAGCCCCCCGATGATGATGAAGAGAGTACCGAGGCGCCGATAAAAAAGTCGCTGGGCCTGTGGTCCGAGGGGTGCGCAGAAGCAGAATATGAAAGTAAGGAAAACATTCATGACGATGGCAGTTGGCTTTAGGTAGCTGCTTGTCGTATTCAGGGCAGTGCTGAACATGACCGCGGCCAGATATCCAAGAAAGATCAATGTAGTCCTGCGATCGATTCGAAAGAAATCCAAAACGGTCAAAATCCCGATCGCAGGCGGAACGACTATGAGGGAAAAGAACAGCGGGTATTTGCCGGCGCTCAGACCGAGCCGTTCCGTAAAGCACGTAAATGCCAACAGAAAGAGAACGCTGTTAATGCGTGTCCGTTCGATCGCAGTTACGGCAGAACTAAAGCTTGGATCGACGAGGAAATTTGCCGGGGTATTGATGCCGGAAAGCGTCATGAGAATGATTTCGATTTGCCTGGGTACAACGATCGCAGTGTAGAGCAAACCAGCTTAAGCGACAAATCGACGAACAACCGAGTTTCGGGCACGCCACATTGATCATGACCGGTGGACAACCGCCTTAGGCAAGATCGTGGACCGCCAGAAAATATAACGCTTAACGGACGAAAGACTGCTATTGTCGAAGTTTGCCGAACTCTTCACAGCAAAACGTGCGGAAATGAAATAACAGATGGAGCCGGCAGCAACCGCAACCTCAGCTCCCCTTCCGGCGAAACAGATGCCTCATCATTCCGGCGTCCCCGATGTCTGCAAGCACCGATGCTGAGGAGGCGACCAGCAGATCAAAATGCCCGGGAAGGCCGTCGACATCGTTGAATATCTGGTTGCCAAAGACGCCCGACACGACACCAAGGTCAGAGAGTTCTCGCAACATTGCCTCGGGGTCGGTGCCGGCGCGCCGGAGATAGTCGCGGTCAAATTCAACAATTCCGGCATAGGCCGCGGCGTTTCGCAGCGTCCCTTTCATGCCGGCAAGGACGTGGCCTTCATAGCCTTCGACGTCGATTTTGAACAAGAGGCGTCGCTTCGCAGGAACGCCGGCATTCGCCAGGCTTGCGTCGATGGTCGTTGAGGCGACTGTTATCTCCTCGAAGTGCTCCGCGCCGTCGCCTTTTATACCGTCACTGCCGGATATCTCTCCGACGGCGGATGACGTGCCCGACCATTTGCGATCGACCACGAAGGTCTGCTGTCCGACTTGGCTACCGACGAGCTCCGGATGCAGGCGAATGTTTTGGCTGTCGCGTCGCGTGGACACGCTCTTTTCCAGATAGGTCCTGACATAAGGGTTCGGCTCGAACAGGTGGATTTGCGTTCCCGCGCTATAGGTCGACGAGAGTGCGATCTCGCCGTAATTGGCGCCGATATCCAGTACGATTTCGGGATCAAGGCGACTGACCAAATTGCGCCAAAGCAACGCCGTAAACGGCTGCGTCATGCCGGCGTTTTGAAGAATGGACCGACCACGGTTGTCGCCGGTGTCGATGAAGAGTTCGCCACGACCGAACAGGATGACCGAGTCGCGCTTTGGCAATGTACGGAACAGAAGCGCGTTGCGCAGGAATCCAGCCAGGGACATGAGGCCTCCATGAGATGCCGCACTGTACTACTCCTGCCGTTTCAGCGCCACCGGATCATTGTCGGGCCAACGTGATGTGCGGGCCAGTCCCGGCCAGTGTCGGCTGCGAACAGATTGGACACTGTATGCTTCGCATGCGGGCGCCGGACGTGACGCTACTTAGCTTACGGCGGACCAGTTGTCCGCGCTGGCAAGGAAACCCGGGAGAAGGGACCGTCTCCAGCGCGTACCAAGCAAGGCTATTGCGCGCATCTTGTGCTTTTGATGACAATCTCAACTTGGATGTCTAGAATGCCCTATCTGCCCGAAATGGTTTGACCGGAGCGCGGATCTGTCTGAGTTTGCGATCATATTCGGCCTGGGACTCCTGGTCGTGATTTTCTTCACCCTGGTGGAAAGCTCCAGGTGAAGCGCTCGGTGCTGGGCGGCGTCGTTCTTCGCTGCCGTCGGGTCGTATCCACTCGCGGGCCATCGCCCTCGTGGGTGAGAACAGCTTGTCAAACAAGCTAAAATCGCCCAACTTGGCTTTGGACAACGGCAGGTAGCTAGCAGGCGGTGAAATGAAAGACATCGTTGAGAATCGTCAAAGGATCAGTCTCGGATCCAAGCTGCGGCTGGCGCTGATTTCGATTCGAAGCAATGGGCCAGTTTGGTTCATCTTCCTCGGCATCTATTATCTGGGCAGCGCGGTGTCCGATTTCGGATTCAGGCACGCGGACATGCTGCGAAAGAAGAGGAATTTGCCCGGCATGAACAGCCGTTTGGCCAACAAAGTTATCTGGGAAAGTTGGGACTGGAGCGGAAAAGGAGACGAGTGGACGATCAGCCCCGAGTGGAAAGCGTCCGTCGTCAGAAATTTCATCGATCCCTATTACAAGGATTACGACAAAATTCTTGAGATTGGTCCGGGCGCGGGACGCTGGACGGAATTCCTGGTTACCAAGGCGAAAAAGTTTATCGGGATCGATATTTCCGAGACCTGCGTGCTGGAGTGTCGAAAACGTTTTTCGTCGTGTTCCAACGCCGAGTTTGAGGTTGGGAACGGCCAGGATCTCGCGATGATCGCGACGAGTTCAGTTGATGGAATCTGGTCGTTCGATGTTTTCGTGCACATCAATAGCGACGAATTTCTGTCCTATACCAAGGAATTTCGACGTGTCCTTAAGCCGGGAGGCGTTGTCATCATCCATCATGGTTCCGTTGGCGGCAGCCAGGGCGGATGGCGCAGTAATATGACGACAGCCATGGCTCACGAGTTCATGACCGCTAGCGGTCTTGAAGTCGAGAAGCAGTTGCAGACCTGGCTAGACGCGGGTACCGAGTATCCCGCTGGACTTTATTCCGACACGATTACCATAGCCCGCAAGCCGGCGTGAGCGCCCTCTCATCGCCATCTGCAGCGACGCCGCGCGAGAGAGTCGCAATAGTGGTTCCACTCCACGTGATCGCGTCGGACGAAGCTGATTATGACGAGCGATGGATGATCGTCTGGCCTGAAGCCCCACTATGCTGATTGGCAGCTTTGGTATGCGTTCGCGGCGTGGCTATGTTGTGAGCGCTGATAGCGACTTTCAATAGGTTTGCTAGATCGCAACTGCTCGCCCGTTAGCCTGTTGCTTCCAAAATAAGCTTCGATCGAAAGTAGATCTACAATATTTTGTCTTTCGTTCGGTCCTGGCGTGACGGTTGCTCGCTGATTGCGTCGCGAGTCTGGCAACAGCGTGGAGTCATATCAAAAGCACTCAGCTGAAATGCGCTCATCGCTTTTTCTGGGTCTCGCACTGCCAATCTTTACCGCACGCCAACATCGGAACGTTCGTGCGTCCCCATCGTTCAAGCCAGAAGCGATCTCGCTTGAAGGGCAGGGCCTTTGGCGCAAACACAGACGCTGCTGAAGAGCGGCCAAGAATTACGAAGCATCCAGATCCTTCGCGGGGTTGCCGCGATGCTGGTTGTGTGCCGCCATGTCAGCCTGGAGTTTGACGACCGATCGCTGTTCGGCGAAATGCCATTTGGTGCCATTGGAGTGGATATATTCTTTCCCATCAGTGGAATGGTCATTTATCTGACCGCTCCAAGCCTGATCTGGAAGCAGTTCCTGATTCGAAGGATCTCGCGCGTTGCGCCAATGTATTGGCTGGCGACGATCACGAAGGTGATCGCCGTGACCCTCATTCCGGCCGGCGTGGCAGCCTATGGCTTCGATGCCTGGCATTTGCTGGCAAGTCTGTTCTTCATTCCCGCGACAGACGCGGGCGGCCGTCCCTTCCCGCCGATCGCGTTGGGCTGGACCCTGAATTTTGAAATGTATTTCTATCTGCTCTCGACGGTGATGCTAGCGGTCTTTCCGTCCCGTTTCGGCCTCGCGCTGTCGGCCGCCATATGCGCTGGCGTTGCGGCCGGGATAGCTCTGTCTCAACACAACAGCCTCCTTCTTCTCCTCTTGCACCCGATATCGCTTGAGTTTGCGATGGGAATTGCGATTGCGTCCTTGTGGACCAGGGGAGTCAGAACGTCGGTCTGGCTGAACGTCTTGTTGGTCGGGGTCGCGCTTCTTGTGATCGCTCATTTTCCCAACGTGGAGATGTTCGACCCACTTCGGCCGTTAAAATGGGGTCTTCCCAGTGCGCTCATCATTTGGTCGGTCGTGATGCTGGAAGGCACAACGCTCGTTAGCCGGTTCCCGGCGGGCAAGATTTTAGGCGACGCTTCCTATTCGATCTATATCATTCACCCGCTGGTGCTCCCCGTGCTCGCGCCAATCGTGATAAGGCTGATTGAGCCGACCGATGGTGGGGTGTTTTTCCTGCTGTTTGCGAGCGCCGTTTTGTGTGGCTTGGTCGTTCATGTGCTTGTCGAGCGACGCATCAATCGCTTTTTTCGATCGAGATTCGTCCGTGCAGGCCGGTCGCGTAACGTGCGTCGCGAGGCGCATGGTGAAGTTGGCTGATGAAACCAGTCTGGCAGTGACCAAGGGAGTCTGGTCTGTCCGAGCAATCGCCTGCTCTTCGACGCCTTGGCCGCGAAGCCGCAATCCGAAGCCGCAGTTCGCGGTCTTCCATCTAGGAATGCTTGATGGACATCAGTCCCGCTAGAAACCCGGTGA
>Ga0137416_10000294_pt1 | contig 22566 bp, 22 predicted proteins | sample CZODoug3_1_1_16f_FD_108282 | JGI IMG/M metagenome (GOLD analysis project Ga0137416, IMG submission 108282) | Vadose zone soil fungal communities from Angelo Coast Range Reserve, California, USA - CZODoug3_1_1_16fungal (Illumina Assembly) | ecosystem: Environmental > Terrestrial > Soil > Vadose...
AGCGGAGAGGCGGCGGCGAGGACCGGTGGGTCGCGCCGGTCGGCACGGACGGCGTGGGCGCCCTGTACCTGGTCATGAATCGCAACAAGCGTGCGATGACGCTCGATCCCGCGTGTCCCGAGGGGCGCGAGATCGTCCAGAGGCTCGTGGCGACCGCGGATGTCGTCGTCGCCAATCTGCCGCCCGAGGTGCTGCGCTCGCTCGCCCTGGATCTCGAAAGTCTCCGCCGCGTGAAGTCGGACATCATCCTCACGACGGTCACGGCCTTCGGTGGCGGCGGACCTTGGAGTCACAAGCATGGCTTCGACGGCATCGGCCAAGTGATGTGCGGCTCCGCCTACCTCACGGGGACGCCCGAGCAACCGACGCGGGCCGCGGTCGCCTGGGTCGATTGCGGCACCGCGTCGCTGGCGGCTTTTGGCACCCTGGCGGCGCTCATGGCGCGATCAAAGACCGGCCGTGGCCAAAAAGTCGAGGGGGCCCTGCTGCGGACCGCGATAGCCTTCAACAACTCCACGCTCGTCGAGCAGCAGGTGATCCGAGCCAATCGCGTCGCGACTCTCAACCGGGGTCAGACGTCGGCGCCCTCGGACCTCTTTCGCACGAAGGACGGCTGGATCATCGCCTACGCGATCGGCGCGCCGATGTTCGCCCGCTGGGCCGAGCTCATGGGCGAGGATCATTGGCTCACCGATCCGCGATTCAAGGACGACGAGGCCCGAGGCAAGCACGCGGAGCTTGTCTCCAAGCGGATGGCGGGCTGGACGGCTGAGCGCACGACGGCGGAGGCACTCGCCGAGCTCGAGCTCGCAAGGATCCCGGCGGCCCCGCTCTACTCGCCTCAGCAAGCGTTGGACGATACCCACATCCGCGCGGCGGGCCTCCTCGCGGACACGGAGTATCCCGGGCTGAGCCGACTCGCCCCGCTGGCTCCGACACCGGTCGACCTCTCCGACACGCCGGGACGCTTCCGACACCGAGCGCCCATGCTCGGCGAGCACACGGATGCGATCCTCGCCGAACTCGGTTACCGCCCCGGGGAGATCGTGGACCTACGCGGCAATGGAGTGATCTAGCGTCTCGCGCCTGACCCGACCGCGGTCGACGGCGCCTGCATGACGCCGTAGAGCCGCACGGCGACATCGATCGTCCGCAGGAGGGCGAGGCCCTGCACATCGTCCTCCCGAGGCGCGAAGAGGTGGTCGGGGCCGATGGCGACGACGTTGACGCCTCCCGGCCACACGGTGTCGGCAAGCAGCACGACACCGTCATTGGGACCGTGGTCGCGAAGCACCTTGTAGCCCCACCAGACCGTGCTGCCGACGCTCCCGGAGAGCGGCACGGCCACCACGTTGACGACGGCAATCGATTCCGGCAGACGGGCGTCCTGCAGGCGCTCGCGGCTCGGCCCCGTCGCCATCGACGCCAGGCCCGCCCAGTCCCAGCCGCTCAGCCAGAAGACACAGCGGACCAGCCACGAGATGGGCGGGCGCAGCGCGGCGTCGACGAGCGGCGTGCCATGCAGGGCGCCCACGATGTTGACCCATGCGACGACGTGCGCGGCCTCCGCCGGCGTGAGCAGGCGGGAGAGGGCCAGCGCCGCCTCCGCGCCGGATTTGCTGGCGCTCACCAGGATCAGACCGCCGCCCTCCTCCAGTGCCGCCGCGCGCACCGCCGCGGCGATGGCCGCGGCGTTGTCCTCGATCGAGGCGCTCTCGCCTGACTCGATGAGCCGGTTGGCGATGCCCAGCCGGTCGAGGAGGCGGCGCTGGCGCGCGAAATCGGCTCCCGTCTCCGGATGGCTCCGGTAGAGCCACGACGGTGCGAACAGCACGGTGTACGGGAAGGCTCCGGGCTGCTGCAACACCTGCTGCGAACCGGCCACGCCGTCGTTGAGAAAGCGGTCGAAGGACGCTTGCACCGCACGACTCATCCGGTCTGCGCTCATCGCATGGGCGAAAAAGAGGGCCGCGAAGTCCATCGAGGTCTCCTGGGACAGCTCGCGAAGCCGGGCCTGGTCGGGAAGCTGATGCAGGCGTGCGCGCGTGTTCGTGCTCAGTTCTCGGACGACGTCAGCCGTGAGGAGGCTCGGCGCTCGAGCCTCGAGACTCGGGTCCGTCGACCGGCGCGCGAGGAGCTCGGTGAGGAGTCCCCGTGCCGGGTCGGAGTCCACCAGGCCACCGAGATCCTTCCCGGCGATGTCGCCGCGGATCAGTTCGGCCCGGCCGGCGCAACCGAGCGCCAGCAGCGCCGCCATCCCGACCAGCGCCGCCCTGCTCCAGACCCTGAACGCTGCGCGAGAGGCGAGCATCCGCATGCGGTGTTCGTGGCCACAGCTGCCCGACTGTCTGCGAGGGCCCCGGCCGAATCTGAGGTGCGTCACGCCGCCGCCGAGAAACGTGACGCTATGCTCGCCCCGCGGCAAGGTCGCCGCGCGCGACGGCCGCGCCGGCCCTCTTTGTCTGCCGCTCCCTTCGAGCCTCGTCGTGTAGCCGATCGCCGTTCGCAAGGATGTCGATGATCGTCTGGTGGTCGAGGACGCGCGCGAAGCCGCGGCGCATGGTCCGGATCGTTGCCTCGTGCGCGAGCGCGTTGTCGCTCGCATTGACGTCGCTCCCGAACACCACGTGGTAGTTGAGGAAGTACGCGGTCCTGGCCGTCGACTCGCAGCAGAAGTTCGTCAGCGTGCCACAGATGATGACCGTCTTCACGTCGCGATCGCGCAGCACGTAGTCGAGGTCAGTGCCCGCGAACGAGTCGTACGCATGCTTGACGCGGATCACCCGATCACCGGTGCGCGGGTAGATCTCGTGGTAGACGTCCGCCCCCGCCGTCCCTTCCTTGATGGCGCCCGCCGCGATCGGCTCCCAGAACTCGTAGAAGTCGGCGCAGCAGTCGCTCGCGATGTTATGCGCGGTATAGATCACCGGCACGCCGACAGAGCGGCATGCCTCGATCAGCTTCTTGACCCGCGGGATCTGCCTGTAGGCCTCCGGCACGCACATGGGGTTGCTCGGGTTGACGAAGTCCTCCTGCAGGTCGACGACGATGAGGGCGCACTCCTCCGGTTTGATCCGGAACGCCCAGTGCCGGTCCACGTCGTAGTCACGGTCGGCGAATTCGATGAACCGCCGCTCGCCCTCGAAGACCGGTGGAGCGCTGAGCTTGTCCGGGCCCAGCAGCTCATCCTTCCGTCGTCCGTAGACCCCGAGAAAGCCCTCGACGGGATCGGTGAAATCTCTGCTCGCCATCTCTCCCTCCTGGGTCGGTCGTACGTTAGTTCGTCGTCGCCGCGCGCGTCAGCCCGTGAAGATGGCTTCCGGCAGCAGGGCCGTGACGACATAGTTCGGCACGTCGACCACGTTGCTGACGCGCAGGTCCGCCGCGACGCTGCAGATGACGTACGCCTGCTCGCGGCTCCATCCTCGATCTTGCAGCAGGTCGATCATGTTGAGAAGGGCGTTCCGGCAAGCCAGCGTCAGGTTCTCTCCATCGTTCACGCCGTCGTCCCGGATGGGCATGCCCATGGCGGCGACGAAGCCGCGCGGCGCCGCCCACTCGGGCGGCGCAAAGTAGCCGGCGTGCGAGAAGCGCGGCGCGCGCATGGCGCGGGACGCCGCGGCGCCCTTCAAGAGGCGGAAGCGGACGGCGACGGTAGCGCCCATCTCGACGGCCGTGACGCACACCTCACCGTCGCCCTGGGCGAAGTGGCCATCGCCGGTGGAGAAGAGACCGCCCTCGACCGCGACGGGAAGAAGGAGCCTCGATCCCTTCGTCAGCTGCTTCACGTCGAAGTTGCCTCCGTTCTCGCGCGGGGGCAGCGTCCGCAGGCCCTCCGTGGCCGCCGGCCCGCGGCTCGGAACCGCGCCGACTGCGTCGGGAGGGAACACGAAGCCGCCGCGGGCGAGCAGGTCCTGCTCGCGCGCGCTCCACGCGCGGACCTGGGCGTGCGAGGGCGCCACGCCGGACACGCCCATGAATGGGGCTCCGGGAATTCGCACCCTAGGGAGTTTGGGCGACGTCGCCCAGCCGTCACGGATCTGCCAGTGGACCAGGAACGGCGTGGCGAAGATGTCTCGCAGGAACCCGAGCCCGGGGACGATCGCCGTGAACGCGTGCGGCTGCGGGATGATGTCGAGGAACTCCACCTCCAGCACGTCGCCGGGCTGCGCGCGCGTCACGAAGACCGGCCCGGTGAGCGGATGGATCGCCCCGGCCTCCATGCCGGCCATGCCGGCCTCGGTGATCGAGGGGCCGAACTGACCATCCACGCCATCGCGGGTTGCGAGAACCACTTCCTCGCCCTCTTCCACGACGACGATCGGCGGGATGTCGGGATGAAACCTGTTGTGTCCGGTCGACGGCTCGTCCCTCAGACGCTTCGTCCGGTCGATCTCGATGCTCTTCACCCGCGCCTCCTGTGGAGTCCGGCCCGGCGGTGCCGTGATGCGTGGAGCCACGCGGTGAGATCACGATTTCACGCGACGGCTCTGGGCTGCGCGCGAACGAAGAGATAGCGCCGCGTCGCCCGGCTTGTCAAGCGCGGCTCGCACAATTCGCCCTTGACACTCCTGGCAAAGACTTGATATTGCTCCGACCGTTCGCGGTGATCCGGCGGCGCGTCGCCCATGTGCCCCGGCAGAGGTCCGTGGAGCCAGCCTCGGGCCGCAGACCGATCACTCCACCTCAAACTCGGACGGGCGAACGGGGGGGCACGATGGCGAAACGACCACTCAATCGACGCGATTTTCTTCGCACCGCGGCCGTGGCCGGGGGCGCGACCGCATTCCCGGCGGTGCTCCGACTCCGACCCTCGTGGGCGGCGGGGAATTCGGTGCCGGTCGGAAGCCTGCTGGACAAGACCGGAGGTATCAACATCTACGGGCTCCCGGCCATCGCCGCCACGGAGTACGCGGTTGCCGAGCTCAACGCCAAGGGCGGTCTCTTGGGCAAGCAGCTCGAGCTCATCCAGTACGACACCCAGTCCGACATCGCGAATTTCCCGAAGTTCGCGAAGAAGCTCATCCTCGAAGATCAGGTCGTGGTCATCCACGGCGGCATCACGTCGGCCTCGCGGGAAAGCTTCCGGCCGGTCATCGACGAGTACAAGCAACTCTACTTCTACAACATCATTTATGAAGGCGGCGTCTGCGACAAGTACGTCTTCGTGACCGGCGAGACACCGACTCAGCAGATGGGTCCGCTCGCGAAGTATGCGCTGAAAAAGTACGGGACCAAGGCCTACACCGTCGCCGCAGACTACAACTTCGGTCACATCTCCTGGAAGTGGTGGGACATCTTCTGGCGGAACGGCGGCGGGCTCGAGCCGGTCGCGGGAGGCAAGCGCGGGCAGCACGTGGGCAAGGTCGAGTTCATCCCGCTCGATGTGACGGACTTCAACGCCACCATCAACCGGATCCAGGAAGCCAAGCCCGACGTCCTCATGTCGTTCCTGGTCGGCGGGGCGCACATCAACTTCTACCGCCAGTTCGCAGCGGCGGGCCTCAAGAACAAGATCCCGATCATCTCCACGACGTTCGGCTTCGGCAACGAGCACATCGTGCTCGACGCCAAGGAGGTGGAGGGCCTGGTGGCCTGCTATCCCTACTTCGACGAGGTCGACAATCCTCAGAATCGCGCGTTCAAGGCCGCGATGAAAAAGAAGATGAACAACCCGAACTACTACATCGGCGACGCCGGTGCGGAGAGCTACAACGGCTGGAATTTCTGGGCCAAGGCGGTCCAGAAGGCCGGCAGCTTCGACCGGGAACCCGTCACGAAGGCCCTGGAGACAGGGATCGAATGGGACTCGCCGATGGGTCGCGTGAAGATGGATCCGGCCAGCCACCACGTCATCTTCACGATGCACCTGGCGGCCGTGAACAACAAGCACGGCTGGAACGTCATCGAGAGCTTCCCGAATATCCCGCCCACCGAGACCATGCAGCTGTGCGACCTGATCAAGAATCCGAATCAGCACACGCAGTACCAGCCGAAGTAGCGAGGGCCTTCACGGTCGAGCCCGGGCGGCGTCTCCGCCGCCCGGGCCGCCCGACGACCGCACCGACGACTCCATGAGCCTCGACACCGCGGTGATCATGGCGCTCGAGATCCTCAACTCGATCACGATCCTCGTCTTGCTGGCGCTCGGCCTCGCGCTCATCTTCGGGATGATGCGTATCGTGAACCTCGCGCAGGGGGAGTTCTTCACGGCGGGAGCGTTCACGGTGCTGACGGCCGTCCGCTACGCGCACCTGCCGCTCTGGATCGGCATGCTCCTGGCCCCGTGCGTCGTCGCCGGCATCGGCATCGCCATCGAGTGGCTCATCATCCGCCGGCTCTACGGTCGCCCGCTCGACGTCATGCTGGCGACCTGGGGCGTGAGCCTGCTCCTGATCGGGCTCATCACGGTGATCTTCGGCGCGGTGACGCAGGGCATCCCGTTCGCCCTCGGCAATTTTGCCGTGGGCCGATACTCGTATCCGGAATATAGGATCGTCATGACGACGGTCGCGGCCGGGCTCATGCTCTCCGTCTACCTGCTCTTTCGGTACACGGGCTTTGGGCGACGCGCCCGCGCCACGATCGCCAACCCCGAGATGGCCTCCGCGGCCGGGATCAACACGCCCCGGATGTTCATGCTGACCTTCGGCCTCGGCGCGGGCCTGGCGGGGGCGGCGGGCGCCATCATGGCGCCCATCGTCGGCGTCGTTCCGACGATGGGCGTCCTCTACATCGCTCGCGCGTTCATCACGGTCGTGGTGGGCGGCCCGGTCGTCCTGCTGGGAACGCTGTCGTCGGCGTCGGCGCTCGGGTTCATCGAGGCGCTGATTTCCCGCTTCCCGTTGTTCAGAATCGAGACGGCGGGACACTGCGCGCCCCCACCGTGCGAGATCAGCATCGGCGGCTCGGCCTTCTTCGGTCAGATCGCGCTTCTGATCTTTGCGATCCTGCTCCTGCGCCTCTTGCCCCAGGGCATCTCGGGATTCTGGAGGCAACGGGAGTGAGGCGCATCTCGTCGCCCGAGGCCTTGTCGGCGCTGCTGGTGCTGCTTCCCTTGCTCGCCGTCCCGTGGGCGTTTAAGCCGTACACCGCGAACGTACTGGCCGTGTACATGATCTACGGGCTCCTGGCGATGTCGCTCGGGCTGATCTGGGGCTACGCGGGAATCATGAGCTTCGGGCAGACGGCGTTTTTCGGGATCGGCGCCTACGCCTATGGCGCGATCGGCCTCAACCTCATCGACCGGACTCACCAGACGCACGCGGCCCTCCTCGGCGGCCTCGCCGCCGCCGCCCTGCTCGCGGCCGTCGTCGGCTACTTCATGTTCTACGGACGCATCTCCGACGTTTACGCCTCGATCATCACGATGGCCTTGACCCTCGTGCTCTTCGCCTTCGCCGTGTCGACCGGCGGCGACGAGTGGGTGATCGGGGTGGCGCGTTTCGGCGGGTTCAACGGGATGTTCGGTCAGGGAGAGAGCAGCCAGAACATCGCCAACTTCCAGATCCCGCCGGTGACGCTGTGGCTGCCGGGGATGGCCGCGCCCTTCGAGTTCAAGATCAACCGGGAGAGCACGGCCGGCTACTTTCTCGTGCTCGGCGCGAGCGTCGTCATCTACCTCCTGGTCCGTTTCCTTCTGCGGTCGCGACTGGGGCGCGTGACCGTCGCCATTCGGGAGAACGAGGCGCGCGTCGCGAGTCTCGGCTATGACACGCGCTTCTATAAACTGGCGCTCTTCACGATCGCGGGCGCAATCGCCGGATTGGCCGGTATGCTGTTCGCAGCCTGGGGGCGTTTCGTGAACCCCGACCGGTTCGGCCTCGGCTTCGCGGCGAGCACCGTGGTCTATGTGCTCCTGGGTGGACGCACGAACCTCCTCGGCGGCTTCGTCGGCGCCGCGATCATCGGGCACCTGACGAGCTACCTCGCCGAAGTCGTTCCCTTCACCACCATCCCCGGCGACGCCGGGCCCTGGGTCACGTTCCTGATGGAGGCCAGCCGGCGCATCGTGCGCGAGGCGCCCCTCCTCGTCCAGGGCGCCGTCCTGGTGGGCGTCGTCCTCGTGCTCGAGGACGGGATCACGCCGCCGCTCTTCCGGTTCCTCACGCGTCACCGCCGCTGGGGGTGGTGGCTGCTCCTGCCCGCCGTCCTCCTCTATTTCGGCCACCGCGTCGCCTGCCTGCAGGCCGACCTCTGCGTCTTCTGAGTGGGGAGGCGCGCATGCCCGATCCGATCCTCGAGGTGACCGCGCTGACGAAGCAGTTCGGCGGGCTGCGAGCGGTTCATCTCGACCTGACCGTCGACGCTGGAGAGTTGCGCTGCCTGATCGGCCCCAACGGAGCCGGTAAGTCGACCTTCTTCCGGATCCTGAGCGGCGGCATGAAACCCAGCTCGGGAACGGTGCGCTTCCGCGGCCGGGACGTCACGGGATGGGACGCGTTCCGGGTCGCGCGGCTCGGAATGAGCATCAAGTTCCAGGTGGCGAGCATCCTCGAGGAGCTGAGCGTGCTCGAGAACCTGCACGTCGCCGCCGAGTTCCGCTTCGGAAATCGCGAGGGCCGGCGGCGGGCGGCCGAGATGCTGGAGGTCATCGGCCTCACCGAGCGGGCCGAGCATCCCGCCACCTGGCTCTCTCACGGCGAGAAGCAGTGGCTCGAGATCGGCATGGCCAGCGTCGGCGAGCCGACCCTGGTCCTGCTCGACGAGCCGACGGCCGGAATGACGGTGGAAGAGGTGAAGAAGACCGTCAGGCTCTTGAGGCGGCTCAACGAGACCGCCACGGTCATCGTCGTCGAGCACGACATGAACTTCATCCGGATGATCGCCCGACGGGTGACGGTCATGCATCAGGGCGAGGTCTTCGTCGAGGGTTTGATGGAGGAGATCGAGAGCAACGAGGGCGTCCGTGACATTTACCTGGGAAAGGGCAAGCACTATGCTGTCCGTCGCTGACCTCCACGTCGAGTACGGGAGGACTCCGGCGCTGACGGGGCCCAGCCTCGCCGTGGGCGCGGGCGAGATCGTCTCCATCATCGGCCGCAACGGAGTGGGCAAGACCACGCTCCTGAAGGCGATCATCGGGGTCCTGCGCGTGACGTCGGGGGTGATCCGCCTCGATGGCGAGGACCTGACGCGGCTGCCTGCCCACGAGCGCGCCCGGCGGGGCCTGGGCTACGTGCCCCAGGGACGTATGATCTTCGCCGGGCTCACCGTGGAGGAGAACCTCCTCATCGGCGCTGACCTGAACCGCGCGAACGGCCGCGCCCTTCTGGAGGAAGTGCTGGCCGAGTTCCCGCGCCTCCGGGAGCGATATCGGCAGCGTGGCGACACCCTGTCGGGCGGCGAGCAACAGATGCTCGCCCTGGGCCGAGCGCTCGTCGGCGGCCCCAAGGTGCTGCTGCTCGACGAGCCGTCCGAGGGCATGCAGCCGAGCATCGTCCAGGAGATGGAGGCGAAGATCGCCGCGATCAGCCGGGCGCGTGGACTCGCCATCGTGCTCGTCGAGCAGAACATCGAGTTCGCCGCCGCGCTCGCCCGGAGAATCTACGTCATGGAGAAGGGCCGCGTCGCCCGTGAGATCGCGCCCGAGCAGGTGATGGACGAGGACATCGTCCGCGACTACCTGGCGGTTTGAAAACACCCACAACCAGGAGGCACACCCATGCCGGTCAGGAAACCATCGCTCGAGGACCTTCGCAAAGCCGCCGCCGCATTCCATCTTGCGCTGACGCCCGAGGACCTCAGCTCGTTCCGGGGATTGACGGACGGCGTGATCGCCTCGTATCGCCGACTGGACGAGCTCAGCGAGCCGCGCCCGCCGGTGAAGTACCCGCGGACGTCGGGCTACCGCCCGGGCCCCGAGGAGAACAAGCTCAACGCCTGGTACTGGAAGTGCTCGATCAAGGGCGCGCCGTCGGGAAAGCTCGCCGGCAAGAAGTTCGCCATCAAGGACAACGTGTGCGTCGCCGGCATTCCGATGATGAACGGGACGGCCGTTCTGGAGGGCTACATCCCGGACATCGACGCCACCGTGGTCACGCGGATCCTCGATGCCGGGGGTGAGATCGCGGGCAAGGCCGTGTGCGAGAGCCTCTGCTTCTCCGGGGGCAGCCACACGTCGGATCCGCTGCCCGTCCACAACCCGCACAAGCGCGGCTACAGCGCCGGGGGCTCGTCGAGCGGGAGTGGCGCGCTCGTGGCGGCGAGCGAGGTCGATATGGCGATCGGTGGTGACCAGGGCGGGTCGATCCGGATCCCGTCCTCCTGGTGTGGCATCGCGGGCCTCAAGCCCACCTACGGCCTCGTGCCCTACACGGGTGTATTCCCGATCGAGCTGACGCTCGACCACACCGGTCCCATGGCCCGCACCGTGGCCGACGTGGCGGTGTTCCTCGAGGCGATCGCCGGCCCGGACGGACTCGATCCGCGGCAACGCGACGTTCGTACGGACACCTACACGGAGGCCATCAAGGCCAGCGTGAACGGGCTCCGGCTCGCCATCGTGAAGGAAGGGTTTGGCTGGGAGGGGGCATCCGAGAAGGACGTGGACCAGATGGTGCAGGACGCCGTCCACAAGCTCGAGCGGGCGGGAGCGAAGGTCACCACGATCTCGCTGCCGATGCACCGGGACGGAATCCACGTCTGGAACGCGATCGCGGTCGAGGGCGCCACCATGCTGATGGTCCGTGGCAACAGCATGGGCACCAACTGGAAGGGCCACTACACGACGGGCCTGCTCGACGTCTACGCGAAGGGCTGGCAGTCCCGGGCGAACGACCTCTCCGAGACGACGAAGCTCGTCGTGATGCTGGGCCAGTACATGCAGGACAACTACCACGGCCGGTACTATGCGAAGGCCCAGAACATCGCCCGCAACCTCCGCGCCGCCTATGACGAGGCCCTGCGGCAGGCGGACCTCCTCGTCATGCCGACGCTGCCCATGAAGGCCACGCCTATCCCGGCGCCGACGGCGAGTCGCGAGGAGTACGTGGCGCGGGCGCTGGAGATGCTCCCCAACACCTGTCCCTTCGATGTGACCGGCCATCCGGCCTTGACGGTGCCGTGCGGGACGTCGAGCGGCCTCCCGGTCGGGATGATGCTGGTCGGTCGCCACTGGGAGGACGGCACGGTTCTGCGCGCCGGCCACGCCTTCGAGCAGGCGAAGTAACCTCGGCCGCGCGGCGCTCGCAGAACGCTCCGGCCCCGTCGACCACTTGCCCTGCGGGTGGTCGGCGGGCCGGCACCAGCGTCACAAACCTGGCGCGCGGGTATGCCAGTCGGTCGCGCGCTGATACGCGTGACCGAGCCGGAAGAGCGTTCCCTCGTCGAACGGGCGCCCGATGACCTGCATGCCCACCGGTAGCCCCTCGGCATCGAAGCCCACGGGGACGGAGAGCGCGGGCAGACCCGCGAGGCTGGGCACGCCGGTGAACTGCATGATGGCCGAGAGCATGTCCTCCTCCTGGTTGTTCTCGATCACCACCTTCGTGGCGCCGCAAGGTGTGGCGGTGAAAGGCAGCGTGGGGGTCACAAAGGCGTCGACGCGCGTGAAACCCTCGAGGAACTCCTTGCGGAGGACGCTGCGGTAGCGCTGAGCCTGCAGGTAGTGGGTCGCCAGGTACATCTCGCCGAGCTCGAGCAGCGTCCGGACGTCCTCGCCGTAGTCGGCCGCACGGGTGCGAAGCCATTCCTGGTGGAACGTGCTCGGCTCGCACGACTCGATCGTGAGCTGCGCCGAGATATTGCCTTGAATGGACGGCATGGCGATCTCTTCGACCTCTACCCCGAGTGACTCGAGGGTCTCGAGCGCGGCGCGCACGGCGTCACCCACCGCGCGCTGCACGTGGGCCAGCGAGTAGTCTCGGATCACGCCGACCCGGAGACCGCGGACGGCGCGCGCGAGATCACCCAGGTAGTGCGGCACGGGAACCTGCGCGGAATGGTCATCGAGGGGATCGTAGCCGGCGATGATCCCGAACATGAGGACGCAGTCTTCCACCGTCCGTGCCATCGGCGAGACCGTGTCCATCGTCCAGGCCAGAGGCACCACGTTGTGGTTGCTGACCCGTCCGATGGTGGGGCGGATTCCGACGATGCCATTCACCGACGAAGGCAGCCGGATAGAGCCACCCGTGTCGGTCCCGAGCGCGCCGAGGCAGGTTCGCGCTGCCACGGCGGCTCCCGACCCCCCGCTGGACCCCGCGGGAAAGCGCTCCGGGTTCCAGGGATTGCGACACGTGCCGTAATGAGGGTTGTCCGTCGTGCCGCCCCACGCGAATTCGTGCATGTTCGTCTTGCCGACGATCACCGCGCCTGCCCGTTTCAGGCGGGTCGTGACGGTCGCGTCTTCGGCGGGAATGAAATCGGACAGGATCTTGGAGCCCGCCGTCGTCCGGACGCCGCGCGTGTAGATGTTGTCCTTGATGGCGATCGGAATGCCGTGCAGTGGTCCCAAATGGTAGCCCGCCCTGATCATCTTCTCGGCGGCTCGGGCCACCTCTCTTGCTTGCTCGCCGCACACCGTGATGTAGGCATTCAGCGTCTTGTCCACGACCGCAATGCGCTGGAGCACGGTCTCAGTCAGTTCGACCGGGGACAACGCACCGCGCTCGAGCAGCGCCGCCGCCTCGCTGATCGTGAGGTTCAGCAGGTCGGTCCGTGCCATGGAGTGCCCCCTATCGCTCGGGGAACCGCACGATCGGGACGATCGCGCGGTACCCCGCGTGTGCCATCTTCCGGCTCAGCTCGTTGGCCGCGGCGACCAGGCCCGAGAGCATCGGCACGAGCCGGGCTCGCCGCTCGGCGGGCAAAGGCAGGTTCGCCAGGGTGCACAGGCGGTCGATCGATTCGATGGCGACGGGTTCCTGTGGGGCCATGATCTTCTCCATTCCTCGGGCGGGTTCACGAACCCCTTCACCTTCGGGTTCACGACGACGGGGTTGAGGATACCAGCAGTCGGTGGACTGGGCCGCGCTGATCGGTCACGACCCGCCCGATCTCCTGTGGCGGGCGTAGTGGCGGCGCGCCTTCGCGCGGTTGCCACAGACCCGCATGTCGGACGGTGTACCAAGCCTGCGGCCTGCTCATGATCACGCCGATGTCGTCGCACCCCGGAGTCACGGAGCGCGGGCTGCCGAATGTCTTTCGGCTGACGAACGTGGTCGAGGGTGAGCGGTTCAAGGAGATCGGTGAGATCACGTCAGACGACGTGCCGAAATAGCCACGCGTGCCAGGCAGTCAGTCCAGACGCGGACCCTCGTCACGAGCTTTCGGCCACCGACCGAAACGGAACGCAGTGTAGCCAAGCACGTCGAACCTCTTCCCGCCGCGCACCCGCCGCTCGACCCCGCGCCGCTCGGCGGCCACGGCCCCGCTCCCCCGTCGGCGATCGCCGCGCCGACGTTCCATGATGAGCTTCACATTCGGCACACCACCGAGAGTCGCTTGGAGGTATTCGAAGAGAGCCGGCTCTTTCAAGTGCACCACGAACAGCATCTCGACATCCGGAAATGATCTCGACGGAAGGGATTCGAGCAGCTGCTCGAAGTGACGCGCGCAGATGCCGTCCGTCGAATCGGGGTTATCGAACGGTTTCTTCTCCCCGACGTAGTCGGGCTTGCCCTCGCGGCGGCACCACGGACAGACAACCTTCATCATCATGGCGATAGAACTCTGCCAAGATCGTGCCACAAATATCATTTCCGGAACTATCATACTGAGTCGATCTCGAATAAATTCGTGAAGCCGCTCAGTTCCGGCGTGAGCCGAACCCATTCGCGAATGAGGCACGTGTTCGAGGGTGGGCGGGCGCACCGGTGAGACTATAGGCGGCCACACGGGCCTCCTTGCCCCTGATCGTGAGGTCACCGCAGAGCGTGGCCTCGACGCCCGGCGGAAGCGCGAGTCGGTCCAGCAGCGCGCCGGATACGACCAGCTCGAGGCCCATCAGCTTGGCGTACTCCTCGAGACGCGCGGCGGTGTTGAGAATGTCGCCGACGAAGACGATCTGTTGCCTGAGGTCGCCAAGCTCGCCGGCGGTCACGGTACCGCCGTGGAGTCCGCCACGAAAGCGTGGCACGACCCCGAAGTCGTGCTCGTACCGCGTTGGGTCGCGCTCGACGGCCGCGCGGATTTCAAAAAAACATCGGACGCAGTTGGCCGCGCGGACGCCTGCCGCGATCGGCCAGGTGATCACGACCTCGTCGCCCGCGTACTGATAGATCTCCCCTTCCGACTCGAGCACCGGCTCCGTCAGGTCGTCGACGAAGCGGCGGAGCAGCTCGAAGTATCCGGCGCTGCCCAGTCGCTCCGCGAGCTGCGTGGAGCCCTCGAGATCGAGGAAGAGAAAGATGCGCTCCTCTGTCTTCGGCCGGTGGTAGACGCCGGCCACGAAATACCCCAGGACGTTCGCGCCGATCATTCGGTTCATCTGGAGGACGAACTGGATCGTGATCGCGAGGACGGCGAAGAATGGCAGGGCATAGATGAGGTGGGTGTCGGTGAAGCTCGCGATGAAGCGCCGTGGCTCGAGCCTGACCACCACCTGCCCGGTGGCGCGGCCTACGAGGAAGAGCGCGAGCGCGGTCACGCTGCTCAGCGCCAGATCCGTCCAGAACCCGAGCTGCCGGAACCATGGGCGCAGCGCGCCGTCGCGGACGAACATCAGGTAGCCGGCCACGAGGAGAGAGATGAAGACGCCGTCGAACAGGCCCTGGAGGGCCGATCTCAGGGAGGCCTCACTGGTCAGGAGGTTGAAGACGGGAGTGATCATGCACGCGACGAGAACGATTGCCGCGAGCTGCCGCATGCGGGTCCGGGCACGAGCCGTTCTCACGCCGCGGCCAGCATAGCCCTGCCTGCGCGGCGGCGCCAGCATCCGGGACTCTGGACGCGGTACGCCTCAGTGCGATAATGTGCCGTTCCGACGCGGTCCCGAGCGCCTTGCGCGCTCAAGGAGGTTCATCCTATGCGGCTCGCCACGTTCGCGTCCCTGGTCGGGATGGCCCTGCTGGGTGCCGCTGCCCCGGCGTCGGCTCAAACGTTCGTCTTCGGCGCTCAGGGTGAGCCGGTCCAGTTCGATCCCGCGGTCATCACCGACGGGATCTCCTCGCGGATCACCCGGCAGGTCTTCGATGGCCTCGTGAAGTACAAGGGCGCGACCACCGAGGTCGAGCCCGCCCTGGCCGAGAAGTGGGACGTGTCCACCGATGGCCGCGTGTGGACGTTCCAGCTCCGCCCCGGCGTGAAGTTCCACGACGGCACGCCGCTCGACGCCGCCGCGGTCGTCTGGAACTTCGAGCGGTGGTGGAAGACGAGTCACCCGCAGCATGACAACCAGGTCAAGGCCGGCCAGACATTCGAGTACTGGGAGGGGCAGTTCGGCGGCTTCGACGACAAGTCGATCGTCGGCGCCGTCGAGGCCGTCGGCCCTCAAACCGTTCGTGTCACCCTGAAGGAGCCGCAGGCGCCCTTCCTCGCGAATCTGGCGATGTTCGTCTTCGACATCGCCAGCCCCAAGGCGGTGGAGCGCTGGGGCACCGACTTCGGCAAGCACCCGGTGGGCACCGGGGCCTACCGGTTCGTGGAGTGGAAGCCCAACCAGGAGGTCATTCTCGAGGCGAATCCCGATTTCTGGGGCCCGAAGGCCAAGGTCAAGCGCGTGGTCGTGCGCAACATCAAGGACAACTCGCAGCGGCTGGGCGCGCTCAAGGCCGGCGAGATCCACGGCATGGAGGGACTCAATCCCGACGACGTCGCCGTGGTCAAGGGCGATTCGAATCTCCAGCTCCTCCTGCGCCCGACGAACACGACGGGGTACATCGCCTTCAACTACAAGGTGAAGGAGTTCCAGGACAAACGTGTCCGCCAGGCCTTCGCCCACGCGATCAACAAGAGGGCCATCGTGGACGCGCTCTACGGGGGCACCGGCATGGTGGCCACGCAGTTCCAGCCTCCCGCGCTCTGGGGCTACAATCGCGAGCTCAAGGACTTCGAGTACAGCCCGAGCAAGGCTCAGGCGCTCCTCCGCGACGCCGGGCACGGGCAGGGGCTGTCAGAGATCACGTGGGACGACGGCAAGAAGGAGCCGCTGATCTTCTGGTACATGTCGCGCTCGCGCCCCTACTTCCCGAACCCCAAGGAGATCGCCGAGGCGATGGCCGCCGATCTGGCCAAGGCCGGGATCAAGACCCAGCTGCAGACGACCGAGTGGGCGGTGTACCTGGACAAGCGCAAGAACGGGCAGGCGCCGCTCTACATGCTCGGCTGGACCGGCGATAACGGCGATCCCGACAACTTCCTCTGCTACTTCTTCTGCCAGCCCGGGGCCTCGCGCGAGGGGTTCTACGCCAACAAGGCGCTGGCCGACGTGCTCCTCCGCGCCCAGAAGCTCACGACCTTGGCAGACCGGGCCAAGCTCTACCGGCAGGCCGAGCAGATGCTGCACGACGACGTGGGGCGGCTCTTCATCGCCAACAATCAACCGCCCCTTGCGTTCGCCAAGCGCGTGAAGGGCTACGTGCCGCACCCGACGGGGTCGGAGTACTTCAACACGGTCGAGCTGCAGTAGCGCGGAGCGCGCCGAGGGGGATGCCGCGGTGAGGCGTTACGCCATCCGGCGCAGCCTCACGGTTGTCCCCGTCCTCCTCGGCGTCTCCGTCCTCGTCTTCAGCTTCGTCCACATGATCCCGGGCGACCCGGCGCTGACGATGCTCGGCGAGCGGGCGACACCGGAGAAGGTCGCGGAGGTCCGCGCCCGGCTCGGGCTCGACCGCCCGATCTGGCAGCAATACGTCCTCTACTTCGGCAACGTCCTCCACGGCGATCTCGGCGTGTCCGTGGTCCGAGGCGATCCCGTCACCACCGACCTGCTCCGGCGCTTTCCCGCCACCGTCGAGCTGGCGCTCGCGGCCATCGTCCTGGCCATCGCGTTCGGTATTCCCATCGGCATCGGCTCCGCGGTCTGGCGGAACTCGCTGCTGGACAGTCTCGCGCGCCTGGGCGCGCTCACCGGGGTGTCGATGCCGATCTTCTGGCTCGGCCTCATGCTGGCGTGGTTCTTCGGGGTGCAGCTGCGCGTCCTGCCGACGGGCTTCCGTCTCGAGAGCGGGACCACGTTCGTCCCGTGGACGAACTTCGTCATGCTCGACGCGACGCTGCAGGGAGACTGGCCGGCCCTGGCCGACGCGCTCCGCCACCTGGTCCTCCCGGCGCTGGCGCTGGCGACCATTCCACTGGCGATCATCGCCCGGATGACTCGCGCCAGCATGCTCGACGTGCTGTCGCGAGAGTACATTCGCACCGCGGAGGCGAAGGGGCTCTCGCGGCGGGCGGTGATCTTGCGGCACGCCCTGCGGAACGCCCTCCTCCCCGTGCTCACGGTGATCGGGCTGCAGGTCGGGCACCTCCTCGCCGGCGCCATCCTCACCGAGACGATCTTCTCGTGGCCGGGCATCGGCCTCTGGGTCTACGAGTCCATCGAATCGCGCGACTACGCGATCGTGCAGGGCGCGAGTCTATTCATCGCCGCCATCGTCGTCGTGGTGAACCTCGTGACCGACCTGCTCTACGCCGCGGTCGATCCGCGCATCAAGTACGAATGACGACGCTCGAGGCCGCCCTGGAACGCGGAGTGATGGTGACCGGCCGAGGCGCGAGCCCGGCCGCCGCCGCCTGGCGCCGGCTCGTGGCGAGTCCGGCGGCTCGGGCGGGGCTCGTCATCGTCGTCGCCGTCCTGCTGGTCGCGCTCGTCACGCCCGCGGTCCATGTCTATGACGCCAGCACCGACGCCGACCTCACGCTGCGCCTCAAGCCCCCGATGGGGGCGCACCCGTTCGGTACCGACAGCCTCGGCCGCGACATCCTCGTGCGCGTCCTGCACGCGACGCGGGTGTCGCTCGGCCTCGCGCTGAGCGCCGTCGCGCTGGCGATGGTGATCGGCTCGGCGCTCGGGTTCCTGGCGGGCTACTTCCGGCGACAGGTCGACCTGGTTCTGATGTTCTGCATGGACATCCTGCTGGCCTTTCCGGCCACGCTGCTGGCCATCGCCATCGTGGCCATGATCGGCCCCGGCCTGCGTAACGCGCTGTTCGCCATCAGCCTGGTGTCGATCCCCGTCTACGCGCGCCTGAGCCGCGGCGCCGCGCTGGCCCTGCGCGAGCAGGAGTTCGTGCTGGCCGCGCAGGGGCTCGGCTGCAGCGCCGGGCGCGTTCTCTTGAGCCACATCGTGCCCAACAGCCTGCCACCCCTGATCGTGCAAACGACTCTCTCCATCGCCTTCGCCATTCTCGAAGGAGCCGCGCTGGGCTTCCTCGGGCTCGGCGCCCAACCGCCGGCGCCCGAGTGGGGCGCCATGCTCGCTGATTCCTACAAGTTCTTCACCAGCGGCGCCTGGTGGGTGTTCTTCTTTCCGGGCGCCGCCATCATGCTCTCGGTGCTCGGCTTCAATCTGCTCGGCGACGGACTGCGCGACGCTCTCGATCCCCGTCTCGGGCGTGGGTAAGAGGTAGCCCAGCGTTCTGTTCCGGAAACCCCTGACCATCTGCGTCACGAGGTGCCGCGGTTTGTCCATTTGGCTGGGAACGTTCTGTCCGAGCAATGGCGACGACTGCCGATGACCGACCGCAAATCTGCGTATGTCAGGCCATTTCGAATCTGGCTTAGGTTATGCAGCTCGGGTATCAGTCATGATCTCACTTTTGGTTCTCCTCCTTCTAGCGGGAGAGATGGAGATTCCGACCCGAGCTCCGGATGGGCGGCAAGTCCTGCAAATCTGCAACGGAGAGTCGGCCATCATCCATTTGATGTGGAAGACCGAGCAGCGAGGAGCCTACACGCTGATGGATCTCCACTCGGGCGCGGCCCTGCTGCCGCCCCTCGTCGTCGTCACGTATGGACCCGGCGAGGAGCCAGATATCACCCACACTTACTTTCTAGGCCGGGACTGGTCCAGTAAGGAGTTCCTCGCCGCGTTTCCCGAGCCCTGCGCCCTGATCCGGAGGACGGAGCAGACATGACCGATTGACTCGTTGGAATCTTCATCCGAAACCACGCACACATCCACCAGCCCAGCGCACCCCAGAAATTCGGCTCCACGAGGAATTCCGACGTCGAGAGAAGACGCGAGGTAAGTTGCGGAGAATCGACGGCTGGCGGAGAATCGCCGCCTGTCCTGCGGGAATAGTGGTTTGACTGAATTTCTGAGGAGGACGCTTGGAGCTGTTCATCGTCGCACGTTTTCATGCGCGCCCTGGCGACGAGAGCGCCGTGGAAGAGACGCTCCGCGACGTCGTTGGTCCGTCCCGTGAGGAAGCCGGCTGCCTGAGCATTCAGGCGTTCCGCTCGACCCGTGACCCACGCCTCTTCTACATCCATTCACGCTGGGTAAACGAAGCTGCATTCGATCATCACGCGAGCCTGCCGCATACGGTGCGTTTCATCGCACGGGTGCAGGCTCTGATCGATCACCCGCTCGATGTGACACGGGCTCGGCTGATCGGGTGATCCTGACGAGCTATTGACCGCTGAGGAGAGCCTCGTACTCCTGCCAGGTGTTCACGTCGCCGGGAAAAGGTCGATCAACTGGGACGGGATGGAGCCAGGAGAATCCCTTCTGGATATACGGGCAACGTCACTGAGCTTGGAGTATTCTTCCCGCAGATTCGCCGCCCCGTAGCGTCGACGCAGGAGGCGCTGATCATGACCCTCGGTATCAGAGCAACCATCGCCCGCATCCCCGGCGTGGAGGGTTTGCCCAGGGTCCCCGGCACTGACGACTAGCAACCTACTGCCCGCGACGGGTACCATCGCGGCGTCATGCCCGTCCACGTCGTCCACCATCCTCTAGTCGAAGACGTCCTCGCCCGACTGCGCGACAAGACGACGCCGTCCGAGGAGTTCCGCCGGCTCGCCCACCGGCTGGCGCTGGTCCTCGTGGCTGAAGCCACCCGCGACCTTCCCCTGAGGGACGTCACGGTCGAGACGCCCCTCGAGACAGCCCCCGTCCGACAGATCGGCGCCCGCGTCGTGGCGGTGCCGGTGCTCCGGGCGGGCCTAGGGATGCTCGACGCGTTCCTCGAGCTGCTTCCCGACACCCAGGTCGGCTACTGCGGCCTTGAGCGCAACGAGCGGACGGCCGTCGCCCGCCGCTACTACGAAAAGATCCCGAAGAACCTGGGCGAGGCCGTCGTGTTCCTCCTCGACCCGATGGTGGCCACGGGCGGGTCGGCGGCCATGGCGATCGAGGGATTGCAGGAGCTCGGCGCCCAGGAGGTCCGCCTGCTCTCGATCGTGGCGGCGCCCGAAGGGGTCGCCCACTTGCAGCGGGTTGCGCCGACCGCGCGGATATTCATTGCGGCCCTGGACCGATGCCTGAACGACAGCAAGTACATCCTGCCGGGCCTCGGCGACTTCGGCGATCGCCTGTACGGCACGTAGCCAGGCCTGTCGCCTGACCGCCCGTCTTGACAGCGTCACGATCGCCGGCGCAGTATCGCGCCGGTGATGGCGACGTCGTGCGCTCCGTCGCGGGCTCTGGGCGTCGAGTGCTCCAGGCCGGGCGAGGAAAGATCTACCAGTTCCGTGCGTCCCTGACACCAGCAGGAAGCAAGGGGGCAATCATGGCGACTGACGCCCGGGCCGAACTCAGGGTTGACGTCCATAACATCGAACCCATCCCAGAGGCGGATAAGGACTCCACCGGGCCGCAGCAGATGTGGATCTGGGCCGGGGCGAACATCGCGCCGATCAACTGGGCTCTTGGCGCGCTTGGCATCGTCCTCAAACTCGGACTCTGGGAGACGATCGCGGTCATCGTGCTGGGCAACATCGTGGGGTGCGCGATCTTCGCGGCCTTCACCGTGATGGGCCACAAGACCGGTGTCAATCAGATGGTCCTCGGTCGCTCCGCGTTTGGTCGCCGAGGGGCGTACCTGCCGAGCGCGTTGATGTTCCTCATGACCCTCGGCTGGATCGGGGTCAACACCTACTTCCCCGTCAAGATCGCGGTCGCGATCCTGGGTCAGGTCGGAATTGGCGACACGTGGCTGACCAATTTTATCGTCGTGACCGTCGTGATGGTGATCCAGGTGCTCATCGGCATCTACGGCTTCTACGCGATCCGCACGTTCGAGAAATACACGGTTCCGGTGACCGCCGCCATCATGGTGCTGATGAGCATCCTCGCCTGGACCCGCCCAGGGGTGGTCGACTGGGGACTCACCAGTACGCTCCCGCCGGCGGCCCACCTGGCGATGATCACCCTGCTCATGACCGCGATCGGGGTCGGCTGGGGGATCTCCTGGGTCACCTGGGCCTCGGACTATTCCCGCTTCGTGCCGCGAACCGTGTCCTCGACCGCTGTCTTCTGGTACAGCTACGTGGGGATGCTCGTCCCCACGGTGTGGCTCGCCATCCTCGGCGCGACCGTCGCCAGCGTGACCAAGGACACCGATCCGGCCAAGATGGTCAGCGCGGTGTTCGGCGGGATCACGAGCATCCTGGTGCTCTTGATGGTACTGCATGGCCCCATCGCCACGAATATCCTGAACGTCTACTCGGCGGCGCTTGCCGCGCTCAGCATGGGCCTTCGCCTCTCCCGGACGGCCATCGCGCTGATTGCAGGCGTCGTCGGCTATCTGGTCACCATCTACTTCATCTTCCAGCCCTCGTTCGCCAAGGCCTTTGACAACTGGATGATAAGCCTTCTCCTGTGGATGAGCCCCTGGGCCGGGGTGATCCTCACTGACTTCTTCATCAAGCGGAAGGGTCACATCGACGTCGCCGAGCTCTATCGGGAGCCGGAGCGCAGTGCATATGGCGACATCAACTGGGGAGGGATCGCAGCGTTCCTCGCGGGCCTCATCGCCGGGTGGGCCGTTGAAGACGGCCTCGTCCCCGCACTGCAAGGTCCCGTCTCGACCAGGTTGCTCAGCGGCGCCGACCTGAGTTGGCTGGTCGGAATCGTCGTCGCCGGGGCAGTCTACCTGGCCATCGGTACGCGCGTCGTGGCTGCCTCTGTCCCGCGACCGATGGGTGACGCCGGCCGGTAAGTGGTCGTCAGGTCACTCACCGACAGGAGCGCTTCATGGACGAATTCTTGCGAGCAGCGATCCAAGAGGCGGAGCTGGGCTTCGCCGAGAGCGGCATCCCGATCGGCTCGGTGGTCGTGCACAACGGGCAGATTCTCGGCCGAGGCCATAACCGCCGGGTGCAACGAGGCAGTGTCGTTCTGCACGGTGAGATGGACGCGCTCGAGAATGCCGGTCGTCAGTCGGCCCGCATTTATCGCGGCTGCACGATATACACCACGCTCTCGCCATGCGCGATGTGCAGCGGCGCGATTCTCCTGTATGGCATTCCGCGCGTGGTGGTTGGCGAGAATCGAACGTTCCGGGGCGAGGAAGACCTGCTTCGCAGCCGAGGGGTGGCGGTGGAAGTGCTTCAAGACCCTCGGTGCCACGAGCTGATGGCACAGTTCATTCGAGCCCACCCTTCCCTGTGGGCGGAAGATATCGGCACGTAGTCACGCGGTCTCCTCACCGCTTACCCGCCGTGTCTGCGGCGTGG